>VTLG01002149.1_pt1 | contig 120980 bp, 110 predicted proteins | sample 4694571 | NCBI WGS metagenome assembly VTLG01 (sample SAMN12604809, study PRJNA352737) | marine metagenome | biome: ENVO:00000447; feature: ENVO:00000209|ENVO:00000569|ENVO:01000036; material: ENVO:00002151; isolation source: viral sequences binned using virsorter ... | reverse complement strand
ATCGGAACTTCTTTGTGATGTATTTTTATTAGATACTGAACCATGAAACTTAACTTTAGCACCCCAACCTTTCCAACTTGCATCTACTGAAGCATTCTGTGAATTTTCATTTGATGAAGCTGAAGAAGCTTTAACTTCCATATTGAAATTAATATCTACTTCTTTAACTTGTAAGTTTGGTGCTTTTACTATTGTAAGTAATGGAACTTGTAAATCCATTTCTTGTTTATCCCAAGTATCAGTAACTGTACCATCTGCTGCTGTTGTAGTTGTTTTTACTGGTTTTTGATATTTAAAGTCTACTGTTCTTGCACTTAAATTACCTTGACCATCATCTTGTAAACCTACATTGTTTATAAAATCAGATGTGATATTTGCTAGTGTTCCTTGTGCTGTTGCCGCTGCTTGTAACGGACCACCTATTAAACTTTCCATTGGTAGTGCCGAGAATTTCCCTGCTACGCTCATAACTTTTCTCCTAATTTATGCGTGATTAACATCACATATAAATATTAACTTTTACATTTTTATTAAAAATTTTATTAATCGCATTCCCCATCTACACAATTACAATCTAAATTACATCCACATTTTTTTTCCCATCTTTTAATAGGACACTCAGCAACTGCATAATGTACTTTTACATTCATAAAACAACCACAATGTGTACATCTACCATCTTTTTTATTGGTATCTGGATTAACTTGATCATAAAGAAGATGAGGACATTGTTTACATATTTCCCATCTTCTTTCAGCTTCTTCTTGTGTTGTAATTGTTTGAGAACCCTTTAACCAAGCACCTAAAGTTTTCCAATGAGTTACAGCTAAGTCTCGAACCATTTGAGATGCTGGTGGAAGTTTTTGTTCTTTTGACAGCATATCTTCAGTTTCTTCAATACACTTTAACTCTTCTTTTGTAGCTTCTCTATCTTTTGTTACTCTTGGTTTGAATTTAGATTTAAAACCCACAAACTACTTAACTCCAAAATGTTTCATTAACTTATCTAATTTTTGTTCAAGAATAGATATTCTATCATTTGAATTTTGTGGTTTATTTTGTTGAGATTGTTGTTTAAATCTTTCAACTAAAAGATTACCTGGTTGTAAATTTGGTAAATGTGAATTTTCTTCTTTCCATTTATCATACAATTTAACCCACGCTTCATATTGTTCATCAGTAGATTGTGGAGCAGGTGGTCTTGGAGGTTCTGATTTAGGTCTTGGTCTAGATAATATCTGCTCTTCTGTTTGTAAATTCGGTAAATGACTATTTTCTTCAGTCCATTTTTTATAATCTTTTTTCCATTTTTTAATTTCTTTTTCAGGAGCCTCTAAAAATGGAACTCTTGGCATTGGACCATTTGGTCTTGGTGGAGCTGGAATATCTTCACCAGCTAACCATTTTAAAAGAATATCTTTTTCTCTAAAACCACAAACCTGTTTACCTGTTTCAGCATTAATAAACCAGGGTGTACCACATTGGGCTTTATATTCATTTTTTAATTCTTCAGCTATTTTTTTATTTTCAGAATCTGAAATGTCCAATTTTAAAATATCATGACCTTCTTTTATAAGTTCATCTATAATTGGATCTACTTTTTTACAAAAACCACACCCAACCGAATAAAAATAATACCACGGTGATTCTATATTTTGTTCTTTTGATTTTGTTTTGGTTTCTTTTGCCATAACCTGTTTTCTCCTATGTGTAAATATTTATATATATAAATATATAAAAAATTATAAAAACCACTAATTAATTTTTTCTATTTTATATATTCTTGTGTTGATTTTATTTAAACCCTCTGAATTTGTTACCATTAACATATTCTTAAAGTTTTCCCAGGGTATCATAAATTTATTATCCATAACACCATTGTTTAAATTCTTTATACATTCATTCAATGCATTGATGGTATACAATGTATTGGAATGTTTTTTTCTATGTAGAGAAATTGTTCCCTCTACTTTATTGTAATCCACACCACCTTGTGTATCCACATTGTATGTACAGATTAATTCATTCACATTGTTTTCATTTTGTAATACATATACTTTACTGAATATGATTGTATATGCATCTGTGATTTTCTTGATTGTTTCATCAAGATTATCTTTTGTTGTGAATGTTGCTAGTAATTGTGATTTCATTAGTATTTCGCCTCACCACATTTACCATATTTGTTTATAAGTCCTGAGAAAATTGATTCTTCTTCTTTATTTAATTCTGTTCCTTTCTTCTGAGCTTGACAGTATAATCTATGTTGTAATGATGGATGTGGTGTAATACCTATTGTTGGTGCAGTATCTCCTCTTTGTCTACACTCAACTTTACCTAATTTAATTTCCTTACCATCCACACCACCAGTATATACCAAAGATACTTCACCAGTTTCAGGGTCTTCTACTGTTTTGATATGTTCTTCAATTTCGCCATAATTATCTGTTCCAAATATTTCCTTTAACGATTCTGAATCTACACTAATACTACCAGCAGCTATACTTTCTTCACCTTCCATTAACGATTTTAAAGGAAAGTTTTCTTTAAGAATCTCCATTACAACTTTTGCTGCTTCTTTTTTACCTAATTTTAGTATAAATTTATTTGAAACATATTTACCACTTCCAGGTTTAAACTTACCATCTTCTTTCTTTTCCATTCCCTTTGTAGTATCCAAATACTCCCAAGCTGGTCCTTTTTCAGTACCCTCTGATATTTCTTGACTATACGCTAAATAATTCATCATAGTCGCTACTCTCATAAATCCATCTTGAGTTGTAATACTTTTACCAAAATTTTTCTCAACATATTTTTGAAATTCAGGGTCTTCAAAAGTTTTTTCATCCCAAGGCAATGGATATGGATTCCCATCTTCTTTCATTTTTCTTATAAATTTTAACATCTTAATAGCTTTTGGAGATAGTTTTTTTTGTCCTTTTTTACCAGATAAGACTTTACCTCTAATATCCGTTGGTTTATCAGGTAAATTTAATGCATCATTAAGAATTTCTTCATCTGATTTATCAGCTATTTTATCCATTTGCTCTTGATTCATTTCTTTGAATCTATTTTTTGAATGTTTTACTTGATTTTTCATAAGAAGTTGTGGTGAATCTCTTAATCTTTCATCTTCAGAATCATATAAATTAACACCAGCAGATTCCATTTTTTTCTCAACTTTAGAAGCTCCTAAACTAGCCCAATATGCTTTTAAATCTTTTTTTAATGATGATTCATAAAGTTTTGGTCCTTCTGGTGTCTTTACTCTAAAAAATGCATCAGTAGAATGTCCTTTATTTTTTTCTCTATTAGACATTCCAATACCTTCTTCAACATCTTTTTGTGTATCCCAACCACCAAATTCAATTTCAGCGTCCTCACCAAATTGTTCTTTAACTTGTCTCGTAATTGTATCTCTTGAAGATTTTGCTGCATTTATCCATACTGAATCTAATATTTGTTTTTCATTAGTTTGATTTTCTATTGTAGCACCAACAATGTCAAAAAATTGATTTGCTTCTTCATCACTCATTGTAGCAGTTATCATCGTCAATAACTCTGCGGATTGTGAAGGTATCTCCCCAGCACCAACACCATCTACAAATTCTGTTATTGATGGTTGTGTTTTGGATTTTTTTTGAGTGTTCAATATTCTATGAAGTGTTTTTATATATTTTTCTGGAAACTTATATGGAGGACTTGGAAAAAAACTTTTAACTTCTTCATATGTTAATGGTTGATTGTATGTTTTACCATTTATTTCAATAGTTTTGTCTTTATATGTTTGTTCTTTTATTTTTCCACTTTTTTTCTTTTCTTCAAATTCCTCATCAGTAGGTGTTATTTCTTCTGTTATATGTTCTGGAGTGTCTTCACCACTATAATCTATATCTTCTTTTAATGTTTTATCTTTTTCTTCTTCTTTAGTCTTTTCAATTTTAGTAGTTTGTCCTACATCTGGATTTTTTTCACTTTTTTTTGTTTTATCACCCTTTTCTACTTTCTTTACATCATCATCACTAGCATCTTTTTTGATTAAATCTTGTGTATTAGGATTATGTTTTTTAACCACATATGTATTACCTGATTTTTTATTTTTAACAATATCTTTTTCGTTAATTAAATTTTCAATAACTAAATAAATAACATCATTTGGTAAATTTAATTCTTCCATTGATTCACGAAGTTCTTGGATGTGATGTGTGTTTTTTATGTTGGGCATTCCATCGTGAACACGATATGCCCATTCTACTAATATATCTTCTATAATTTCTGAAATATGTTTCATTTATAACCTCTTTGTAATGTCTTCCATTTCACCATAATTTAAACCCATTTTAGATTTTGTCATAAAATAAGGTTCTACTGGTGGTTCTACACGATTTATTGGTAACCAACAAATTTTATCTTCTAATATCTTTTTGATTTCTCTCAAAGTTTCTACTCCATCTTCATTTGCAAAATCGAATAAGAAACTATCATAACCATAAAGAACTAATTTTGTTTTCTTCTTTAATAAATAGTCTTGAATAGATAAAATCTTCTTAATATTCATTTCTGTTTCGTAAGCTTGAATCAAATAATTAAAAAGTTTGTTTCTATTCAAATCTTCATAGTTTTTAAATAATAGTTTCCGTCTATAAATATCAGTATGAACTAAATTATGTGTATTTATTTCATTCCATTTCTTATTTATATAAACATATGTTTTATTGAAAAATTGTGATAAATGTCTATGTTCATCACGAATACCACCATATAATATTTGGAATGTCTTCTGTTTTGCTTCATCATATTCACAATCATATATTTTAGCAAAGTGTTCGTGGACTGATTCACCACCAAAATCATAATTAATTAGATTTGCAATTAATCTTAAATGATATGCATCAAAGTCAAACTCTACCAATGAATCATTTTCAGGTACTATAGCTTTTCTCTTTTCAGGTGGTAGAGCTGCGAAGTTAACTGTACCAAATGAATTACTTGGACGACCTGTTGTAGTTAATAGATTGTATTGTGAGTATAATTTACCATCTGATATATGTTTCTTTACTCTTATATCAAATATATCACATACATCATCTGATACTTTTATACCTTGTTTCTCTATATTAGAAAAAGCTTGTAATGGTTCAATGTTACCATTATAAAACCAACTATCGTCTTTCATCAATTGTCCTAAATTTTTAAATAAAAAGTCTCCAACTCTTTCACACACCTCATTACAATACTCTTTATGTTTCGATAATGGTATGATTTCGTTAAGTTTTTTTACATTGTAGTACTTGTTTGACAAGAAATCTATGGCATTATTTCGTACATCTAAATCTAATGGTTTATTATATATCCACCAATGAGCGTGGTTTACATCTAAACAATTTCTATATTCGGGTAATATTGATTGAAGTATTTTTGAATCAGGAGTTATTATTAACCCTTCTTTTTTAGATAGGAAACTATAATCCTCACACATCTCTGTACAATCAGGATTTAATTCTGATATGATACGAGTTTCCCCAAATTTGTGAGGGTTAAACCCAATCTCTTTTGTATATAAAAACGATAACTTATTGTTCTTATGTAGCGGATGTAAAAATGGGTCTGTAAATACAGGTATTACAATATAACAATCTTTCATACTACTAATATATAACCTTTTTAATTAAAAAACAAGATCTTTTTTAAAGTGATTATGGTCTGGTTCTCGGTCTCTGTCTCTGTGTCTCTCCTTCAATTTCTTCTCTCATATCAACACCAAGTCCAGATTCATTATTATATGGAAGATACATGTCAGATAAACCTGCAGCACCCCTAGTACCTATTGCAGTTTCGATGTTACCACCAACAGGAATTTCACCTTTAGCCGTCTTTTCAAGTAGTTCGTACATTTTATCTGTAGCTTGTTTCATAGAAATGTTTAATTTTTTTAACCGATACATATCAGGATAATAATCTTTACTTTCTTCATAACCACTGTAACCAGGTGGTGACCCAAGATAATCAGGATTATGCCCTATTCCATTTTCATTGATACTCGAATTCCAGGGGAAAAATAAATGCCCAAAACCAATACCAGTCGATATATCAACCAAGTTACCTTTTGTAGATCCATAATCAAGGCCCACTTCAAAGTCTAAATATTTAATTTTATCCCAATGATTTTGTGGTACAAAACAATATTGGTCACCTTGTATAACCATTCTATATTTATGTCCAGCTTTTAATTCAGCTGTTGGTGCCATAAGTAACTCAGTTACCAGATAACGATTACCTCCCGCAAGTGTCGATATTGATTTATACCCTTCTACTTTCATATAATAAGGTCCCCAAAGAAATTCAGGTGGATTTCCAATTTTATTTATTTTCCAATCTGAAGTGATATCAAATTCAATAATACTATCTATGTATTTATGGTCATGTTGTACTAATCTCAATCTATCCATATACCCTAACAATGGATTAAGTCGTACAGCAGCAGTGCTATATCCCAAGTCGGTTCGAAAAAAGAATTCACCCCAAGTCTTATCACTAGCTTGTTTTTTATATGTTAAGGGACCATAGTTTTGATCTTTTATAAGTCTTGGTGATAGTATAACAAGATTTTCATTATAGTTATAATAACCCTCTTTTGCTTCTGGTATTGTTCTAAATTGTGTTTCTAAACTCGTAGACCAACCTGATGAATTAATTTCATGTTTAACTTGTGTTGTTTGTAAAAAAGTATTGTTTAAATATATAGTGGGTAAATAATTAACTTTAAATGTATCACCAGGTACAATTGAACTTATACCATATGTTGTTACTGACAATGTATATGGTAATAAAGTTGGTATTTCTTCTGCTATAGATTTTGACATTCCTCTAATTCTATAATAATCTGTCCATGATTCAGAAATTCTTAAACCCAATTGTTTGTTTTTATCTAAATTAGCTTGTATAAGTTTGTCTACTATAGCCTGATCTTCAGTTTGTTCGTGTTCAGTTTTATCATCATTATAATAATTTCTTTGTTGTTCAAGCACTCCTTCAGAATTTACCGCGTTAGCATCTACCATACCTAAACCTTCTTCAAATATATTACCAGAATAAATACTATTGTTAGCCCCCACATCATACACTCCCTCATCTATTAAGCTTTTACCTTGTTCTAAAATCATAGTTAAATCAGAATTAGCATTTTCGGAATTAGCTAATTGATTTGCTCTTAACCCACCATAAAATGGTTCATATGCTATCTTTTGTGCATCTTTATCTAAAGCAGCTATAGAGATAGATTTATCAAAATCAATTGATACTGGAAATGTTTTATCTCCTTGACCCATACCCTGAATAGCATACATATTACCTATAGCATTTGTGGGCATTTTAAAACCTAAATCATAATCTTTTACAATAGAATTTTTTGTCATTATATCAAATGTAAATAGATTCGCTATTGGATTAAAAGATACATTCAAGTTTTTCAATTGTTGTTCATAGGTACGCAATTTATTTTCATCTACAATTTTTAGTTCAGTATCAGTATCACCAGTGGCTACTTTCCAACTATATGTATGATCACTTTCTTCATTTACTTTATCTAATATATCGTTTAAAGCTTTATTAATAGTATCTGATCTATCAAACGCATCAATGATAATTTTTGTGTTTATAAAAACTTCTCTGATTGGTATTCTTTTATATTCCTTATCATAGTCTGACATACCTTCGTAGTCAGTTGATTCTTCCTTTAAAACATCTTCAGGATACATATTTGTCGGCGATTTACCCATTTGATAATTATAAGAAGCTCCCTCTTCCATAGTTGGATCACTATTTCCCCACCATCTTGGGTATATAAAATGTGGAGGTGTTTCAGATGTATGAGCTGACATAAGTTTTTGTTTTTCAACAAAAATAGGATGATAACTAGTAAAAGAATTAGAAGAATCCATTCTTATATTAAAATTTTTTCCTTTAATTACATCTTCAGGATTTTTACCAAAACCAAATTGAGAATTTATTATTTGATCTTCAAAAAATCCCCAAGAAATATAAACATTACTAACATTCCAACTATCAATAAAAACACCCGTTCTTATTGAATTACCCCTTAATGATGGATTACCTTTATAGTTTTCATCACCAGGAGTTAAATTAAGAGAAGACAAAGTTTTTTGAGCTAATACTTCTAAATTTGTTTTATAATTTTGTATGTTTCCAGCTGATATATCCGATTGTGGCACCGTTAAAAATATACTTGCAGCGTCTGGTGGTAAAGTTGGAATTATAGCTAAAAACAAAGTTTGATATTTTAATATTAAGTTTATATTTCGTGTATGATAATCAAATAGATTAAAACTTAAAAGAGCATTATTAGAAGACATTAATGTTACTGAACACTCGACACTTCCATTTTTTAAAATTTTAGCGTCATAATCACTTACTATACCTTGAATAACTTCCACATCTCCATTATTTTTTGTAACAAACCCCTCACATTCATCAGTACTATCACCATCTTTTGCTTCTTTGTAAAGAAAATCTTCTAAAGTGGTATAACTACATTCACCTTCATCAGGATTATGATCTGATGCTCCACCACGAATAGCTTCAATCGCTTTTTTAGGATGATATAATTCTGGTATTGAACTCCAACCAAAATCAACAAATAGTGTAGCTCCTGGTTTTAAAAAATATCTGTTATAAATTCTATCAAAATCATAAAAATTATGAACTGTAAAATTTACAGTAGTTCTTTTCATAACCCCCATCATGCCTGATGTTTCAGATGTTACAGATGTTATACCAGCTTGTGGTTTTAATAATGGATTATCTTTTAATTCATTTGGAAATAACTCAGATTTTAAATCAGAATTATAAACATTATTTTCAGTAAATTGTGCCTGATAATCGTCTAATTCATGATCAAAGTTTGGATTTGACACATTTTTAACAGAATCTGTTGGAGAAATAGATTCATAATTTTTTTGATATGTATGATCTCCGACAACATATACTTGAGTTTGAGCTGTATTTTCTATTTGACTATAATATCTAGTTTTAACTTGATAACCTATTAATGTTCTTGTTATATTATTGGTTTCATCTACTGAAAATGTTATGTCATAACCCATTCGCATCTGTTCTATTAAATCTAAGTTAACATCTCCATCAGATTGTTCATCTGGATCACCCATATCATGTAGTTCATACACTGGAACAAGTATAGACATTGGATGTTCTTGAATATATGTTAAAACTTCTTGCATTTTTGCTCTTTTTGCAGTCATTGGATTCTCAGCAGTAACTGAAACTTCATCCACAATTATTGGATTATCTTCAGTTCCTAAACCAGAATCAAATCCTGCTTGGGGAGTTTCTTCAACTATCCATTGTGATGCGATGTCACTAATAGCAACTTCAGAAGCATCTACAAATGGTGGTAGACAACCTGTTGAATCATTCCAAATACATTGACTATCTGGTGTTATCATACATTCCGCTTTTCCAAGTGAATCACACAAAGATAACTGTTGAGATTGTAAAAGAGCATCAGGATCATCCCAATCTATTAATCCTGACATTGGGTTAGAAAAATCTAAACCCAATTCAGAAGCTAAATCCGCACCTGGTAACTCAATATCTCCTAAACCACCCCCTAAATTTAAATTACCTAAAATATCATTTGATTCTTCAACAGATGTACCAGCTGTTGTACTTTGCCAATTTGCTGGATTATGTACTGAGTCTTCATAACTATCAGCTCCCCATTGTTCTTGACTTTGGTCTACCTCATATTGAAGCCTATCAATCGCGTCATAATGTTCATGTACATTAAATGTGTCAATGAGGTAATAATTACCAGTGGTATCAGCCAAATATACATTATCAGCTTGATTTTTATATAATTGTCTTAATTGTAAAAATGCTTTGTCTAAATCACCAGCGGGTGATGGAGTATCGACATCAACTCCAGTAAGTCCATAATCCAAAACATAACTTCCATTTATAAAATTATTATACTCTTCAACTGTTAAATCTGGACCATCTTCATCATAAAAAGCATCTTTATCTGAATAATGTTTTACACCCGCCCACATTCTCACAAAAGGTGTTCTAGAATGTAAATCAGCTAATACTTTTCCACCCTCTTCAAATACACCTTGAATAGAATTACCAGGTTTTATATCACCAGCTACTCGTTGCCTATCTTCAAGCTTTTTTCTGACCTTTCCTCTGAGTGGAGTTCCAAATAGTCTTTCGTTTATCATTTTTATAACCTTTGATTATTTATTTTTGGTATTCTAATGTTTGTTCCAGCAGGTATGTTATTTGTTGTTAAATTATTAGTTCTAGCTATAAACCACCATAAAAGTGAATCACCATAAAATCTATGGGCTAAGTTATCACATCTATCACCTTCTTGTGCTATAAAATGCATATCGGTGTTTTTTTCGGGTACTTTTTTGTAAATAGTAGTCCCATAATATTTTCTATTATCTTTACTAAGATGAATTTTTGTATTTTTATGTCTTGACATATATTAACTCCTATGCGAAATCGTCCCTAAGATTATTAATTCCATAAAAAGAATATTCTTTTTCCACATCACCTTGAAGTTTTTTAAGTGATGGTACTACACCATGAATAACTTGATAACTTATAGTAGCAGAAATATGTCTTGGAGCTCTTAAATTTCCATCTACCTCATAAGTTGATGATTGGTCAACAGAATATGATACTGATTTTATAAAACCAAGTAATTCTTTATTATTAGAACCATACATTTCACCATATCTAAATTTAGCTAAAGGTGGTTTCATTCTATTTCCATATTCATCATTTTGATAATGTGGATAACATAATGATGTCAATCTGTTCATTTTTTTATATATTGCACTAAATTCTCTTTTTGTTTGTGCGACTAACTTTAGGGTAAAAGTTAAGTCTCTTTCAGCTCGTTCATATGTGTAAACAGGTTCACTTCTTCCTATATAATTTGTGGCATTCCAAGATGGTGAAACATTTTCTGTTAATCCTTCTACATAAGCTCTAAAAAATATTAACGAACCATCTCTCATATCTTTAAAATATAATGGCATTCCATATTTCATAGATTCTGTTTTATACTCAAATCCAGAATTATTAGTAAGTTTATTTCTAAGATTTGTCGCAGCTTCTGCTGCAGCAGAAGCTCCCATTAGAGAATCTGAACCATTATCTGATACATTGTTTGTTTGATTTTCAACAAAACTAATATTACCCAATTCATCTATATTATTAAAATCTGTTGATGTTAATGTCGCTATATCACCATTATTAGTAGAACTAACTTTAGCTCCACTACTAAAAGGATTTAATGATGAAAACGCGTTACCAATCGCATCACCCAATTTATCTCCAAAACTTTCCCCCGTATTAGTAAATGCTTCATCATGTATGTTAAATCCATCTCTTGTAGATTTAACACCATATTCTTGTGGTAAGAAAAAAGTATTAACACCTAACTTATCACCCAATGTATCTAATCCCAAATCTAAACCAGACCTTTTAAATAAAACATTTGGAAGTCCTTGTCCTACAATTCTACCTCCAACTGAAAATAATGTTTGAAGTGGGTTATAAGTTACCCCAAATCTTTGTTGAACTCTCCGTAATCCACCACCAGTATCACCTTCCTTTTCAAACATCGATTTTAAACCACTTGTTACAGATGAATTTTTAGGTTGAGGACCGACAACAGGTATTTGAATAGTTGAATAAATATTTTCTTTAGCGATGAATGACAGTCCAGCAGGAGATGCTAAAAATTTAGAAATTCTTTCCGTATCAGTTAATGCTCTCATAATTGGTATTGAACGATTTCCAGCATTTTGAGTTCTACCATTATCACCAATTTTACTTATTATATATGGTTCAGATAAATTATCAATAATAGAATTTCTTGAAGGACTGAAAAAACTACTATTACTTTTACTATCTCTTATATCTAATTTATCTCTATTAACATTTGGACCATAATTAACAGCAGAAATACCTTGCCAACTTGGATTATTTTTTGCTCTGTGTTCTGATGTGTATAGTCTTTGCCAACTTAAATTATTTGCATTATTTGCATTACCATTGTAAAAACTAATACCTAGTTCACTTAATGGTGTAAATGGAGCTCCATCAAGACCAGCTGTAGCGAAATGATTAAAATCCTGATTTAATTGAAATCCTGTATTATTAATTTGGATACCTTCGTTTTTTGGAACTCTTGGATCGTATGTTTCATTTTTAAAATTTTGGTTTATAAATGGTGGTGTTTCAGGTTCAACAAATAAAGCCTTATCAATTAATGTTGGATTAAAAGAACCAGGTTGATATATTCTGCCTCTCAATAATGTATCTAATATTGGTTCTTGAGTGGTAACACCAAAAGTATGAGTTTGAGAAATGACATCATTGAATACAAATTTTGAATCATTCCTATCTTGTGGTCTATTAGATGAAAAAGTTTCAGCTAGTTTCTCTATGTTTTCTTGAAATACACTTCTTAAATTTTCTAAACCCATATTATTTCCCCACTAACCTATATTATGTAACGCATCTGCTGTTGCGGATGCATTTTTCTTGGTTGCAGTTATTAAATTACTATTTTGTTCTTCTTGTCTTAATTGTGAATCTACAACTGGTTTCATACTATCTGAAAATACTCTTTTTAAATCATCTACAGTTAAACCACCCATACCAACCGCGTTCGCTAAAATAGATGAATCTCTTCTATTTAATACTGTTTCACCTGCATGAAGTTGTGCTACAGTACCATTTTTTACACCACCAATTTCAGTTCCTGTTTGTAATTGCATTAAACTACCCATAATTGTTCCAATGATAGCTGGTATTCCTAAAATCAAACCAATACCTAATGGACCCATAAAACTCGCTTGTTTACCTAAAGCTGTTGCAACAGAAAATGCAAAATTTAATATACTTTTTCCTAACATAACTCCTAATAATGTTGTTATTGTTGGTATTAAAAGTTTTGAATCTGATAAACCTTTTGTAAATGCTCCTATACTCTTCGCAACATTTGCAACAGTAGGACCTATTGATATAACTAATTCAGAACCTACTTTCTGTAAGTCAGCTATAATTTGCGCCATACTATCCATAGCCTTACGGCCAATCATACCCTCTAACCCTTCTTGTTTTGATATTGCTTCACCGAGAGTATACACTTTATCTTGGTTTGTAATCATTTTAGCCATTTGTTCAACACTTATACCAAGTGCTTTTGCGAATGATTGTCTTTCTAATACATTCATTCTTTCAAATTCTTCTTGACTACCAAGTTGTTTTGTCATTTCAACTGCGAATTCATCAGCCTTACCTGCAAGAGCTAGTTGTCTAGCTTTTTGTAGATTAACACTTCTACCTAACATTATTTCTGCTTCAATTTGGTTGTTTAATGAAGTTTGGAAATCCAACATACTTTCCATAGAACCCGCGATTGTATTTAAATTAGTTCCTAATTTTGTAGCTTGAATTGCAGCTTTTGCTAAATGTTCAGGTGTCATAGCGGTAAATTTAGCAATTGTTTCTGAAGATTGTGCAATATCTCTCATAACAGTTTGAGGAGCAACTCCCTCAGCTTTAGCTAATAACGCAGTTTGTTTAGCAAAATTTTGAGCTGTATCAAATGACATTCCAGACACTTGCATTAAAGTACCAACTAATTTTGTACCTTGTTCATTAGTCAGACCTAAAGCCATAGATGTATCCAATATACCTACAGACATATCTGAAGCCTCTTGACTTGAGAACCCAAAATTATCAGTTAAATCTTTTGATATTCCAACAACTTCTGTTAAACTCTGTCCTAATCCAACAGCGTCTTTGTGAGCTTCTAACATATCAGTTTTGAACTCTTCACTTTGCATTCCAATAGCACCAAACTCTTTACCAATTTGTCCTGTTAATCCAGCAAATACTTTAAATAATCCAACAATTCCACCAGTTACACCAAAAATACCTATTGATGATGTTGCTATTCCGTTTAATGCTTCGGCTCGTTTTTTAGTGGTATCAAAAAGTTTTTTTTCTATTTTTTCTTTTTTTTCAGCTATTTTATTTTCTTGAATTTGTTTAGTTACAACTTTAGATGCTTCTAAATATCGTTTGGCTAATATTTTATTTCCAGCCTTCGCATATTTATTAGCTTCTCCAACTAAGTCTTTTCTGATTCTTTCAAGTTCTGTATTGTCTTTAGAATGTTCATTGGCTTCTTGAATTAAATTACGCCTATGCTCTAATGTTCTATTACCTTGTTTTTTCGTTCTCTCTCCTTCTTGCTCTAATACATTTAGATATTCAGTTAAACTTACCGTTTCTTTTAATTCTTCATTAGCCATAATTTTATCCTATAAAATCGTCTATTGTTACTTTTTTTGGTGTATATGATTTGTGATTAGGGTCTATATCTTTACCTATTTTATTAATATCAGACCATAAATTTTCAAGTTCTTTGTTTAAATCATTAATTTCTTTTTTTACATTTTTATCTTTTTTGATACTACGAACAGCTAATTTATGAGCTATTTTATCACGAAGTTTTTTCAATAAATTTTCTGATAAGATACTTGTAGAATCCATATATGATTTTTTCTTTGACACATTACTCTCCTATTTAGATAGTTGTATTCATATATAAATATCAAAGATGTGAAAAATTATCTTTTAAATCTTGGATTTATGGCAGGTCTCGATATTTGTGAATTAGATTTTTGATTTTGTTTTCTTATTTCATCATTTTCTTTTTTACGAGTGTCAACTAATTGTTTGTAATAAAAACTTCTCAAATATACAGGCATAGAATATACATCTGAATGAGTGAATCCCTCACCATAGTACATTAATTGAAATATTTGTTCGTGAATTTTTGGTTTGTCGTTAGGACTCAGGCCAAAAAAAGTTAACCGTCATCGGTACATCTACCTTGACGGTGTCTCCTTCTATATTTATTTCCTGACTAAGCTCAATATCTGGTGTTACTTTTTGAATTTCTTTTCTTAAAAACATAGAATCTCTAGCTAATAAATTATTTACAAATTCATTAATAACATTTTGTGATGAATCACTATCTACAGATGTTATAGTGTGTCGTAATCTTGTTGTTAGCTCAGGTGTTACCTGTGAACCTAATTTTTTAGAAGCTTCAATATCTTTATTTATAAGCTGTTCTTCTTTACCTGTTAATAATTTAAATGTTATTTTTTTCTTTGAGATTGGTAATTCTATTTCAAAATTATTTTCTGTAATACCTTTTGGTAATTTTTTAAATGGACAATCTGCTAAATTAAATGTATGACTTATTGTTTCATTTGTATTGGGGTTTTTTATATCACAAACATATTCAGGTCCATACGCTAAAACTCTAGCTGCAACCATAACAGCATTTTTATCACCAATTAATAAATCATCACCACTAACACCCTCTGTTAAAATAAGAGAATTGATTAGTTTATCTATGACAACACCTTTTTTGATAAGATTTTGTGATGTAAGTATATCTTCTTCTCTTGCAGTCATATATTTAATTTCTATTTTTCCATCTTTTAATGGATGTCCTTCTGGATATAATCTACCTTCACTCGGTAAATCAATTAATTCACTTGGGAATTTATTTTCTGCCATTTTATACCTCCAATGCTCGTCTAAACCATCCTAACCAAAATTTCTCTTGATTTGGTTTATCGATAACTATGTTTGCGAATCTTAAAACTCTATAGGCTCTTACTCTATCAACACTTAAATTTTGTATTGCTTTTAATGTCATTGGTCCAATTCCACCATCCACATCAATTTTGTTTCTGTTTTTAGAATTAGCAGCTTGCTGTAAAACCTTAACAGCTCCTCGTCTACCAAAATTAACACACATATCAAAGTATATATGTTTTAATTGTGGGGGAACTTCATCACATTTAGCGGGTCTCCAATAATCTTGATGATATATCTTTTTAGCTTGTTCTTTGGTAAGATTTTTAATGTCCACATCAGGATACCATCTTTTAGCGATTCCATAATTGGTTTCACCACCAGCATCATCTGGATCATTCACATAACCACCTTCGTGTTCTAAAACTTGTTCTATTATTTCTTCAAATGTTGTTTTCATATAACCTCATATATAAATATATATAAAATAAAAAAACCCTCAATTTTTATTTCAAGGGTTTTTTATATAGTCATTTTAAGTATTTATTAGAATTTCAATACAGCGTAATCATATCTTAATGTACAAGTAATTTCAACAGGATCTGACGAATCAAACGCTAAGTCACCAAAATTAGCACTTTGAATAAATGCTCCTTTTAATTCCCATTCTTCAACCACAGCTCCAACTGGGTCTAAAAGGTTAAATGTAATATTCTTTTTATAAAAATCAGAGTATCCATCTCTACCTGTAACTGATTCGTGATGTAATCTTACCCACTCAATAACTTGTTGAGCAGCTGAAGGAACTACTGGATCATATAAAGTTATTTCAAGAGGTTGCCATCTTGTTTTTCCTTTAACATATCGTGTAGTATTCATATGTTCTAAAATCACTTCATCTGATTCAATTGATGGTCGGTTCATAGCTTTAACTAAATACGCATTAATTCCATCTATTTGCATTATAAATCTATTTTTGAGTTTTGGCTCAAAAGGTGTAAACATAATATCTTGTGGTTGTAATAATTCTGGCATTTTAATTCTCCTAAATGACTTTACCTTTATTTCTATTCATATATAAATATTAAAAAAGATAAAAAAAAGGGATTTATATTTCAAAATCCCTTTTCTTTTTTTAGTTATTTTTAACTAACTATTACTCTGGAAAAGAAGCACCAGTTGGTAAAATAGAAAAATCAAGAACTATAAATTCAGCAGTTCTTGTTGGTTGTAAGAACAATTGTCCTACAAGTTGATTTCTATCTATTGTATCTGGTGTGTTATTTGTTTCATCCATTACTACTCTGAATGCATTCAAACCACTTTGTGATTGAACATTTTCTAAGAATGGATTTACAATACTCAAGAATCTTCTTCGTGTTGCCGCTGTATTTTGTTCAAATACAAGGAATCTTGAAGAACTTGCGATAAACTTCTTAACTCTGATTAATAATCGTCTTACATTGATTCTATCTAAAGAACTAGATTTTTTCTGTAATGTCTTTTGTCCAAATACAGTCACCCCTTGTCCAGGGAATGTTGCGATTGGATTAACATTTGAATCATATAATGTGTCACGATTACCTTGTGTTAGTTTTCTTTCAGCTTGTATAGCAGTTGTAATTCCACCACGATTTAAACCAGCAGGAGCAAACCAGGGGTGAGATACTTTGTCATTAAAAGCATAAATTCCACCCAATACAACTGAAGGCGGTACCCATCTTTGAGTTCCAGCTACTCGTGAATCAGGTACTTTAACCCAAGGCCAGTACATAGCTGCGAAGTTTGAATCTTTACCCTCAGCTTCTGTCGTAGCATGAGATACATTTTTACCATAAAGAACTGGATCAATAATTGTAAAACAATCACCTCTATCTTCACAAACATCAATCACTTTATTAGTAATAGCACTATGAACATTATGAATCAAACCAGGTACTAATATTAAATTAATATCAAATTCATCTTGATTTGATAACAAGTCAAGAGCTTCTGAATAAGCAGCCCCACCATCTAAAGTTGTTAAATCAGTTGGTGAAAACCCTTGTGTTTGTGTACCAATATTTTCATAGAAATTAACTTTTGAACTACTAGCAAATCCTTGTCCTTTACCTAACGCATCAAATCCACAGTGCCCATCCGAACCACCTAAGAAACCACCATTTCTTGAACCACTTCCAGCACCAACATTTGGTAATGACATAGATGCTGCGGGAACTCTAACATTTCCGTTTTCATCTAAATAATCAACAGTGTTATTAATGTTATGAACGGTAACGAATTTAGATTTATTTGGGAATGAACCACTTAATTGTAAATATTTTGTAGTTCCATCGGTTCTAACAGTTTGTCTTTGGTCACCGATTGCTTTACCAATATAACTTGGTGAATTAGGATCAAGATTTAAACCTGTAAATGTTTCCAATGTTTGTTTTCTTTTATTATTATCATTACCAGCTCTTATAGCTAGTGTAAATGTACCTTTTTTGTTATTTACATTTGATACTTCATATCTAAGGTTATGAACTGAACCACTTGTTAATACACCAACAGTTGCAACTCTATGACTATCAGAATTAGCATCTTGAGGTGCGTCTGGAAAAGAAGCGTTGTTCATAATTGTTCCATCTGCAATTGTTTTTAATTGGAATGCAACAGAACCACCTTCAAATGCATTAGTACCTCCACCTACTCTTTTAGCACTTATTGAACCTAATGATTCTGTAATTGGAAGATTACCATCACTACCAGAATGTAGTTGGGATACGGTAAATCCTTGTATTCCATCAGCTTCTGTAGCTATAGTACCACATATAATACTTCCGTTGTGTCCATTTGCATGTTCAATAGCTGCTTTTAATTGAGTTAAAGCAGCATGTTGAGTAGCTGAAGCTTTGTTAATACCAAAGGCTACTGCATTTTCAGTTGGACAACCAGCAGTATCTCCTGCAGTAGCATCACCAATGTCTGAAGTAGAAGTGATAACAACTCCAGTAGCGACTCCAGAATCAGCAGTATCAGTCATAACATAGTTTTTAATACTACCTGAAGCATCTACTAATCTTATGAATTGTCCTTCGGTTAAACCATTTGCAGCATCACCATCGGAAGCACTTATTGTAGTAGTAGCTCCAGTCAAACGACTACCTATATTAGCAGTAGCTGGACTAAATGTTCCATCTAATATTCTAACTACAGTTAATGTGTTTGAATTTTTTAAATACTCTTCAGCTGCGTGTGAGGTTAAAAATTGAAATTTGTTTGAACCACTTGTAACCACATCTCCAAATTTATTTTGAAAATCTGGAAATGATGTTACGATGGTTGGAACTCCTGCAGGACCTTTTACAGTTGGTCCTATAAGAGCAGCTCCAATATCAGCCACAGCAGAGGGTAAGAATGTCTGATCTATTTCATTCGTAAATACACCAGGTGAAATTAATTTTTCGGCCATTATGTCTCTCCTAAATTTTTAAGTTAACTTTTTGAGGTCAAATATACTATTTTGCGCAATAATATTATTCATATATAAATATACAAATAAAATTCAAAACGATAAATATATTTTTGATTATTCTGATTTATTTTTTGTGAAAACACCAGTTTCTGGATTTAAAGTTCCCTGACCATACTTTTTAGTAATTTCTTCAAGAAATTTTGATTCTTCACTTTGAATTTCATTTAGATTATTTTCTAAATCTTGTTCTTGTTGGTTGAGTCTCATTTTAGCCATCTTAACCTGACCAAAACTATTTTGGATATTTAAATAATTTTCTCTAATACTATTAATTTTACCCAATTCCTCTTCTGTGAATTTTACTTCTTCTGACATTTATAACCTCCATTTGTTGATTTGTTATATAACTATATATAAATATATATGAATTTTTCAAACAAGTAAATTATTTTCCTACTTGTTTATCTGTAGCATCACCTTCCATACCAAAAGTAACTTTTGATGGTGTGGTATATTTTTTCATATTTGATACTTTATTTGTTACTTGGGAATTTAAAAATTCTGGTAATAGATAAGTTTTTGCTATAACACTAAATGTTGACTTAATAAATCTTTCATCATTTTGATTCATTTCTGAAGCGTCTGATATATTATCAATTGTACACAAAAATTTCATTCTTTCACCATCACCCCAATAATTATTAGATTGAGCGACAAATGATTCAACAAGTGGATTCATTTGTTCTACAAAATTTGTCCATAATACAAATTCATAAGTGACATCTGCATAATCAGGCATTCCAGTGACTATATTTTCATAAACAGGTTGAACTCCTTGTTGAACTGAAAATCTATCATATTGATTTTCTTTACTCCATTTATTTCCCCTTACTACATTAATATATTTACTTCTAATATCATGCTCAAAACCTTGATTACTTAAAACATTTTTACCAATTTCTGTTCTTTTTAACATTATAAGTGGTAATATCAACGCACCAGCAGAATCTCTTAACGCTCCTCTTTTTCTAACAGCTTTCCATCTTTCTTCATTTCCATAAAAAACTGGAACTTTAAATATTTCATTAGCGTCTTTAACAATTGGTTTCATTACATTTTTAACATGATTTAAAACAGCTGTATCAACATCTTTCAATGTAACAGAATAATTATCTGAAAAATTGTTACCAGGTATAATAGTAGTTTCTCTATTACCACGAATTGTAGTGCCTTTGGTAGAAACTTGATTTGCTCTATTTATACCTTCTCTATTAACAACTTGTTTATTTGTAATTGGTTTAACGGCCATTTCTTCTTCTCAATGCTTTTAGTTTATCTTTTTTAGTTTTAACTTTACCTTTAAATTCTTGTGATTTGATTGCACTCATATCAACTTTACCTATAGCAATCTCTCTTTTTATATCTACTTCTACTGCTTTTGTACCTGTTTGACTATCACCTGGTATATTATCCAACTTATTTAATACCTTACCCATCAACTCTTCCATCTGTAAATTACCATTTGAATCTGGCACATAAGTATGTTTTCTTTCACCATATACATCAGTATCATCACTAACATTACCATTTACCTCTTTTTTAGGTTTAGATGTAGGTTGAAAATTTCCATCATTTTCATCAAACTTTACAATTTTTTTACCTGTTATTTGTTGTACAGCCATTTTATATTCCCAAATGTTGTTTTAATGTTGAATATAACATATCACCCTCAACATTTTTTATTTTTTTGGTGATTCTTGGTTTAGGTGAAATAGCTTTTAATATTTCTACCCTATATTTATCACCACCTTGAGTAAAAATCTGTGCTCCTGTATTTCCACCTTTATATTTACCACCACCAAATATAATACCTGTGGCGTGGTGTTGTACCCACTTAGCTTTCGTCATTCTTCCAAACTTTAGTGGGTGACCATGAGTAAGTGTTCTTATTACTTCAAATCCTTTTTTAGTATTACTTGCTTCTATTAATAAATCTTTTAGTTTAATCATTATCTTGGTCTCTCTTCAATTTGTAATGATGATAATCTTGCAAAATGTGCAGTTGCTTTTATTTGATGTTTATAATTTGGATGTCCTGCAAATAATTGTGGTTCTGTTGTTCCATTGATTTCCCAATAATTACTATTCCAATCCACAATATCACCAGTTTCTGGAACAAAATTTAATGAACCACTTGACAGATTTTCTCTTTGAAAATATAATTCTATTGTAGCAGCTGTATCTGCACCAAACTCTGTCTGTTCCACTTCAGGTTCATTATAAAGAATTAAACAATTAACTCTGAATCCAACATCATAATATTTAGTGGTAGATTCACCATAAATGTTTTCATCTGTTTTTTCAATATTTATTTTATAAATATCAACAGATTGACCAACAATCTCGTCAATTAATTCCTCATTCATTTGATTAATTAAATCAAACTCTTTTTGTGGTATAAAAAATGGTTTTGTCTGTGACATTAATTATCTCCTAAGCACTCGCTACAAATATTTCAATATCTACAGTAGAACCTGTAGTAAAAATTACAAGACTTTCCAAATCAACTAAATCTGTAACCAAATTAGCATTAGTATCCGAAATACCAATTCCATCATTTGGTGAACCCATTATAAAACTTTTTCCAGCTTCAAGTAATAAAGTAGCAGATTCGTCTGCAGCTGAATCATCTTCCCCAACATCTGATTGTAAACTCAATTTGACACTTGTTTCATCATCTAAATTAGTAACTCTTATATATTTAACATTTTCCATATCTAAAGGAGCGAGAGTTCCATCAGCAACAGAACTATGAAAATGTGCTAATGTAGTTTCTGAATTAGCTGGACATGTTACTATTCTTTTATATATTTCACTAATACTTGCAATATCCAATGTATTTGTACTACCCTGTTCAACTCCATTTAAATTAATGTCTTCTCTTATTGTGACTTTTAATGTCGACGCTGTTATTGTACTGGCCATTTATTTTCTCCAATTATCCTATATATATTTTAAGGGGTGCTTTATTTAATACTTGTTGTTGTGCATCAGCTTGTTCTTGTTCTTGTCTTGACCTCTCCGATAAAGAAACCGCTTCTAAAAAATTATTTAATTCTTCAAGTAAAAGTGATTTTTCTTCTCTACCTTCCGCCTTTAAAGCTTCACCATCTAATGATACCTCACCATTAGGAAGTGGCATTGAAGCATATTTACTTCTAATAATACCAAGTAGTTCTTTAGATAATGCAAGTGTAAATTTTCTTATCCAATTTCTACCAGCAGCATTTATTTCTTCATATGTAATAAATTTGTAGGGTATATTAGATGGGTCTGATACTTTTGAATTTGTATAAGTTCTTGTTGTTCCTTGTTTATCATCTTTTACATAATAATGAAAATATATTTTGTCACCACTATCTGTTGAATCAGGTCTTGGAAATATTCTCATTTTATTATTAATAATTTCAAATGAATATGCTGATTTTCTAATCAAATCATTTGTTTCAATTGCATTTGCTCTACCTAAATCATAAGATATTGGTCTTAATATATAAGATACTGCTGGTGATACATTACCGAATCCAAATGAATCCAATAATTCAATATTATCATATGTTCCAGCAAATGGGTCATAGAATTTAGATATAGCTGCAGGTTGTTGATTAAATACTTTTTGAATTTCAAGTCTTTTATTTGCGTGTGACGCTGTAATGTTTGATTCTGTTTCTAAATCATAAACTTGTTTTGAACCACTTAATGTTATTGAACCCGTATGCATTGTAATTCCACCACCAACATTAACAGCCTCACCATATTGTTCTGATAATAAAAATGTTGTTCCCATATGTGGAGCTTCTGGTTCATGTGAACCCATATCACCTAATACAGAACCACTTTCTCTATTAGTTGAACCATAGTGTTCCCACATCCAATTCTTTGTATTGTAATGATTGATTTGTTGTGAATATTCTGAAACCGCTTCTTCAAAACAAGCGTAAATTGAACCACTTGGAATCTCTATCTGCATTACAGGATGTCCAAGTTTTTTAGCAACATATTTGGTTACAGTTAAACCATCATTCTGAAATTCAGTATCAGTATCATAAATTCCATGTGGCGTTTCATTAACAATTTGATATGCTGTTGATGGGTCTTTATATAAGTATAAAAATTTTGACATTAATATTCTCCAAATTGGGTATTATTCTTCATATATAAATATCAATGAAAACAAAAAAGGGTGAGATATTTAAACGAATATATAGTTAGTATCAAAAAATAAAGATATTGTAAATCTATATTTTGGACCTATATGTGACTGAGGTTTAACTGAATGTGGGATTTCACCATCAAACCAAGCTATTCTTCCTGGTACATATGGATTTGACAATATTGTTTCATTTAAATCATCTGAATAAAATTCGGTTTCACCATACCACTCTTTTTTCCAATCTAAATTTACATAATACAATAATACTTCTTTATTAGAGTGCGTATGTGGTATATAAACATCACCAAAAGTACTACAATTAACCACTATTTTTGATGGAAGTCTTTTATTTATTTTTTTTAATAAATTTTTATCTTTAATGTTTGTTAAAAAATTTGACTTAACAAATTCTTTTATTTCCCACAATGAATACATAAAAACTTTATCTCTATGTTCTATTATATTTGTGTCAGCCCAACCTATATTATAATTTCTAGCTATTATATCTTTATATAATTTACTTTTAAATGAGTGAGAAAATATGTTATCGTATATTTGAATGTTTTTCATTATAACCTTTTAGTTGTTAAAAAAGGGGGGAATAAATCCCCCCTTAATTAGTTTAAGAAGATTAGTTATTAGTCTTCTTTAGTGAATGTTATTTTATTTTCAGCAGCAGATTTACCAAATACATAAAATAAAGTTCCGTTTGAATGAATATCTACCCAATCACCTGGAACAGCACCATTTACAAATGTTACAGTATCAGCATCAGCATCAGCTGATAATGTATGGTTACCACCATTTGCAGCAGATTCTTCCACATATCCAGCTAATTTGTCCTCTGTACCACTTGTTTGAACAATACCAGCAGCACCAGTTGTAGTTAAAATTACTTTAATATTCCAACCTGCTGTAGTATTAGCGACTGCAGGTAAAGTAATTGTATTTGCAGATGAAGCATCCATAAATATTACTTTTCCACTATCAGCATTTGTTAATACTGTACCTGTACCAGTTGGTGATGAATTTGCTTTAAATAATCCACCCCCTCCAGTAAACTTTATAGAGCCTTCAACTGTACCACCATCTCTTAATGATACTTCACTTTCTCTTTTGGAAATTTTATATTTTCCTATTCTTTTTGACATTTTTTTTCTCCTAATGTTGAGTCACTACTCTCAGGATTATTAATTGTTTTTTATACTAACTATGTTTAGTGACTACTTTAGCTAGTAAATTATTTTGTATAATTCATATATAAATATCAGATATAAAAGAAAAACCCCTACAAAAAGTAGGGGTTTTTCAACTAACACCAATATGTAAAGATTAATTAACTTATACTAAGTTTAAGTCTTTACAAGAGATTGTACCATAAAATTCAGGTCTAATCATTTTCTTAGCATATCGTGTCATTACACCTTTTCTTGGTGTGAAGTCACTTGGATCATATACTAATGGAGTCATGATTAGTGGTACATATGGAGCATATACCGCACCAGTTTCTAAGAAATTACTTCCTCTGAAACCAACAAGTATTTTGTTCTCAGTCATATATGGGTTTTTGTAAACAGTAAATCTATTTTGTAGACTTCCTGCAACTTGAACACCAGCTGCGAAACTAGACTTGTCACCATCTGTACTTACTGAATATCCAGGAATTGATTCTAAGACTGTAGCAACAGTCGGAGAAACAACTACGAAGTTAGCACCACCTCTAAGAGTTAATCTTTGGATTTCGTTAGAAACCTTTTGGATTTTACCCAATAGAGTTTGATACCATTCGTATCTTGTTCCATAGAATGTTGTAATGTTCCAAGCACTTTCATCAGTACCTGTTCCATTATAATCTTCACCTGGAGTAGCAGACCAGAAATCATTTGTTACTGCATCTGACATTAACATATCAAGTATTTCTAGATCTATTTCTAATGATATGTATTCAGACAATGTTGAAGTTAATTCAGCTTCAGCATCAACAGAATGATAAGCATTCAAGTCTTGAGCAAGCTCTGGAGACCATACAGCTTTTAGTTTTCTTGTTTTCGCAACGATAGCTTGAGACTTCAATTGTAAGTCAACTTCAGGTATTGCTAATGTATCAGAAGTTGCATCACCAGCAGAATCCTCAAAGTCACCTCTATCAGATTCAGTTGGTTGTACTGAATAACTAGCTGATATTACTGCAGCACCACCATCACCAGCTGATTCAACACTTGACGCAGATACGATAAGTGATATATTAGCACCATCTATTTTTGTAAATTCAGGTAATAATTCAACAATGTTAGCAGAAGCTGAAACGAAGTTAATCGCTCTTACTGCTTTGTCATCAAGGTTTGTTAAATCAGATTTTAAAATATTAAATTTAGCTAATTCACCAGCTGCTAAAGAAGCAGAATATTCTTGGTTAAAGTTAATATCTTTATAAGTTACTGAACCTGATTCAAATGTTCCTGTTCCAGCATCACCAGCAATTGGACCACCTTTTGTAAATCCAACGAAAGATTGATTAATTGAATAATCATATCTACCTTGTCCATAAAGACCACCAACACCATATGGAGCAGATGAACCTGATGGAGAGTTAGGACCAGTTTTACCAGCTAATGAACCAACATCACCACCTTTAACAGCACCACCTCCAGATGGATTTGTTCCAAAGCTATAACCCTGGTTACCAGCAGTAGTTGTACCATATTTAAAGTCTAAGTAAAATACTAGACCAGATGGTAAGTTCATTGGTTGTACACTTACGAAGTCTTGAGATGCAATCTCACCAAAGATTCTACGAACCAATGGAAGAGCAACACCAGACCATTCTTCAGAACCAGCAGCTGCAGTATTATTTCCAGCACTACCACCACCAGTTGAAGAATTTTCATTGATAAGCTGTCTTGCTTGGTTTTCAAGCATAACTGCCATACCATTTTTTTGAAAATCCTCATTCAAACCATCAAGAAGACCAGTTTTATCCCATTTATTAACGAGACTTTTTGCTTCATCTTGTTGTTTTTTATAAGGAGAAGCATCTAATAATGCTTCGTTTACATAATTTGACATTATATTTTTCTCCTAATTATTTAATTATACCAGCTAATTTTCTAAATCTGTTGGCAACATTACTTTCTTCAGTAATCACTTTTGATGATTCTTTAGAAGGTTTAGTTGATGCAACAGCTTTACTAGCTGATTCATTAATTGATTTTTTGTTTATAATTGATCCATTATCAGAGAATTGTTCTGCAAGTGTAGAATAAACAAGTTTAATCTCTCTTGTAGTTTGAGCTCTGTCAAATGTTTCAACCACTTTAAGTTTTTGGTTATTATCTAAACTATATTGTTTGAACAATTTATTTGTAAACAATAATTTAGCATTCAAGATGTTTACTTCGTGAAGTTTATCTTTTAAGAAATGAACTGCTTCCTTATATTCATTTAATTCTGCTTGAACCTCATAAATTTCAGAAAGTTTAGCACTACCATTTCCGATTCCAGAAGATGTATCTGTGTTACCTCTTCCAGTACCTTTACCGATACCAGATGATTTATCAACTTCATCAACAGTTTCTTCTTCTTCATCGTCATCTTCAGTAATAGCAACTTCATCTATTTCATACTCTTCTTCGATTTCTTCACCTTCTTCATCTTCACCTTCAGCAACAGGTACTTCTTCATCTTCTTCACCACTAAGTTCTGCTTCAAGTTCTGCAATAACAGCTTCTAAATCAAGATCTTCTATGTCACCTTCTTCAGGAACTTCATCCGTAACAGGTTCCACATCAACATCAACTTCAGGAACTTCAGGAACTTCAGGAACTTCAACAGGTTCAACTTCAGGAACTTCTTCAGCTTCTTCATAAGAACCTTCTTCAGCAGGAACTTCGTCACCGTGCATACCTTCTTCTGCTTCATCTTCATCTTCATCAGTAACAGGAACTTCATCAGTTACATCATCATCTTCTTTTAACTTTGCAGAAAGCATAGATTTGATTTGAGGTGTGAATGCTTCTTCTAATGCCATCTTTGCATTTTCTAATGCAGTTTCTCTTACTGCTTTAGCGTCTGCGATAGCTTCTTTTAAAATATCTCCCATGATATTTCTCCTCAATGTATTTTTTGGAATAAGTTTATTCAGGAAACTTAATATTTGTTAAGTTATATTTAGACACCGTAAAAGGGTAGACGGTGTATTATAGTTTGTGTATATAAATATACAAATATAAAAAAAATTAACTAATTATTTTCTTTTTCTTTTAAACTTTGGTATCTTGCTCTAGCCATTGCAAGATTCTTTTTTTCTCTTTTAATTTTTGAAGGTTTTACAAAATATTCTTTTTCTTGTAAAACTTGCATTAAACCTGTAGATTTAACTTTTCTTTTTAATCTCTTTAATGCTTCATCTACATTATTATTAAAAACCGTTACTGATAATCCTGTTGCATTATCTTTTTGTCTTTTTTTCTTGTGGAACTTTTTTTTGTATCTCAATTTAACCTCTTATTTTTATATTTGCTTTCATTAATAATTCTAAAATCTTATTATATAATTTTTTTGTTGTTGTTACTTTTATATATCCTGAAACCTTAATAGGTTTAGTATCAATCTCAACTTGACCTTTAGCTACAAGTTTTTTAAGTAACTTTTGTGTTTTTGGTATATGATTTTTCCATACTTGAATATATTCTGCATCACTATGATGTATTGGTTTTGGAGCTTCTGTAAGTTTTCCTTTATTCAATTGTTCTTTAATAATACCTCTAATAACTTTTCTTAATATTTGTTCTTTAATTTGTCTTTTTTGAGATTTCAAAAACTCTTTTGCTAAATATCTTTCTCTTCCGTATTGAGCTTTACTCCATTTTTTTCTCATTGACTTTGGCATATTTATTACATTTTCACCTATGTGATTACACATCCAAGAAACTCTACGAGCATCTGAATTATATACTTTCTTATAACGATTCTCTTCTAATTTTTTCATCCACATTCTAACTTCTTTTACAGTGTATCTTCTTTGTTTAGATTTTTGTATTGATTCAAGATTAAGATTTTTCATAACAGAATCATTATCATTATGAAATCTAACAATTTCATCGTAATCTATTTCAATATCTTCACCATCTTCATTAGTAGCTATGAATGAATCTTCATCTGGATCTCCATTAACCCAAGAGACCATACCAAATTGTTCAGTATCTATCAAATCACCCTTACCCTTTTCAGCTCTTTTATTAAGAACATCTATTTCCATTTTTTTGTTGGCTTTTTCTGCAGCACCCATTCCAGATATTTCTTCATCATCACCCATCTGTTTCATCAAATCATCCATCGAATCTTCGTAATCATCAGGTGCATCCATCTGTTTTAGTCTATCACCAGTTTCTTTTTCTTTACCATAACCATCAGGGTTTTGAATCATATCTAATATTTCCTCTCTATAATCGTGAAGTAATTCATCACCAACAGGGTCACCAATCATACCCATTTCATTATCTCTAATAAAGTCTAAAGCATTATTAATTGGTCGGTGAAGGTCTTTAGGTAAACTTTCCCAAACATCATCGTGATCTACTAATTCACCTATTTCATCAGAAGAACCATTCATAACTAAATCTTCAGTATTATCATATCCTATATCTTTTGCCGCAGAATCTGTATTATTAGGTATCGCTGATTTAGCTAAATCTTGTGCCTTTTTTACACCTATTGCATCTTTTGAAGTCTTTACACCTTTTGGAACATTTGCATAAGAAGGACCACCTACATCACCATCGAATGGATCTGATGAAATTTTAGAGTCAGGTTTAAAAGGTAGTTTATCTTTTTTCTTGGAATCAATTTTTTCATAATCACCAGTTTTTAAAGCTTTTTTCCAATTATCTTTGTTTTTAAAAACTACTACTTTTCCATCTTTTTTCTTAGCTTTATATGTTTTTTCTTCTGTTACAGCCTCTTTAATAGCTTGTCTGATTAATTCTTTAAGATGACTTTTCTTGATTTTCACCCTCATTCTCCTCTTCTTCAATTAATTGTGCTTCACTTAAACAACCTCTAGCGACTGCTGTATGAGCATCTTCGACTAATGTAAATTTCTCTACTTCAATTGGAAATTCGTCTTGATTAAATTGTTCACCTACTACTTCCATAAAACCTTTAACCAATGATGTTCCACCACCAAATACAATTGGAATTGCTTCTGGAAAGTTTGGTACACTTTCAGCATTTTCAAACTGATTTTTTAAGTTTGTTAATAAGTAATTCACTAATGCTCCATAATAACTTCTAATAGCATTAATAATATTATACTCATCACTTCCCTCATTATAAATATCATTTATTGCACTTTTTGTTAAATCCAACTTACTTGAGTTTTCCTTAACACTTATCACTTTTGCCTTTGTAACACCACAATCACTTGCTACATTCTCATCAATCCAATCACCACCTCTGGCAACCGAAAAGGAGAGTGCACTCATCCCTTGATACATCACACATACATTACACATCCCAGCACCCATAGATATTGCAATCCCAGTTAAATCATTATCTACAAGGCCTTCGTAAGCGAGAGCAACACTCTCCTCTATAACTTTGACATCGTATCCATATGTTTCAATAATCTGTTTCAACACATCTTCGTGATAAGAAACTTCTCTTGTTTGGTCGATTGGTTTTGCTGGTATACAATAAACACATACTTCATCTTTTTTAGCTTTTCCAACCAACTCACCTATAATAGCATTCAATACAGGTAGTGCATCTTTTTCCTTCGGATTCAGTAATCCTTGAGACATCGGTCTCTTTAATTCTGTTGTACTAAATATTTGAGCATAATTAAAAGCATGTTGTCCAACGATATGAACTTTACCTGCTTTTTCAACAAATGGTATTCTCTGTCTTTTTAACATTCGTTTAACTTGATTTGCATCTCCGTCAACTGTTAAGAATACATTTCTTTGTTTTTTCATACTATCTTCTGTAGCTGTTATATAATAACTTGTACCACAATCTAAGCCTTTAGCCATATTAACCTCTTGTTTTATTTAATAATTTAATAATTTTTTTTCTATTTTAGGAAACTCTTTTTTCATAGTATCTAAATATTTTTTTACATCTTTTTTTACATCAAGTTTTGATTCAAGTGATTCTTTTGGTTTAAGTTTTAATTTAATTTTTCCTAAATCATCACCATCACTTGATTCTAATGGAATTTCATTTTTTCCTTCCCAACCCCAAGTAGCATAAACAGCATCTTCAAATTTAGGATGATTCCATTCCCAAGTACCAGTCATTCTTTGAATAGAAAATGACCAACCTTTAATCTTTGGTCTCAATAAATATATAAAATTACCAAGTTCATCTGAGTAGTTAGCTACTTTTTTATCATATTCTAATAATAATGTTTTCAATTTCATTTTCTTAAACTCCTCAGTTTATCTTTTTGGGTTTTAACCTTACCCTTAATTTTTTCGTCTAACTTGACACTTACTTCATCTGATTTTGTGTCAATTATTGTATTTTTCTTTACATCTACTTCAACAGGTCCTGTTTGTCCAACTTTTTTACCTTCTAACCTATCTTTAAAAACTTCAATTGGATAATCAGTTTTAGTTTCAGAAACATTGATAACAGGAGATGTTTTTTCAAACTTAATGTTTCTTTTAGCCCATAGTAAGATAACATATACACCCAATACTATTTGCCATATAACTAAACTATATATTAAAAAATGTATTATATGATGACTTAAATCACCCACCATAATTACCTTTTATTTTCCAAATTTCTTTACAAAAGTCCCAAGAGCTGGCATACTAACTACACCACCAACACCCCTTAAACCACTACCTTCATTTTTTACTGATTTAGATATTGCATCTCTTCTTTTTTGTAAATACTCATCACTATCATCTTTATCACCATCATTATCAATATCACCATCTTCTTTACCTACTGGGTCAAGAGCTTCATCGATGTCATAGTAACGATTCAATACATGACCTATATCTTCATATAATGCAGTCATTCTTTGATTTAATTTATGTGACTCGTTAGCTGCTTTTTGAAATTCAACAACACTACCTTTAAGTGTTTTCATATTTTTGTTTACTGAAATCTTATCAAACCAATCATCATTTTCACCAAGAATATGTGAATGGGCAGATTCAGCAATTTCTGAAAGTTGTTTTGCGATTTCAACTATGTTATTACTATTATATAATTGTTTTCCAACAATACCATAGTTTCTAACACCTTCAATTACTTTGTGTTTATCAAGTCTAGGTGCACCTTCAAACGCCTCACCTAATATATTTTTCAGTTTTTTCATTTTTTTCTCCTGTTAAAAAAATATTAATTTTACTATAATTCCTGATAATGCGGTATAAGCTACCCACATTGCGTGTGTGACACCTTGTTTCCATCTTAACAATGCCTTAAATTCATCTGCATCCAATTCTTTTCTCCAATAAGTATTTTTGTTTACACGAACAATTAATCCATCTTCTGGATCTAAAAGAATTTCTTTAATTTCTTTTACAGTTTGATGAATTTCTTCTAATTCACCACCCATAAGTTTAGTTTCAACACATTCTAATTTTTTTATAATTTCTTGATTTGTAGCCATTATCTTCTTATTCCTCTTTTTTTACCTTTTTTACCACCATAATAACTTCTAAATCTATTCATAATCTTGTCTCTATCTAATAAAGCCTTAAAAAATGATGTTTCATATGGGTGTGCCCTAGCTAAATCACCAGTTTCTAATCCTCTAACTAAATCAAAATAATCAATTACACCAGCTTTTGCTTTTGACATCCAATCCTTTACTACTCTACCCTCAACTTTTCTTATATCTTTTGCCCAAGTTCTTAAACCATCGTCAACTACTTTTTTTGCTTCTTTTGAAGAATATCCCTGCATTTGTTTCGTTGCTGAACCAAAATCTTCATCAAGTTTTCCTTCTGATAATAAGTCTTTTAATTTAATCATTATAGTAATCCAATAATTTCTGCAGAATTTGCATATTTTTTCTTTATATCTTTATATAATACTTTTTCCATCTTTTGTTTTAATTTAGTTTGTTCTGGACCATCACCACCAAATATATCATTAAGAATTGCCATAGCATTATAGAATCTATACAATTTATCATTCTGTAACATCTGTGATAAAAATACTCTAGCCTCTCCGTGATTATTTCTTTGAGTAAACTTATGTATTTTATCCAAATGCTTTTGGTCTAATTTTCTTGCTTCTGTTAATATGTTTTTTAGTTTAATCATTATATTCTCACTTGTTTACCAAATTTAGTCCATAATTTAGTCATAAAGACATATAATTGTTTTTCGTTCATTTTATCAATTTTTTCTTTGTTTGAACCAGTTAATTTATCGTAAACTGTTTTAAATAAATTAGCACTCATAGCATCTACAGTTTTACCACCAAGTTTTCCGAAACTGTTATCATTTGCCATACTTAAAACTTTATCTACACCTTTTCCTTCTTTAAGTTTTCCTTCTTTAAGTTTCTGAACTCTTTTATAATGTTTTTCAGAATCTTTTAATTTTTTAAGTAAATCTTTTAAAACCCCTTTAAATTCTTTCTTTTCCCAATCAGGTGTTCCTTTGTAATTAACCTTATCTTTAGCATATGCTACTTGACCTTTAAGACTATCAACTTCTTGTTTAATTAAATTAAGGAAATGATTCTTTTGCATTTTAGCATCAAATTCATTAATATTGTCTTCTTCCTCTTCTCTAAAGGGATTGTTCTTTTTCATATAATTACTCAAAGAACCAACTTCTTTTGATTGTTTTGGTGTTAAAGGACCCGTACCACCGCGTAATTTCTTTCTTTCAGCTAACTCTTCACGAACTATCTTCCTTATCAATTCTTTAACTCGTTGTTCTCTTTTCATTTTTTTCTCTTCTTTTTCCCATTTTTTGGCCATCTCGGGATTATTTGCCCACATCCATTTCCGTTGTTTTTCGGATTTGAATGGCACTATATCATTTTCCTTATTACTTTAACCCATTTAGTTTTCATCCAATGAGAAAATTTACTCGTTAAAGTAACATATTTAGACATTAATTCTTTTGCTTCTTTTGTATGTCCTTCTTGTTTTAAAAAAGCAGCATAATTTTCAACAATACCTCTATAATATCCTTCACCATTTTCTATATTTTGCATCATTTTTTTATGAAGTGATGCACTCCCAACTTCTTTTATAATATCTTTTCCACCTTGTTTTTCAAATTCTGTTAAACCATTATCCGAAGCACCACTCCATCTCTTTGGAGCATTTCTAAAAGTAGTATCATTCCACTCATTTAAATCTTTTTTTATATTTTCGAGAATTTTATTTTTTTTAGGTTGTGATTTAATTTGTTCTTTTATTAATTTTTTTTTAGGTTTTGAATAACCAATTATATCTTTATATTTCATTTTACTCACCCCTAAAAATATCGTTAATTATATCTTCAATTTTACAATCGTGACAACACACACCATCTCTTGTTCCAACTCCTTCATTTAATTTACCTTCATTCATTTTAGATGGTGATAAAAAAGCTCCGTGTGTAGATGGATTGGATACAAAGTCAAATGCGATAAGTTCAAAATCAGGTTGAACCTCTACAGTATCTTCGTCACCTTCATGTATTTCTTTAACTGAACCAAGTCCTCTTGATGAGATACCTAATTTAATACCACTTTTAAATAATTCTTTTAAGATGTTTCCAGCAGGTGTTCCAAGAACTTCAACAGTTCCAACTAAATCATCATTATCCCAATGCATTTCTAATACATTATGAGATACATTGTTTAAATTAACAACAGATGAATCTGGATGGTCAAGTTCACCTAATGCTCGTCTTTCAGCAATTTGAACTTTTGTATATTTTTTAGCTTCTCTCATTAAAGTTTCTTTTGGATAGACTCTACCATTTTGGTTTTTAGATTCTGCTCTTTGCAATACACCTTTAACAATTAATCTACCATTATTTTTAATAGATTCATTGATTTGTTGAGGAGAAACCTCAAATGGTATATAATCTACTATTACTTGTTTTGACATTGTTATCTCCTATTATCTAACTTTATATCCGTAAAATCTAATTATTAATTGTCCTGCATTATAAACACCATTAGAAGCTGCAGTATCACCTTCTGTTAAATAAGCATAATGGTTAGCAGTTATTGCAGCTGTATTATCTTCTACAAGTTGTCCAGCAACTAAACCACCAGTGTTTATTTCAGAACCAGTTCCACCTGCTTCATCGTAATCTATTGTACCAGCAGAGTTCCAAGCTAAATTAATATCAGTTGTAATAGTACCAGACCCCGCAGCAGGTAATTCAGTACAAATTATTTCTTGTTTAAATATAATTCCGTTATCCGCAACTACATTTTGATATACATAAGCAGGAACAGTCCCAACACCAATAGCATCACCCGCGTCACCACCTTTTGCTTTTAAACCAGTAAGGTCAATGTGAACCTCTGTTGTAATTATACCACTTATTGGATCTGTTGAACGATACGCTTTATTTCCAGGTCCCGTTGATACAGCACCAGCACCCCAAGTTTGTCCTATATCAGTAACAAGAGTTGCTACTCTAGCTAGAGCATCTATTGTTCTTTGACTTGGATTAAAACCAGCTGTAGTTTGTTTTTCTCCATCTGCTACATAAGACATCTAAAATCTCCTATTTGTTCCAAGCTGTTCGTTTCAACCATATATCTCTTATGATATCACCAACGACAACTCTTATTAATTTACTAATCTGTTTTAAATCTTTTTCATCAAGAGCTTCATTTACAAACTTGTATCCAGTTTGTTTTTCAATATTTTTCTTCCTCTTTTTGTCCATCTTACCAAAAGCTCTTGGTGTATTATATCCAGGTACACCTGATGTACCTGTTATCTCATCTAAATCTTCTTCATCTAAAATTTCTTTAGTTAAAGATTTAATTAAATTATTAAATGACTTTTTGTTTTTTATTTCCACTTTTCTTCAACTCTTTAATTAGTTCTAAATATCTCATTGTTTGAATAACATATTCATCTTTAACAACATCTGTTTTATCATCAATACCACAGAATTTGTCAATAGATTTTATAGCTTCTTGCATTTTAATTTTTACAACTTTATCTTTGAGATTTTTAGAATGTGTTTGTAAATCTTGTTTTAATCCATTTACAATCTCTTTTAAGGTATCTTTTAATGAATTAGTGTTTGATACATTGTTAATATACTCTCTAAGTAGATTTTTTTGAGCTCCACTCAATTTTGTATATTTTTGATTGAATTTTTCTAAAAGAGTTTTATAAGTAAGGATTCTTAAATCTTCATCATCTGGTAATGTTTGAACAGTTTCCGATAATTTAATACTGTTATCATTAGTTGTGACATGCTCAACTATATTAAAAAATGATTCTGTTTTTTGGTCAGGTGATAAAGAACTTTTATATTCAAATAATGTAAATATAGATGCATAAGTTTTATAATTTGGAACTTTTGAAGACATAAATTTCTGTAAATCATAATTAGATTGAATTTCTTTTACAAGATTATATCTTTCTCTTCTTAACTTTGAATTATTTAAATCATGTCTAGCTTTCATTACTTCATTTATAAAGTAATCGGCTTTTGAATCTGACTTAAACTTCTTTGTAATTAAAATATTATATAGAGCGAGTTCTTTACCCAACTCCGTGTTTTCGTTAAATTTTTCTTTAACGATTTTTACCGCTGGTCCATTGTTTTTATTCAGTACATCAGATGTAATCTGTCTTAACAAAAATTCAAACAATAACCCAGTATTGCGGATTTTATTGTGTCGTATTTTACGCATCTCCGAGTCTCCATTGTAATTTTTGGATACTATATATGTAATTATTCATATATAAATATAAAGTTTTTATTAAATAATTAAATTTATTAATCATTTATTCTTCTTCATCTAAAATTATTTCTTCGTTTAGTATACTTTGTTTTTCTAAATCTTTTCCAAATTTTTGTTTGAGTGAATTAAGTAGTCCTTCTCGTGTAACAAGTGTTGAACCTTTAGATATAGCTAGTGGAGAACCACCTTTAAACTCTCGTTTACCCCATCGTTCTGTTTCGTGTTTTGCTGCATCTTTTATATCTTTGGCACTGTATTCATTTCCATATTCTTTCTTACCAGTTCCACTTCGCCTGTCACCACCCCAATCACCACTTTGTTCTTCCATTCCAAACTCATCTTCACTACCTTGTTCTTCACCACCACCTTCAGCTGGGTCTGAACCTTCAGTTTCAATCTGTTCCATTCTAAATGCTTGTTTTCTATCTTCAATAACACCTTCAAATACATCGACTTTCTCTTGGTCGTTTAATTCAAAAATATTGTCATATATCCATTGTCTTGAAAATAATTTATTCTCAATCAAGTCATTCGCAATATCTTTTTTCATTGTTAATAATTCTAATTTTTCTTGTTGATGTATCATTGATGGATTTGTCAATTCTAATTCAAAATTAATCAATTCTGCATCTTCAAATCCTTGTGTGTATAAATGAACGATAGCAATTTTTTCAAGTTCTGCACATATAATCTTCTGTAATCTTTCAATCGTTCTAGCGAATCTTACATCTTCAGCTGCAAGTGTAGCTTTACTACCAACACCCTCTTCATATCCAAGAAATGCTTTTGGTATTTTTAAAGCTGCCATCATTTTGTTTCTTAAATATTCTACATCATCAATAGCACCATCATTTGTTAACGCTGGTAGTGTATCAATATTAGTTCCACTATCTGAACCACGAACGGGTAGATAATAATCTTCCGTTACCGATTCCATATTGTATTTTAAATTATATTCACCACGAGAATCCATAACTGGTGTTTTTTTCATTTTATTTATAATCTGTTGCATAAAGTTATCCACTTCATTTGGTGGAATGTTTCCAATATCAACCTTAAATACTCTTTTTTCTGGTGCTCTCATCATTCTATGAATCAACATAGCGTCTTCCATAAGAGTTAATTGTTTAAACACTCTTCTTGCACCTTCTAACATTGACTTACCATAAGGTAAATAATTTGTATCTGCTAGATTTCTGAAGTGAGCTACTTCGTAATTTTCATGAATGTCATTTGGTTTTGAACTTCTTGACGATTCTGAATATTGTTGGATTTCAAATTGAACCAATTTAGGATTACTTGGGTCATGTCCTTCTAATCTATTTACTTCATATACTGAAAGAGGTCTTACATTTACAACTCCATGTTTATCCAATATATCAAGTTTTAAATAAAAATCACCATATTTAGTCATATTACGAATATAACTCCAAAGGTTAAATTCAATGTTCATTATATCATAAAATAAGTTGTGTAAAATTTTATGGACTTTTGGATTATCAGTTTTGATTTTCATTATTCTGTTTTCAATATTATCAACTGTAGATTCATCACAATAGATGTCTAATGCTGATGATATAATTGGGTCAGCGTCCATTAATTCATAATCTCTAAATAATTCTTTCCTAGCTACATCATATGCATTTGCATTTTGTTTAGCTTGATATGATGATGGTCCATATCCACTTGAATGAATTTTATTATATCTATCAATAAAATTAGATGTTAAAGCTGTTTGAGAAAACTCAACATCTTTTACCTTAACTTGTCCTGAATCTGTTTTTCTAACTACGATTTGATTTTGGAATAATTTTCCTAATCTTGTTAATATAGTTTCTTGTTCTGCCATTTTTTACCTCTTATTTAATTAACCAAGTTAAATCTTCTTTTTCACCATTACCCAAATCCACTTCATATGGATTAGAATTTGGCTGTCCATAATCACCTTTTCCAAAACCTGCTGCATGTTCAGATTTGTTCCCATTTGACTTCAACATTGAGTTCATTGTTGCCCATTGTTGGTCGTTTTTATCTTTTTGTAATCTTAACGCTGTATCTCTAACCCAAAGGGCTATTGAATAAGACATAACCAAGTCATCGTTATAACCTTGCATTGCTTCTGCTTTCGCATTTACCACTCCTGTTTTGTAAATAAAAACAAATAATTCATCTATAAGTCTATTGGAGTGTAATTTTACTAATTTTTCTCTTGTATATTCTTCCATTTTGGCTATCACCAATGGACGAGTTTTTTGTGTGGTTGAAAAACCAGGTACCATATTTCTGTCTTGTACTCTATATTTGTTATTCACTTGATGTTCAACATCAACCACTTGTAAGTCTTTCGACTGATAAAATAAATTTTTATATCCTCTATCTATGATAGTTTGTATTGTAGCCCAACCAATGTTGTTGTTCTCAACTACTAATAAAGCATCATTGTATTTCGTTGCAACCTCTATTAAGAAGTTTCCATAATCCGTTGTACTTAATTGTCCTTTATATTCTGCAACTTGTTCCATATCATCAACTTCAAACACTTGACATGCTGAATAATCTGATGCATCACCACGAGCAACATCAGCAACCACTATATATTCTTTTGTATAATCAGGTTGTCTAAATACCCAAAACCCCCTATCCGCTCCTAACTCTTCTACAGGTGCTTCTATCATCTCATCTTTATACCATTGTAAAATTTGAGGGTCAACTACTGATTGTCCAGAAGTGAGGAAATCAGCATCACACTCTTGAGAAGCTTGTGAAGGACCTAATACCTTATCTTGTTCTTTTCTCCATTTTTCATCTCTATCAGGATGATTTGTCCAGTGAAGTTTAATTGTGTTAAAATTATTTGTTCCATCTTTAGCACCCATCCATTGTTGATGAAACCAATTACCAACACCATTAGGTGTTGAAAGAGCTATACAATTACCACCAGTTGCAAGTGTTTGTTGTGCAGCTGTCCATATTGAGTCTATATTTTCAATAAAAGCTGCCTCATCAATTACAAGAAGTGATAATGCTTCTGAACGACCAGCTTCTGAAGTAGCTGCAACTGCTTTTATTTGTGAACCATTTCCAAGTCTTAATGATAATTTGTTATCCTCATCAACATTTGTTTTTAACCATTGTGGTAATGCAGAATACATCACTCTAACCTTTGTAACAAGATTTTTCGCAGTATCTTTATCTTTTGCAATTACAAGAACATTTTTATCGTTATGAAATAACATTGTCCATAATGAATATCCAGCTGATAATGTTGATATACCTAATTGTCTTGATTTAAGAATTATATTATAACGATTATTTTTAAATTCTGTTAACATATTTTCTTGGAAGTCATATAAATCAAACTTTATTTTACCCTTAGTAGGATGTTGGATAGTGCAATACTTTCTCATAAAATGTACTGGATCTTGAGCACATTTTAGATATTCTCTTTGTATCGCCTGTTTTAAATCTTGACTCATATTAATCTACCAATTCACTTGCTAATTTAATAGAACCAGCTGTACTTATTACACCAATTGTAAACCATAACCATTTATTTTCATACCATTTTGGTTTAACTACTTTAATCATTTCATCTTTTAATTTTAATTGTGTCTTATAACCTTCAAGTAATACTTGGTTTAAACTATCACTTTGTATATACATATATATCTGTGAATTTAAATTTTCGTTAATTTTTAAAGTTTTATCTAAATCAAATTGTAATTCTTGGATATTATTTGTTATATTTTGTGTTTCTTCTTCTGATAAGCAAGTTCCCTCACAAGGTTCTTGAGTAAATACAAAAGAAAAAATTAATAATATTGATAGTAGTTTAATAACCACCTCTATTGCCTCCACCTCTTCTCATTGTTCCACTACCCAATCCCCTTGTTCCTGCAGAAGAAGTACTTCTTCTTCTTTGCATTCTACTTCTAGTGTTTGAAATACCAACACCCCTTCTAACACTTGTACGATTGGAGATATTTGTACTATAGTTTCTTCTTCTTGACATTGAAGTTCTCATCATCCCATTAGGATTATTTCTACTTGTATCAACACCTGTTCTAAAAGATTTTCCCATTTGTTCTGACGCAGAATATACCAATACAGAATTATCTGACATAACCGCACCAGCAGGTACATGTTCAGTCATTACTTCACCATTTTGATGCATATGTAATGGTGTTCCTTGTGGAACTGGATTGTTGTATTGTTTATCATAATAATATGTGTTAGCTCTAGCTCTAAATTGTCTTGTAATTGGTCCCTGACCTCTTGGATTTCCTCTTCTAATTGTTCGAGGATTACCATCTGGACCTCTTGATACCATAGTTCCAGTCATACCTTGATTCCGTACCACCCCATTTTGATTACCATTACCATTATTCATACCATTTTGATTTCTTGTATTTCTCATTTGTCTACGAGTTCTTGTATTATTTACAGTTCTTTGTGGAGCTGATGCTTTTACCTCTTGAGAATCACCCTCAAGAACACCAGAAGTGGTTGTATAAAGTCTACCTTGAATTTCAACGACATTTCCACTATATCTCTCCCCAGTTGAAACATTAGTATATGTTCTAATATTTCTATTTCTATTTCCGTGTCTTGGTGTATGTGGCATTATTTTTTCTCCTTACTAAAGTTTTTTAAGAAATCTTCTGTTTCTTTTTTAGAAACTTTCTTTTTCTTAAATTTAGTGTTTTTAATTTCTTCTAAAGCTTTCTTTTTACTTTTAAGAGATTTTTTTACAGCTTCAGATTCTTTTTTAGTTTTTTTAATAGTTGTTTCTACCTTTTTGATTTTGTTTTTTAGTTCTTTTACTTTTTTAACTTTTTTATTACTAGCTATAAGTATCGAAACTAATCCACCCAAAAAGGTAAAAATTCCAACTATATATTTCCACAAACCTTTCATCTTACTTACCAAATGGTAGTTTATCCCATACAGGTTTAATTACTGAATCGAATATGATGTCGTCTTTTTTACTTGGTGATAATTTTACGATTTTTTCTAATGTATAAAATCCTAACATTATCCATTCCCAATTTGCTAATACCCATTCCATAGTTTTTCTCCTAGGTTATTTTGTTTTTGTTAAATGACATTTCCACTTCACCATTTGCTAAAGCGTTAGCTACAGTCTTATCAAATGGATTTTTCTTTCTTTCTTTTGTTAATTCTATTACCCATTGTTCCATATCGTTTTCAATGGCTTCCATATTTTGAAAATCTTTTAATCTTCTGTAAGCAAACCATCTTATTGGTTTGTCAAATTGTAAATCAAGTTCATAATTAAGTTGACAATGATAACATCTACCATCAGCTTTAAATACATCTTTATCCCATTTTTTTATGATAAGTTTTTTACAATCTTCCATAGAACATGTATCACCTAAACCAGCATCTGGTAATGTTTTAACACTTGAACGATATCCTTCTTTTTGTTCCCATTCTTTACCATCAGAGTCAAACCACCGTTCACCAACTTTTCTATTAGCATGTACATTGTCACTAATAAAACCAGATTGTATTTTCCCACCATAAGTTCCATCTACCATATCTTGAACTTTTTGTAGATTTTTACTTAATTTTTTAGCCATAATTACCTCTTATTCTTGTATATATAAATATCTAAAAATAAATTAAACCTGTTATTTGATTGATTGGGGCAAATGCACCAGTAAACTTATAAGTTTTACCTTTATACTTAAATACTATTCCCTCACTTGGAACTATAGCATCTACACCACCAATCTTGTTTAATTTATCTAATTGTAATTTTAATGTATTTAATTTTTTCTTATCACCACTAGCTTTTACATTCTCTATTGATGTTTTTAATTTTTTTCTAATACTTTGAACTGATTTCTTTGGATTAGCAGCCATAAATCCTTTTACATTCTTTAATATTTCTGCACCAACTCCAAAGAACAATTCTTCAAATGGTTTCATATTTTCTTTAACCATTTTTGAGTGGTCTTCTTTATCTGTATTTAATACCCATTCTAAAAACTTTTCATCTTTAATATCTTTTCTTATTGTTGGTATTTTATATGATTTATCAAAGAATGCCCATCGTTTAGTTAGATTTTCTAAAATATCATCTGTAATATCATACCCAAATTGTTTAGATGCATTATAAATATACTCTTCCCAATATGATTGATGATATAAACCTAATGTATCATTATCTTTTAATCCATATTGATTTTTTAATTTATTTAGTTCACCAATAAACTTACTTTTCATCTTACTAAAGTCTTGATGTTTTGGAACATCTAAAAATACAGGTTTACCAATTGAATATTTCTTTTGTATATTTTGATTTCTTTGTTTAATCATACCAGCCAATATTCTTCCACTACCTTTTACTTCACCTTTTACATTTCCTTTATCATCATAAACCAATGCTCCGTGAAATACCAATTCAGCTTTATCATAATTAACCACATTTTCTGATTTAGGCCACATCACTTCTAAATTCATAAAGTTATATCCATTGTTGAATATCTTTTCTTTTTGTTTGTCTGATAAAGACTTGATAGCTCTTTCTAAATCTTTCATAGCGAATACAAAAGCATCTTTTATATCACCTCTACCTTTGAATTTACTGATAATACCTTTTGTATCCAATGCAGTCTTTCCACCATTCTTAATGTGTCCTTTGTTTCTTGCTGCAATAAGTTTTCCGTCTTTCCAACTTACCATAATGTTTTGACCATCAAGTTTTTCTGTAACTCCATCTTCACGACTTAATGTTCCACCTAAACCATTTTCAATAATTTTCTTTAAATCACCGAATGTTAAATCTTTGTCATCAAATGGATGTGCCATATGTCCGTAAGCACCACCTTCCAATAATAAAGCTTCATTTATTGATTCTTCTTTCTTCTCTTTACCACCTGATTTTGTTTCTAAACCTATCTGATTTGTAAAATCATTTGATTTTTTTAATAATGATTCAACAGGCTCATCAACTACTTTAACATTCATCTCAATATCACCATCACCACCATTTGCAATATCATATGCAACTAATGCTGCCCACCTATGATGACCATCAATAATATATCCATCACTTGATACAATAATTGGTTCTTTTAAAGCTTTAGTAAATTCAGAGTCTTCATCACCATTTTGTAATTGATTTAAAAATAAAGAAACTTTATTACCTACAATTTGATTTTGAGTTGCTTTTAAATCTGTTACTTTTACTTTTTTAGGTGTAGCTTTTTTACCAATATGTTTTAAAAACATATCTTCTGTATCTACTTCACCATTTTTGTCTAATTTTAATAATCCATCTTTAACTAATTCATCAGCTTTACCACCAGGTATAGGTTTTGATTTAAATTGTGGCATTTCTTTTCTTGGTACTCCTTTATTAGAATCACAAAATAGATTTGTACCTGGAACTGATACTTTACATAAATCTATATCTTTTCCAGTATGAACTAATTTCTGAATACCTCTTATTATATGTCTTTCTTTTTCTGCATCTGTTCCAACAGCATCATCATCTGATTTAGGACCTTTTGTTTGAACACCTTTTGCTTTTGGTGAATTTTTATCAATTGGTTTATCAACACCAGGTAGATTTTTTACTTTTTTCTTTCTTGATTTCTTTTCTTCTTTATCTTTTCTTTGTCTCGCCTTTTGACTAGCTGGATGTTTTTTTATATAATCATCTTGTTCTTGTGAAGACAAATCCCCCCACCAATCCTCCGTAATTATATCCCCCCACCAATCTTTTGAGAATAAATTTTCTTCAACTTTTATATTCTCTTTTTCTTTCTCATCACTTTTCTGTTGTTTAAGTGTTGCTGTTGTATCTTTTGCTATTTGTTTTTTAGTTTCTATTTCATCTTTAAATTTTATTAATTTGAAACCAACTTCTTGAGCTATTTTTCTCATATTTTTAACCCATTTATTGTAACCTTTAGTACCAGTTAAATTCTCTGGATTATTTGGTGTTGTTCCAGTTCCTATACCAGCTGGTAATGGAGTAACAGCTTTTCCACCACCAAATTCATCTTTATAAGGTGGAATCTTTGATACATCAACATCTAAAATATAATTCATAACTCCCCAACCTAATTTTTCAGCCCACTCTTTATTTCTATCAAAGTATCCACCTTTTCCATACATAAAAGCTGATGGACCATCATCAACGACTCCCTTTCCACTTGTGGATGTATGTGTAACCTCTTTTATAATTTTATCAATATTATTGTGAATTAAAAATTCATCTATTTCTTTTGATTTTTCAATTCTAAATTTAAGTGCTGGTTTTCCATTGATTAACAAGTCACCTTTTTCATTCCAATCAATTGTTTTAATAACAACTTTTTTGTTTTTGAATTTACCCATTCTGACCGTATCACCTATTTCTATTGGTAAATCAACTCCTTCAAACATATTGTCTGATTTCCAAAACTTTGATGGGTCTTGTGTTAAATCTAAAACTTGTACTCTTGCTTTCTTTACTCCGTGTTTTGACATTAATATTTTTATTATCTTTTTTGCTTCTGAACTTGATTTGGCTTTTGTATAAAGTATTTCTTCTGAACTCTTACCTGGTGCTATACCCCATATTACAAATTCTTTTTTACCTTCATTAACTTGTTCTTCACCAATTAATCTTAAAAATTGAGTTAATACTTGTGGATTTGATGTTAAATAATTAACTAATTTTTGTTTATTAGTTGTTAATTTCATTGGTATTTTTAATTTTTTTAATGCGTTTTTAACAGAAACTTCATTCACACCATTTTTTCCAGCTATATGATAAGGACTTCCTTTTTTTTGTTTTCGAGATTTAATTAACCATTTAGTCCTCGCTGTTAACCATCGTGCCCACTCATCATTATCTGCTGGATATCCATTTACTAATTCCAAATCAAAATCTTGTAATAATTCTTTTTTCTTTTTATCAAATAATTTAGGATTTTTTGGTTTTTCTTTTGTATTATCCCAAGGCACTATTATTACATCATTTTCAAATATTTTACTAAATTTATTAGTCATCATATTGAAAACACCTTTGTCATAATAACCAAACATTTTCTTAAATAATTTTTCTCTATTTTCTTTATATTTTTCTGAACCCAATAATTCTCTCATAGCAGTTCCACTAACCTCTAAACCACCAGCTGATACAGACATATGTGGAGCAACTAAATAATATCCATGTTCTTTATATCCTTCTAAATTCTTTTTATTCTTTTTATAATCTTGAAAATATTTTCCACCACCTAATCTACCCGTATCTTTTTTTCCGAATATATAAACAAACGCTGTTGTTTCTGAATTGAATTTCTTTTCTAAATTTTTTGCTACGAATGGTGATTTTTCCATAATAATTTTAGATGAAGGTATACCCATTTTAGTCATATGTCTGACTTTTTCTTTGAAGTTCATTGGGTGTCTTGGTAATTTTTTTATATTAGATGTAGTAATGTAAGCATCATCAAACTGACTGGATAGCCACTCATATACTTTTTTGTGATGAGGACCAAATGGTTGAAATCTACCACCAAATATACCAACCACTTTTTTTATTTTAGTATCGGCTTCTAAAATAGGTTGTATTATAGATTCGACAAGTTTATTCATCTTATTTAAGCCATTTTTCTAATTTTTGAATAAAAGCATAGTTATCATCATCACTTAAACTTCTAGAAATCTTTCTTATTGCTGCAACTCCTTTAGTAAACGCTTGATTTACTTTAGATTGATTTACTTTTTCTGTAAGTTTTTCTTCATCTAATTCACTATTTAATAAATAGTCTCTTGACTTGTTTAAATAATTAGAAGCCAATGTGATTTTATCTGTCCACCACGCTGGTAAAGAACTTTCTTTATCCATAGATTCTAATTTTTGTAATAATTCTTGTGAATCTTCAATTGATAACTTTAACTTTCTAATAGCAGATGGAACATCAGTATGTCCGTCTTCATTGACTTTAAAAGGTTTTCTGTCTTTATCAGTATAAACCTTACCCAATTCTAAATCTTTTAATAAATTTTTTAATTTCATAATTATATCACACCTTTTCCGTTACAAGAAGAACAAATATTATCTTGAAGAGAACCCGAACCATTACAATCCGGGCATTTCTCATCAATTTCTTGTTTACTTCCAATTAAATTATCTGACTGGAATTCTTCCATTTGGATACTTTGGTTGTTGGATTTGTCTTCCAAGACTTTCATCATCGCAATCTCCGCTATCGTTGTTAAATTCTTCACAATTGAAGAATATTGAATTTCCATTATACTCATAATTTCCTTCATCACAATAACCATCACCCAACCAACTATTAGGTGCACAATTTCCGTTACAATCTTCTATTTCAGTTTCTGAACAACCTTCATCTATAGCTTCACAATCACCTTCATCCCAATTTAAATCAGCACAATATAAATCAATAGCAACTAAATATTGGGAACAGTCATCAGTACCTTCAGCTTGACAATTTTGATAATTGTTATATGCTTCTTCGTTTGGATAAACTGCGTAAGCTCCATCATCACACCATCCATCTCCTACCCAATTTGCTGGTGAACAATTACCATTACAATCTAAAACTAACTCTTCGTAAGCTAATACTAACCATTCATCATTACAATCATTAAATATACAACTACCATCACCTACATTCGCATATGGATTGTAATTTGTAGCATTATTATTAACACAACCATAAACTATATTATCCAAAGCAATACTAAATGTAAAATCTACTCTATTTCTTGTATTTGTTATTTCCATATGATAAGTACCCTCTGTTAGAATACCCACTTCTTGTGTGTTTCCTATTGACTGAAAATCAAAAATAGGTGGAGGGTTACCTAACTCACCCACACACCCATTAAATATCACACAATGGAAACCTGCTTGGTCTATATTTACATTAAATAATGTAGTTTCTTGTAATTCAAAGCCAATCCATATAGTTTCGTTTTGATCCAATGATGTTTCAAATTGAAAATCATTCCAATCATACATTGGTGCACCTTCACATCCATATAATTCTTCACCTGGACCTACAATACCACCAATATTTGGCATTTCAGCTTGGTCACAAGATTGGAATCCAATTATCATTATTATTAATAATGTAAAACTAAATAACTTTTTAAACATTTTTATTTCTCCTATATGCATTTATTATAATATACTACTAAAATCATTAAAAACCAAGCTTTTTTTAATATTTTTTTGAATCATAAATAGATTTCCAACCGTTTGAATTATTTATGAATTTTTCATTTTCTTTTGTTTTATCTTTTATTTTATCATATTGTATTTCTAAATCCACCATCTGCATTTCTGTCTGACTTGTGTTTATAAATTTTTTATTTTTTTCTGTGTTATCTTTTATTTTATCATATTGTATTTCTAAATCAACCATCTGCATTTTATCACCCGTAGTTTTAAATTTAGAATTATCTTTTTCAACATTTTCATCATACTCGTATTCATAACCAACTTCATAAAAATCTGGATCTATTTGTGGTGTAACATCATCAGTATACATCCTGTTCATTATATTATCTTCTATTTGTTTATCTAATAATTTTTTTATCTTACCAAATTCAGGATGAAATGCTCCAGCAAACAATTTGTCTACAACATTACCAGATCTACCAACAAAAGATCCAACACCCGAAGTACCACTTGCTTCTTTTAATATATCTTTTAGTTTAATCATATTATTTTTTATTTTTTCTGTTTGAATATTTTTTAATAGAATTCACTTCACCCATTAACTCTCTACCAAGTATTCTAAATAATGATTCATCTTTTTTATCTTTTTTACCTTTTTTACCTTTTTTACCAGCTTTACCTTTACCTTTTGTTCCTGTAGATTTAGGTCCGAATCCAGCACCCTTAGCAACTCCAGCAGCTCCTGCACCTCTACCACCAGCACCAGCACTAAATCCAAAACCAGTTTGTTTTTTGATAGCTTTTTCCATTTTTTCTTGTTGATCTAAAGCATCTATCGCAGCTTGATATTCTCGTTCTTTTGCTTCTCTATCTGCTAAAGCCGCATCATATGCAGCCTTTCTTTGATCAAGAGCTGTTTTTTCAGCTTCTTTAGCTTGTTGTGCTGCATCTCTAGCAGCTTGTGCTTGTTGTTTTTCAGTATCTTTAGTTTGAAATTTTTGATACTCTGTATTTTTGGCTGCAGCAGCCTGTTGTTTAGCAACTTCTAAATTATCTCGAGCTGTCTTTTTCGCAGTAAGAGTAGAAGCTGCAGTATTCCTAGCACTCAACGCGTTGTTCTTAGCAGTTGCCTTTTGAGTCTTAGCAGTTTCTGCAGAATTCTTAGCACTCAAGGCGGTGTTTTTAGCAGTTTGTGCAGTGTTCTTAGCAGTTGTCGCATTGTTTTTAGCAGTTAATGCTGTAGATGCAGCTGCTGCTTTTGATTCTTTAGTAGATTCTGCAGCATTCTTAGCACTCAAGGCGGTGTTTTTAGCAGATAATGCTGCATTTTTAGCGGAAAGGAGATTTGACACTTGTGTTGCTAAATCAGTTTTTGCTTTTTCTTTTTTATCTTTAACTACTGATGCATTGTCTCTAGTAGTTTTTGAATTATTTTTAGCAACTAGTGCATCATCTCTAAGTTTCTTTTTAGTATTCACATTTGTAGCTGCTGTATTTTTAGCATTCTCTGCATTATTTTTAGCAGTTAGTGCATTATCTCTAATGGTTTTCTTATCATTCGCAACCTTAGCTGAATTATCTCTAGCAGTTTCTGCACTATCCTTAGCGGTTGATGCAGTGTTCTTAGCAGTTGCCGCATTGTTCTTAGCGGTTGTTGCGGTGTTCTTAGCAGTTGTCGCATTGTTCTTAGCAGTTGTCGCATTGTTCTTAGTAGTTAATGCATTATTTTTAGCAGTTTTTGCATCATCTCTAATTTTTTCTTTATCTGTAACAGATTTAGCTGCAGTGTCTCTAGCAGTTTTTGCATTAGTTTTAGCAGTTACTGAACTAGTTACAGCAGTAGCTGCATTATTCCTAGTAGTCAATGCACTGTTTCTAGCACTTAGTGCATTATTGTTAGCAGTTGCTGCATTATCTTTAGTGGTTTTTGCACTATTCTTAGCAGTTAAAGCGTCTGATGTAGTTTTATCAGCTGCTGTTTTGTCAGATGTAACTGAATTTTTAGCTGTTTCAGCCTTACTTCTTTCTGTTGCTGCAGCATCAGTTACAGCTTTAGCTTTTTGGTATGTTGCAGTACGACTATCAAGAGTTACCTTTATAGCTTGTGAAGTTTTTGTGAGTTTATTAAGGGTAGCTTCATTATCATTAATTATCTTAGTAATTTCTGTAACCTGTCTTTGCCATTGACGAATTTTTGCAGGTGAAGCTCCTTGAGATATTTGATTAATTTTATCAGCTCCTTTAGGTATTTGGTCTTTTGTTCCAGTTTGTTTCGTTACAATAGTTTTTCCTGTTTTAGGATCTTTTTGTAAAATTACCCATTCAAATTGAGCAGCTTTTGGTTCGTTTGCTTGTAATTCTTTTAATTGTTTAGTTAAATCTGTAACTTTTGCATCTACTTCTTTTCTTTGTGCTTCACTAGCATCATAATCCTTTTGTGTTTGACTAACATCATTTGCTGCATCATCTGAAGTTACTTTAGCCTTTTTATATGCATCATCTGCAGTATTGAATACATTTGTTGCTTCTGTCAACTTTTGAGCAACTGCAGTTGAAAGTTTTGCAGCATCATCGTAAGCAGTTGTTTTTGTATTTAAATCAGAAACAGCTGCATTATAAGTATTATTAGCAGAAGTATAGGCAGATGTTTTTGTATTTAAATTAGAAACAGCTGTATTATAAGTATTAGTAGCTGTAGTGACAGCATCTGATTTTGTTTTATAAGTATCATTTGCTGTATTATAACTTTTAACAGCAGTATCATAATCTGCTGATTTTGTATTGAAAGTAGATACAGCTGTATTATAAGTATTAGTAGCTGTAGTCAAAGCATCTGTTTTTGTTTTTAAAGTAGCTTCAGCTGTAGTAAGAGCATCTGTTTTTGTTTTTAAAGTAGCTTCAGCTGTAGTAAGAGCATCTGTTTTTGTTTTTAAAGTAGCTGCTGCTGTTTCATAAGATTTTAAAGCTTCAGTATATTCAGCTGATTTTGTAGAATGAGTTGATGATTTTGTATTAAAATCAGTAACAGCTGTATTATAAGTTTTAACAGTCACATCATAAGCATCTGATTTTGTTTTGTGATCTGTAGTTTTTGCATTATAATTGGAAACAGCTGTATTATAAACATTTTCCGCGGTAGTATAATCAGATTGAGCTTGTTTTAAAGAACTCACAGCTGAATTATAAGCATTTAAAGCGGTATCATACGCTGCTGATTTTGTATTGAAAACAGTAACAGCTGCATCAAAAGCTGCTTTAGCAGTATTATATTCTGTAGTTTTTGTTGCTAAGGTTTGAGTTGCTTGAGTAAGAGTTGCTTCTGCTGATTCAAATGCAGTTTTCTTTTCCTCAAAGGTTTCGGAAGCACTATCAAAAGATGCTTCTGCTGTTTCAAACGCCTCTTTTTTTGTATTAAAATCTTCAAGAGCAGTATCATAATCAGTTTGTGCATCATCAAACTCATTTTTTTTAGTATCAAAAGTTGCAGCTACAGTATTATATGCATTTTCCGCTGCTTCATATTCATCTTCAGCTGTTTCAAATTCACCTTCATATGATAAATAGTCTTGTTGTTTAGTATCATATACATCTTTTTTAGCTTGCCAATCAGCTTGCTTGGAAGTTTTTTCGACTTCAGCAGTTTTATATGTTTCTTTAGCTGCATCATGAGCTCTTATTTTAGCTAACCTTAATGCTTCTTTCGCTTTCGTAGCTGCAGCAGCTTTCTGTCTCACCGCCACATCAGATCGAGTTCCTTTAGTACCACTAATTTCCTTTAACTTAGACTTTAACTCTGGTTTAATTAAATTAGCTAATTTAGTTTTGTTTGATTTCATTTACTTATCTCCTAAAATTTACTTCCTAGTATTTCTTCTACAATTTCATCTAATTTATCTGTTGTTGTTTTCAAGGAAAAACTCATATCCCCTTGAAGTCTTTCTGCTTCTTCACCATCATCATAAAAAATAATAGTCGGAAGTATTACTACATCGTTGTCACTTTGAATTGTAGGATATAATTCAATATTTATCCTATATATCTTCACATCAAAGTTTTCCCATTCTTCAAGTATTGTTACTTTATTTGACTCATTCCAACCTGCCCAAAACTCAATTACTACGAGTCCACGAGCTGTTGCCTTACTAAAATTTTCATCTGTTAGTTCTCTTATATCATCACTAAATAAAGAGGAACATAACATAAATAATATAAATAATTTTTTAAACATAACCTCTCCTAATGATTTCCATTTATATTAAAGACTTTTTTCTCAAGCTTTTCTATGTCTTTTAATAATCGTTCTATTTCTTTTTCTAATTCTGTAATCTTATTTCTTGACAGTTCGTCTTTCATCTTATACTCACCACGAGAAGGTGGCCAAGATGAATTTGGGTCAACTGCGTAAACCCCATCACCAATTGGTGTAAATTTGTTTTCTAATTCTGTAAGTCTTTTATCAACACTTGTTTCCATAGTAGTTAATCGTTTATCTAATTCTACCATCACCGTATCATCTGTTCCTTCAAGTTCAGCAAATCTTGTATTTAATTCATTTTGGAATGTAAAGTACATTGTTATCAACGATACCAAACCACTACCAATAAATATCAATGTTTTTAAATCAAAGTTAAATTTCTTTGTTTGTAAATTATCCATTGACAAATCTGGTGCTCCTGGAGGAGGTGCTACAGGTTGTACAGGTTGTGGTGGAATTCCAGGTTGAGGTGGATATCCAGGTTGTACAGGTTGCACAGGTTGTTGAACTGGTGGAGGTGGAGGAGGTGGAGGAGGTGGAGGAGTTTGAATCTCCAACGCTTCCATCAATTGTTGTTCAGTAAGTAATCCCCATTGTATGAGAACTTGTCCTACTTGAGCATCATCACCTTTAACAGACAACACACCATCAAGTTGTTGTTGGGTTACATATCCCTTTGTTACTAATATTTCACCTATTTTTTGCATCTATTTTCTCTTCTTTTTCCTTGCAATTTGAGCAGGAGTTCTTCCATTTTTTTGAAGATAATCATTTTTAGCTCTTCGTTCTTGTTTTCTTAATTTTGCTGTTTTATTTGGCATATTACCACTTCCTACAAGACCAATATCTTGCCTTATGTCTTGGACCAGGATTATCACAATTGTGTCTTGCTCTAAATGATTTTCTAGCACCAGGATTATCTTTTTTAATGTTCATACCTTTTTGTCCAAAATTAACTTTTACAACATTACCTTTTGGATTTTTAACATAAACTTTAAATTTCTTTACATCACCTTGTGTCGGTTTACCAAGTTTTACTTTTCTACCTTGATATTCTGCTTCTTCTAATACAGATTCTGATAACCCATCGTAGTTTTCTTTCATATAATTTATAAAATCTTTATAATCTTGTTCGTTTACTACATCATATTCTTCATAAACAGATTCTTTTTTAGATTTATTACCCCAATTAGCAGCACCAACTTTTCTACACTTAACAAGAGCACCACTAGCGTAAGCGGAAGGCCATACATCGTATCTTGCTTTTACTTTACGATAACAAGCATCTTTCTTACCTGCAGCTTCATCAAATTGTTCCTCTGTTATCTTTGTATACTCTTCAGGTATTAAATTATATAAATGATAATAATCTTCCATTACATTCTCCGCTTTTGTTTTAACTCTGATAGGTTTTTTACCACCACCTCTTGTTGAATCTGTACCACCTCTACCAGCTTTATTTTGTGCCGCTCTTTTTCTTCTAGTGGCTGATTCTTTTTCTTTTTTACTCATAGAACGAGCTTTTGATGCAGGAACACATTTAGCATACCCTCTTGTTTTTCCACTTGTTCCACAAGGTGGATGTTTACCAGATTTATCTTTTTTTCCGATATTCACCCATTTATCACTAAACCATTTTCTTAAATTTTCATCTAACATATCATCTTCTGAAAGATACAATACTTCACTGTAACTATTCATTTCTGTTATTTCAGATACAGGAACACAATTAGGCACCATTCTGTTACCTTTCTTTTTCATTCCTACTTGTTTATATCCATCCCAACATGCCATTATCTTGTCTCCAATATTCTTTTTGCATATTCCTCTTTTGTTGGTATAGCTTTACCATTTATACAATCAAGAACAAAGTTTAAAGTTACATCATTAGCAACAGTGTCACCACAACGAGCTGTAGCTTCACCTTTCAAACCATCTATAATAATTGAACCAGTTACACCAGCAAAATCACCAACTAATTTTGGACTTATTGTTGATTTACCATCTTTAGCTTGTATTTGTGGTATTTTTAAAGTTGAATAACAATAATCAATATGTTCTGCTGGAAAAGAATGTTTAATTGATTCGTCTATAATATAAAGTTTATCAATTTTTTTAACTTTATATTGATATTTTTCCTCATCTATTAAATCAACATCTTCCCATAATAACATTTCACCACCTTTAACATCTGGTGTACCATATTTTTCTATAAGAACAGAAGCATACTCTTGTGCTTTTTTATTTTTCCATTTAGACACAAGAGAATGTATTTTTTGTTCTTCTTGTTCAACTATTAATGATTTAAGTTTAATCAATTTATATCCCCATTAACTACAGTGACTTTCTTCTGTTTCATCATCTTCATCTTCTTCAGTCGTATCATGCATATGTTCTTGTGCTTTTACTACTTCCAACATATTTGTTGGAATGTTTTTAATTGTTTTGTTTCCGAACTTTACATCGTATTTTGTAATAGTTCCATCTTCAAACAATGTATGATGTATAACTTCACCAATCATATCACCATACTTTTCTTTATCGGTGGAAGACTTCCACTCCATATGAGTCGCTCAGTTATGTGCAACTTCTTTATTTTTACTTAATATTTGTGGGAAACCATCATTTTCAGCAATTACTTCTTTAATGATTTCTCTTAATTTACTTTTAGTTAATTTCATTGTTTTCTCCTAAAAAAATGTATAATTTAATCCAGCTTTAAGTGAATAAGAATCGATACCAAAATAACTCAAGTATCTAGCCTCACCAAATAAACCAAAATGTTTGTTAACCTTCATTCCAGCAACTATACCGAAATCTATATCTACTTTAGTTTCACTTGTATCATAACTAAATGAATAATCAGTTAAACCATAGTGATATGGCATTATTGTTAACCAACTATGTACCCAATTCTTTCTATCGTAATGATAAAAGTCAATACCAAGTGCAATTGACGATTCCCATTGATATCCTAAAGCATCAACAACTTCTTCATTATATAAATATATTAAATCACCATAAATGTATTCATAGAACTCACCATCTGTTTCTGCTACGACATCTCCATCAGGACCTATCCATATATAATCAGAAAATCCATTTCCTACATCGTATAATTCATCACTATATCCATAATAGTAAGCTAATTCCCACCAATCGTTCTCTGGGTTTTGAACCCAATCTCTAAATGGGTCTTGTCCATATGCTGGATGAGCTCTGAAATTAACACCGGCTGTAAAATTCCAATTAGAACCTACTGATTTTCTATATCTAGCATCAATTTGTCCAAATTCTAAATCTTCTCTACCATAATTTAAATAAGCACCTTTAACAACAAAGTTATCACCCAGATATCTTATCCAAGATTCAGAATCTACGAACTCTTGGCCAAATGCTCTTATTTGTGAATACTTAGCTTGATATTCCCAACCACTCACCGCACCTAATAGTGCTTTTTCTGAGAGTTCATCCTCACTACCATCATAGAAATTAGATTTTTTAACTTGATATTTAAATCTAGCTAATTTTCTAACACCTATAGTTACATTATAAGAACTTTCAATTTCTTGTGTAGTTTCTTCAAATGTACCAGCTTGTGTATCAACTTTAAACTTTTGAGCTGGTGCAAACGGTGAATCTAAACCTACACTAAAATAAAAAGTAGAATACTTTAAGAAGTTATCTATAAAGTAACTATTCTTTTTTTCATTTTCCTCACTAAACAATAATCCAATTATTATTGAAAATATGAGTAATAATTTTTTCATTTACTTTCTCCTGATTTATTCAGTAACTTCTTCTACTGGAACAACTTCTTCTATTACTTTTACTTCTTCAACAGTTTCTGATTTACATCCTACTGCTAATATTAACAATAGTGATAGTATTATTAAGTTTTTCATTTTTCTTCTCCCATTTATCTAGTTTAAACCTTTTTTCTTTAAAAATAATTGATTCTTAATCCATTTTTTACCTATTGGATTTTTAACTGCTCTTTTTATAAATTTTCCTATTCCTTTTTTAATTAACATAGTAAATTTTTTAGTAGCTGATTTTTCATCTAAAGTATCGGAATTATCAACTACCATAAAATTACCTTTAAACAACCCATTAAATTTACCAATATTTTGTTGAACTTGATTCCAAGAACTTGCTAATAATTTTGGTGGTAATCGTCTTGCTCTTTCTTGATTTCTTTTTTGAGCTACTTCTAAAGTTGTATTAACGAATACCATATAACAATCGTATCCCATTTTTTCTAATTCTTTTTTTTCAGCTGCTATTTTACCAACATCTCTTGCTGTTCCATCTATAATCATACCAAGACGAGTATTCATATATCCAGCCTTTCTCATAGCTGTATATTTTTTTGTCATAGCTCTTAAATTTGGATTTTCTTTGGCATCTTCTGGTGATTGGTCACCACCAACCATATCCCAAACTTCTTTTGGCCATTTATCTAAATCTAAAGTACCTTTACCATACCCAGCACCTGTTTCTGTATCAAATCCAAATTTTCTTAAATAGTGTTCAAATTCTGTATCTGAATTAACTACTTTTAAACCATACATTGATGTTAATGGTATTTGTTTTGGAATACCAAATAAACCATTAGCAACAAATGATTTACCAGAACCTGGTCCTCCAGCCATAAAAATAGCCTTTAAGATACCTTTGTCATAGACACCTTCATTTAATAAATCTATCAATTTAATCAAAATGGTTCTCTCATTAATATAAAATTATTCATATATAAATATAAAGAAAGTTAAGAAAGATTAAGTTTTTTAACTAAACGAACCTGATTTCCAGGTTGTTCCATTATAAATATAAAGTTTATTTGAATCTGTACAAAACACAGAACTTCCAGTTGTAAAATAAGAACCTGATGTAGCAGTTTCACTCAATGAGCTTGATGTTTCCCATTCTGTTTTTTCTGATTCCGTCATATGTAAAAATTTCATCATATTCTCCTATATATATGTTAATTGAATCCACTTCATTCTTAAATTACACACGAATTTATAAGCAGTATTAACAGCTACACTTATATCTCTTCCATTTGCCGTTACAAAAGTACCTTCATCTTTACTCGGTTCAGCAGTATGTTTTATAGTTCCCGTATCATTCGCAATAATTGTTAATTCTTGCCCTACAAAAGAAGGTCTACATAATATTAAAGTAAAACCTTTACTATTTTTCATTGATTGAATATTAAGCATTGATATTGCTCTTGCATCAATTATACCTTTAGCGTCCGAAAGTTTTTCAGCAGTAATTGAAGTATATGGTTTTTCTATCAAACCAATCATTTTTCCACCTGATAAATTTAATTTAGTAGCCAATCCATCAAATACTGCATTGTTTTGAACAGCATTTGTAGAACCATTTTTTAAAGCAGTATCAACCGTTCCACCACCAGCGTTTCCTATATCAGTAGCAATTGAAGCTGATAAACTTGTAAAAGCTCCTGATATATGTGTTTTTAGAGCTTTAGCATTTAATGTTGTAGTTATATTAGTTCCATTTAAATCAAGACTATCAATATAAGCAGTTCCATCAACATATAAATTGTTCCATTCTTTTCCAACCGCACCCAAATCATATTTATTATCTTTATCAGGAACTAAACTTGAACTAATAACACCAAAAGAACCTGAATCAATTGTAGCAAACGGAAAGAAACTAGCTTCAAATGCACTTGCTGATACTTCGTTATATACATCATCCAAATCTTCTTGCATTTGTTGTATCATATAAAGTAATGGACCTTGAGAGTTTCTCATACCAGAGTCTACTAAATGAACTCCATCACTAAATGATTTTGACATTTCTGTAAATACACTACTGCTAATAGTTGTCTTATTTACACCATCATATTCATCCATTTTAGCACTACTTGTTACAAAAAAGTTTTTACTTCTTCTTTTTTCTTTAATGAATAAATCTTCTTTTTTTCTTTGCTCTCTAGCCATTACATAATCTCCATACTATTTTTAATCATCAATATCATATTCCCAAACACTTGTTACAGTACAAGATGTTGAAACACCATTTGTTTGTGACCAACTTATCCCAATTAAATCAGTTTCATTAAATGATGATAAACTTGATGAGAAATTAAATGTATATACAGTATCATCAACTGTACTTCCTAAATTTATAACTTGAACAGGTGTACTCTCCAAAGCCGAAGCATTAAGAGCACCTGAACCAGTGTGAAATCCAATTGTTACAGTTCCTGGATCACCAGTAACAGTTCTTGCTAAAACTTTTACTAATCTCCCATTATAAGGTGCAATTAGAAAAGAAAAATATTGATCAACAGTACTTTCTGTGAGAGATCCAGCTATTGGAATAAAATTTGTACTTGAGTGATTACTTGATAAAAAGAATGCTGAATTTTTTATATCTTTTTGTTTACCATAAAATATACCACTTGCACTAATGTCACCTTCTACTTCTAATTTTTTACTTGGACTCGTTGTTCCGATACCAACTCTTTGATTTCCTCCATCAAATCTTACATATTCATTTCCACCTTCTTTAATTAAAATATGAGTATCAGTAGCTGCTTCTAGTTCTATACTTTCACCATATATATTCAATATACTACTTGCTGAAACATGCCCCCTTGTATCGAATGCTAGTTTCGATTGGTCTGGTAAATAAATGTCACCACTTGCACTAATGTCGCCTTCTACGGTTAAAGTTTTTGCTGGGACTACATCTTTATCCATACCTATACCAACATGTCCACCACCAGATAATTTTAATGGAGGATTTGCAGTTGTAGAACCATTAACTCTAAACACTAAAGCACCTGCTTCAAACATACCAGTTAATTTTCCTGTAGCAATTTCCCAACCTTTATTTGCAGAATAAAGAAATAAAGAGGATGAAGCAAATGAATCTGATGTAACATTTATCCTACTACCACTTTTTATATGTTGACCAATTAAATTCTCACTATAACCAACCTCCATTTCTACATTTGAAACATCTACATTATCTGGTCCTACTTTAAAACTACCAGTTATTAATGCTTTTGAAGCAGTTATATTACCACTCGTGTTTATCGAACCTAAAACATTCATTATAGCTTCATCACCTTGAATTTGAGCTATTGTAGTTCCTTGATGTCTAAATGTATGGTCATCGTTGGAATCGTATACTATATCATTACTTGAACTTATCGTAACTCTATTAGCTACAGCAGAAATTGCAGGAATAAGTGGATCTCCCATATCATCAAAGTGTACACCAGTACCAATCAATTTTCCACTTGCACTTATGTCTCCACTTGCTGTGAAGGGTAAGTTTGATATTATTCCAGTAGATTTAACATTTGCTATAGTAGTTCCAGCCACTTTTAATAAAAATGAAGTAAATGTGTCCGTATCTATATATGGAGACGCTGAACCAACAGCACCACCATATAATTTTAAACCTTGAGCACCATTGTTTGTAGACCTAAGCTGAAATACACCAGAACTTAAATCAATATCTCCAGCTGAACCATCACTATAATTAATATTTGATATATTTTGTAATTTAGTTGCAGATACAACACCACTCGCACTTATGTCTCCTACTACTTCTAATTCTTCACCTGGACTTAATGTTCCAATTCCAACATTTCCACCAACGAAAAGATGTCCAAATGAACCAGTAGATGTAGCTGAACCACTTATACTTTGTGGTTCAAAAGCATTAGCATAAATTGTTCCACTTGAACTTATGTCTCCACTTGCGGTTATTGCTCCATTAGTAAAAATTTGTGGTGTAGCATTTGTTCTTCCAAGATTAATTTTACCAAGACCAGTACCATCAGTAACTCCATAAGCTAATGTTAATTCAGTATCAGAGTCTAATGCAGCTAGTGATTTTCCTTGTATTTCATATGAATTACCTTTAATAGCACCACTTGAACTTATGTTTCCACTTGCGGTTATTGGAACTTCAATTTTATATGAAGTTTCTTTTAATGTTTGGTTTGAAGTTCCAGCAACTTCCATAGCAATTTGTGTACCATTAAGAGTAATCAAGGTATTACCAGTTGCGTCATCTGTTATTGAATCTAATGTTATGTCTCCAACATTTGTAATGTTGTTATCTCCTAAAGATAAGTTTCCAGCTAATGCAGTGATTGTAGTTGTACCAATTGTTCCTCCACTTACTAAATCACCACTAATAGAATCATTTGGTAGTGTAATTGCATTAGCAATCAATGTTCCACTTGAACTTATGTTTCCACTTGCGGTTATGTGTGTTGTAGTTATGTCACCATCTACTTGAAGTTTAGAAGAGCCAGTTGAAGCAGCACCAATAGCAACATTACCATTTGAACCACTTAACAAATATAAACTATCTGAACCTCCATCTAAAAATATAGCATGTGTATCATTATTACTTTTAACAAGAAGATTCATATCTACAGCACCATCATTTATAACTAATTCATCCACACTAGCTTCGTGTAAGTATAACATATTTATATTACCAGCATAATGTTTAACAAAATCATCACCAAATTCTATATAAGTATTACTATCACCAGTGTGTTGTATTTTATTCGCAATATATAAATCATCATCTATATTTACATTAGTAAATGTACCATATCCAAATGAAGCAGTTGAAGTAGACGCAGCAGTTACATTACCACTCGCACTTATATGTCCAACTACAGTTAAACCTCCAGGTCCTGCGGTTGGATTTGTCGACTGACCTATCGCTAAACCACCAGCACCAGTAAGGAATGATGCTGAAGTGATATTGGGTTCTGTAGTAAATCTTGCATTAACTATACCATTAGAATATATATCTAATATACCTTCATCACTACCAGCTGCATGATGAAGTTTGATAAGTGGATTACCAGTTGAATCACCATCATATAAATGTATGTCACTACTAGAACTTATAATACCATTAAATGTATGTAAATCACTTTGTGCATCACCAAATATATTTGAACCACTTGAATATACAACCGAAGATGATATAGTTGTTGATTCAATTCTACCAAATGAAGCTGTTCCCGCAACATCTAAATTTTGTACATAAACAGTATCATCTGCATCTGAAGATTTTGCAGACATTCCGATAATAGTAGAACGGTCATGAGTAACAGTACAAGAAATTGAATTATATATACCTGAATTTACTGAGGATTTTATATGATTTCCTAAACCACCCACTATACCAGACCCAAACTTTGAAAGTGAACCAGTTGTGATGGCATTGGCTAAACCACCAACAATAACACTAAACATATTCCCATCACCCGTCATCTTACACGCAGAAGCTCCAATAATCGTAGCACCAGTTAATTGACCTTCGTTACTAGAACCTGTTATAGTATTTTGAGTACCACCAACTATAGTATTAGCAAATCCAGAAAAAACTCCATGATTTGCAAAAGTCATTTTGTTGGTGTCTCCACCCAATATGGTGGTTGATTTAGCATTTATAATTTCATTATCAAGACCACCTATAATATTATTTTTATTATTAGTAGTCGCGCCACCCGCTCTTCCTAAATTATTTCCTTCTCCACCCAATATTACCGAATCTACTACTTCTGTAATCTTATTACTTTCACCAGATAATATTGCAGAACCTTCTGAAGCAGATTGAATTATATTACCAATACCACCTAAAATATTAGCATTGTCAGATTTTACAATAACATTATCTTTACCCGACAAAACTGATGCTATAGAGGAGGCACTTACTCTATTATTTTGACCACCACCGATTGTAGAACCAGTCGCTTCTACTAACCTATGGTCTTTTCCAGCTAATATAGCAGAACCTGATATTTTACCTAAAAATTTATGTGAATCTACTTTTCCACCCTTTTCAAAACCACCCTCTAATCCTCCAAATTCTTTTATATCATATCTCTTACCAGCTTTTATATGAACAAATTTTACAGATTCACTTACTTTATTAAACTCTGCTATAACACCATCTTGTGTTGAATCTCCAAATATGAGTTTACCACTTCCAGTAATTAAATTATCTTCCGTTTCTAAGATAAGAGGTGAACCTGAAATATGAGATAGTGAGCCTGTAATTTCTACAGCTACATTATTTTTTGTTATGTCTTGTGCATATAAACCATCTGCATTTAAAAATCTTAATTTAAAATCAACAGCTTGATTTCTTCTAATTTCTCTTGGTAATGGAAATTTTTGTAAATCTGATATTGGGTTTAATCCTCCAGATAGTGTTGAGGTTATCTCATATTTACTAGAACTTAATGGATAAGTTGTAAATACAGTGTGTTCAGTATTTTTTGACTTTTGTTGAAGATAACTTAACTCTATTTTGTCAACCTTTCCACCAAAAGTTGTAAGATGACTTGCACTAATATTTAAATAACTTCTTTGATAATTTAAATCTCCAGTGTCTAATTCCATACTTTCAGAAAAAGTTGTATTAGCTTGAATATTTGGTATACTCTGAAATAATATAGGTGATAAGTTTGGTAAATCCTTTCTTATTTCAACTGGGAATATACACCTATAATTTTCTTTTCCTAAATATGATTGTGGTATTAAATTTTCTGATGGTGTGTTTTGTTTATTTTCAAGTTCACCAACAATTGTTAATGTACCCATACCATCTTCAGCTTCTTTATAAGTTCTAAGAGGGTCATTAAAAACATGAACAAAACAAACTGCTAATCCAAGTCTCAAATCAATATTAGTTGTTTCGGATTTTATTACTACATTATTTTTTGATTTGAATTCAAATGAAAGTTTTGTATTCGGTTTTAGTCTATATGGTTGATTTGAATCATTTAAAATTGATATATGAAAATAATGTTTACCTAAACTTAAATATTTCGGTAACTTTTCTACAGAAAAAAACATTGGATTTCTTGAATCACCTTCAAGATAAATATCCAATAAATCTAAATCATATCTATTTGCATATTCTAACGAATCAGAAAACTCTGGTGGAAATGCCATTTATATCTCCTAATATAATATTATACACTTATAAATATTAAATTAGTTAAAAATTATATAAAATTAACTTTGCTTAATCCTTTATTTACATTAATTGGAATTAATGTATCCATATAATCTTTGATTGTATCCAAGTGAGTTATAATCATTGTAAAATCAAATTGAGTTCTCAAGTATTGAAATGCTCCTTGCATATTAGCAATATTATCAGAATCTAAAGCACCGAATCCCTCATCCACTATAATGAAGTTTGGACGAGGTAATGTTGATACATTTATTAAACCAATACGAATAGCTAATGATGATACGAATCTTTCCATACCTGATGATAATTCAAGATTCCATTTATCCTCACCATAACATATAAAGGCATCAATCATTTTATCTTTCATTTCAAGTTCTATGTGGAAACCTGCATTCATATTCTCTAATACATTATTGATTTCTCTTTCTATTGATGGAATGGCTTTTGAGATTAATTCATAAGGAACACCATCTTTAGATAAAGCTAAAAGATATAAATCATAATCCAATATCTTTTGTTCTATATCAACAAGTTTTTGTATATCATCTTCTATTTGTTGTTTTTGACTTTTAGCTACTGAAAGAGTTGATAAAACTTCTTTATATTTTTTATCAACACTAATAGACTCCATTTGTAATTTAGATATTTCAGTAGTTAAATTAGATATTTTATCATTTAACACTTTATTGTTTTCAATTTTTTCTTCTAATTCATAATATCTTGAGATGTTGGATTCTGTTGTAGATATTTCACTCTCAATATGATTCAGTCTACTTTCTTGTGTAGAAATCTTTCCACCAATTTTAACAGCATCGTGTTGTATTTGATTTAATTCATCAGAGAATATTTTGAACTCACGATTTCTTTCATCAGCATCTCCTAACTTTTCTAAACTATATTCTGTTTTTTTATAAAAAGCAGTTAGATTTGAATGTTCAGAACTCAATTCATCTATCTTGTTTTTAATCTCTTCCTGTTCGTGTATTTGTTCTTTACCATTTTTTATACAAAACTCACAATTCTCATCATATGTGAATTTCATTAAATCTTGATTATGATGATTTAAAGATTTAGTTTTAGATTCATTTATTTTTATCTTGTTTTCTAATTCTAGTAAATCTTTTTTTAACTCTTTATAGTTTTCATAATCATCTTGTATTTTTTCTTCATCGATTTCAGATAATTTTTTATGATATTCCATATACATTGGACGAAGTTGCTCTTTATATTCTAAATCATCTTTTAATTGTTTTTCAATATTAGATTTTTCTGAAGTTAGATTAAGTTTACTTGTTTGTAATTTATCAATATCATATGTTTCATCAATCTTGTAAAGTTTTCTAACCAAATCAATTTTTTCTTTTTCCAAATTAGTTAAAGTATCATCAATCGATTTATCTTTATCTGACAGCTCTGATTCATCTTTCTCCAATTCAGTAATTCGATGATTTATAACACCAATCTCTTTATATGAATCTTTCTTTTGGAATTGTCTAAACATAATTCTTTCTTCATTAGAATCAGATTTAGCAATGGTTTCGAGTTGTTCGAACACCTCAATATCCATAAAAGTAGAAAGAATTTTTTTTCTTTCGGCTTGTTTCTTGTCGAGGAAGTTCATACCATTGGTTTGTAGCGACAGTGAGGTAAGGATAAAGTCGTCAAATGTACCTAACACTTTTCTGATTTCTTCGTTTGTACCTGTTCCATATGTAGAGTTGAATCTAGCTGCTCCACTTAAATCCACTTCTTCACCAGCATCGTCTATCATATAAAACTTAACCTTTACTGGACATTGATGAGATACTCTACCATCCTTGTGATTTACTCTTTTATATTTTGCATCTCTTTCAATCCAATAATCCATACCATTAATTTCTAAATTCAACTTAGCTTTAAATGTAGTTTTCTTTTTATTCATTACATCCAACGCTCTATTTGTCCTACTACAAACATCATATATTGTATAAGCTATTGCATCCATTATAGCCGACTTACCACTATGGTTTGGAGCAACTACACCAATCGTTCCATCAAGTTTTTGAAAGTCTATTTTATTACCTTTACCATAACAAAACATATTATCAAATTCAAATGATTTAATTTTCCAATCTACATTCCTCGTAATATCACCATCGTATATTTCAGGTGAATTATTTGTCATTTTATTTATTTCTTGAACTCTTTTGATTGTAGCTTCATCAACACCTTCAACATTTCTTTTCAAGAAATCTTCTAACAATTCATTCTGATAATTAACATCTCTTACATCACCAATATCCAACTTGTTTTCTCTATCATCACCTATGGATATATTGTCTTGTCTTTCTGTTACTATCTCTTTTAACTTTGGATATTGTTTTCTTAAACCTATTTGAATATCTTTGATTTGTTCTAATGTAGTATCCCAAAACTTAATCTTAACTCTACCTTTAGGTGGCATAAATGTCAATTCAAATGGTTTACCTGTTGTTGAGTTTTGTATTTTACCTTGTTCAACTCGTAGAATTTTATATCCATAATCATTCTCCACTTGATGATATGTGGCTTTCTTTGTCTCCACATCCCATAATAAGAATCCGTGACTTGGTTCTTCTGAATAATTCTGTTGAATCAATGAACCTGGATAAGCAATTGTCTCTTCTTCATTTAAGAATTGTCTTTTATGGATATCACCCAACAATACCATATCATATCCAGCAAATGTGTCATTCGTCACTCTATCATCTTGAACTTGAAATCCATTATCATAAAAGTGTTTATCCACTCCTCCGTGAAATAAAGCAATTTTGGTTTGTTCTCTATGATTATCAGGTGAAGGTATTGTATCTGTTCTCTGTTTACCTTCTTTATCAATATCAAATATAGATAAATGACCAAAGTCAACATTATCCATTGTATAAACACCTGTCTTTTTCCAATAATGTAAATTAGGTGTAATCTTCTTAACTAAATCAACAATAGGTGAAAGTGTATCTTCTCTTGATTTGTTGTTTAGATTACAATCGTGATTACCTGGTATAACAATTGTAGGAGCAATCTTACTTAACTCTAAAAAAAAGTTTGCAACCATTCTAACTTCTTCAGGTGATGTATCCAATTTTCCGTGAACCACATCACCACCAATGAAGATAGCATCTGGTTTTAAATCTTTTAATTGTTTATATAAATTTTTAAATACTTGTCTATATTCTACAAATCTATGTAACTTACGAATATGTATATCCGCTAAATGTGCAATTGTTTTAATCACTTAGTTTCTCCAATATTTTTTGTGTTTGTTCCCAACCTTCCGTGTGATACCAATCACAACCTTCTATATTATCCATTAATTCTGCCAATGGATAATCATTTCCACCACCTTCAATTCTATCACCTATAAAAATTATCTCACCTATTCTGTGTTGTTTTTCTATATGTTCTAATACTTGTGATTTATCATTTCCTTTTGGATATATGTCAATTGATATTTGACCACCAATAACTGCATCCAAATCTTCCCAAGTATTTCTGATATATTTTGCTATTTCTTGTCTTTCACCAGTTAATTTATCATATTCAAAATAATTTTTTCTTTCTTGTAATGAACATCTTCTACCAACCATACTAAAATTTAACATTGAATCTCTATCTTCAATATGATTTCCAGCTTTAACAGGATAATCACTATTATCAAGTGTATCTTCTAAATACTTCAGTAAATCATCTGGTATATTAAATTTATTTTCATATATTAATTTATCTTCTATATAAAATTGATTTCCACAACAAGTAAATATACCTTGTGCTCTATCTATATAAGCTATAGGAACCTGTTCTTTTGTTTTATTTATATCACTACCAGTAACTAAATAATATTTGTTTTTGTTTGTCCACTCATCGAAGAATTTAGCAAACTCTTCCGTCATTCTTTGTCTTGATGGTGTTAATGTTCCATCTACATCAAAGATGTATATTTTAGGCATATAATCTCCCTTTAATTATATCTGAAAATGTTGATTGTTTTGTTTCTTTTAGTATTTTCCAAAAACTTTTAAAACCTAATTCGGATGGGTCTTTGTCTTTCATATTTAATAAGTATGTAGAAATTCCATAATCCATTAAAAACTTGGATAACTTGATTGCATCTTGTCTAGCATCTTCATCTAATGCTACATATATTGTTTTTACTTTCTTTTCCACTAATCTCATAACCAATGTTTTACTTGGAAACTTACCTAATAATGGAATAGCATTGTTTCTGATAGCGATAGCGTCAAAAACACCTTCAACTAAAACAATTGGTTCATCCCAATTTACAAACATTTCAAAACATACTGTATCTTTTGACATTGGTGGATTCTTATATTTGAACTTTGAATTTGGAAACATATCTCTGGCTATAAAATAATTCAATTTACCATCAGCATCATAACTTGGTATAATGATACGATTAGAATAACCATTAGAAGTACAATAACCCATAGAATAACGAAGAATATCTACTGACCCAATGTTTCTCTGTCTGAGATAATGTATAGCATTCTTATATAATGGGTCATCTGATTTTTTCCAAAGTGGTTGATAACATTGAGGTAATGAAACATTATATTCTGTCTTTTCATCTTTTTCGTGTTTAACACCTTTGTAATCACCAAGTAATTTCAATACCTCCGATATGATTTTTTTAGGTGCATTTATTTTACGAAGTAATATACCAATTTTATGTCCACCAGCATTACAAACCCAACAATGCCACTTCTGTGTTTCAAAGTTTACTTGTAGTTTTTTCTTATGATGATTACAAAAAGGACAATGATAGGCGTTTTCACCATTTTTCATTTGATAACTGGTGCCTAAAACCTTTTCTAATAGTGTATTTAATTCGTATTTATACATTCAAAACAATATACAACAAATATAGTATATAAGTCAAGACCTTTTTTATTAAAATTAACACGACTCCTCAACATCAGGACAACAGCCATAATAGTCATTCCTACAATTAACAGGATCACAACTACAAATTGCTTCATTACCAGATAATGTTGCATATCCTCCACAAATATTATTTGAGCCATCTCTATTTTTACAAAAGTAAGGGCCACCATATAAAAAATAATCATATCTTTCAGTATAGTTATCAAAGTTCCCCCACCCACCAACATAAGCATCATAATGTGGATTAAATTCTCCATAATTATTTCCTAAAGCATATGGTGATTCTTGTAAAACCGCGGGAGAAAGTTCATTTAGATAATATTGTGAATCATCTGGATCATTATATCCTGACAGTGGGTCTTTATAGGCTGTAGCTCCCCAACCCATTAATATCGCGACATTACCAGTACCGCCATATCCCTCAAAAGGAAAACCAATATAATTCTCATCAGAAATTATTCTAATAGGATCTAACTCAATTTTAGTTCTAAAGTGTATTAAAGCTATATCATCACCCCACCAACCATTTTGACCATCCGTCCCTCTATAACCAGGATGCATAGCGATATAATCTATTATAGATTCTTGTCTCCAATCTTCTTCAAATATTTCGTCATTATTTAAAAGAGCCGTTAGATTAGAATATCTATGACCAGCTCCTTGTACACCTAAATAAAAATCCGTTTCATATCCAGAGTTTGAATATATAAATTTTCTCCATTGTCGTATACCACCTGGTTCATAAACAAAATCAAGAGCTGTTTCAAAATCTTCATAATGATGATTACCATCTGTAGAAGGTAAATAGTTAAAAGGGTTAGAAATAGAATTTGGATTAACATGATAACAATGTGCTGCTGTTAATCCCCAATGACCATTTTGTTCTTCTGGATAACCAAATTGTGTAACATCTATTAATACAGCACCACAACCATGTGAACCTACTAAATGAGAATTTTGACCATGCATGAGTGGTTGTGTTGTTTCTGTATCAGTACATGTCCAGTGATCTGATTGATCATAATATGCATCCACAGTACCCCAACTATTAAAATACCCATGAAAATTATTACCACAATCTATACCGTTACCTAATAATCCCAACATAAATGGATATTTACACCCAAAATTATTTGATGAATTACCAGAACCACAAGCTGGTGATACATCTGAACCATTAACTACACGAGTTTCAAAGTTACTACCTTCTGATTCAGATGATGCTTCAATAAAATTTCTACGAGCAGGCATATCTTTAAGTATTTGTTTCAATTCTGTTTTATCAATAGGAATGGTTTTTTTTCTAATTTTTGGTTTTTTATCTGAATTATCTCTCCCATCAGAACCCCTAGCACTTAAAAATGGTGACGATGAAATCATACCATTTATCCAATCTTTATAAAAGTATACATTTGTAGACGCCATATCACCACCATTTCCACATCCTGGTCCATGACTATTAACTCCTATTAACTCATAATCACTAGACCCACATGTACCATCTGACCAACTACAATTTGAATCTGGTTTTTTTATAACGATAGGTCCTCCTGAATCTCCCTGACATAGAGAAATCATACAATCATATAAACCACAACCCATAGTACCATTTAAACATTGCATTGATCCCAAACCACTACAAACTCCACATTCATCGATAGTATTAACATCACAACACTCATTGTATATATCATATTCATGTGGACCTTCACAGACACCAGCACAATCAAATGCTGGTATTTGTATGTTTGGATTAAATAGTTCATAACATAATCCATCACACCCTTCTATTTGTGATGAAGGACAAGCTGGAATACAAGCACCATTATCATTATCAAAATATAAAAATCCTTGTTCATCACATTTTCCTGCTCTATTTGCATCTTCAGGTCTGGTAAATCCAAATTCCTCATCACAACCTTGATATTGAAATTGTTTTTCACATGCTAAATTTGGGGCGAAATTATTACATACTCCATTATTTAATAAATCGTGAAGTCCAACTGTAGATGTAAATTCATCTGTATGAGCTGGATAACAACCAAGACCACCACAAGCTGCGAATTGACCCGATGGACAATCAGCTGGACATAATGCTAGGCTATTAACACAAGTCCCATCACCACAAGTAAAAGTAAATCCTTGATCTTGACACGAGAAATTTGAGGTATCTTCATGAAATGGATCATCCATACAATAACCATCAGCATAAGCACCACTACATGTACCACATGTTCCACTACCTCCCCCCCAACCGTATTGTTGATAACAATTATTTCCATAATCACATGTACTAGTAGGATCACAACAAAAATATTCTGGATCTGCGATTTCACAAGCTCCTACATGTACATCATGGGAAACATAACTACCTTCATTTCGGTCAACACATATTTTTCCAACACCACAATCTGATCGGCCAACTCTACATTCACAAGGTGGTCGTTCTTCACAACAAGTACCACTTGCATTTCCACAACCATCATCTTCTACAGCTTCCCAGCTATAATTTGGTGAATTTTCATCTGTACAACCAAAATGTCCTGGTGGATATTCACATGAACCTTCTAATTGTACAACAGCATAATTACCTGAACCGTATATTCCAACTAATTCTGCACAATTTGGCCATAATCCGGGCCAAGCATATCCATTTTCTACTTCAACTGTACAACACCATTCTGAAGTACAATTTTCTGAATTTGAATCTATACAACCAAAATACCCCTCATAATATTCACATGTTCCATCATCAAAAAAGGCGATAGGATTATAATTTTCTGCTCCCTCATTTGTACAACCATAATATTGTTCCATATCTAAACAATTTGAAAAATCTTGTTCATTAATCATAGATGTAGTTAGACAATCTGGATATGGTGGACAGAATTGGTTGCGTTTGAAATACAAATTACGATAGCCCCAATCATCGGGGTTTCCTAAATTTTCATGGTTTAAATAATTACATATACTTTGGGGTATTGGTCCACTAAGATTATTATCACTTAAAGAAAAACTACTCAAATTTTGATATTCAGAAGTAAGAAAAATATCTCCCACATTTTCAGGAATTTCTCCTCCAAGTTTTGGATTATTCCTTATTTGAAAATATTTTGCTTCAAAGGGAGCACCATTTTCATTCTCAGTTGCAAAAAATAAACTCGCTGGTATAGTACCTTCTAATTGAGTGTTTCTAAACCAAAAAAATCCACCGTTTATATTTCTTTCAGAAAATACTTCTCTCCAATTAATATCTGGTATTTGACCATAAATTTCACCGTACACTCTAAAATGTTTGTCTGGTCTTAATTGTTGAATAATATCAGGAGGAAGATATGCTTTACATTGATTTTCAAATTCAGTAGTTTCTCCTGTTTCAGGATCAACATAAGTACCATCCATAACAGCACAACCAGGCTCTTCAGTACATTGACTTGTTGATAATGTTTGACAATAAAGAGGGTTAGCGCGACCGCCACCTCCATCATAGTTATCCCTGAATCTAAATTCATAACTCCTCACATTTAAACACTTACCCCATAATCTTACTTCATCAATTTCATTTCCATCATTATCTACCCCAAGACAAGAGTTTGATGGACTATTTATATTTGCTAATTGATTTACAAGATCTGTAACATTAATTAACTGGTTATCATCAACATCAGCTGCCCAAATTGCACAAGGATGTAATAATTGATTACTATGTAATATTGAAATATCACCTTGTCCAGCACACCAATTATGACAAGGTTGTTCACAAGAAGCGTCATTATTATTCTGACAATTTGAAACTGTATGACCATTACCTGTATATTCTTGACCACCAGCACACCAACAATGACAATCATAATCATCTTCCAAGCCTAAGAAACCGCCATCAAAGTGACAATCCCAATCTATTCCATAATTTGGTACTGATGTAGATATTTCTTGATTCTGAATCATATTTACTTGAGAAACAATATCTACAACATTAACATAACCATCTTGATTAACATCAGCTTTTGTCCAACCAAATCCATGACAAATATCACATCCAGCCCACATACCATTTGCTGGATCACATCCCCAAGCAGCACCACCTTTAGTAAAATCAGTAGAACACTCAACATTAATCATTTGAGGTTTATTAGTTAAGGGCCACCAATATGTTTCTCCACCAGGACAAAGTGCTCCATCTTGTGCACACCATTGAGCTGTAAATCCTGTTTCACCTTCATAATCAACTTCATAATTTGTAGCCATTGGATATCCAATATCTCTACAATATTTATCAGCAGAAGCTTGAGGATTTGGACATAAATCCCCACATATAAATTTATTTAAATTTTCATTTTCTATTGGAACTCCAGGATTAGCATAAACATCACCAGGTATGTCTTGTAAATTTGGACGCTCAATTGTTTTGGTTTCAATACAACTTGGATAGGATGGGCAAGTTCCCTGCATTAAATATTTTTCTTGACAAAATAACCTCGCATCCATTGGTAAATCAACATCATCAGTATTATAATAGTTTGGATTATAATAACAAGGATGTCCTGGTTGTGGATTTGGTGGACAATCACAACTAACATTTTCGGTACTACGAGTTTCTATATTTTGTTCTCCATTTACATCCATTTATTTTCTCTTATACAATGACATAACCAATCCATCATACATATCAATGTTTCGTTTATCCCAATTTCCTCTTGAAGTATGTTTACACCATTTTTTAGTGTTATACATCTCTTCAACTTTCATTTTAACTAAATCTTTTGCTTTAATTCCTTTAACTCTAGCTTTTCCAAATACATTTTTTCTCGCAGTCATTGGGTTGATATTATGTACTTCCATTTCAAACATATCTTCTAACATAAAACATAATATAGCATTGAATTTAGCTAATTTGATAATAACTTGTTGTGAAGTTCTTCCACCAGCAAAACCTGATAGATTGTCTTCAACATTAATATCTATAACATCATCAATATATGAACTTTTATTAAGAAAGTCAAGAACTTTAAATACTTTTTCTTTTGGTGTTTTTTGTTTACTAATATCAATAAAACCCATATCGAGAATCTTCTTATCTTCTGTGAATGCATATCCGACACAATTTGTGGACGCATCTAATCCTAATGTAACCATTTGTCTCCTAAATGTCTAATTTTATTTTAAATCTTAAATTTATTTTATCACTTTTTCTTATTGGTCTTGGTAAAGCAGCTTTTATTATTGGATTTTCAAAATCACCATATGAATATAAATGAATTTCAGATATATAAGGTTGAAACTCACTACCAGTATATTGATTACCCATATATGGTGTAGATGTATCCATAGTTTTTCCACTACCACTTAAAGTTGCTCTTAATGTATAATTTGTAGAGTGATTATACTCTTGTGGTAATAAATTGACATTATACTCATGTGTTGTAATTGTATTAACCGAATCAAACGACATTGAATAGTTTGTTACAACATCCGTATCTGTGTAATTAACAGCAGCTACACCACCACTAAAACCACTACCTGTACTAAATCCACCTGAACCAGATATTGGTGGTAAATTAGCAGCAGTTGTTGTTGGTCTTCTATTGTTTAATAAATTTGCATTATTTGAAAGTGTAATTACACTAGCTGATAGTGAAGCACTAATATGTAAACCACCAAAATGACTATTAACTTTATTAACAGCTAATAAAGCCGTAGCAGATGTTGATGAACCACTTCCAAAATATTTAATTGTTGAGGTATCAGTTTCAGTTGAACCTGTAGATATAAATTTTATAGATGTAGATAAATTACTACCAGTTATAAAAAAATGATTAATTCCAGCAGTAGTACTTTGATTAGTAACGGTTATGGTTGCAGTTGATGGTGTATGTGAATACGAAGATGTTTCTGTTAATATAATTAATCCTTTATCATAAAATATGTTTCCAACATAATTTGTAGATGAAGATTGTGGTGTTGCACTATGAGAAATATTATTATTAACTGGATAAAGATTTCCCTTTCCATCATCTCGTATTTCTATAGTTTTAGTAACACCCTTAAATATAAAAGTACTTTCTTTTATTTTTTCACCATAATATTGTTGAGGTATTGTAATTAATGAACTACTTGGAAGACCATGAAATTTATTTAAATGTTGTTCACCAACTCTTTGTTGTATAGATAAATTTCTTGATAATGATTCAAATTTCTTTTCCGAACCATAAGTTGATGAACCACTCGTATAAAACAAAACATTTAAAGATTGCCAATATTTGTTATTATTTGAACCGGAGGCTATTTGTATCGTTTGAATACCAACTGAGGCAGTAGTTAAATTTTGACTGTAATTTGAAAGATTACTTTCAATTATGGTTGTTGATCTATCAATCTCTCCGAATACATACATGAATAATCCATTAGTAAGTTAGTTTAACTTTTATAGTTGCTTCAGATGTAAAGTTTTTCTTTAATGGTTTAGATAAATTTCCAACTGCAACAATATCACCAGATGCATTATGTAATTGAACTGATGTAATAAATGTTGAAGGATTACCTTTCATCTTTTTTTGTCGTAATTCATTTAATGAACCCGAAGTAAATGTAGGATTATTTGAAAAATTCATATGTCCACTTCTAACTCTACAGAAATATTGAGCACTTACTTGGTCTTCTTCATCTCTAAATGATAGTTTAGCACCCGGATTTGTTAGACAATTTATAAATCTAAGTGCTGTATTTTTATTTGCATCTGTAGCTGTAGAATAACCTAATCCCATAGATTTGATACTTCCAAAAGTTACAGCAAGAGATGATGAAGCAGCCAAACCAGCACCTGGTATAGAAGCTGACAATTCAGTTGCACTAAACACTAATACACCTTGATCAGGATAAAAATGACCATAAGTTTTATAAGAGGCTCCACTTCCACTAATAGTTCCACCAGAACCACTTACAATATTATATCTATCACCAGCAGGAGTCGCAGTTGGATTAGAAGTTTTACTATCATCTGTTAAAACTAATCTTGTATTAGCACCGACAGAAATACCATTTGAACCAGTAAGAAAAACTGTCCAATTTCCTTTATTGATTCTGTCTTTCATATTACTTCTTCTAGCTGCCATTACATATATTTCTTCATCTCTACCAGTAACAAGTCCAGCTGAACCATTAGTAGATATTTGAAAACCACCAGTTACTTCTGATGGGGCTAATAATAAACTAGCAAATTGTCTATAAATGGCTTCAGTTTCAGCTTTTGTACTTGCTTCAACTAATGAACCATATCCATTTAAACTACCAAATGCAACATTAAACTCTTCTGTTGTCGCAGTTGAACTATTGGATATACCAAAAAAGTATTTTTCATTAGTATCTGTTAAAGATGATGATACAATACTAGCTGCTAAAAGTTCTGTACTTCCATCCGAAAAATAGGGAGTTGTAACTTTTTCAGTTTGGGTTATTTTATCCATTCCCTCTGTTGTATCTATTTGTATTGTAGTTCCTACTACCGCCATTTTTTTTCTCCTAATTTAATAATTTATTAACCTTGACCGCCTCTTGATAATATAGACCTTACATTTTTAGTAACATTATTTACTACTGAAATACTATCATATGATCCATCTTCTTGACTATAAAAATAAATATTAGTTTGTTTACCTTTATTGGATTCATTTTGTTGTATTGCATTAATAGTTATAGTTTGTCCAAAATTAACTTTATAAGCTACAGCGTGTGGTATATCTTGTTCTTGTAAAAACATTTTACTTGTTCCACTTAATTCTTCTACTTTAGTAGCATTATTTGAAATAAGTGATGGGTCAGAAACAATCATTGTTACACCTAAGTTTTTACTTGGAGCATATCCTACAATATCAACGGTAAGTTTAGCAGTTGATTCATCACCCTCATTTAAGGTTAAAGTTTTTCCACCAACAGAATCTGTTCCAGCGACTACCAATGCAGGTAGAGCTTCTGAATTCTGACCAAGTGTAATCAATCTATTTCTTAAATTATATTCTGCATGAACATTCGCTTCTAACATTGGTAAATCTTCTATAGCTTCTCCATAAAAAGCTGAACCACTTGGATGGTCTGCATTCCATAATGTATAATCCACACCTGTATCTGAAAGTGTAAAATGTGTAATATTTAAATTTTGTCCGTCTTTTAAAAGTTCTCGACCTTTTTTTGTTAATACCGCATCAACCGTAATTGATGAATTGTCTAAGTATCCCATTCTGTATTCTCCTACTTGAATAAATTAAATAATGTTCTAATTCATATATAAATATTAACAAATCAAAAAAATGATTCATTTTTTAATTAATCATATGAAATCTTATCATTTGAGCCTAATGTTGGTTGACTATTACCAACTATTCTAATTTCATTTTCACCACCAGTTACTTTAACTCTATAATATGAAGCTGATGAATAATCTTCATGTTTTCCAGGATTTAAAAATCCTGGATTTATATTTTGTGTTCCATTTGCCATTCTTTCTTTAAATGGTTGACTATATTTTGCAATATGATTTGAAGGTAATGTCATTGTGTCTTTTGTAAAATATGCTCCCGACGCGGGTCCAAATATTGTATTAGGAACACCCGGAGCCCCACCAGTTATATTTCCTTCAGCTGCTGCAACTGATGACGATACATCATATAAATTATTCAAAGAAAATGAACCTGTAGCTGGTATATCAACAGTAATTCTTGCACCCGAAGAAATTTTAAAAAATCTTGTTTTACCAACCATAACTCCTGTTTGTGTTCCTGGATTACTATGAATATAAGAATTATAAGTTGTATTTTTATACACACCTGTACTTAACATTACTCTATTATGAAAAGCATTAGATTGTGTAAAATTAGTTAATTGTAATGGATAACCAGAACCCGAATAAGTTTCTGTATCACCTATTGCGATAAAATTAAATCTATCATCTATATGACCTGTATTAAAATCATTATTAGAACCACTATAAAAATAATTTACAAAATGTGTATCAGCTGAACTTGTTCCCCAATTGAGATTTAAATTTTCATACTTTTTAATAAAATGAGTTGAGAAATAATTATTTGATCCAGATTTAGGTGTTTCTAATTTTGAACCAGTTGTTGATGGTGGAATTGATATAGAAACACTATATGGTAAAGTATATGATGAAATTAGAGCTGGTAAAGGTGATATCGAAGCACTGTATGGTAAATCATACGATGAGCTTGGAGTTGGTAAAGGTGATATCGAAGCACTGTATGGTAAATCATATGATGAACTTAAAGCTGGTAGAGCTGAAATTGAAGAACTATATGGTAAAGTATATGATGAACTAACAATAAGAATATCATTAATACTAATAGAACCACTTTTTTCTACTTCAAGTGTTAAAGCTAATGAACTTTGTTTGTATTCTGTATTTTCTGTAAATAGAATACTTCCACTTGTATAATTTGGATTAATTTCAACAGAATTTTTATCTTGTTCATATTTTTGTTTTTCAATAATGGTTGGTCTAATTTCAACCCCAACATTAGATTTATTACTACTAAAAGTTGAACGAGCAGGAACAATTGATGACAATGCATTTATAATTGATTGATTAAACATATTCTCATGAGCTCTTATAAATTTATTTGTGTCAACCTCTATTGGATGGGCTTCAAAAAAAGAGTTTCTTAAATCATCAAAATCTGAATATGATGATGAATAATAATATAATGGATTTCCATAATATTTTTCAAAATTAGTTGAACCAATTGTATTAAAAATATAATCATCAATAAAATTCTGTGGTGAACGATATAATTCCAATTTAGGTGAAATTACTAATTTTGGTTTTGAATGTTCTTCAGTTATTTTCTTGACAGCAGATTTATTTGGACTTAAATTACCAACAACATCTAATTTTGGATTAACAATAACACTTTTATTATTTTTTACTGATAATGAGTTTTCACTCAAAGAAAAGTTTATTTGTTTGGTATAATCAAAACCATATACAGAACCACTATTAAAAATATTTCTTGATTTTGTAAATGAATAATCTGTCGTTAAAGTTGTTTTTGGAGCCGAATCTACTATTGTTACATTTGTAGAACTAGATATTGATGAACTATTATGATTTTCATTTAATTTAAAGTGATATATTAATTCTTTTCTATGAGAATCTATATTATTTCCAACAGTTGAACCTTTATTGAATGTGTGTTTTCTAAATACAGATTTACTTTGTGCGACAGTATAAGCTTTTATTTCACTTAAAGAACCACTTAAATGTTCACCAATAAATAAATTTGATGATGATAGTGGGTGTCTTGAACCACTAGTTATAAAATTTCTGTTTGCTATATTATTACTACCAGTTGGTGATACATCACCACTAATTGACATTGTAACATAATTATATTTTTGTATTTTTGTTTCATCTTGTAATGCTGTATGTAATCTATATTCATTTACAATATTAGTAGCAGAACTTGCTGTCATTCTCTGTAACATTATATTCCATAATTGTCCATCTTTAATTTTATTATAATCGGTTGACATTGAAATTCCATTACTAGCTATAGCTAAAGAACCTGTCAATGAATTATTTAATCTAAATTCAAAAGAAGAACTAATTCCATCAACACTTGGTTTTAATCTTAAATCCCAAAGTGTTTCTGTACCACTACCGCTTGATTTTACTATTGTTTGTGTATTAGTTGTTTCTTGGTGTTTATATACAAATTCAAAATTGTTTATATTAGCATCATCCATCCACCAATCAAGATTTAAAACTCTTTCTTTATCTCCATTAAAAAGATATTTATATAATTTTTGTTTATTTTCTGTATATCCAAAACTTCCAGTTAATCTTTCTAAATTTACATCAATTGTGTTACTATCTGGTTTTATGGGTTTATCTAAAAAACCTAATCCATTTTCATCATTTAGTTGAGGAGTTCCTCTAAACTCTTGAAACTCTAAAACATCAGGTGGATAACCATAAGTATTTAGTAAAGCCCTAACTGCATTCTTTGTTCCTTTAGATTTATAAATGTATATTAAATTATTAAGTGTTTTATTCCAAGTATCATTTTTAATATCATCAATTGAAGTTATACCACTCAAATAAGGTCCTAAACTTGAAGATAAACTACCCGTAAATGGATTTACAACTTCCCAACCTAAATTATCTAATATTATTGGTAAAGTATTTTTTGGAGGGGAGTTTGTTTTTTTATAACCTCTATTATGTATAGTTCCAAATGAATCTATATGATTTCTAATTAAATCATATTGTTCACCTTGAAGTGCTAAAAAATCTTTTAAATCATCATATTTAGAACTTTCTTGTATATATGTTGGTAAATTATTTTCAAAAGAATGTATGTTATCGGTATCAAAAGCTGAAGCTGAATCATACATTCCATTATACCAACTTGTCCATTCCGCGGAACTTGTATGATAAAGTTGACTAAATGGTTGAGCGTTAGTTGGGTCATGTAATGTTATTTTTATATCTGTAACATAAGACGCTGTAATTGCTGAACCTGAATCAATTTTTATATTAAATAATTCTCCAGCAGGTGCACAAGATCCAGAAAAAAATGAACCTGTATGTATATTAGGAGTAACTGTTGTTGGATATGTACCAGTTGTATCTCTCATCATATGAGAACCTGTTTTAATACTTCCACTTAATATTGAAGCTGATGTTGTACTAGGACCAAAATCTCCAAGTCTCATTCTTCCAATATCACCCTGAATTCTACTACTATCTGCTGGTACCCAATAAGATTGTGATGCCATAAAAATACATCTTTTATATTCACTACCAGTTATAGTCGGATTTAATGATGTTGTAATATATAAAGCATCATGTGGTAGTGGTAAATATGTATTATTTTCTTCAGTATTACCATCATTAGAATTACCTAAAACATATTTAGCATTAAGATTAGTGTATATTTTATTTAATCCTGGAGTACCTTTTTGTAAAAATGACAAATAAACTGAACCGCTATGATTGTAAAATGGTTTTTTTTCAACAAAATATTTATCAGAAAATAATGGAACATCTATTCCAAGACCTGAATTACTATGATAGTATACATTATCAAAACCATCAAAATTATTATATATTCTATTAAAATAAACTGATGGAATAACACTTTCTGTTTGAATTGGAATATCACTAGCATAATTTTGACCAATTCCAGGAGCAGATGCTGTTGATTCACTCTGACCATCATTATATAAAAATCTTTCATATGGTGTGAATGAATTTATTTCTTTATTAATTTTATCAAATAAATCTGTTCTTTCTTGTTTTAAGAATCTAGAATCACCACCAATACCACCACCAGTCGCTGTTAAAGAACTTGATAAATCAGAATAATAATTCTGTATTGTTTGTACTTTGTTTTTAAAGTTTACAAGTTTTCTTTTTGCAGAACCAAAATGTGTGTGATTTTCAAATTCACTATAATTAACATTTAAATTAGTGTATTTATTTTCACTTCCAGAAATAACATTTTCTAATACATTACTATTAATTGATGATGTTAATTCATTATAGTTTTGATATCCAAAATCATTATTACTTGGATTTAACCAATTCTCTTGTTCGTCTGGTATTAAACCAGTACCAAAAAATACATCAGGTATATCAGAAAAGTAAAATACATCTTCAAATTGTGTTGTTAAAACTTCTTTTTCGAGTGTTACTAAAGATAAATTTCCAATACTTCTTGGTAATGGTTCATATAATTTTAATATTATAGATTGATTATCTTTACCATCTGTTATAGCGTCAAACGCATAATTCATTATTGGTATGTGATTACCATTTCCAGCATTTAAAAAATATTCAAAATTATTATTCTCACCAAGTTTATTTTTAAAATCTTCAATCTTATAATCATTTCTTATAATAAGTTCATTTATAAATTTTAAACGAACTTCTTTTCTTGATGTTGATATTTGTCTTATAACAAAATTATATAATTTATCTGTTTCTGCAGGTAAATTGGGAGGATATAAACTGGTATATGCTCGGTCTGGATAAATAAAATCTGTACCATTATTATTAAGGGTATCAGCTATAGGTGTACCATCATCTCGATAAACCATAACAGCATTTACATACATAGATATATCTGGTCTTGAATAAGAAGGTAGATACCAATCCGTTACATCAGTTCCATCTAAATCAGGTGTATCTTGAACTTCTCCTAGAGAAGTAATATTAAATTCTTCAAAATATTCTGGAAATGGTAAACTAGCTAAATGATTAATATCGAAATTATCAGGTTCAGGATTAACATAAATTTGACTATGATCATAATCATCAGGATAAAATACAGAGGTTTTATTTAATTGATTTAAAAAATCAATTTTTACTCTATAATTTCCTTGAGGTAATCCAAAGGTATCAAATATTTCATTTGGTTTTACATAAATATCTTGAGTAGTTTCATTTCTATATATCTTAAAATCATTATTATCACCACCAATTATTTTATATTTAGATTCAAGTTTATTATCACTAAAAGGAGATGTGTTTACCAATAGATAATCACTTAAAGTTGAATAAAATACAGCTTTATTATTATCACCAAGTCTAACTATGTTAGTAATAGATTCTGTTGGGTAAACAGTTAATCTAATATAATCACCAGTAGCACCAAATAAACCAGTTGTTTGATTAGCAACTAATTTAAAATCACTATCAGAATAATCAAAATCAAAAATTGCCATTAAATCGCACCTCCACTACCACCACCTTTTTTTGGTATTTTTATATAAGAATCTTTTTCCATTGAAATATCTTTATCTTGTTTTTTAATTTTATAATCCCCAATCACCATACCTTTATTACCATTACCACTTGAATCATAAATAGATTTATCAATTAAATTACTAGTATTAATTTCAAATTTACAACTATCTACTAATTCAGAATCTATGTTGTCATTTATAAATATCTGTCCGACAGAAGTTTCGTCAGAAAAACAATAATTTCTTTCACTGTACCAATCTCTACAGTCCCAATAATTCATATTTTTATGCGGTCTATAGTTAGATGTATCAACTTCAGCATATGTTTTTACATTAAAATGACTTATAGTATCGATTGGATTTGAACCTCCTGGAATAACTGTATCTTCATACACTCCTTGACAAACTATTTCCGATATAACTGGTGTAGAGTATGGGTATGTAATTAATGATTGCCAACCAGTAGTTCCAACTGGACAATCTCCAGGTGGTAAATTTGAACATATCTCTATACCTTCTTGACAAAATTCCCCTTCTTCTCCACACCACCACATTGTGTAAGGATAAGCATCGTCAAGATCAGATTCTACCCATTCATATGCACCTGAATTATATCCACTAAGTCTACACCATTCATCAGCTGTACCTTGTGGATTTATACTTGGAACATATGATGCCTCTGTTAAAGAGTATCCAGAAACACTCAATTTGAACTCTTCATTTGCAAACATACCCGATGGTGGATTTATTGGAGGAGATAACATATTAGTTGTAGGATATGATATTGTTTCCGAATAGTATGTTTCACCATATTCTATTACATCATCATAATATTCTAAATCTTGTTGAAAAACAAGTGGTGAATATAATAATGGATGATAGAGTATAGCTGATGCTCCTAACTCACTATTAATAGCAGTTATAACAATTTTATATTGATTTGCATATTCAATAGAAGTTAATAATTCATCATCATTAAAATTTTCAAATGTTTGAGTTGTTGGATTCCAAACAGCTGTTTCTATAGTCTCATCTTCTCTATCTATTGTTTCATCTTGTTCTATTACAGTACTTATCATCCAATTCGCAGCTTTAATAAAATCTAAATTCTGCCAAGAAGCTTCTGAATTTTCAGAATCTGATATACCAAAAAAATCTTGTATAGGTACACCACCCGCATCGTTTGGAGCTATCATTTTATCTTCAATTCCTAAAAGTTTATTCATATTATGATTTGTATTAAAAAATCTAATTTGTTCTAAATCCATTGTTTCTATATTTTTACCAAGTTCATCATTTTCTTTAGCATCTACTAAAAATGTTTCATCAATAATATCAGTATTTCCTATTTTTCCACCACTTAATATATCGTTGATACTTTTATTATATTTAGAATTTCTATTCAATCCACCTACAATCACAGTAGTGTATGGCCAAGGTAATGTTGTATAATCACTTCCACCTACCTCACCAAAATCAGGATATTGATTTATTGGAATATCTAAAAAAACTCTTACCTTAACCAATTTCCATCTAACTGGCTCTATCGTGTTTGTAATATAATTTTTCTTATATGAAAACATTACTACTTTAATTGTTTTTATTCCAGGAGATTGATAATTATGTATTAGTGGTTGACCAATATTAGTAAAATTATAAAGATTACTATCTTGTTTTTCTATTAAATCAACTTCAGTTTCAGGAAAATCACCTATAACAGTATCCCATGAATCAAATAAATCTAAATTATCACTCCAAGAAACAACATAAAAATAATGACCAAGTGATGGTATAACCTGTTGTGCTTCTACCGAATCAAAATCTGCTGGAGATGCAATTCTAAAATCTAATGAAATTTGAGCAGGAGCAGAAGCTATTTGTCTATTATTTTTTTCAGTATAATAATTTTGTATATCATAATTTGTATTTAAAATATTTACATATGATATTGGAGAATAATTATAATCAACTTCAGAATTAACTTGTCTAAATGGATTTACTTTTAAAATTTGAGAATTAAACTCTCGACCAAGACCTACTCTGATTGGTGGTTCAACACTTCCAGTTATAGAATTATATTGTTCTGGTGGCATAACCATATTATTAAAATTTTGATTTGGTATTGTATTTATTGAAACAGATAAACTACTACATATAAAAGCTGCAACTCTTCTACCACCACCTTCTTTTCTCACAGAATCGTGATATTTAAAATCTATATCAAAAACACCCTCATGTGTATTACCCTCTTCATCATATAAATCATTTCTAGAATTAATTGTAAAAATATGTATTCTTCTATCTCTACTATCATTACCAATATTCTTATCAGCATTACCACTAGCAACTACTATAAGATATATTTCTTGTTGACCAAAAAAATCAAATATTCCAGTGTTAAAACCTCCCGCAGAAGAATCTGTAAATCCTCTAAAAGCCTCAGCTGGTTTAAAGTTAGAGTCAGCACCCGAATCAAAATCATCAAAATATTGAGCAGTTGAAACTCCCGGTGATGATTCGTTATATAACTGAGCTAATACTATCTCATCTTTTAAAACTCGACCTGGACCCCACCCTTTTCTTCTTTTTGCACCATGATATCCAGACCATATTCTAGAATCTCTTATTAAACCATTTGAACCATTAAATAGAGCACTATAAAGAGTACTATAACTCATATCTTTTGGTGAGGTATTCCAAGTATCTTCAAATCTATTACTATCACAAAGAAATACATGAAAACTAATTTTATTAATATCATAATTAACACCAGCATTTTCAATAGTTATATCATTAATTTTTATAAAATTATTTTGCATATATTTTAAATTACCAGCCAAAATAAGAGAGTTTATTTGATTATCTTCAGATAAAGTATATAAATCTTTATCTGAAAATTTATCATATCTAATTGGAACACTGGTAGAATCGTCTATATTATATGGGGCACTAAATCCTTCTTCTGGAAAGTTATATATTCCGCTAGAATATGTGTATGGTTTATTTCTAAATATTACTTTTTTACTCATTAGAATGCTCTATTTTTTTTGTTTGTTCTTAATCTACCCGTTCTTGTTACTTTTTTTATTTCAAATGTTTCTTTATCAAATTTTGGTTTATAATCACTAACAGAGAAAGATTTATTATTATTTCCACTGTCATCTCCAAAAACATTATCATCAACTAAAGTATCACCAATTGATAATTTTAAGTTTGGATGATAAAAATCTTTATTAGTTGCAGGTCCTTCCATTGGAAACTGAAATTTATCAGAATATTTAAAGTTATCTGCATCAAAAATTTGTGCATAAGCTTCAAACGAAAATTCACCAGCTGCACTATATTTTGGTAGGACAGGATAATAATAAATATTATTATATTCATTATTATCTAGCCAATTTTGATGTACATTTAATTCTGCAATATAATCTAATTTAGGTGTTTCTGTAAATTTTGGTGGTAATATATTACTTATAATAATTTCATTTACTTTTTCTGCAATATCTTGTCTTCCTAAAGACTGCCATTGAGTATAATCAAAAACACTAATAAAACCATCTCCTGTTATATCAAATTGTTCAAACCAATAAGGCATTACATCAATATTACTTATAAAATAATTTGATTGGGGTGGAAAAATACCTTGTCTTCTATATATAGAATAATCTTCTGGTATTATATTTTTCCAATATCTTGGTGATGATGGATTATTTGGGTGATTCGGTTCTTCAATATAAGCTCTTCTTCCATGTCTTTCATCTATTTCTACAGATTTTTCTGTACCTCTTCTACCATCATCTTCATCAGTACCACAACATTCTTCTCCAAAATTTTGACAAGTTAAATTATCTGCAATTCGTAATTCAGAACAAATAGCAGTTGCCCATCCGTTAACATACGGATCACCCAGATATGGAGAAGACATAGTAGGTATCCACCTTTCCCCACCATATCTTGGTGGAGCATTCCAACAATATATGTTATCAACAGGTGACATAGCAAATGCATCTATGTCATTCTGACCTAGAATTTGTGGAGTATCAACATCAATATTCCACCACCAATATCTATAACCAGATGATCCTGCAGGTATGTAGGGCCCTTCATTACCATCTATGTTTTCATCTGCATAGTTTGGATCAAATGGTGAATATCGTGTCTGAATCCATTCCGGTTCATCGTATTGATCACAACCAACTTCATGATCAGAATGACCAGTTGTTATATAAACACAACTTCCAAGAGTATTTTCTAAAATAGTTAAATCTAAAAACTCGTTTCCTGTTTGACTTGAACCTGTTGCTCCACCTTCATTACAAACCAATGTGTATGCGACATATCCTCCCCAAACTTCAGGATAATGTGATAAAAATCTTTCTCGACATACCTGAAATTGTTCTGCATCAGATGGGTCAAATTCTTGTGATATTGGTGCTATATTTTGAAAATAATGTTTACACCAAGTTACTGGATCACAACAATTATAGTTTTCGTTTATAAAATTTTCAGTAGGTTCAGGTGAACCTGTTTCTTGGCCAAGAAGCCAAATTTCACTACTCGCACCACTTGTAATAATATTACACTCGTTTACACTACATACATATCCACCATTTCCTCCATTCGTTTCATCACACCATACTACTGGACCAATACCACCACAAACACCACAATCATCACAACCTGGTCCATAAAAATTATTTTCGTCTGCACCCGGATTAACATCTGGCCAGTAACCTTCTGGACCAAAAAAGCCAGGAGCAGGACCTTGACACACATTAGGATATAAGTCTTGATTTATTGCATCAGGATTTGGTGTACCATTTGCAAGAATAGGACATTGACCATTACAATCTAATCTTAATGCTTGATTTGGTCCTGGTGCTACTGTACCACATTGACCATCACAACCTCTCATCTCCTCATAACAACATCCATCTTCGTATACTCCTGGACCATTACAAACACCACATTCGTCAATTACCGCTGAACCACCACATTCACCAGCACAATCATAAAATAAAATTGGTTCATAACATGTACAAGCATCTACTATAACTCCATGACCAAGATTCATAGTTTGAAATTTATTACAAGCTTCGTCAGCAGTGAAACCACAAGAAGTAGTTGGAGGATAACCTGGAAGAGCATCACCAACTAAATTTGATGGGTCTAAACAATCAAATCCAGCATCTTGACAGTCTGATAAAGTGTAAAGACTTGCTCCACCATTTGGATTATGTTGACAATCACAACATGAACCATAATAACCAAATTCATAAAAGAATGATTCACAATCTTCAGATGTAAATATTTCCCCTCCACAAATACCGCAAGCATCTAAGACATTTCCATCACAGTCACAACCCTCTGTTATTCCAGGTCCATTACATATTCCACATACATCTACCTGACCAACACATTCATCAACTTCATCACAAATACCATCATTATCTTCATCATTTAAACAATTACCATCACAATCTACATACCCAACACCATAGAGGTCTATAGGTCTAGTACCATTACAATCACAGTAAAGATAATATCCCACACCAGATGGAATATTACCATCACAATCACAAATACCTTGTGGTTGTGTACCCTCACAATCACAAAAACCTTGTAAAACATTTCCTTCACAATCACAAGTTCCAGGTGGTTCTTGACAAGACCCATTATCTATTGTAGCTGTAATATCAAAATTACAAGCTAAAGAATTAGTACAACCACATATAGGCATAACATAATCCCAAATAAAATCATTTAAATTCCAAGACCATGTACCTGAATTATTTACTACAATTTCCCCATTACTTAATCCAGGTTGAGATGGTGATTCACCAAATGGATCCAGTTCCCATATGTTAGATTCAAAATTCCAATACCACAATCCCCACTCATTAGAAGAAAAACAATCCGAATTACATGATGGACATGGCCAATCTTCATCTTCTGGTTGAAATTGGGGTGGTGTTAAATCATTTAGATAATTAGGATCTAAATTTGTAAATCCTAACATTTCCCACATTTCCATTGGTTTATTAAAATATCGAATATTCGATATATCAGAATCACCAAAAGAATGACCTAACTCTTCACTTAAATCACTGTATAATTTTCCAGTATAAATTTCAGTTCTAATTGAATCGCTATCATTATAGTCTGTAGAATAAATCATATTAGTATATTCATCCCAATTAGCTCTTTTTTCTATAAAAATCTCTTTTATATCAAAATCTATAAGTTTCTGTGATTCTATTTCACCATGAATTGTATCTTGATTAGCATCTAACAAATCATTTGATATAAATTCTAATCTTGGAAAAGATGCTGTTCTTATCAAATCAAAAACAGATTCATCTGATGCATCAGTTTTATATTCTGTAGTTGCATAATTATTAATTAAATTTCTACTTAATTCTACTCTAATCCACGGTGAACCCTCATTAATATTTTGTGTAATTTCTTCAGTATTAAATGTTCTCACAGATGCATTAAATCCAGTAGTGATTGAATTACTATCTTCTAGTAAATAATCATCAACACAATTAGCAGGCCTAACAGTATATTCTATTGGAGTATCACTTTGTATTTCATTAAATCTAATATAAAAAGCAAAAACATATTCCTCACCATTATAGTTATTTCTATGACACTCTGGAGGACATGAATCACTTGTATATAAATCACAATGATTATAATTTTGAGTACAAGGATGTTCATCATCTAATAAAGATAACTCTGGACACGAACACACACTATCATCAGGACTTGAAGAACATAAAATACTAGTAAAAGCTTTTGCATTCGTATCGTGTACAACTTGATCACCATCAACATCAAATTCAGTAGTAGGTGCTGTACTCATTGCCACCCAAGTATTACCACCATACTCAACAAAAGTATTATCTGGATTTGTACAATATTCATTTTGATTACCACAATAATGATAATACCACCCTTCTCCACTACTACCATCTTGATTACTTAAACCTTCCCATGTAACAGGATCTGTACCCCCAACCCATGCTGGAATAGTACCAACTTCATAAGATAAAGCTACACCAGATGATTTTATTTCACAATATTTGTCAGCTGTTGCTTGAGCCGCATTTGCTGGTGTTTCATTAAAGCCATGTTCAGCTATTAAATAACCATAACCTGCATTGTATGGAATTTGTTCTTCAGCAATGACTGATGTTATATTTAAATGAAATAAACTTGGTGTTGCTCCATCTACAGACGAATCATATAATTCTATATTATTAAAATCACCATATCTTATAGGTGTACCACCATATCTAGGTAATTCTTCTATTCTATCTTTTGCATTGTATGCTAAAAATAAATTTGTATTACCAACTAATTTTGTAATGTTATATCTAACATTAAGTCCATTTGATGCATCCTCAAATCTAATTGGTGTATATAAAGCATTAAATATATCACCTTCACTCAGATGTTGTGGAGCTAATGAATTATCAGCAACCCAACCTTGATATTCACTACGACCATTTCCTACAAACATATTATTTAAATAAGCATGAAGTGGTGTAACTATCCTATCTTCTGGTTCTACATACCTTAATTTTTTAAATTCAGACAACAAATTTAAAGAAGATACACCCGATTCCATTTTTGATAATGCATGTTCTGTTTTTAATTTATCACTTTCTTTTTTAAATTGTACTTGCGTTTTAATATCATCAGAAATAAAACCAAGCTGTCGTTTAATTGATTTATAATAAATACTTTCTTTATTAATTCCACCAATAACTGGTAATGTATTTTTATAAGGAATAAATGAAAACCCATCAGATCCAAAATATGTAAAGTCCTCATCCAAACCCTCATTAATATTAATTCTTAACAAAAATTTTCTAGATGATTGAATACCCATTTCAACCAAATCATTATTAGGTCTCATTCTTATCATTGTTCCAGTTATTTCATATATACCAGAATTTTCATAAGTATGATAAATCATTTTATTATTATCAATCTTCTCAGGTTCACTTAAAAATTCAGGAGGAGAACCATCACCCCAATCTATATCATACAAATAAAATAAACCATTTCTAAAATCATTAAAAATTATAGGTCTTTGAACATCAAAAATATCATCGGAATTAAATCTTGGATAAAAATAAAAAGATGCTTCTAGTGGAGCAATTGAATCATTATAAGACTGTAATTGTTCATATATAAATGGGTCATAATACTTTGTTAAATTTCCCTCACCATAAATATTTTCTCCTTTTTTACTTCTAACATCAACATCAGGTGTAAAATCATATCCCTCAATAACAGAAAAATTATCTAAAAGCACTCTACCATATGGTGGAATACCACCATATCGTTTTTCTCCCATAAATGGACCATCATAAACATCTGTAGTTGAACCCCCATATTGTATCATAAAATATAAACCTTTAACAATTCCTTCTGCGTTTATATGTTGATCTGTTAAATTAAAAGTGAACTCCATTTTTTCCCAAGTATCTAATTTTTTATTTTGAAATCTACCCAACCCACCACTAGGATTTTTCTTTGTAAGATCTTCAAGAGGACGATCTACATCACTTATAGAGGTAATCAAAGGATTTCTAGAATTATAGTTTCCAGGAGTATTCATAATATCTTTATTATTATCTCTCCAATCTCCTGAAGAAGGATATTTGGATGATGGTGAATTTTCATTTTGAATTCCAGCTTCTATAATTGGAAATTCATCACCATCATAATAAGTTGTTTTCATATAAAAAGATACTCTCAATGAACTAAATCCTTGAACTGATACTTTTTGATTCTCTACTTCAGGTTGTGTAAGTATTTGTGATTGATTTAAAGTTCTATATGGTTTGTTTTCGATGTAAATCGATCTAAATAGATCAATTTGATATTCTTCTCTTAATTCTCTTTCAGTTTCAGTAAGTGAATGGGGAGGTTTAAAATAATCAAATTCTAAACATCTACCATGTGAGAGACATTCACCAGTCTTTACCCACCTAGCCCAAGGTAATTGTCTTTTTAATTCTCGTTCTGTTAACATATTATTTGAAGTAATAATTGTATCATAAGGATTTTCTTCAAAAGTAGAAGGAACTTCTTTTAGTGGTGGTACAACACCTAAACATCTATATTGTTGTCCTACACCAAGACTTTCACCAACTGCATTAGCTAAATCACCAACGAAAGTACAATATTGTGCATATCCACTAGTTCCAAAAGGAGCATCAGTATTTGTTTGACAATACCCATCTTGATATCTTGAATCAGAATGAATTCCATGTGAGCCACCATCATAATGATTACATGCATAAGAAGCATATTCATAATGACTATATCCTAGATTTGGATTATTTGGAGTTGATTGTGCATATGGATAATCACTCAGATTACACCCACAAGGTATGTTACCTGGAGTAAGATTACCAAGACCAGGAGAACCACCATCATCCCACTCTAAAAAGAATTTTACAGGATTGACACATCTAGCCGAACCATATTCTCCAAATGCTCTAGCACCTACAACTATAGTTTCAGATGGTGGGGTTTTATATCCGACACACACTTCACCTTCTACAGATCCAGGTTCACTACCATCAAAATCACCACAAGTACCATTAACACCCTCTCCCTCATTCACTGTTGAAAGGTCATCAGGTTGTGCTAAAACCCATCTGTTATAAGTAGTTTGGTTACTTGGAGTTCCATATGTTCTTTCTGATCCCTTGAATTCAAATCTACATGGAACTAGTGAACCTATATCAGAAGTTGTTGCACTAACTACCTTATTACCTTCTTTCATCTGACTCATTGGTGTAAAGTAAGAATAATAACCAGTATATAACTCAGCTGATTTATCATATGTTCTACCATAATCTAATGGGTTATCACTTGTAAAACTTTCTCCCTGCTCATATGTGGTAAATTCATCACAATATTCTTCACAAGGTTCAATACAAATATTATCATTACATTCGTACCCCTCTACAGCCGCTAGTTGTGTGGTATTTCCATTACTACAAACACATTGACAAGAATGTCCAGTTTGATTTCCAATACCAAGTCCAATTAAAACATCATTACATACAGAGGTTTCTAAAGTAACAAGTTCTTCAATAGCATCTGTAGAAATGTGTTGTTGATAATCTTCTTTTATAATACCATAATCCATCAACTCAAGATAAGGAGGGGTGGTAGCACCTAGAGTAGTCTCCTCATATCTATCGGGATATGTTATAGATCCAGTAAGATTTAAATATGACCAATCACCAACAGGTATATATAAATCTACTGGTTCAATTGAATTACCACCAAAAGTTTCATTCGGTTTTCTAAGTATTTGAGATAAATCTCTATTTTGATAATTTTTGTCTGAAAGATAGTTTGCTCTACCATATAATAAATTACCTTGTGGTGGATTATAAAGATTTTCATTTGAGTTTACAATTTCATAATTTAATCCTACATATGCTCCATTAGAAAGTGTAACCGTAGGATAACCTCTCCAATGTTCTCCCCCATAGACATTAGCGGGAAACGATCCAGATTGGAAGTTGAGAGGAGAATAATTAAGAGTAAGTTGTGGTGGATTCAAATATCCACCTCCAAAATCTTCTGAAAAATCTTCTTCCTCATATAATAGGTACTTACCATCACCATTTGTTATTAAATTTATTTTTTCTAACTGTTCAAATGGTTCTACTAAGAAAGAACTAAAATTATCTTTTAGTGAATTAATGTTATCATAATAAAACAAACCTAAAGATGGTCGACCATCATAATCTACAGCTTTCATAACTTCTTCATCATTTTCAATATAACTTATTCCATAAAAATCAATACCACTATAGGGGTCATAAGAATTTAACAATGATTGTTCTATATCAATATTTAAATCTTCATCATATCCAAAACCATAACCAATCTCATTATATGTAACTTCAATAGGATATGTTGCATAATAAGAATATGGATTGTATTCAATAACACCATTAGTTATTGGATCATCAAAACCAGAATCACACACCCATGTTAAATAAGCATCAACACCTGCATAAAATTGATTTGGAGTATAAGTAAAATCAAATTTATGAAAATATAATGATTCTACAGTAATTGATTCTTCAGCACCACCAAAATATGGAGATAGGGACATGATATCATGATATGGTATACCAATACCATAACCCACATCTGATGGTAATATATCTCCCATTAAAGGATCACCACTAGGACTTCCGAAATTAGGTAGATTAGGATGATACCACATTTCTGCTCCAGGAGCAACTATTCTTTGATTTTCCCCAGTAGTCATTTCAGGTCTATCAAATAATTCTACCCATGCTAATTCTTCACATATTTCATCAGCGTTAGAATATTTTGTCTGAAAATAATATTGACAAGCAAATTTAGTTAAACACCCATGAGCCTGACCAGGATAATCTGTAGAATAGTCCTGAGCACTCCCCCAATTAATAAAAAAAATATCTCTATCCGTTCTAGGTGAAGAATCATCATTAGCGTCTGCATGCCAAAATGGAGAACTATATGGATTACAATGTGGTGTCACCCCATGTGTAACAGGTAATACTATTTCAGAATCGTATATATATGGTAATTCACATTCATTGGTATTGGAAGATCCAGCTGGATAATAAAGTGAACATTGATTAAAACCAACCTGATAAAATTCATAAAGTTCATCTACTAAAGATTTTTTTGTTTTTTGAAATGTATCTTCTGGAGTTTGTATTTGAGTTCCCTCCCCCAAAATAGTCCAACCATAATCATCTGTTGAAGCATTTGTACCTGAAACATCAGTAAAGGAAATTTGTCCTATACCAGTATATTTAGCTTTAATACTTCTAATTGGAAATAAACTTTTACACCCAATCATCTCACCTACATTAGTAAGTTCTTCTTCTGTATTTACATATTCACTAGTTAGTATTGGTCCAACAGGTGTTGGTGATTCAACAAATGTACCATTAAGGGGTTCAGATTTTACCTGTTCCCATGTAGTGTCTAAACCATAATGTGGTAAACTATATCTTATGTAATTATTGTGAATCGGATACTCAAGTGTTAATGGAAAATTTTCAAAAGTAAAATAATCAGGAGGAGATATTTCTACAGTCCAAGTTTCTTCTAAATGTTTTCTATGGCTTAATTGTGTAGTTTTTTCAACCCAAGAATATGAAGAACCACCTTCATCTTGTATTGGAGTCAAACCTTTTTTTTGTATACCATAATTTTGGTATCTTATTGTAAAACTACCAGTTCCACTTTTACCTCTTTTTGGAACTATTTGTATTGTGAGATATTTGCCAGGATAAGTTGCTGAATTTACATTATTTAATCCAGTGTTATTTCCAAAATAATCTTCAAATAATTCTCCAGCGGGAATGTATTGAGTACTATCATTAGTTCCAGTAAAATTTCCACTTTCATCATAAATACCCACACTCACTTGAGAACCACCCGCTAAATAAACTCTCATAGGGTCAGGAATAACAACAACATCAAATAATTCAGGATTATTACTTTGTATAGATGGGTGATCCATATTTTCAACTGGAAAACCACCAGGTTGGTCTGTATGAAACCAATCTGAAGCTTCACCCTGAAACGGATCAATATCAAATGTATTTTGATTAATCTCACGGGTAGGTGTTCCAAATTCTACACAATCATAAGGACCGTCCCCAGCTCCTGCGGAAAAGTTATTGCAGCGTTGATTACCATAAACACTGTGTTGTTCAAATGGTTTGTCTGGCCCCATAGTAGCCCATGGAGAGTGTACTCCATAATAAGTATCGTAAAAATCTTCTTTATATAAACTATCCCTATATGATGGATAAAACTCTTTATCAATAAATGGATAACTTTCCATTAAACCATGTGAAAAACCAGAATATATTAAATTATAAAAAACATCACTGTTTGGATTGTCATAATCAAATAATGTATAACCAGTACCAAATTCACAATAATCTTGTTGTTCTGTAGTAGCAGGAATTGTGCTTTTACCAAAACACCAATCATCACAATAATTCCAAGCACCCGCATCACTATTACAACCCAAATCATCGAAGGTAGATCCATCGGAACAAGTACACCGTATATCATCATCTAAAGTTCCATTCTGACAAAACGCATGAGTAACAGTAACAAAAGTTGGAGTCGCACCCATCGGAACTTCACAATTACCAACAGTATCTTTAGGCATTAAAGTAAATGTTGGAAAAGCTTTACGCTCAAACACTTCATCTGGAATATCTTCGTATCCTGATGGTGCATCAATCTCTTCAAAAAAGAATCCAAATGGAGTTATATTTTTAATTATTTTATTTGCATTATCTATACTAGTTGGTCTAAAATCTGGATGATATTTATTCCATAAACCTTTATTATGTGTCATCAATTCTATTGAACCATCAAAAGGAGTGTAAGTGGGGTCCTCTGACTGTAGAGCTAAAGTTCCAGGAGGTAAATTATCATCAGGATGAACATAGAAACCAATTTGTAAAAATACAGTAGACCACCATGTACTATTTGCTAAATGAAATCTTAATCCTCCCCACCCAGTAAAGTTTTCTGAAAAATCATAACTATTACCGTCTTGTCCTAATATAATATTTTCAATATCAATCGCTACTGTTGTTTCATATCCTGTTGGTATAGTATTTTGAAATCCAAGGCCAAGTTGATACTCATAATTAAATATATGGTCATATCCAGAATTCCAATCATTATTAAATTTTAAGTGCCCATAATGTCGATCTGGATATCCCTCAGGTAAATTACTGGAGCTACCAGGTTTTTTTCCACCTGGATTAGAACCATCCATAGGTTTATCACCAATAAAAATAGTTTTATTTTGATGTGTACCATACATTTCCATATAACCCGGATGATAATAACCTCCAGATGGATTTTCTCCAGCATGAGCATTAGGATTAGCAGTATCTCCTAAATCTGGGTAAAAATAAGAATTACTATAATCATCAAGACCTACTATAAACAAATTTGGACACATGAATCCACTATCGTTACCTAAATAATTATTTTCATTGAAATCATTTGTTCCAACTGTACGACAATGTTGATATGATATAGAAAACGGAGCATTACCCTCAGCATGTTCATGAGCTAAAATAGGTGCGAAATCTATATATACTCTAGTAGTTCCTGTTGGTAGGTTTATTATAGATAGACTATTCCCCTCACCCGCATTTGTTGTTCCAAATCGATAATTCCAACCATCATCTGTTGGTTGAACACCACCATAATAATATCCAAGTTTGGCATTGTCTATTTGAATGGAGTCTATTAAACCTACTTCACCTGAACCATTTAAAATATATAAACCACCATCGCGTAAACCATTAGCATCATAAACTTCAAATGAACCAAATGGTGCTGGAGCAGAACCGATATCAGTTTCAGGTGGTTTATAAATTCTATTAGGATTCCAACCACCATAACTTTCATTTTCATCAAGTGGGGATGAATCAGACTCAATCCAGCTACAAGTATTATCTAAGCAAATTGCACAACTGGCTTGATTGGATATATTTTCACAAGAATCTAGATAGTGGTCCTGAAATGAGGGGAATCCATCGTTTATATAACATCCATCAGCATAAGGTCCAATTGCAAAGTCGTTAGTAACACAGTATCCATTTCTTGATCCACCGCTAATATCTGAATATGATCGTTCGTCTGCCATTAAAAAACCTTTTTATTTTGATAATAGAAATTTATAAAATTGTATATCATAAATATACTCCAATTAAACTTTAAAACCACGAGCTCGTAATAAGTCTGTTTTTGAAATTATCTCCACTTTACATCTGTTTCCAAATCCAGAGTTGGATATAAAATCACCCATTTCGTTTATATGATTAATCCAATATTCAGGACTAATATTATCCATATCAGAATTTATTTCATCTATATTAATATTATATGTAGCACATATAAAATACCATTCAGTAAAATCTATTGGTACACTTGTATATTGTTGTGGTACAACATAAGTTAAATGATAAGATGTAGTTATTGGTTGTTTGCTTCCAAATTCATTTCCAACATGAGAATCATACCAATGAGGATTATTATCAACACCTACTCCTGATGTACCAATATCATCGTATACTAATAATCTTAAATATCTATTAGTTTTTTCAGTATCAACAAATGTTTCTAATTTAAATCCAAAAGGATTTTCTTCTCTTGTTGGATTTCCAAAATTAAATAATGTACCCTCTGAAGTTTTATCTAAGAATCTCACCCACATCGTTATAGTAAAGCCTGTATCTAAATATTCTTTATTGTTTGGATTCAAACCATTTATAAATTCTTGATTTGTATTTCTTATAATAATACTTTGATTTAAATTTCTAAATTGTAAATAACCATTTGATTGGTTTTGATAAACAGGTCTTTCATCTTGTAAAAGTAATTCGTCTTCTAATATATCATCTAAGTATGGTCTAATTACATTATATATATCTTCAATTGTTCTCGATTCATTTGTATCATTAGCATTTTCATTTTTTAAACGATGTATAAAAGCTTCTTCTTCTTGTATAAAACCATCTATATTATCTTGTGCATATGATATACTATATCTTTTATCATAATCTTCTGTACCTATCCATTTTCCAGTAAATTCATCTCTATCTACCCTACCATCAGGACCTTGTATCTCTGAACCTGTTATATCAAATTGAGGTATTTCATCTGGTAATAAAGTATTTAACTCTTGAAAAAATCTAACGATTCTAGCTTGTCTTGTATCACCCGTAGGTAATAGTTCATAAATGTTTGTATCTAAATACTCTCTAGCTTGTTCTGGATTTACAATTGTTTTTTGTTTATTTATACTTATAAATTGACTTATATTTAATGGATTACCAGTTTCTAAATCTACTAATATATTAAATAACTCATATGAAGCACCACCATTTAAACTCGATGATACTAAAATACTATTTATTTTTCCAGATGTTCCATCGTGTCCAATATCTACAGTAATGTTATTAATTTGAGGAGGTAAGTTACTAGCTATATGTCTTAGTGCTGAAAGTCCAGATTCTCCAGTAGCATCTTGTATATATGGTTTATTAAAATCTTCTTCATTAGCTTTAACATCTTTTTGATATAAAAGTAATTTATCATTAAGATTTCTACCAAGTTGCACTAAACCATTTCTAATTGTTTTTTGATTTGAAGCAACTAATGATGGGTTTACAGCCGAATCTATAATCAACTCATCAGCTATCTTATCAAGTAAATCTTCTATATCTACTCCAGTATTAGCTGTTATATCTATATTTGGATTAATTGTTGCCATAACCTATTTCCTCTTAACTATAAATTCAAAATTATCATCAAATATCTGTTCTTGCCCATCATCAGTTTTTAACTTTAATTGTATTTTATAAACTCTATCAGGATAAAAACCATCTAACCATTGGTTAAAGTAAGGACCTTCAGTATCACAACTTACAGATGTATAATCACTAAATGGAACAATAAACTCATCAGTAGCGACATCTTTAATCGCATATGAACCACTACTTTCAGGTATGAATGAACCAGTCACGGTTTGAACAGAATTAGAAAATGTTTTTTGAATATATCTTTTTCTTGCACCAACTCTAAACTTAACTCGCTCACCTTCTCTATATTCTTCTCTCAATCCTCTCATATAAAGATAGTTATCAGCTAATCCACTAGATGTTAACTGAGTCAAACTACCAGTATCTGAACCTGATGATGGGGAGTGATCATCCCACCTCACTTCAAGTCTTGGTTGATAAATCGTATGAGTATTTCTCGAAAAGAATTTTAAATGTCCAAATGTAGTGGAATCAGTTTCTTGACTTCCACTAAATCTAACCAACATACCATAGTTTTCTTCTTGTCCTGTAAACCACATATTAAACATATCTGTTACTTCAACTTCCACATCAGGTGATTCACTTGAGAATGTTTGTACAGATGCTGAATTAACAGACCCAGTTGAATCTAAACAAACCGATACTTCTGGTTTAGGAGTTCCACTTGAACCACTTTGCCATTGAGTAAAAGTTCCACCCGTTGGGTTAATACGATTTTCCCAACTACAACCATTTGTATTTTTTGGTCTATCACCAAACTTACCAGTTCCTTCTACCCAAGATTGTGATATTGGTTGAACAGCTAAAGTGTAATCTCCTTGTATTTCAGCGTTACCCTCCGCTTCATAAAGTCTTAAATAATATTTAGAACCACTTGTAGCAGAACCAGTTTGTGGTAGTGGTATAGTACCATCTGCTACAGAAGCTGATAATTCGGTAAAGTCAGTTCCACTAAATTGAACCAACGCTCTTGTTTGATGGTCAAATGAATTATTGTAAAAAAACTTTTTAACTTCAAGTATTTGGTCTTGACCAAAATTTTGATCTCTAAATGATGTACCATCTATTGTACTACTACCACTTGAAATCCAATTGTCTTGTGTTGGAAAAATAAAATGATGCATTATCTAACCCTCCCTTGTATATTCCTATCTGGAAATTTTAATTCAAATACAGCTGGTGTATCAGTTATTGGTGGTAGTACAATCGTACCATCAGATGAAAGTGCATTTTCAAAATCGTATTTATATCCATAACCAAGTGTACCATCCGCTTCAAATGAAGATTCTTGAGCAGAATAATACCAAGTTGGGTTAGGTAAACTAAAACCCTCTCCCGTTTGATTAGAATAAAAATAATCATAATCTTGAGTTATAGTCACATGTCCTATAGAACGAACACCCTCTATACCCATTAACTCATATTCTAAATTACTTTTATAAATAGGTTGATTGAATTGCATTTTTTCAATTCTAAAATAATCTTTTATTTTTCTTATACATCTAATTTTAACTTGTTGTTTATCAGCATATTTTTCAGTAACTATATCAAAGAAAACTCCAAAGTTTACAATGTATCCATCTTTAATTGTAATTGTATCTGACATAATATTAAAATTTTCAATATAAGACCTTATATTATTTTTTAATAAAAGTGGTACATTATCGACTGTACCTAATGTTTCTGCAAATGGATTACCAACTAATTGTTTTAAATTATTATAAGCTAAAACATAAATATCTATAGCACCAATAGAAGGTGTAGTAGATGAACCAGGAGGTAAATTACTAAAAGCTGTCTGAACATTATCAAAACGATTCATTAATTGATTAATTATTGTAACCGAATCAGATACATTTATAACACCATCACCGTTATAATCCATATCAGGTATCTGTGTTAAAATATCATCACCCACTAATGCCCCAGCGTTAATTGATGCTATATATGTAAATAAATCATTAAATTTAGACATGGTCATATTAACATCAGTTCTTAATTCATTTATAGCATTACTTAATACATTTAAATTACTTTCATATGACCCAAGTTCAGCCGAACTTAATGGTTTTGCGACATAAGCTTTTGCAATACCTCCAAATTTTGAAGACATATTTAATACCCTAGCTTCATAATCTTCTTTAGTCACACATCTGTTTTGAGTAGCAAAAAATGCTTTTGCATTTTCTTTTATTTCTAAAATGTCCTCTTCATTTTTTCCACCACGAGCTGGTTTTTCATTGTTAACTGTTAATAGAGTGGCTGATGTATTTCCACTATCAGCTGTAATTGTTTCTGGTAAATTTGTTAAATTTCTACTAGAAACATTAGCACTAACACCCCCACCAACTCTATATGTTATAGTCAATGTTGTATTATTTGGTGTTTCACCTAAAGTTGAATATTCATTACCAAGAAGTGGATCTATAGTTTCATTTAAATCATTACTTTGTCCAGGTATAATAATACCAACTTGTTCCATATCAATAAAACTATCATCTATAAGTGAACCATCATTTAATATACCATTACCAAATACAAGTGATGTTGTATTATCTGAGTTGGTTTCACGAGTAAATCTTTTATTTGTTTTTATATATTGTAAAGAATAAGGAACTGCTACAGAAGCAGCTAATCCAGCATCATCTATATAAGCTGTACTTCTCATTTCATCATCCGTGTAGTGAGTTTGAATTGGAACTTTATCTTGTGCTAAAAAGTCAACTTCATACCAAGTATTATTATTTGAATCTACACAAGAAATAATATCAATAACATTTGTATCAGGTATAGTAATTCTTTTAAATTTTACTGGTGCACCAATTTCAAAAGTTCTTGTTTTTTGTGTTGCACTAACAGCTCTAACTTTTCTAGACAAATTATATGTTGTAGCTAAATTATTTGCGGAATCTATAGAGCCTATATTTTTTGTATCTTCTGAACCAGTTATTGTAAAATCTATCGGCTCAAGTGTTATAAAACTTATATCGGAATTTGTAGTTGAAGTTACTACTTTTCCAGAATCAAAAATACCACCAGTTGAATAATCTACCTTTGATGGGTCTCCACTTGATGTTGCGACATTTGATGTAAATGTCAAATCAACAAAAGCTGGAACTATTGGTTTTACTTTATAACCAAACATTTTAGCCATATTAATTATATTTCTTCTTTCTTCAGCCAATGGTAATAACATCTCACGATATTGTTGATCAATATAAAATGACATAACATCACCAACATAAGCATTCATTTCTAATAACATCATTCCTGGTGATGTTTCATTAAAATCTCTATATGTATTCGGAAAATAAGATTTTGCATAATTCATCAAAGATTGTTTTAATGATGCAAAATCTTTATTTAAATAGTTTATATTTGATTCTTTAAATTTATCTTTACCATATGTTGGCATAATTTATCTCCAATTTATATTTGCTCATCTATATTAGCTGAAAAGTTCAATGAAATAGAATCTAATGTATTTGGGTCTTGAGTTATATTAAAAATAATTTTAACTCTAATTTCATTCGCTCCAATAGAATTTTCAGTATCCAAATTAACTATTTGAATATCTCTAACTTCTACAAAAGGTAACCATTGTTCAAATTTATCTAAAATAGTATTTTGAACACTAACCAAATTATCTTCATTTATATGTTCAAATAATAACTTTCTTAAATCTAGTCCTAATCTTGGTTGAAATAATCTTTCACCTTGATTTGTTTGTAATAAATTTCTTATATTATTTTTTACAGCTTCAATGGTTGTTGAAGTGGATGCAAAAAATCCATCCTCACCAGAATCTCTTCTAATTGGTAAATCAATACCAATTTTTACATTAGAATCATTATCTAATATATAAGGTTTTCTTGATTTATCTTTAATAGCCATTATAATAAGTCCTCAAGGTCATCTCTAAATAATTTAACTGATGTGTTTTCTCTCTGTCCTTCTTCAGTAGTAACATCAAAATTACCTTCTGAATCTGGATCTTGACCAATAAAACTATAACCAGTTGAGTCCAAACCACCAATACCCTTTGATAGATTTATACTAGGTACTTTACCCGCAGCCTTTAATAGTGGTTGTACAGCTTTTGCTATAGCACCCTCAAGTTTGTCCACTATACCATCAATAGCTTTACCAGCTCCTGGTATTTTTGATCCAATTTTTTTTAATGAATCTAACATAGGTTTTTTATCTCCAAGTAATGTTTCAATTTTTAAATCTATAGGTAGACTTGGAGTATTTAAAGTTTCAGTAACTTGGTTACATTTAAATTTAGTAATTGTAAAGTCAGCTGCAGTTATAAATTTAACTATAGCTTCTTTTGTATATTCAGCTTCAATTTCAATAGGTGAACCAATAGATGTATCAATACCCTCAAATCCCGCGGATTTAGCTGCTTCAACTTTTGCATTAATTAAATCTTGTTTTAATCCCATTGTTACTTACCTTTTTTCTTATCTATAGCTTTCATAACAGCTCTATAATCTTTTTGTAAAAAATTAGCTGTTTGACCGTCTACTGAAACAGATGGAGAGTTATTTGAATCATTATTCATCATTTCCCCATATTCACTACCAACCAATTCATTTATCCTTCCAGATGTAAATTTTCCACCACCCATTGTTTTCCATTCATCAGCCTGTGCTGTTTCATTCATAACATCATTAAGAATAGAATTTTTTGAATATTGTTTTTTCTCAACAATTTTCTTTTGTGGTTTTGGTTGAGATACTTGTTGTGTTGGTTGTTTCAATTCAGTTATTACTTCATTGATTACTGTAGCAACTTCTTCTCTAACTATTTGTCTTATCATTGTTCTTACATTTGTTTTCTTTTTCATACTTACCTCGTTTTAATTATTTGGTTCTATAAAATGATTATTACTGAGTATATTTTTTATACTATTTTTTAATTTTGTTATTGATGCAGGGTCTATAAGTAAAGGATTAGTTCCTAATAAACTTGCAGCTTTAGCTCCGACTATTAAATCTACTAACTCAGTTAAAACATCTTGTAATTCGTCTCCTAAAACCATTCCCTGCATTTTTCTACTTTGATTATTTACCACTGGACGACCTAAAAATGTAGCTGCAGTATCTATTATTAAATTTTCATTTGTAGATATAGTTAAATGTCTACCAGTTCCAATATGTATATCTTTAATAGATGATAAATAAATATCATCAGTTTTTGAATTTAAAGTAATTCTATCTGAATGTAAAAGAGTTTGATTACTATCATAACTATAAATTAACGCATTTGCATCTTGTCCAGGATTAATCATTGAAATAATATTAGCTATTGGTCTTTGTGGTGATTCTATAGAATCAGATGATAATTGAAAACCAATATTTTCTATAATAGTTTCTGATTGAGAATTATTTTTATCAATATCTGTTACGAAATTTTCAAAATGTTGAGATAAAGTTCCTTTTGATGTTATACTAATTAAAGTACCATCACCTAAACTTTCAAATTCATTAAGTGGATATCTTTTATTTGATATCATAAAATACGGATCAATATTTCTACTACCTAATCTAATACTATTACCATGTCTACCCTCTACAACAAAATCACCTACAGTTTCATTAATAGCAGTAGGATTATAATCCAACAGATTTTTTTTAGTTTTTTCTAATCTTCTCCAATATGTTTTTTTATTAAAAGCCAAACTTTCCCCTTTTAAACCTCTATCGTTTACAGCTCCTAATGTTAAAAGTGGTAATTCTCCAGTGTAATTTGGGTCATCATTCCAAGTTGGATTATTAGTATTTGATGATAGTGGACCTAAATAATAATTTATACCAGCAATAGTACACAACAATACAGGATCTCCTTTTGATGGAACATCGTATGTGGCTCTTAAAAGAGGATAATATCTATATTTTTCCCCAGCAGTTCCTCTTGTTTTATAATCAGCATCTAAAAAATGAGGTAAAGCGATAATAGTATTTACTGTATTAGGTCCAGCGTATCTTAAACTTTTTTTTGAATGAACAACTTCTACTACAGCTCCAGGTACAAATTGTACATAAAAAGGTACTTTATATTGCTTTCCAGCAAATCCTTTTATAGTTTTTTTATCTGATGTTATAAATGCTGAACCCATCTAGCTCTCCGTAATATTTGGATTTATAGTTTTATTTTTTATACCTTCAAGACGACTTTGTTCTTGTTCTAAATCATCAACTGTATCTTGAAGAGTAGCCATTAATTCATCTTTTTCAGATTCAGATAACAACATACTTTCCTCATCACCCGTAGATGATTTAGAAATAATTCTTTGTAATACACCAGCTAACTTAACCAGATGTTCATCATTTTTAACTGCGGTATCCATATATTCTTTTATAATAGGAGCAACCATAACCACATCATCTATGGTTTGAATGAATCCATGTATTTCTGATATTAACAAATCAATTTGAGTTTTACGCTTTGTAGTGTTTTCGTAAATATCTTTTGTTAAGTCTTGGAAGGTTTTACCTTCAAATATTTCTTTATTGTCTGACATAACATCTCCTTATAGATGTAATTATTCATATATAAATATAAAATTTGTAAGAAATCGATTGAAATAAAAAACCCTCATTTAAGAGGGTTTAGTATTTTATTTAAAAAATGAGTTTGAAGGTTTTTCTGTAAGGATACTTCCAGTCGAATAAAAGGTATTCACTAACTTTTTATAATGCTTTTTTAAAGTATTAACTACTGATGTTATATGAGCTGTTTCAACATCCGTCATTTCTCTTATTAGAATGTATATTGCCTTTTTGTTAAAGTTTTCAATATCATCTCTCCGTTTCATTAAATCAATAATAGCATACCCTATTCTTAAATCTCTTTCTTTTTTAAAAATATTGTTTAGATTTGTATCAAAGTATTCAATTATTTCTATAATAAAAGTATCAAAATCATCATCTGAAAAATAATTGTTATTTGGTTTTTTCTTATCAAGAGCATCAACACCATCAGTAGATTTTAATTTTTTATAATTATTATTATTATGAAGAATTAAATAATTTTTAGCTACAACTGAAAAATAACTAAATGCTTTTGAACCTTTTGTGTGGTCATATTTATGCATATTTATTACCATAAAAGCAACAACTTCATTTTTTATATCAGTAAATCCATAATCAAAATAAGTAAATTTAAATGTATTGATTATATTTTCAGCCAACTTATCAAAAGCTTTATGTATTTCTTCCCCATATATTTTGTTTCTTTTTGTTGATTCTTTTTGTCCATCTAATGCATTATATCTTACAATTGCATCCTGAACATCCATTCCAAAATATGGTTTTCTTTTAGTTTTCTTTTTTGGCATTTTCTGTCTCCTCTGTTTCAAATATCTCATCAAGAGATAATTGTAATTGTTTTAATTGTTCAAAGAAAAAACCAGTCTCATCGTCTGATTCATAGTGTCCTTTAGCATCTACAAGTTTCATTTTTTCAGTTGAGAATTTAATCACTTGTTGAATTTCTAAAATCAATTCTTCATATTGTGTTATTCTTCTTAATGAATAATATACCAATACCGATGTAAAGATACTTATTAAGAAAAATAATATTGTTAAACCTATCCACATAATAATCTCCTAAGCAAACAACTCATCAAATTTAGATTTAAGATTGTCCACTTGTTTTTGTTCATCTTTTGTTTTTGGAACTTTTGTATTAATTGGTTCTTCCACATTGTCACCTCGTTTCCATTGGTCGAACTCAATGTGTGTAGCCATCATATCAGCTTGATGTAATATGTAAGCCATATTAGAACGAAGATTAAAATCAGGATTGTATGACATCAAATAAGATTTATTCGCTTCGTCATATAAACCATCTGTTAATTTAATTCCTAAATATTCTTTATCCGTAACCTTAACACCATAATGTTGAAGTAACCATAATCCTCTATCAGGTACTTTCATATACTGAAGTTGTGGGTTATGTTTATATATAGCACCTTGATTTTTTCTGTGCCATTCTGAATCTTGTGGAATATAATAGTCATGTTCCAAATCACCAACCTTACCTAAGTCGTGATGTAAAGCAGCAAAGACTAACTCTTCATCTGTGAAGTTAATCATAGCTCCATTCTTTTCCCACACTTGTTTTAATTCAAGTGAGTGACTTACGATGTGAAGAATATGTTCAACATATCCACCCGGCATCGCATTGTGGAATGCTGCTTTAGCACTAGCTGGTGCAAACATCATTCTCTCTTTGAAGTCATCATAAAACTTCATAAGGTTTTCTTTTCTGTCATCACCAATGTGTTTATTAATAACATCCATTAATGTTTCCCAATTCATTTGTATTTGTTCTGCTGTTAGTTTTTTCATTTTACCTCATACCTATTTTTTGTAAATTTAATTGTTGGTTCTTTTCTTAATCTATTTCTATATCCACTAAATGATATTCTCACACCCCAATTTAGAAAGTTAAGAATATCAGCTTTAGATACAGAACCTTTTTTATGAATAAAGCTTACAACTCTTTTGTATGTATCTGTATCACTCTTTAAAGTTGGTAGATTATTAATTACTTCATCAAACATATTATTAAATTGATGAATTGAATTTTCCCATTTACCCTGTTCAAATCTTTTTAGTGCTTTATCCGAATATTGTTTTCTAGTTTTCTCATCATCCAAAATTAGTTCTAATTTTTCTAAAAATTGATTTTCATCTGAATAAAATACACCAGCAAAGTCTGCAAGTTCATGATAATAGTCATCATCTGAAAACATATATGGAACACCAACACTCATACCATCAGTAGCAGATATAGCCCAACCACCATATTTCTGTTTACAACAAACACCAACATGACAACTTGACAATTTAGAAAAATATCCAAATCTATCATATTTATCATTAGTCATATACTCTCTTTCTATCTTATCTGCTAATGGCACCCACACTTCAAAATCTTTTCTAACTTTCCATAACTTATCCATTTGATGTAAAAACCAGGGATAATTTTTATAAGTGTGTGGTCGATGATTGAACACAATAATTTTTTTATCTGTAGTTTGTTTATCATATTTTGGAATTTCCCAACCAAGATATTGTGGTTCAAGTATTTCATCTAATTTATTCACAACATCATCATTGAAATGAGTTTTAGCATTTTTAATGACTAAATTTTTCTGTCCTTGTGTATTTATACCACATTTATCCATAGCTAATAAACCAAGAAAATTTATATCCATAACTGTAGCTGCATAATTTGTTATTTCAGGAAATTCAGTCCAATGTGTATAACCTATAAATTTTGGTTCTATATTAGTCTCATTCAAAAAAACATTTTTAAGTTGTAATGTGTGTTCTGGTAAATGAGAATAAACAATATCATAATCGTTATTTCTAAAATCTAATTCTTTAATTATTCTTTTTTGGTCGAAATGTAATCTCATAGCATTTGGATAAGTAGGTAATGGTAATATCAATTGTTTTGTATTTTCAAAATCCAAACTAGTTATATGTTCAGGTGAAAATATTGTCCAATGAATATCATCTCTTATTTTACTCATTTCTTTTATTATATTACAAAGAACAACAACATAAGAATCCTTTTCCAAATCTTTTTGAAAAGTTATATTAGGGTAAACTAATATTTTGTATTTATATTTTTTATTACTATTATTTGAATCTGTAAATTTATATATTGACATATTATTTTTTAGCTCCCGCTGATTGATTATCGTGTGCTGATGTAAGTTGTCCATTATCTATAATATGCAAACCACCAAATCTTCTCGGTGTAATAGCATCTGCTTGCCATTTTTTAGAGTTATACAACTCATGTAATGGTATTTTGATCCCATTCGGTTTATTTGTGATTGGGTCGTGAGCAATACCTTCTTGATTTTCCCACATTTCTAATTTATCTTGCCATGTAAAGTAATCATCACTTGGAACTTGTGTTACTAATCCATTTTTTAATAAATTAGATTTGTTATAAAAATCTGATAATATACATTCATGTCTTATTATTAAAACCCAATCTTTTTGTGATGAACTTAAACTATCAAAATTTTCATTTCTTACTCCACCATTTTTTTGAGGTTTTTTTACTAAAACTTTAGTACTACCACTTCTTGTATTATAGTTTTGTAAAAACCATTTAAAAACTTCACCATTATTATTAATTTTTATGTTTTCATCTTCAAAATGACAAAGTAACATAAATAAATCTATAAACCAAGAAATAGAATTATTATATATATCTTCTTTAACAATTTTTGCTTGAGAAGTTATTAATGATATAATTGTATCCATTATTGGTTTTGTATTTTTCCAATAACTAGCAATAACTCTACCATCAATATCATCCTCATCATACATAGAGTCTAATGTCGTATGTGTCGCACTATATTTTTTATCTTCTGATAAAGCATATCTAAGTGCATTACATTGTGCTACAAGTTGGTCATTTACTCTACGATTTATTTTCCCCTCTGTAATCCAGTATTCAAAAATACTTTCATTATCAGTTGCATACTTTCTAATTGATTCAGCAATATCTGTTGCTTCAGCATTTCTAAGTTCTTGAGGATTTAAATTCATACCTTTATTTACTCTTCTGAATAATTTTTTACATTGACTTCTTTCTATTTTTGTATACTCAATAACTTCTATATTACATCTATAAAAAACTTTTTTTAAAGATTTTGGTAATTTTGATAAAACAATGGGTTTTTTGATTTCTATTTCATCATCGTAAATATCAATGTATTTACCAGGCCTCAATGATACTTCGTCATTTGCAATATCATTATATGTTATTGTTCTATTATTACTATCTATATTTAAATACTCCAATCCTTTATCCATATGTCTTTTATAAAGTTTTTTTGAACTTGGTTTTTCTGCCATTTCAGATGATGATTTTAGATTGACAATTATATGTGGTGATAAAATATCATCTTCCATCGCTGAAATAAATAATTCTTCTTTATCTTTTATTGTCCATCTTTCTTTAGATTGGAAACTTAAATCTATCCCAATTATATATTCCAAATAATCATTTATTTCAATATCTCTTTTCTTTTTTATTTTCCTATAAGATATCATCTTCCTACCTCCTTTAGGTATTTATCTTTACATTGTTCCCAAGTCATTCCAACTACATCACCATAAAATAATGTCTCAGGTTTAATTCTATTGTCATTAAATAATGTTGTGTATCTTCTGATAGCTTTAGGTTTCCACCAAGAATTAATTCTATCATAATCCAAAACATATTTTTGCTTCATTACTAAATCTTTATCTGTGATTTCATTTCTTAAATACTCTAAACCATTCTCATACATATTAGCAAAGAACACACCTCTCTTGAATCCGTGTTCATAATCCTTACCTTTAATTCCAAGATGTTTAAACACTCTATTGATAACATTTTGTTTAGGACCTGTTGTCGTAACAGCCTTGTGATGTTCCTCTGGATGATTTTCTTTTAACCATTTGTTCCAAACTAAATAAACTGAATCATCAGGTTTAATCATAATCTTACCAGCAGATTCACCAAGTGTTTTCCAATGTGGAATCCCATTGTATTGAGAGTGAGCTCCATAAAGAGATGTTGTAGTAACACCAACTAATGTATCATCATAATCTTTCTTCCATTGGTTTCTAACATCTGAACAAGTAGTAAGAGCTGCGATTAGTTTACCACCCAACATATTGAATCCAAGTGGTTGAACACAAACTATTGTAGAAGCGATAGCTGTATTATTTAATTTGTGTTCAACAAACTTGTCATCTTTCTTCCAACCAATGTAATCATCTCTAACTTTAATTGTTGTAACATCTGAACCTAAAGATATTAATCCAAGTATTTTACCTGTATTCTTATCTTTAACATAATATTTCTGATTTCTACCTGGGTTAGCATTCCAATCCATTGTATGAATTAGTTTTCTAACAATAGTCCAAGTCTCAGCATCTTTAGTAAATTCAACAATAGGTTCAAGAGCTTCAATCTCTTTAACTGTTAAATCATAATTCATTATATCAGTTGGTTTCCAAAGTTTAGATTTGATAATATCAAACTTATGAGCTTTAGTTCTCATCTTATATTCATCTTTATTAAACTCTTGCCATTTCTTATATAATGTAGATTCTTGAACTGATAATGTTTTAAGCATATCAAGATTTGAAACAAAGTTTTGTTTCTCTGTTTCGAAATTAAAATCATCAGTTGTTTCAAAGAATTTATTTAACATAGTTTAATATAAGAATAAATTTGCATATAAGTCAAGTGTTTTTTTTATTATTATTGATCTTTGCGCTTTGCGCTTTGCGCTTGCTGCTTTATATAAGTTGCAATAGCATTATAATAATAGCTAATAATATTGATATCCCCGTTTTTAAAGTTACCATTTCCCCTAAATACAACCAAGTCATAATTGGAAAAGTCACCATTGATGTAGCAAATCCCAATAATCTAACTGACCATAAAGAGCCGAATCCTTCATATCCTATTTTAGTACCTAAATAAAATAAACCACTAATTGGAATTCCCATTGATAACATAATAATAATACCTTTGGTAGTTTTCCAAAAACCCCAAACTAATTGCCCATTTAATTGATACCATATTATTATGTTATTTAAAAAGAATATTAATATTGTTAATACAATATAATGTGATTTAATCATTTAGATTTTTTTGCATGTCTTTTTTGGGCTTTAGACATCTTATTGGATTTTGTAACCATTTCTGTTTTTCCAGTTTCCTCATTTACTACTGGTTCTTTATTTATATCACGAACCTTTTCTTTCCAGATTGATTTAGCTACATATTTGTAACCATCACTAAATAACCTAGACGCTTTTTCATCTGATACTCTTACTATTTGAGTACCATCCAAACTCATCATTGTTTTCATCTTATCTCCTATATATTAAGATTATTATTGTTAACGAAATAAATCCAGCTAATCCTTTTTCACCTACATTACTAATTAATGTACTTATTGTATTTATAACTCCAAATGGATCATTAAATAATAATCCACATATTACAGCAAATACAAAAACATTTGTTAGTAAGTCAGTAATATCGATTAACCATTTATTTATTTTTTTTATTATTTTATTCATTATGAATTGTCCACCATATCATTATTACCTTTTACATACTTATACATTTTAACATCAGTATATTTAAACCTACTATTTGTTGTAAGTATGTCTACCCGTTTAACCCATTTAGGGTTCATTGTATCTCTAACCTGATATACACCATCCCAACCATCAGTTCCTTCGATTATGATATAATCTCCGTAGTTAAAAGGCCCTCCCCAGCGAGAAAGTAAATCTCTTGATAAAGCAACATATCTATAGTCAGTTGCTTTCCAGGGTTTTATGATTGTTCCATCTGCTGTTTGATTGGGTGTTGAATCAGTCTGAGCTCTTGTTGGATTATAAGTAGTTACAGTAACATCAAACTCTTGTAGTTCAAAACATTCACCATAACCATTATTTCTTAAAGTATTTATTTCATTATACAATTCATCGATTATATTATTTGAATAATGAAATACTACGAACATAGGAATAATACTTCCTAGAATCGCGTATTTTAGTTTAATCATACAGATTCTCCATATTAATTGTGATCAATATATAACATTTATATAATACAAGTCAAGCTTTTTTTTATTATTTTTTTAATTGATAATGATAATCATCTAATGAACCATCAGTTGGAGTATCTAAACCTTCATCGTGAATCCACATAGATATGGTTTTCTCAGCTGATACTTCATCCATAATTTGAAAATTATCTTTATATCGTTTGAGTAATCTTCTTACCAACGAATGTCTAACAATATCTTTTTCTTTGAATTGAGCCAAACCTACACCATGCACACCAGCGAATCTTTTAATAGCATCTTCTAATCCACTCTTACCATGTTTTATGTCGGATTGTGCTAAATCACCTGTAATGATATATTTAGAACCTTCACCTAATCTTGTAACAAACATTTTGATTTGTTCAGGTGTAGCATTCTGTGCTTCATCGAGTATAACGAACTTATTAGATAATGTAATTCCTCTCATATAAGCCATTGGAATAACCTGAATAGTATTACTTTCTTTTAATATATTCAGTCGTTGTTTACCAATAATCTGTTCCATATTATAATAAAACGACATCATAAATGGTGCTGTCTTTTCTTCTACATCACCAGGTAAGAATCCTATCTTTTCACCAGCTGCTTCTACTAATGGTTTGACGATAACGATACCATCTATTTTAGAATCTTTATTACCTAACTCTCTTAGTGCTTTGTGAACTGATAAATAAGTCTTACCACAACCAGCTGGTCCGATTCCAAATGTTATATCTTTTGTTGATATTGTTTTGTAGAATCTTTTTTGTGCTGGGTTTTTATATTGAATGTCATCAAAGTTTAACATCTTCAAGTCTTTCAATGCTTGGCGTTTATTAGTTATGTTATGATTATTTAATTCGGAAAGGGTAACCTTTTTTTGAGAACTATTTGTTTTTGCCATAAGTAACTCTCCTCTACTAACCTCTGTTGGTTTATTATAAATATCATATATATGAAGGTTTCTTATAAATTAAATAAAAAATGGGTCTAATTTTTTACAACTAGACCCATTTTTATTATTATATGTGACTTATATCACCTATTACTTATTATCCCATAAAGACAATAATATAATAAGTACTAACAACCCAGTAACTCCACCCGATAAGAATGAACCTACTAAAGCTGAGATATTAGTAACTACATCAATACCTAACCAACCTGATCCGAAGATTACAGTTGATAAGATTGAAACAGACACTAATGATGCTAACACACCACTAATACCGCCTAATACTTCACCTATTGTTGCGAATATACTTTTTACATTCATGATATTTCTCCTCATTTACGATTTATTATTAATTAGAATGAATAACTTGCTCTGATTACGATATCCTCGCCATCATCATCTTCTGTTGAAAACTCTGTTGAGAGTTTAAAGTTATCATTACATTTATACCCAACTCCGTATAATACTTCTTCGTTGGAGTTATATCCAACAAGAAAGTGAATACCACCAAAAGGATATACTACACCTCTTGCCCAGTAGGCACCGTCTGCTTCTTCAGACAAATCATACTCAAGCGATGTTTCAAATATACCACTACTTACTGAAACATCTAAAAGTTGAGCGTCGTTACTATTTACAGATAATCCAATTTCAGAATTTATCCCAAGCCCAGCCAATTCATAAGACAACCTAGTTGTCCAATAATCGTCTGTTCCTCCACCATATAAAAAGTCGATACCTACACCACCAACACTAGCATTTACACCAATACCATCAAGAACATTATGTTCTCTTGGTGTTGATACAAACCAGTTGTTAGATGGTCTATGTAGACCCCAAGCTAATCCATATGGCTCCGCTTGACTACCAAATGTCATAGAAACATTATCTGAAACATTCCAACTATACTTAGCTTCTTCAACATTTACCATTCCATCTGATAGATTTGTACTAATAACCCAGCCATCACCACTCAACGATACACCCATATAAGGTGATGTTGTTGTGTTTTCATCTCCGAAAGTGAAGTCAGTACTTAATTCACCACTTACAGTAACACTTGGTAGTGTAACGCTGGTTTCTTCAGCTCTAACTATTCCGAACAATCCCATCAACATTGTGCTGATAACGATTAGGTTCTTCATACTATTCTTCATTTAGTCTCTCCTATATTAAGTGACTTTTGCTCTTGTTTACTATTCATTATACGCAAAAAAGTAGACACCTATCCAAAGGATTCAATAATAACATCTATATTAACCAGGGGATTTTAGATTCTAGAACAGAATCTATTTGTGTTTTGTTTCATTTGCGAATAATTCTTTTTATAACCATTTTATATAAGTATCATAAAAAATTGTAAAACATACATTTTTTTTATGCTTCTCCAGTTTGTCCAGGAGTTAACATTTCTCTATGTTTTTTTAATTCTTCTTCTAATTCATCTAAATCTTTTCTTTTATCCATAAATTCATCAATTAATTCTTTAATGTTTTTTATTCTTTCAGAATTATTAAAATCATATGATGAATTTTTTTCTATTGATGGTAGTTTTTCTATATCTTCAAAACCTAAACCATCTACGGGTTCTATATCTATTGAAGCTAAAAATTTAACAACAGAATTACTTTGTTTAATTAATTTAACTATTAGAGCTCTATTATCAGCTTCAATATCTTCCAAATGATCTAATCTATATTTAATATCTAATAATATTTCGTGAAGAGTTCCTTCTGATATTGTATCTTTACTGTCGATGTCTTTTTTCATATCTAGCTCCATTTTAATCTCTTATATATAAATATTAAGAAAGCGCCAAAAGAAAGGCATAAATAAATTAAAGTGTTTAATATCACACCAATACCTAAAGCTATCAGATATGGTGTTATCAATAGTATATCTTTTATTGTCCTGCTAATGTCCAACCATCTTCCAAGTATGTATTAACTTTTTTATATTTTATATTTTTAGATTCAGAACCTTTGATGATGGTTACTTTTTCGTTTCTACCAATCTTTAGTGGAGCATTAACTCCACGCTTAACTGGTTCTTGTTTAAACTCTCTATCAAACATTGTAATACCATCGAGGTGGTCGATTTCATGTTGAACACAAACACATTCAAACGCATCATTAATTTCTTTACTGTTTGCATTAAATGACAATCTACCTTGATGATTATCTGCTTCAACAACAATACTCTCGTGTCTAATGGTTCTTACTTTAGAATCTGGAAAAGATAAACAACCTTCAGCGAATACAAATTGTTCTTTTGACTTTTCCACGATTTTAGGATTGATTAAAACCAATGGTTCTTTTACATTCACTACACAAACTCTTTTATTGATACCGATTTGATTTGCAGCTAAACCAATACCATTTTCAGATTCTCTTAATTCATGTAATAATCTAACACCAATTTCTTCACCTTCTTTTACTGATACAGGTGAACATTTTTCTTGTAGTTTATTCTTATCTTTTATTATCACTATTTACCCCTTCTTGCTCTTTTTCTTTTTTTCCAATTCTTTAAATCTCTATGTAACTTTTCATCAGCTGTTAATTTCTTTTTCTTCTTTCTTGGTTTCACTTTAGTTGGTTCAAGAGTTCCCTTTAAATCAGGTTGTTCTTTACCCTTATGAAACACATTACCATCTTTATCAACAAACTCATTCATAAAATGCCAACCAGCTGGACGACCTGTTGAAACTTTTTGTTTTTTTATTACTGAATCTGGAAATTTAATTAAGTCTATTTTGACTACACAACCTCCACAAGTTATAGCACCAACATATTCCTCTACTTTTTGATAGTCATAACAATACTTACATTGTAACCATTTTTGACCATCCTCATCGACAAATGAGTGCTTTTCTATTTTCTTTTTTGTTGACATATTGTATCACCTTTTAATATAATAACTATTGCATATATATGTCAAGCTTTATTTTTTTTTTATTTTTTTTTATTTTTTGTATTTTGTAAGATCTAATTTAGGTAAGGGTTTTTCTATTTTTAAGTCTTTTAATTTATCGTTTTGAATGACAAGTTTACTACCACCTACTATAATTCCATCTACTACATCATATAAAAAGAATGTTGTTGTCCATACCCCACAGCGGACTATTCTACCTGGTCTACCATCTACTTCAACAACATCATCCTCGTTGTAATCATTACCCATAAAAACAAACAATCCAGAAACAAACTTCTCAATTGTTCCTCTAAATAATAATGTCGCGACACCTACTAATAATAACCATCCATATTTACCTATTAAAAATGAAACCTGATTTTGGATTTGTTCTTCCATCTCAGTTCTCCGTTGGTTATCTCTATATTAATAAATATCAAAGTAAAACACAAAAGGTTCTAATTAAAGAACCTTTGTGTGACGAAGATAACATAATATAACCTATTTAAATTTCTTCATATTCCACATCTATTATTTCGTTTAGTATAAAATAGATATTTTGTGGATTTCTTATAACCATATCACATCCATAGTTTTTTTTAAGAGTAGATGGGTCATCAAGACGACGCCCATCTACTTTAGCTTTTACTTCCCACAACTTCCCCTGAAACTCAAGTTTCTCCATTAAGATATTTTAACAGAATGTTTTTTGGGTTGCTCTGGTTCTTTCTTGGGGATGGATATTGATAACATACCATCTTTAAATGTAGCTGATACATTACCACCATCTAAATATTCTCCAAGATTGAAAGACCTTGTGAACGCTGATTGTTTTAATTCTCTTGTGATACATTTACCGCCATCAGAATCAAATCCGTGTTTGTCACCTGATATAATAAGAACATCTTCTTCTACTTCAACGGTTACATTCTTCTTATCCAATCCTGGAATCTCTGCTACGATACCGATTTTGTCATCGTATTCATAGACATTCACTTTAGGATAAGCACCTTTGTTGAAAGATACTCCAACATCTTCTTTGAAGGTTGGAAAAGTTTGTTCCATCAAATGGTCAAACACTTTATCAAATGGGGTTAAAAATTCATCTCGGTTGAGATGCGTTGGTTTTACAAATATTTTAGTCATTTTATTTCTCCTATGTTTTAATTAACTATTTAGTCTAACTAATTTGATTGTCCTCACTTGAGCAACAATCTATACTATATATAGTTCAATAATCATACCAAACTGATTATCCAAATACTCGTGTCATAATATCTGACAATCTGTCAATACTCATATATTTTTTCTGACTATCTTGATTCCAAGTTTGCTTATAACAAATTGGTGTACCATAAGCTACAGATCTGTCATTGAATATATCTAACTTTTCAGGAGAGTCATCAATTAACACATCAACATCAATAGACCATTTCTCTTTAGTATAATGCATTTCATCAAACATAAATCCCCATCGTTGTAACCATTCAGTAGTTGGTTCTTTACAATGTTCTCTTTGAGCAGATACTAATATCAATTCATGACCATTTTCTTTCGCCCATTGTTTTAGTTTAGGCCAATCTTCAACAGAAGATTTTATTGGATTAGCTACCGCTCCGAAGAAATCTAAATAGTTATCTTCAAAAACATATTTCTCTGTTTCATCTTCTGTCCAAAATGGTAACCAAGTTTCCCAATCCCAAGATTCAGGAACAAGGATTTTATCAGCGTGTTCTGGATGAGTTGTTTTGATTCCATCAATTAAATCAGGAATGAAATCTCTTAACACACCATCACAATCAATTCCTATTCTCATTTGAACTCCCCTTTCAATTCATTATAATGTTTTAAACCAGCAATAGCAAGAACTGTTAACACATCATCAGCTAATTGTTCTATCTGATTTAAGTTATCTATATTTTTATCTTTATATTTATCAATTAACATCTCTACCAATTTAAACTTGGTATAGTTATGAACTGATTCATATAATTTATTATTTTCTTTTTTTGTCATCTTCCTTTTTTACCTCATATAAGTTATTAAATGTTTCTTCATTCATTTGTTTTCTATTCATAAAAAAGAATATCGCTTCTTCTAAATTAGAAGCAGGTACTCTATCTATAATTTCTTTATTATTTTTTAAAAATAAATTATACATTTTATTTCTCCAAGAATTTTTTGTTCATTGTTTTAGCCACAGCCATCATATTAGTTGGAGTGATGAACTCAGCATCTTTCCCATACATTCTTTTGAAAGCCTTAACATCATAATCATCATCACTTACATCGTGATCACTAATGAAGTAACTCAACACACTAATACCTTTAGCTCTCATACCATCACACATTTTTTTAGTATGTCTCTCAGCCCTATCACCACAATAATCAATCTCACTGTTACCATAGTAAGGTTGTCCATCAGAAAAGTTGATGAAGTAACTATCTTGATTAGAGTTACCTGGAATCAAATCTTTCTCAATAGCCTCAAAACATAAACCTTCTGGTGTTGTTCCACTAACCTCAAGAGCTGAGAAAAGATTTTTTACTTTAATAAGTTTATCAACTCTTGAATCATACGCCACCAAGATTAAAGGAACATCAACATTTCCTCTTCCGTGAGTAGTTCTGACAGTCATCACTACATCAATGTTACCAGCCATATCACAAGCCTTAATCATCGCAACTGCCGATGTCATAGCCTTGTTCCATTTTCTACCACTCATAGAACCACTAGCGTCAACCGACAAGTGTAAGTAAGCCTTATTAAATCTTTCAGTAAGAGTATGAGAGAAAACATTTGAATTTCCGAACCCAAGTTCAGCAATCAATCTCTTATCAATCTTACCAGAATCTTGTCTTGAGAATTTCAGTTGAGATTCTTCACCTCTAACCTGAAGTTTTCTACCCAACATAGAACCAAGTCTCAAACCTTCTTCAACAAAGTTGTAACTTCTATATCTATCTTTATCATTATAAGACCTTTGATTCCAAGAAGAAGCACAACTGAATTGGTCTGAATCAATAATTGATTGAGTTAGTTTTTTAACAACTAAACACTTAGTACCTTTACCAACTGAAGAACCATCCCAAGAATATCTTGGAACATCAGAACCAACATTCTCATAAGTAGCACCTGAATCTTCAATAGCCTTAATATCATTTTTATCTTTTTTAGATAGTTGAGTTTTCTGAACATCACCATCAAGAAACTTTTCTTGTTTTTTGAAATGATTCTCTAACATTTTTTTCTGTCTATCTGATAGTTCAACACTTTGAGAACCATCATCATTTGAAAGATTTTCTTCTGGAGTTGAAGGAGTAGAATCAAGAGAACCCGAATCAATCATATCTTGAAGTTCTTCATCAGAGATAGTCTTACTATCACCAGAACCATTACCCTCTACAGAATCACCATTCTGTGAATCAGAATCACTATCTTGTGATTGAGAATCATCTGAATCATTAGTAACGATAGGATTAATAGATTTAAGAATCACACCCATAACATTACAAGCAATTTTAAAAGCCGAATCAGTATCTTTCAAACCACCTTTCATAACATTAGGTAAGTTAATCAAACTATAAATTTCTTTTAAACCTTTAAGAGAACCTAGCTGTCTATTCTTATTATGTAAGTTAATAATTCTAAACATATAACTCTCAATAGTTTCAGTTCTGAACTCTGATGACAATAAACCTTTATCTACATTCTTTGAGTAGAAATACTTGTCATACATAGAGTGATAATAACCTTTATAACCAGGAGAAGTTCTGAAGATGTATGAATCAATTCTTCTATCTTCAACATAGTTAAGTAAATTTTTAATAGTAGTAATAACAGTGTATTTATCAACACCAACACCTTCACCAAGAACATAAAGTTCAGCTGGTATTTCAGTTTCTAAATTCTTTAATAAAGTAAAATCAGAAAGTTTAATATGAGAACCCTCGTGAAGAGCAAGTCCAACAGCCACATCAAATTTCTTGTCATCAATGTTAGAACCGATAACAACTTTATGACCATCAGTATAACTTTCATCTTTTGAATTGAAAACAACTGGTATTGAATCACCAGTAACAATATTAACAAAGTTACTAATTGCTCTTTTGTAACCAGCCAAAGCAACTAAATCTTTACCTTTTTTAACATTGGTATCTAAACCTAAAAAGTCATCAACATCTACATCATTAGAATTAGTATCCCAAAATGTAGAATTTTGTTTGACAGTATTTTTAACAGGCCCACTCCTAAAAGTAAAACCCTTAAAATCTTTTGAATTAAAACTCATAAAACTCCTTTTATTAATCTTTTTTTCCTTTTCTATCATACTATAAGCTACGAATAAATTGCAATATAAGTCAAGCATTTTTTTAAATTAAATTGTAACAAGTTGTAACAGGCGTTAAAGTAATACTTTAAGTGAAGATATTGGTCAACCACTCGCCACCCAATGGGATTGTTTACCCAACCTAAGCCTTGTCCGTTGTATATCTTCACTTAAAAATCTCCATCTGCAACTTGAAATGTGGTTAATCCATTCTTTCTCCACATATCAACTACTTGGTTTCTATCATCAAATACAGCAAATACATCATCTTTATTAATAAGTGTATCTAACCACATTTGTTTTAAATCTGAATCTTTCATATAATGATGGTAATCATCTGTAGGTCTCATCTGTAACATATCAAAAGGAACATCATTCTGAAACAACCATTGTCTTGTTGTTCTGTAAGTAGCTTTTGAACGACCACTAAAAATAACAATTCTGAATCCTTGTGAATGTAATGTTTGAGCCATTGTGATGACTGGTGTGTTGGGAACATCTAATTTGATATTATCCATATCAAAGAATACATCCCAATCCATTTTACCATCTTTGGTAGCTAAAGCTCTTCGTTTATCTATAAGAGCAAGTGTACCATCTAAATCAAATATAACTGTTTTTTTGTCCACTATACTGAACCTCCCATTGGTACTGAACCTCCCGCTAGTAAATGTGCCATCAACCTATCAACTGTTAATTCAGTAGCTAAATGGTCAACTACTAAATCTACCCAACTCATTAGTTGAGGAAAATAATGTGATAAAAATTCTTGCATTAAATGTAAGTCTTCTGTACTTAAATCACTCCATACCCTTAAATCAGTATCAGGTAAAGCTACTAATGTAGAAGTATCTGAAGCATAACTACTAAAACACATACCATCTGACCTAAGTGTGATTCCTACACTATCTAAACTCATAAACTCCATATATTTTCTCCTTTTCTTTATATTATAAGCTACGAAGAATATATGGAATCTACAATAGTTAAATTGTAACAGTTTGTAACAACTTTTTAATTTTTTGGGGGATTTATTCCAGTATTTTTAAATAACTCATCGAAGGTATAAGTTTTTTCTTTTTTATGATTAACTCTTTTATGTTCTTCATAATACAATTCAAATCGCTCTTCATCAGTAAGTTCTGGATCATCTTTCAACATATCCTCTATTTCTTCTAATGAACAATGTTCAGCTACATCTTTTATTTTTGGTTTAAAAGGTCTTTCTTCTTCAGGTTTATCTTTAGGATTATTTTTGTAGTATTCCTTTTCCCAACCTCTTAAGAATGCATCAAATTGATCTACAAGTTTTTCATATTCT
>VTLG01016135.1_pt1 | contig 122264 bp, 129 predicted proteins | sample 4694571 | NCBI WGS metagenome assembly VTLG01 (sample SAMN12604809, study PRJNA352737) | marine metagenome | biome: ENVO:00000447; feature: ENVO:00000209|ENVO:00000569|ENVO:01000036; material: ENVO:00002151; isolation source: viral sequences binned using virsorter ... | reverse complement strand
CTGGGATATCGACCTGTACATTGGGTACATTAGGGGGTTGTATTGTATTAATCTCCTGTACCCTTACAAATATATCATGTATAGGGTCAGACATTTATGGTATAGGGTTACTAGGTGCAGGTAATGCTGGTCCTGTGGTAGGGGGAACTGAAGGTACAGCAGGTAATGCTGTCTTAACTAAACCTGGTAATGCCTTTTGTAATTCTTCGGCAACTCTTACTTTAGTTGCTTCCACAATAGCATCTTTTCTGATGAATACATATCCACCAAGACCAACTACACCAAGTGCTACAGCACCTGAGAAGATGGCAATTCCATTAATAATTTTTTGCATGATCTAATCCTCGTTGTCATGTTCTTGTGAGTATATAGGAGGTCCTAGAGTCTTGTACTCTAACTGTTCCCTAAGGAACTTTACTTCTGCCTTTAGGTCATCAATCTGCTTGATGTTTATTTCGATCTCCTCTTGGTAGATGTGAATCATACTTTCCAGTCGTTCGTTTTCAGAAATTAGTTCGTGATATGGTCTGATATCATTATAATCCATGTACAATAGTAACATGAACTATTATTTATGGCAAGGGTTCCTCGCAAGCATCGTTAAGTTCTGAAACCATGTTACCACCGATCTCAGCACCTTGGTTGCCACCAAACATTGCAACCCAACCTGCAGCTAACCATCCTACGAATGGTATTCCACTTACAGTAGGAGCAGCAGCAGCACCAACGCTAGTTCCGACAAGTCTTCCTGTCTGTTTTCCACCACCTACCGCCTCGATGCACTCGACGGTCTTGGCAGTTAACTTTCCCACAGCACCACCTGCAGCACCTTCTACGATAGTAGATGGATCTTGCCATGATCTATGGTTAGAAACTGGACCTCCCTGATTGGTCTGTCCATCCATGACATACTCCTCAACAATCTGAGTTGTATTGTTTGCTAGTCCTAAGAAACCACCCTTTCTCTTGATGTCCTTAGTGATATGCATTGTCTTAGGATCGTTAGCAGTGTAACTAATCTTATATCCATCTTCTGATGCTGAGACAACATAGGAAGTATAGTCACCCACTGGTGGGTTGATATATGGTACCTTACTATTTTGTCTAGTTGCTAGTAAACCTATCATTCCGATATGTGATATACCAAAGACGGTTCCTAAACTAATTCCAATCCACTTGTTCATTGTCTTACTTTGTATCTGGGACTATCTTCACAGGACCTTGCTCTATTCTAATGGTCTGTGCAGGTGCAGTTTCTGATGCTTTAGCTATAAGAAACTCCATATCTTTCTTAGATATGTTAGCTCCTCCATTACCATTGTCACCATTCTTTTTCTTACCTCCTGCAGCGACCCCGAAGGTAGCTAAAGTTCCTGTGAACACCGAAGCTATGAAAGTTGGATCAATTCTTTCTCCTCGTTCGTAACCTGGTATTTTAACATAATTTAAAGTTAAAATTCCTGCGGACCAGACGAGAACGACTACTCTTATTAAAGTCGCTAAGTATTGGAGTTGTTCCTCCTTATCGTCAACTTTCTCTTTTAGTTTACCGAGGATACCTTTTGGTTTTTCCTCTTTCTTTATTTCAGCCATAAATCATCACAACCTCTCAGCCTATTTATCAAATAAATTATTACCAATTACTAAATCGTCTATACCTTTCTTAGAAAACATCTCCTTCGCCTCCCAAATCCTAGACGCTATGGGCGATCCCCCGATATTTAAGGAAGTATTAAGAAGTACAGAGTCACCTGTGATTTCTTTATATTTCCTTAAGAGTCTAGCAAAACTATCATCACCATCAACTGTCTGAATCCTACAAGATCCATCTACATGTGTGACTGATGTGAGTTCTTTATCTAATACGGGTACTGATGTGTTCATGTACGGGGAGTCACCATCGTAATCAAAATACTTAGAGGTATCTTCCTTCAGTACAGCAGCACCAAATGGTCTAAATCCTTCTCTATGCTTGACTCTTTCGTTAAGAAACTGCTTGGCCCTGCGGTTCCTTGCTTGCATCAAAATACTTCTATGCCCTAGAGCACGGGGACCAATCTCTCCATGTCCCTGATACCAAGCTACTATCCTACCAAGACTTAACTGTAGTGCTGCCTTCTCTATAGTCCTATCATCTGGTTCATCCTCTGGTGCTTCATCATCTTGCCAGAATGGGAACCCTTCATTACTAAATGGTTCTTCATGGAACCTTCTTCTTAAAAATTCTACTGCTCCTAAGGATAAACCACAGTCATTTGCATGAGGTGGTATCAGGACTTGCTGACCTGTTTTCCTGATCTTACCATTAAAGTTGCAATTCTGTGCAACACCACCACTATACCCAATGATGTCATCGCCACCAACGGGATGGCTGAGATATAAAGCAAGCTGGTCTCCAGTGTATTCATGAACTGTCCTTAACCAATTGATATCAAAGTCTTTATCCCACTTCCTATGCCAAGATTTGTAATTCCATATAGATTTTATGTTAGTAAAACCGTAGTGAGATATTTTATCATAGTACTCTTTATCTATAAGACCATAGGCAGCAAGTCCCATGACTTTACCTGCTAAATCTAATCCTTGTGGGTCTGCTTTTAGTCCTACCTGTATACCTACGTTAGCCATCTCCTTACCGATGGATCCATATTCCTCTGCACTATGAGTCAGTGACACTTTCTCACCCTGTATCAGGGAGAATGAGTGGTCATCATTACCAAACCCATCATAAACATAACCAGTATGAGGTACTTCCCCAACTGGCCAGATGCTTAGGTGATGTGCATAGTGGTGGTCTACTGCAAACGTCCTGCAGGGAAACCCCATCTCTAATTCTCTATATGATTCTCCTTGTTCGAAATTGATATCATCTGTAATGATAGCAATAGCATCTAAATCATCTACCTTGACACCCCAAGAGTCTAGGACATCTTCCCATTGCCATATGTTGTCCCATCCATGATGTTTTATACCGTATAACCTTTCCGTTGCACAATACTTAACCTTCTTACCGTCAGTGTAAGTAACATTGGAATCGTGGTCATCGATTCTCAATCCAAGAAACTTCATTCAGCAGCGACCTTCTTCTTCCCAATATTATATTTGGATTCTAAAGTCCAGTCTCCTTTATCTTTATAACTAAGTACCTTGATCTGATTCAGAGGTGCTATCTCTGTGGGTTGAGTTGCTAGTTCTACTAGACCCCAATCAAATAGTAGTTTTGTAATTCTGTTCCTACGTTCTACATCGTTCTTAGTTATGTTTGCAGGTTTACCATCTAGTGCAAACAGTTCCTTAAAATGAACTATGTAATACTTGCCCTTCTTGTGTAGGATATGGCAAGATTGATAGAGTTTTTTCTCTTTCCTTGATGCTACACCTATTCTAGTAAGTGTCTCTCTTATTTTGAGAAAGTCATCAGGTTCTTTTAATGAAACCTCAAGCATCATATCTTGAGACCAGTTGATCTCGTCACTCATTTTATTCCTCCAGTATCAAGTTTCGCTTTGATGACTTCTAATTCTTCTTTTGAGAGTATAGAAAGAGCAGTTCTAGCTTTCTCATTACTATATCCATAGAACTCTTTAACGAGTTCCAAATCATTATCAGTCGATTGTTTTTGCCAAGGAGAAAATCTCTTTGATTTCCTAATACTATATAGAAAATAATGATATTGGAGAGCGTTATCTAAGTTATAATATCGATTCATTTCATTGACATGAATGATACAGTCCATGTGACTAGATAACATCTTGTTAACCACATACTTAGGATACTTCTTCATAGCACGTTCATTGTCCTCAAGTTTTCCCATCTTAAGGTTGATGCCATTTAGATAATCTTTTAGGGGAAACTCAAACTCTGCCATAAAGTAATGCCTCAAGTGGATTTGGTGGTTGTATATCGTAGTTTGATATCAGCAGTTCTTGCTTCTTATTATTAGCACGATGCTGCATACCATACGTTAGTGTAAAATATTTCTGGTTATAGTTACTATATAATTTTTCTATCTCATCGTCAACATTGTATGTAATCATCCATCTGTATGCACATACACTACAGTTATCATAGAATCTCTGGTGATCAAAGTTCTTATGTAGATCTGCTTTGGTACCATATAAAAACGATTTGATTTTGTATGGTGGATCTAAGAACACAAATGGATTAGGATGCTGATCGTTATCAAGTTCATCTTCCATCAACTCTTTGTAATCTAAGTTGGTAATAGTCCAGTTCTTTATAATATCTGGATACTTTCTAAGATTACCTGCACCTCTAAGAGAAAAGTTCTGATTAGATGCTGATTCAGAGAACGCAGAGTTCTCAGTTAAGCCAGAATAAGAACACTTATTAAGAACCCAAAAAAGAACAGCTTGGCGAAAAGAGTCTGCGGTTTGTATCTCATCTTTTGCTCCATTAAATAGAGACTTTGCTGAGATTGGGTCAGGATGATCCTTTTTGATAGCAATGCAAGCATCTGATAAGTCTTGTCCATCTGATTGTAATACTCTCCAGAAATTATAAAGGTAATCATATTTGTCGTTCACCCATACTGGTACGTCAGGGTGTAACTGACTATAGTATAGTGCCATGGAAGCACCACCTATGAAAGGTTCTCTGTACTCCTCAATTTGAGCAGGAAACCATTTATATAACTGTGCTGCTGCCCTTGATTTACCACCAGGATAGCGTAGTGGAGTCTTCAGTAGTTTCATAATACATGCATTTGTGCCATGGGTACACCCATTGGCCCTGCGTTCACTCTACCATGGGGCAAAGTATTAAATGACATGGTGTATCTATCAGCACCTTCTGGATTAGGATTACTAAAGTGACGTAACCAACCAGGAAATACTAATAGTTTACCACGTTCTGCTTGGAAGTTTTCATAAGGACCACCAAAATCATCACGAATTATTTCGAGTGTGTCGAGGTTCCTTATATCTACTGGGTCTTGGAAAACAGTGTCCGAACCTTCTGTGAAATAGAAGACCCCAGAGAGATAGCTATAAGGGTGACGATGCAAAGGATGACCAGCCCCTGATCCAGAGGGTGAGAAGTTTGCCCATGCGAGCGAGATTCTGAGTTCATCGACTTGGAGGAAGAGTTCTGATCTGACATCATCTACAGCATCTAAAAAAAAATTAATTAAAGGTTCCATCTCTGGATCCTTATGTATGTCACCTCTGCTAGTGCGAACACCTGCAGGGTAATTATACATTTGCATATCAAGAGTCTTAATAAACTCAAGTGCTTGGTCTATTGCTTGGTCATCATCGATACGATACTCCCAAACTCTAGTAGGAAATATGTCATGGTGTGTCTTCATTTAAACTCGCAACGCATCATTAACTCTGTAAGAAATGCCACAAGATTAATTTCCTGATCCATGACAAAGGTTGCTTTGTACTGGTACTCACCAATAACTAGCACTGCTTCTGGAATAGATTTAGGAAGCAGATATGTATAGAGGTTATCGTAGATCTTACGCATGATAACTTGTGGTTCATTATCTATATTAGATGAGACCCACTTCTTCATACTTGTAAACTCACGGTCTCTAAGATACCCTATAAGGTCACTGATCTTAACATCACTAACCTGTGCCAGAATACCTGTATCAATTTTACCTCTAGCAGCATACCTCTGCAACTCATTAAGAGTTCTTCTAAAGTCAGGAAAATGTTTTTGTATTACTTCTGCAACTACCTTGAGTTCGAACTCTATATTCTCTTGCTCAAGTATAGAATTAATTCTTTTAAGGAATGCACTTGCTAACTGTGCTTTCTCCTTACCTTTGATATGAAAATCAACTACAGAACACCTAGAATGTAGAGGTTCTATGATCTTATTTTTATAATTACATGTGAAGATGAACCGACAGTTCTTTTGGAACTCCTCAATCGACGCACGGAGTAAGAGTTGTACGTCTGGGGTCGTATTATCTGCCTCATCCACAATGATAATCTTGTGACTAGACCCAGATGTAAGAGAAACAGTACTAGCAAAGGTCTTTGCCTTATTGCGTACAGTGTCCAAGAATCTACCTTCATCAGACCCATTAATGACATAAAAATCTGCTCCTAATTCTCTACATAATGCCTTAGCAATAGTAGTTTTACCGATCCCTGCAGGACCTGACAACAATAGATTAGGGATCTCACCTTGCTCTAAGAATCCTTTAAACATTTTCTTGGATTCATCAGGCAAGATGCAATCATCCACCTTTTCGGGTCGATATTTCTCAACCCATAAAAAATCATTCATAATAAAAAAATCAAAAAAGGTTAACGACGTTTGGAAAACTTGTTATCCATCTTTATCTTAACATAATACATTCCAATTATCCATAGGGAAAATAATAATCCCTCAAAATAACCCATGGTATTCCATGCTTCTACAGCAGCATTCATTTCACATACTCCTCATGTAATTCACACCCAATATAATGTCTATTGAGTGATTGTGCAACCCTTGCAGTAGTTCCTGATCCTATAAAAGGATCAAGAATAATATCACCCTCTTTACTACCTGCCTTAATGCAAGGTTCGATTAAGTCAGGAGGGAATACAGCGAAGTGAGTCTTCATCTTACTAGGTTTATTAGTAACAGACCACACACTACGCTTATTCTTCTTAGGATAACTCTTAGTCAATCCAGTATGAGGGTTAAGACCAGTACCAGGATTGTGATACTTACCACTCTTCCTATTCCTAGTACCCCAATCCTTAGCAGGTTCTTTGATTGCTTCATTATCATAGAAATACTTCTTATTCTTACTGAGTAAGAAGATATATTCATGTGATTTTGTGCAACGATCCCTTACTGATTCTGGCATTGGGTTTGGTTTGTGCCATATAATGTCTTGACGTAGATACCACCCATCAGCACGGAGAGCAAACGCAAGCATCCAAGGAATACCGATGAGATCTTTTTCTTTGAGTCCATCTATCTTGTTACCTCTTCTGGGACAATTAGTTGGGTGGTCTTGATCGCTAGTAGCAAGTGTTTGTTTTGCTAATGCTTGACCTTTACCAGGTCTATAGTTGTAATAACTATCACCTATGTTAACCCATAGTGTACCATCGTCAGTTAATACATCCCTAACTGATCTGAACACTTCCACCAACTGTTGTATATATTCCTCAGGTGATTGTTCTTGACCTATTTGATTCTCTTCATCCCCATAATTTCTTAATCCATAGTAAGGAGGTGAGGTTACACACATCCTTACTTTCTCATCGATTGTCTTGAGAGTATCTCGACAATCACCAACTAATGTGACATCAATACTCACTATCTGGCTCCAATGCAATCAGATATTCTAATGATGACACATTATCCTCAGCAGCTTTACTTATGACACCAGTAAACTTGGCAACCTTACACTCATATATGTCTAACTTATATGATGTACATAGTTTTCCTGGTCTTATTACACTTAGGTTCTCGATCTTGAGACAGAAACAAAACTCTCGATCAACTGAACCTAACTCTATTTCTAGAGAGTTAGATGCTGAGTTCCTTTTATCAGTGACAATAGCAGAAAGCTTGCCTTGGTTACCAGTAAAACAAATATCTGGCAACTGATAAGTGGATGCTATTCTCTGAATCTGGTTAAGGTTCGTAACGTCCAACGAAGTTGATACAACTGGGTCACCCATGTCCTGTATGGTCTCAGGAGGTTGAGTAACCATACGTTCTTCAGCATAGTAATACTTAATAAGACTACGCTTCGAAACAATATCTACACGTTGTTCTTGGAACTCAACGTCACCATTTTCCAACGTCTTGATACTGTTAATCAGGTTACCTAGATCATAGATCGGTGCCTGTTTCTTAAAAGTAAACGCAGGGAAATCTGCAGCAGCAAGAATGTTCTTGTTGTTTGAGATTGTTGCAACTTTGTTGCCTGGTTTAAACACAATAGAAGGGTTAATTTCTCTGAAAGAAGTCAACACTTCCATTTCATAATCAGTAAATTTCATCAATAGCTTAACTCCTGAGATGGGATGTCATTTATGGGTTCGTCATCAGGATAAGATGTTCCTGAGAAGTAATATAATAGTATAGCATAATGAATGATTTTTAGCACGTCATTTTTATGCTGTCCTTTTTTAGCATACCTAGAAGCATACTTAATAATATTGGATTGACAGAACGCTTCTGCTGTACCGATAGCCTCAAGTAGGTCTAAGGTCTGTACACTCTTCTCATCTTTAGAATAGTGTGATCTGTATGTGCCACCAATATAGTCTTGCACAATTTTAATAGTGTCGTTTTCCCTATACTTCATGAGAATCTTTCTAGTTGAGTAAAATAAACATCATCGCATTCGACATGAGATAATGCTTCTCTGACAAATGGATTTCTAACATTTGATTGGTTCCACCAGTGAACAACTTGTCTTGTTCCTCTGGTAACTGGTCTTACTTGATGTACTATACCAGTTGGATAGACTACTGCCCATCCTGCAGGTAACTTAGTATACACCGAGTAGTCACCTAAACGCAACTCTAACTCTCCACCTTCGTAATCTTCGTTAAGAAACAGTGTGGTGGAGACATCGAGTCGCATACCATCTGCGTTTGTAATTTCATCAGCGTGCCAACCATAATTATCTCCTTGGAGATATTCTTTATAGGTGAAACCTGATCTGTAATTACTGCATGTAAGGGCATCATGACCAGATCGATCCACATACATGTCAAGGATACCATCCTCGTGACTAAATCCTTTCATTTCTATACAGGACTTGAGGTGGTTTCCCACCACCTCTGCCTGTAGATTGCTAGTAAGAACTTGGTCTATCTGTTTCTGGTTCAGAATTCTGATCTTGTGGAACATATGCGTCAGGTAGGTCTACTTTAGCGTCAATTTTGGTGTAGAGTTCTAAGAATGACTCCTTAGTCTCATCGTCAAAGCGGTTTAAACATACTTTAAGTGCCTTCATACGGTCTTTAAAGATGGCAAACGCACGGATTACATGAACCAATCTACGAGTTGAGATTACTTCATCGACCCCACCTTCAGCGAAGGTCTTACGGATGATCTCTGCCCATGTAACGAGATTCTCTGTGTACTCATCGTCACAGCAGTTTAATTCTGTGCAATAGTTGTTAAGAATCTTCTTCTCATAGTTAACATTAGGGTATTCTTGCTCAAATGTCAAGGGGAACCTCTCTAGGAATGCTTCATTCAGTACATTAGTACCAACGAACCTACCATCGTCAGATCCTTTACCCTTAGTGTTAGCAGTTGCGATAACTGTAAATCCTGGAGCAGGTTTTACATACTTCCCAACCTTCTTGAGGAATACACCCTTGCCTTCCAAAATTGATTGTAGGCAGAGGATCTTATTACTGGCGAGGTCAAGTTCGTCGAGTAAGAGAACTGCTCCACGTTGGAGTGCTTCGATGACAGGACCGTTATGCCAAACAGTTGACCCATCAACAAGACGGAAACCACCAATAAGATCATCTTCATCTGTTTCTACTGTAATGTTTACACGAATAAGGTCTCTACCTAACTGAGCACATGATTGCTCTACACCGAATGTCTTACCGTTGCCAGACAATCCTGTGATGAATATAGGATAGAAGATCTTGGATTTTATAACCTTCTTAAGGTCGTTAAATGTACCGAATGGAACATAGTTTGGATCCTTATCGGGTACTAAGTCCTTACTTGCTAAGTAGGATGGGTCAAATGAATCAACGAGTTGAGTCTTTGGTTGTGTTGACTCTTTATAAGTCTTTTCTAATGCTTCACGAACTGTGAATGTCCAGTTGCCCTTGCTTGTCTTCTGCACTAGGTTGGAACATGATCTAGTAAGTCTTGCATATATGCTAGGAGTCTTTACTCCGAAGTGTTTTGCTGCGTCTGCTACTCTCTTGCTTGTAAAATCACCCTTGTCTGGTGATAGGAAGTTTAGTAGTTCGTCATTGCTGAATGTTGATGTAAAAGGCATTGGATTTTTGTTTCTATAGTATTAATGATATAGCCATATGGCTACGATATCAAGTGATAGTGGACACTAATAATAGTGTCACGCTATCTGTCCTGCGAAGGTTGATAGGAGTCTTCTGTTAGACCCTTTACCCTTAAGAGATTTCTTAAAAGCATTCCTCAAGTCACGCTTGTTTGGGTTCTCCTTGACCTCCATGGATGTTTCCTCGGTCTTAGGTGGAGCGATAACATACAACTCAGAGTATGCTGATGTTTTTACAATGGCAAGTTTGTCTTTCTTCCACTGTTTCTTGTACTCATCTTGCTCCCAGATACCTTGACGGTTTAAGTAAGAACTGAACTCTCTTGGTGAGCAGAGACGGAACCCAATTACGTTGCACCATGTGTATCTGTCTCTGATTACTCTAATAAGTGCTGAAGTCATACCATAACCACCATTTTTGATATCTGTGTAGTACCTACCAGTTTTCTTATCTCTAAGAATAGTATTGTAACCACAGTGATACTCATAGTTTCTGTCAACGTAATCAGTTTTTTGATGTACATAACCAATTTGCTGTGCTTCACCATCAGATAGAACAACTAAGTGACATTTTTCTACACCATGTGCTGTTTTCCACTTAGGTAAAAGATCTACCATAGTTGCTAGTCCTTCGTTAAGTGGAGTTCCACCTAGTCCTAGGAAGTATGGTGGTTGTGGTACTCTCATTGAGTCATAACTGTAAGAATGATATCTCTCAAAGTACTTTCCAACTCTGAAAAGATTTCTAGCATGTCTAGCAAACTCTTTATTGTTAACTTCACTTGTCAAGAAGTTGTATAGTCTGAATCTTGCGTCCATCCATAGGTCACCTAGGTCTTGCTTTGCAATCTTCTCAAGAGAATCACGATCTTTATATCCATAGTAACCATCGTGCTCACATACGAAAGCATATACATCGAATGGGATGTTAACTTTATTACAGAACTGACATAAGTTGATAAGTTGCTTGATAGTAGGGAAGATTTCGTTGCTCATAGAACCAGACCAATCAAGTAGGAATACTAGACCATGGTTCTTACCATTTGGTACTGCTGTAATCTTTCTGAATATGTCATCAGAGTACTTGTACTTGTGAAGTTTAGTTGTATCAAGTGTACCAGTTCTTGATTCTGCAGAACGTGCATGTGATGTTGCTGCTTTCTTACACTCGAACTCTTTTACAAGGTATGATACGTCTTTTTTAGATCCTTGTAGGAACTCATGATACTCTCTATCAATCCAATCGAAACTCTTAGTACCATTATGAATCTCAGTGTCTTCTCTCCACACTTGCTCACATTTGTCCCAGATATAGTCAGGTTTTACAACAACTTTATCAGATTTTACTGTAGGAACGTTAGTGTAGATTGACTCATAACCATCTGTCTTTGCCATCTCTTGAGTTTTAGAATCAAATGACTCTTGAGTAGTAACTTCTGAGTGCTCTTCCCATGTTTCGCCACCTTCTCTACCGTGGTCTGGTAATTCACCTAGTGCTGAGTCACCACCGAAGGCATCAACATCATTTTCTGTCTTATCCCATGGTTGGTTAGGGTTGATGATCTCTTGATCAGGAGTCTGTTCTCCTTCTTCTTTTTCTTCCTTATCACCCTTTCCTTCTGATAGATCTTCACCTTCTGGAAATTCTGGAGGTGTTCCTTGACCGCCACCACTTACAGGGATTGAGAATGATGTCTCTTCCTGTGCTTCTTCCTTTTGTTTCTTATCAAATTCTGCTTTCATGTACTTAAATATATCCTTCGCAGCACTCAGTGCTTCCGCAAATGTCTCAGCAACCCCTACAGCGTCTCTGAGAGGTCTCTCAGCATCATTAAATGGGATCATTGCATATGAACCAACCTTAAAGTGAAGGTTAACTCTGTCAATGAATGATAGTTCCTCTATATCTCTGGTGTTTATGTCGAAGAAATCGATATCATTAAGTGTCTCATAACCTTTATAGAAGTCTTTTGTAAGACCAGGATACTTACGCTTCATTAACTTCTCAATGCGTGCATCCTCAGTTACGTTTATGAAGGACATTGGGACACCGATCTTTGTAGGGTCTTCGTTTGGTGTGAAGAGTGCGTGTCCTACCTCATGACCCACGAGCATATTATATACGTCATTGCTTGTTTCCCAGATTGGGAGTGTCAAAACACGATTCTCTACATCAAAGGATGCTGTTTCTACTTTCTTGTGCTCCACGACTAGATTCTCTGTTGCGAGGAGTTTAGCAAGGGTTCCTTTGATCTCGTGGTTCATCGTATTTTTTCGTATTTGTTTTGTATATACACATGATAATCGAAAACCCTCCGCTTGGGAGGGTTTAGTAGACACTTTTTTAAGTGGTTGCGTCTGGCTCGTGCTTGCCTTAATGCTTGTGGTTTTAGCTTTCGCTTGGGTGGCTTCCCAGAATTATGTTGCCAGTTGGGGGTGGTCATTGTCCTAAAAGGATGCTTCTGCTAGTGTATCATGTAAATCTGCAGCGTCAAACTGCACATAAGTCAACTCATCATTGTATACCCATCTAATCTTAGACCATATAAAGACAAATTCGTCTTCACTTAAGTCTAAAAAGAGTGCTCGCTCATTCCAATAGATGTGATAGGTCATGTGTCGTCTTGGATTTTCATGGTGGAAAAGTCGGACTGCTTATCGAATGAGATAATCCGTTCGAATTTATCTAATAGTATATCACCTTTATGGGATATTACAAATAGATTAGTATTCAGACCCAATCCCCTTAGAATCTTGAGTAGTTCATCAGTACTACCCTGATCAAGGGAAGAATCAAATACTTCATCGAGGATTAGTAAATTTGTACTAACACTGTTCTTCATCTTGGCGATTTCTCTCCAAGTAAAGAGTAATGCTAGGTCAATCTTCTGCTTCTCACCCTCTGAAAAGGACGCATATGAGAAAGAATCCCTGTATCTAGACAGTATATTCTCATTAAAGTTCTCATCCAGAGTGAAATTCACATAGAAGTCCATACTCTGAAGATATTTATTGATTTTATTGTTTATAACAGGTACAAATTTCGAAACAATCTTGGACTTGATACCATCATCCCTTAACAACCCAGACACCACCTTAAGATTGTCTGCCTGTTTGTTCACGTTGGCACAAAATTTTTCTTTCTCTCCTAATTTCCACTCAAAATGGACTAAATCCTGCTTCTCTTGCTCTAAATTGGTTGCTTCACTACCTACCTCTGTCATCAACCTAGTATTCTCTTTCAGAATACGCACCTCTTCCTTGGTTAGTGCCTGTATTTCATACCTATAACCGTTAACAACTGATGATTTCTCTCTCAGATCCTTTACTTCGGTGTCCATACTATTAATATGGTCTTTGATCTGGGTATGTGCAATATTATACTCTTCTACCTTATCTTTTAGTTCTGTAATCTTTGTGTGCTTAAGTGATTCATCAATAGTTTGAGTACATACTGGACAAGAATCATTCTTTTCGAAGAAATTCATGTCTTTTTCAGAGTCTTTCTTCTTAAGATTGATCTTGGTCTTCATTATCTTGACCTTCTCAAGTTTTTCTATTGACCTATCAAGTTCTAAGAGTTGTGGAGTGATCTTATTGATCTCCTTTTCCTTCTCTTTTATCTGATCTTTGATCTCTTCTACTCTCTTCTCATTATCCTCAAACTTTTTCATCATATTACCAGTAGTTCTCTGGTCTACCTGCTCTAAGTTCTCTATATTTTTTCTTTGCATCTCAACTTTCTGTTGAGCAAGATCTAATTCATACTCACACTGGTTTTTTTCTTCTCTAACATCCTTCATCCTCTCTTTGAGGAGTCCATTCATGAACGAGAAGATCTGGATGTCCAATATATCTTCGATAACTTCTCGCCTGTTAGGTGCGGTAAGTTGCATGAAGGGGACAAATGTGGATGAACCAAGGATGACGACCTGTGTGAAACTCTTGTAGTTGAGTTTGAGAATACTCTGTTCGAGATATTTCTGAGTATCTTTAACTGCAGCGTCCTGATCAAGGAGATCACTGTTCCTAAAAATCTGAAAGACATTTGGTTTAACTGCTCTAATTACTTTGTATTTAATAGTTCCAACTGTAAATTCCACCTCAACCCTGAGTTCCTTCTCATTAATACTGTTAATAAGTTGTGATCTGCTGATCTTTCTAAAGGGTTTATTAAATAAAGCAAAGCACAGGGCATCCAACATGGTGGATTTACCTGCACCGTTACTCCCTACAATAAGGGTACTCTGTTTTTCACCCAGTGGAATCTCTGTGAACTGCTGTCCTGTGGACAGGAAGTTCTTCCATCTGATCTTCTCAAATTTAATCATGCAATGAGGGAGGAAATACTATATCGTCAGGTTGGATGACAGTGTAATGATACCCAAACTGATGACAGTTTTCTTTTACTTGGTCTTCATCAATCTCCATCATTCTAAGATCTCGATTGTATCCGTCTGCAACCAAGTGTTGATGATAACGTTCAGCATCATCAGGGTGCTCAAAAATTTGGACTACTCTTTCTTTGAGTGTTTCATCTCTAACAGCATACACCCCTCCGCTTCTTTTGTCAACTAGAACGTACATCAAATCCTCTGTGCTTCTACATAAAGTGACTTAAGGATAGCAAATATTTCATCCTTATTATCAATTTCACTCACACATTTCTGTAAAATAGTTAGAGTGTCTTCTGCTTCTATAGAATCATCAACATCCTCTAAATGTAAGAACTGATCTTCTATAATTTTTAGGTCAGCAACATCAGCATCATTAATAGATTTTAAAGTCTTATCAAATAGAACTCTATCCTCCTTTGTCTCAACGATTAGCTTGACGTAGCTACCTTTTAGAGTGTTATATTGTATATCAGAGGTCTCTTCATCCTTATAAACGATCTTATGAAACATTTTGTTGGGATTCTTATGAAAACTTAACCTCTTAGTTTTAGTATTTAGTGTATGGAACCCTCTTTCTTGACCGTAATCATTCCAATAGAGTTGGTACGGGTTACCTAGGTAGTGAATGTTACCCTTTACACTCTTCATATGGAAATGACCAGTGCATGTTAGATCAAACCTATCGAATATAGAGGGATCGTCTCCGTGTTCCATGGTGTGACCTGGAACAGCCTCAAAACCGTTAAGCTCAAGATGCCCAAGACAGACGCTCGCATTACTAGAAGAGATAAGATCATAGGATCTCTTTCTGTTTTCGTCACATATCCAAGGTATAAGAAGAAAATCACACCCGTCAACAGATAGTTCAGTTGGCTCAGCGATAACTGTAATGTTCTCGTATTCAGCAAGTAATAGTTCTGGTGAGTTAACTCTAAGAGTGTTTTTGTAGTAAATGTCATGGTTACCTACCATCATATACTGCTTCACCCCTCTCTTTAGAAGAGGATCGAACCACATTTCTTTAGCAGCATCTAATGAGAAAAAATTAACATACTTTCTTCTATCGAAAGTGTCTCCTAAATTGATGATCGTTTTGATCTTATGCTTATCAATGAAAGGAAGTACTGTTTCGGTATAAAAAGTTCTGTATTTGTCTATGTAATATTGGTTGTCATTTCTGACACCAAAGTGTTGATCAGTTATCAGTAGGATCTTGGATGTCATACTCTATAGTCACCTTCTTACTCATCCTACCACGAGAATCCAAATATGTCGAGTGCTCTATATTGATGTCGTCTTTCATCATTGAGATCTCATCCAACAGCAGTTTTAATCTATCGTTTGTTCTACCCATAGCGTTGATTAGTCTCCACTCTTGACTTAATGTAGTTCATGTCTGCAGAGTTCTCGTTTCCATCTGTATGGAATACTTCTTCGTACCCTTTACGTTCCAGAATTTTTTCTCTAATAGATTGTTGTCTCTTCTCCTTTGCAATTCTCCTTAGATATGCGTAGTAAACTATCTGTGTGAAATAAGCAAAAGGATTTTTAGATTTCTCTGGGTCAAAATTGTGTATGTATTGGATGCAATTCTCAATGCCATCCCCAATCATGTCTTCTCTATACATATAGTTTATAAAATTTGGTCTATATGATAGGTGTGTAGCGATTTTAAGGAAGCATTCACCAATATAATTAGAGACACGAGGTTTAGGATCACCTGCTTCTTCAGCTTCAGTAATCTGTTGTCTATAGATAATCAACTCAGCTAAGAATTTCTTATTATCTACATAGTGTTCCTTCTTTTTAGTGGACTTCCGTGCCATAGTAGTCATTTATATTAACTCACGGTTAGCATAATTATAGTTCATGGTGACACAATTGTAAAGGGGGCTTGACAAACCCATTTACAATGGTTAGACTCAACACTGTTAAGGGTTGGAAGGATCCTTAGGCTCTTTTTTATACATATGCTCTAGAAACGAGCGTGCGTCCTCAACTTTGGCGATTAAACCCATATTAGGACTCAAGGGTACCTCTCCTCTCTCAGGTTCGTGTTCGTGTAATATTTCTTTCTTCACCCAACGTTTATACATTCTTATTGCGTCCTTACTCATAGGAGCAATGCTGATAACTGATCTTTCTTCGATGACGAAAAACTCTTCGTCGGAAAAATTCACCCACTTAATAAAACCAACAGCGATTTTTTGATCACTTGGTTGATTTCCTTCCATTTCTACGATCTTAGTCTTAGCAGGGTGCTGTATGAACAGAAGATCTTCCTTAGAGTCTGGATCTTTTGTCAACAAAACCTCACCAAGGATCTCCTCCCCAGTAATGAGTTTGACTGTACCGTGAAATTGTTCGTCGTGTCGGATGTAGTTAATCATTTTTTAATTTAACTTCTTTGATTTCGTAATCAAAATTCTCTTCCTCATATATTTTTCGTCTTGCGACTAAATGACGAAGAGTATAGTTAAGTTTGGAACCTCTCGCACAGTCATCCGCTATATCGAATAATGTAGCCTGTGCTTTGTTCTCACCCTTCCTAAGAACCCTACCAATAGACTGAAGATTTCTGACCCTCGACTTTGATGGACTCGCAAATATAACATTGTGCAGATTCTTAATATTGATACCAGTAGAGAAGGTTCCATAAGACGCTAGTATTATAGCATTCTTTTCCTTCTCACATATAGAACGTGCTTCTTCACGTTCCATAGCATCTATACCACCATGTATAAAGAAAATCTTACGACCTTCCTTTACTTTACTATTTAGCAATTCCCATAAAGGTTCTCCGTGTTTTTCGACGTAGTTAAATAAAATCAATGTGTTTCCCCGTAGATCACACGCAAGATTTATGATGAGATTATTGCGTTTTGGGTGTGTAATTAGGTAATCTATCTCCTGAAAATAGTCATCAAACGGTACAAATCCATGCTTACATAAGAGGATACACACCTTCAGTGGTGTTAGGTGTCCTTTTTTCATGAGATCTATGGTCTTAGTTACCTGATCCACCTTACCAAACAAACCTTCCAACACTAATTGATGAGTTTCCATACCATCTAAGGTACCTGTCAACCCCACTCGGTACTTAGCGTCATGACATTTGTTGAGAATCCCTGTCAGACTTTTCGCTTTGTAAAGATGTGCTTCATCCCCGATAATGACATCAAAACGTTTAAAAAATTTGCGGGGTTCCTTATAGATGCTCTGCCAAGTACTGATAACCACAGAAGAGTCCACATATTTTTCTGCACCTGCTTGGATTTTATGTATTTCATTTGTTCTCCATCCATATGATTTAAAATCTTTTGCCAACTGTTCTACTAAAGACACGGTTGGTACTATAATAAGTATGTTTCTATCAAATTTTAAGTGCCAACGCACTATGGCATAGATGATCAGGGATTTTCCTGATCCTGTTGGGGATAATAAAAGTTTGCGATGGTGCCTAAGTGCCTGATAAATTGCTCGTAACTGGTAGTCTCGTGCTTTAAAAGGTAATCCCAGTGATCTAACGTAGCCCGCAACACTCTCAGGGCTGATGATAGATTCCCAATCGTCTGGTCGTCCATAAGTACTGTCCTCAATGCTAAAATCATAACCCTTTTCTTCTAAGAAATCGGCAACATAATCAAAAAGACCCGCATATATCTCACCAGTAGCAGGTGAATACAAGCGGATCTTACCATCCCATTTCCATTTTTGGTACTGTGGCATATACTTAGCACCTGGAACATCAAATATAAAATGTTCACTCAGTTCCTTGTGTACATGCGGTTCTGCAGTTACCTTAAGGTAAACCTCGTTTTTCTTGGTGATAACTGTCATCAATAATTCTCATACTTCCTCAGTTCGATAACGTTTTTAATCTGAAATCCTCTATTGGAGCACTGTTTAAGAACGTTCTCCAAATAATTTATACAAGTTTCGAGGTAGTCCATTTTTTGTTTGGTACGGATGAACTCATCATCTGCCCAGATGTATGTGTTGAGGTCACCTTTGAGTACCTTATGGTTAAAGGGATTATCTTGGTACACCTTCGATGGTGCCTTACCAGAATAGTACTCAAACTTCTGTTTATACATGCGGTTCTTCTTCATTTCAGCATCAGACAGCATCAGTCTGAACTGAGACCACAAGTTTAGGTACTTTTCATGTATGACAGTTACCTTAAAATTTTCCGTGTCAAGATCGTTCTGGTCGATTTTACAATCTTCCTTCCACATCTCACGGATGTCATCAAGATTCATGCTAATTCAGTTCTTCTCTTACCTATTGTATCTTGGATGTCGTATAGATCGTAACGAAAGCTCGCTTGAGCTACAGCATACTCCGTACCATCTATTGTAGCATTAAATTCTAGTGCTGACAAGGAGACAGGGAACATGTTCTCAAACGTGACAAAGAAATTTGTCTGAAAATTACTGTTTAATACTGCTAGTGATCCATCAGAACGTACATTGGTTAGTATTTTACCAGTGTCCATCTTCTCTTCTGACCTATCTTCTAGGAAAGTTCTTTCTGCTAGAGTTCTACCAGTTGCCATACCTCTCATCCAGTTATGGAGAATGAGATAGTTCTCTAAGTCCTCATCAATAAGAAACTGTAGATTAAGTGGTTCATAATTAATACCATGTGAATCCCACGGTATAGTACGACCCATAATTGTGGGTTGTTCTACCTGATTGATACTGATACCAGGAATGTTTGCGGTCTGTGCAAAGTAAGTTACCTTAGGATAATCTGCCAAGACAAACTTAAATCCAATAGGAGATAAAAAATTTCTATTTTCTATCTGTCCTTGGAATGAGTCGTAACCTTTATTACCTAGGTATGATCCCGCCATTACTCTTCGTCTTTTTGATTATTTAGGTACTCAATGACCTCATCATGATCTTTTGCTGCTCTTTCGAAGGCAGCATACTGTGCTTCTATACTAAAATTATCTAATCCTTCTACCTCTGAGGGTTCCTGTTTGATAATTACCTTAGATTTTTCTTGCTCATCCCAGTGTTCATGTAATTTATCTACCTGCACATCAACATCTCTCATAGTATGCTCTACTTTAAGGTCAAACCACACTCGTTTTAACCATGCTATGAATCCCAAAGAGAAAAATTTTACGAATTGGTTGGGTTGTTTGTTTGCCCATCTCTCCATCTTGGCATACCAAGGGTCTACACCTGGTCCAAATGTCTTTTCGAATTCGTATTTCATTAGTCGTAGATACCGTACGGTGTTAAATCATAATAAGGAGTTTCTAATGGTTCGCCCTTACGAGGTGTTGGTTCACCTATCTTTGCTAAGATATCAGCAGGTATTTTCTTCTGACTAATATCATAAGGTATGGGTGCATTTGCTACACATACCCTTACACATTCCCACTCTTCTTCTGTGAGGTCATAGTTAGTCATCATGATCGTCCCATGGGTCTGCTAGATCTTTGTTGTCAAAAAATGCTTTGTACACACCAAACGTGGTGAGTCCTGCAACCAATACAATAAATGAAATTGCAAATGTCACATTGGGATCAGCATTATAATGTGGAATAATTGCATTACACTTAGTCCAAGTACCAGGTAATGTATACACTGGTGGGCATGATAAAAAAATCATCTTCTTACTACTGCGGGAACGTCACCGTCACCCTCATCATCTTCGTCATCTTCATCAATCCATGGATCTGATATTTCCATGCCATTGTTAATACGATTCTGTAATGATGCGTGTAACGGATCTTTGGTGAAGTTAACAACCATTAACTCATCACCATTTTTTACATCCTTTAACTCAGGATGTACAGGTGTCAACTCTCTCTTCTCTTTGATAAACTTATCATTCCAAAACATCAATGTAAATGCCTGATACAATAAGTATAGAGAACATATCGTAAATATTATTACCATTAAAATATTTATATCCTTTGTCTAGAAGAGGTTTGTCCTTGGTATGTACTCTTTTGCTTTTTGTATGTACGGTAAAATTTCAGACTCTACTCTTTCTGCTACCTTATCTATTATATTAACATCAATATGCATAAACGGAGGAATGATTCCCAGTATTCTAAGAAGTCCATCAACAAATAATGCAAGAGTAGTAAACCCAAGAATCATAGAGATTATAGTTGCTTCTCTATTGTGTTTTGCCATGGATGCTTCATCTATTCTTCTGGCTTCTTCTACTGCTTCCCTGATAAGGGCATCAACTTCTGCTTTTGTATAGAATTGTCCTATTCCAGGTATGTCATGTAAATCCATTAGCCTCCTATTGCCAGTATTCGTCGAGTCTTTCTAATACATTCATTAGAATTCTATTAGCAGCTCCACGTTGACGGTCATCCCATTCTGGGTACCACGTTTTGTCATGAAGACCTGTCTTCATCTTCATAATATAAGCTGTCATGTTCACTTTGTCAAGCCTTCCGTTCATTTTATACAAATCGTATCCTATTATTTAACATAAAAAAAGACCTCCGAAGAGGTCTTTGTAAAGTATATAAGCGATTGCTTACATTAAGTTGTCAACAAGAACACGTCTGTAGTAGCGGTTCTTATTAGGATCAAGATCTCCACCGCCTTGGTCTGTGCCTTCCGCAAATGGGTTAGCAACCATACCGTAACGAGTCTTAAAGCCAATTTTAGGTTGGAATGTATCCTGACCTACGGCTCTGACCATTTGTAGAGGTACATATGGACAATAGAACAGACCTGCGTCGTATGCTGAACTACCTTTGTATCCTGCAACGTAGAAGTGTCTGTCACTTACGTTTGCTGAATAAGGGTCAACGTACACTTTGATGCGTCCGTTTAATGTTCCTGCAAGTGTGGAACTATTGTCATCTGGAAGTAAGTTTGAGTTTCCAGCTAAAGCAGGTGTGTAATCAAGTACACCAGCCATTGATAGAGCAGAAGCTACGTCTGCAGAACATATTAGAATGTTCCCTTTTCCACGACGAGTTTCATGCCCGATTGCGTTCATGTCTCTTTCGATCTGGAATAGAAGACCTTTAAACTTCTCAACTGACCATCTACCGTTGGAGTCAACGTCTAGGTCAAATATTCCTGCAGTTGCTGTGTTGTTCTGAGCACCAGGTCTTGCAACCTTGTATACAGATCTTACAACTTCACGGTTGATTTCAGCAAGAACCTCTGTTGAGAGGATGTTTGCCAATTCTGACTCAGCGTCTAAGCCGTGAACTGCCTTAAGGTCTTGTGCTAGTTCTAAACTGTACTCAGCTTTGAGTGCTCTGGACTTAGCAGTCACAGTAACTTTCTCAATACTGAAGTTCATTTCAGCGAACTGGTTACCACTAGCATCACCTAATGCTTCAGCTTCTGCTGTAGGCATTCCGTCTGATGTGTTGTAAGTTCCAGATGCGTTTAGAAGTCCTGGGTTAGATCCAGACTGTGCTGTTCTACCTAGGTCACTAGCAGCGTTCTCTGCTGAGAACTCTGTGTCTGCTTCGTTAAAGAATGCTTCGGATCCAGCTGTACGGTTAGTACCATAGCGTGATCTCATCGCAAAGATAAGACCTGTTGGACCTGTCATTGGTTGTACCCCTGCAATGTCATAAGCAATAAGCTTAGGCATTGATCTCCTGATTAGGGAGATTAAAACTGGGTCGAAACCTGCTACAGGACCTGTAGCTGTAGAACTACCACTGAAACCTGCAGTACCAGCAGACATTGTAGGAGCAGCTTCGTTAAGAACGCCAGCTTCTTCCTTTAAAAATCTTTCTTGGTTTTCTAGCAGGACTGAGGTAACTGCCTTTCTATAACCATCTTTGATATTGTCTATCTCAGAGTGCTCTAGAATGGGTTTCCACTTTTCCTGCAATGATTCTGAATTAAACATTGCGTTTTTCTCTTGGAAAAAATAGATTTACTTATAATAAAATCACCTTGCCCAACGGCTTAGTGCACTAGCGTATGCAGACATTGCATCACCAGTTACTTCGCCACCCTCAATTGCAACGTCATCGGATTTCTCCTCAGCAGGTGCAGGTTTGGTTGAGAAATAAGACTCTTTAAGAGTATTTACTTTCTCACGGAAGGCTTCTTCATTGTCAAACTCAACAGCTTCAGCAAGAGAGTGTAGTTTCTCCTTCTGTGTGAGGGAGAGACCCTCGCTCAGCTCATTCACAATCCCATTCTTGATATAGCTGCCGACCTCTTTTGAGAGATCAACATTCTCTTCGATTTGTTGGTTGAGTTTTTGCTCCATAGTATCGAGTTGCTTAGTCATTTCATCAACTAAGTCAACTTTTTCGTCGGGAAGATCAATATGATTCTCGACAAAAACTTGTTTGAGACCAGCCATGACAGACTCTGCCATTTCGGTTTTGATTCCGTGCTCAATTGCGAGTTCGTTATCCTTAATCCAAGAATCCACATGGTATTTAAGGGTCTCGTCAACCTTTTCTGCAAGCTCGGACTTCATAGTCTCGACTTCTTCTTCTAGGACTTTTGCATAATCAGTATGCATACGCTCTAGTTCTTCGTTTATACGGGAAACAACTGCTGCTTCGAAGATAGTCTTTGCTTTCTCTTTAAACTCTTCTGATAGGTCTTCACCTTCAGTAAGAGCAGCAACGTCAGCAGAGAGATCGATCTCGATAGTTTCAGTTTCCGCAGGTGTTTCAGCAATAACCTCACCTTCAGGTTCTAGACCTGCTTTTACGTCTCCTTTTGTACTAAACTCTGCCTTCTGGCCAGAAGCAGCAGATGGTTTTGTTTGAGGAGGTGTAGCAGTAGGACCGCCACCAGTCTTGTACTTATTGGAATCGTCAGTAGGTTTAGAATTAAATGGTGTAGGACCACCTAAATCTTGAGGACCACCTTGTCCAGGAGTTCCACCTTCACTTTTAGGTTGTGGATCACCAGGTTTGGCGTTCTTGGTCACTGCATTTTCATCAATAGTTTGTTCATTAGACATTGTTGTCTCCCTCTGCGTACAATTTTGGTTATTTGCTATAGTTATTTATAACTTATAGACTTTTTAAGAATGTATCGAATGCGGAAATCTTTCTTTCCGAGATTTGAGATGCGGCTGCGTTGTTAATTCTGTCCTTAATTGTCTCCAATTTCTGTTCAGATACACCACTTCCAGTCCAAATCCATTCTTTACCTTCTAAAATACCTTCCACAAATGCGTCAGGTGCTGATGGGTCTGCTACTATATCAGCAGCAGTAGCTAGTGTGAAGTCATCACACACTACCTTACATCCATTTTGTTCTCTAATAGAACCTAGTCCTCGTGAAGAAACACCAAGTTTGATGCCTTCATCAAGAAGTTCTTTAGTTACACGTCCCATAGGAGTATCAAGTATGCGTGCTTTGCCCACATAGTTGTTACCTTCTTGTCTAAGAGATGTGATTAAATGTGATACACGATCTAAGTTTATGGTAGGTCCTTCTGGATGACCGAGTTCTCCCATTGCACGACCCTTTTTAATATAACCTTCGTTATATTTTTGTACTTCTCTATTAAGAGTTTCCATTGGATACATGCGTCCGTTACGGTTTTTGATAGCACCCTGTAGAAATACACCTTCGATAAAGGTCTTGCGTTTGCTTCCCTTACCTTCGGTTATAACCTTGGTATCATTTATCGTTTCCGTTATCAGTTTCATCTGGGGTTTCCTCAGTTTCTGGTTCATCAGTTGGTTCGACAGAACTTGGAGTTCCATCTGCTTCCGCATCAACTTCTGCTTTTGGCTCTGTTTCTCCCTCTTCTGGTTTCTCTGGAGTAGGTGTAAACATTTGCTTACCCACTTCTTGTTTCATGGAGTCAATAGAGTCCATGGCCAGTTCCTTCATACGGGAATCAACGTAATCACTAAGATCTTTTCCACCACCGAATACGGTGTTAACAATATCAATTGAGCTTTGAGAAGGCATAATTATAATCGTATAGTACTATTTAGATATCTCCCTTTTTATAGTCTTTAGGATCCACTCCTGGCTCCTCTTCCACTGGTTCGGGTTCGGGAGGCATCGCTGCCAATTCCATCTGCATCTTCTCAAGTTGAGCAATTTCTGCGGGTGGAACTACGAGACCAGCTTCGATTTCAGCCTGCATCTGTTCGTCTATTTCACCGAATTCAGCATCAGTCTGCTTAAGTATATAGCGTCTCATGTACTCAACACTAAAATACTTACCTACGAAAGGATCCATTTGAGCAAGAAGTGCCATCCTTTCGTTCATTACTTCCTTCTCTTTCATTTCAGAGAAGTAGTTGTCAGCAATGAAGTTATATTGGATGTGCTCTTTAAACTCATCCCATTCATCTATAGTTATAACACCTTTAAGAATCAATTGAGTCTTAAGGATATCATTAAAGAGATCCGTAAACTTCTTACGCAGTCTTACTATAAATTTCTGGAACTTAACTTCGTCTCTAGTGATTTCTGCACTACGTCCGATGTTAAATGAACTTTCGCTTTCTAATCTAGACTCAGGAACATTAAGTGCACGGTAAAGTTTCTTCTGGAAGTACTTAACATCTTCTAATTCACCTAGGTTTTGTCCACCTGGTAGTGTAGAAATTTCTGTACCCCTTCCACCTTCACGTCTTGGTAACCAGAAGTCCTCCAACATGGACATGAACTTCTTGTCGTCACGGATTTCTCCTGTGTCTGCATTATATACTAACTTATTCCTATAGCGAGACATAACCTCACGGAGGTATTGTTCTGCCTTTTGCTTAGGAAGGTTTCCTACATCAATGTAGAAAATTCTTCTTTCAGGTGCACGAGAAAGTCTGTATATAACTAGACTATCCTCAATCATACGCAACTGATTAAGTGCTTTAATTGCTTTGTGAAGATGTGAAAGCACATAGTTACGCTGCATATCCATCTGTCCAGAGTGGACGTAGGTAACTGCATCGGGTGCGATTTTTACACCATTATTCTCGTATCCTTTTAATCCTTTAGGAGAATATATGTAATATTCTACGGACTTAGGTACGATACTTGTAACCTCAGGATCTACTACTCTCTGTCTATCCTTAGGTTTGTCAAACTCTATAACCTTTTTGATCTTTCTAGGATCAATGTAACGTAGTTCTGTAATTCCAAGAGCAGGATCGTTAACATCAATCATTTTATGATAAAAAAGTCTTCCGTCGATGTACCATCTACGGAAAATGTCGTATGCTTTTCTATCAAAATCTAATAAAACAAGAACGTTTTCGAATTCATCCCGAATAACGTTCTTTAGATTCTGACTAATTTTTAAATTTTGGAGGTCAATATCAACAGGGTGATCATTTAGATCTCCTGCTATTGCTTCGTTTACTACATCGTTAATAGCACTGTCGGCTTCTGGATGCAGAGACATTTCTCTGTATCTTCCTATGAGATCAGCTTCGCTTGCTTTATTAGCAGCGTCACCCATCTCAACGTACTGACCAAAATAACCACCTGCAACTATTGGACTCGCAGCGTCTTCTGATTCTTTACGCACAAAAGAAGGCTGGGTTCCCTTTCCAGGAGCCTTAGCCTTCTTTCTATCAAGCGAATAACCAAATAATTGAGACATCAATATACCCGTTTACTGTATCATAACATATTTATTTAGGGAAGTAAACTATCCGCCTACTGTAGGAGGTGTGTTAGTTGTACTTGTCTCTTCTCCCTTAATTGGTAACCAGTATTGTACTTGGAACTCAACTGTGTACTCTTCTGGAGTATCATTTGTTCCCCAATCTAGATCCAATGCGGATATGTTTGATGGCCAGATGCCTTCTAGTGTAGCCTGTTTGATGACTTCACCATCTCTCGATAGTTGATCAACAATTGCTCTACCCATGTACTCACCAGTACTCTGAGCAGAAGATCCATTGATCTTATACTCTTGTATGGTTTGTGCCCATGTTTCCATCTGTTGTCTAATTGTAAATCCTTCGTCGTTGAGAACAGTTACTGACCATGGTTCGTAAGTTCTGTCTCCTGCGATTTTAAGTTGACGACCTCTAAAAGGTACTTCTACAACTCCGATAGTTGATGCAGGGAAACTTGCTGCCTTTACCATGAACTGTGTAAGTTCATCTAAAGAAGTAGTTCCTTGTCCCTCATTGTCTTGAGTGGATGTTACTAAAGCATCATTTACTGGTTGTAGTGGTGTTAGCTGAGTCTTAGGTAAGTAGATACTAACCTGAAACAGGTTAGGTCTTGCCATTTCAGCAAACTTACCTCTAAATTGATCAATCGACTTAGCGTATGGTGCGGTTGTTGCCATTGCTATTTACTCCTGATAAGTTAAACGGGTTAATTAAGATACGATTTCAGAGAAACTAGCACCTGTTCTAGTTGCAGTGAATTGTAGTGTGATAAAGTTAATAGACCTTGTAGGCTTAACAAATATCTCTGCGAAGAATTCTCCACGGTCAATAGCATCAGGTGGGTTGTTGCTACTGTCACAAACAACTAAGAAATCAACGATTCCTCTTCTTGATTGTACTCCACGAAGGAAAGGATTAACTATATTTTTAAATCCTTGTCTGGTGAACTCATCATTCATCTCGAATAACTGACTCTTAGCAGCTACTGAGATTGCTCTCTCAATCACTAAGAACAGACGACGAACATTGATTCTATCGAATGCACTTGCTATTCCTTGTGCAGTTTTGTCTCCGTAAAGGATGACTCCTTGTCCAGGGAATGAGCAGATTGGGTTGATACGAGCAGAATATAAACGATCTCTGTGATCTTTTAGAGGTGAGTATGCTAATTTAATAGCGTTTCTCAATTGTCCTCTGTTAAATCCTGCAGGTGAGAACCATGCTTCTTGGTTAAGAGCAGTGCTCAATGTTAGACCTGCAACGTCAGCATTACATGGTAAGTATCTATATTTATCGTTGTACTTGTCATAAACATACTTATAGTTATTATCAAACACACCGTATGATGTGGAAGATAATGCTTCGAAGAACTCAATTACTCTATCTACGATAGTATTAACTGAAGGAACTCCGATCACTCTATCTCTAGGAGGAGATATGAATGCCATGCAGTCCTTACGAGTAGCAGCAAGGTCAAGCATCTTCTGTGCTTTTGCTGTGCTATCTGTTAGGTTACTCATTGCAGGACCTTGGAGAATGTAATCAATCTCTTCTGTCTCTGCGTCAGAGTATAAGTCGTAAGAATCGAATAACTTATCCTTCTCTAGTGTGTATCCATCTACTCCACCACGAAGACTGTACTTAACAGTAGAAGAATTGTAAGTGTATAGTAGAGGAATTGCTACTGGGTTTGCACCAGTTGGATCATCCTGTGACTTAAGAGAATAAGTGTTCTTAAGTAAATCATACTTGCGGTTAGTAACTGCATTACCAATGTCACCTGTAACGTTAGTGTCAACATCAAATACAGTATTCGCTTCGTGTGAACCCCACCAGATATATCTGGAGTTTTGCTTGATAACATCCTTATAATAGATGTTAGCACCTTGAGGTGACTTAGCGTCAGATCCCTTAGATACATCTAAGAATTTCTCAAGAATAGAACCAGGAACTCCTGTGATACCACCGTCACCATCGATGACTAGGATATGCATTAGGTCTCTGAATCCACCACGGTCTGATGCGAACTCAGAAGTACCAGGTCTAGGAGCAATTGCTGACCATTTCTGGTTAGGACCATAGAAGCGAGAAATATACTCTTGCTCTATTCCTACGATACTTACGTTATCACCATCGTTCTCTCCAGATGTAACTGTAGAAGAATCCTTAATAACTTGGTTTGCTGCAAAGTTTGTTGATCCTTCGTTGTGTGCAACAGTCAAACGACGTTGTATTTTCTCCACAACTGCAGAGTCACCTGTAGCAGAACCAGGAGATCCACCACTGTTTGCTAGTTCTGTGAATGTATCACCAACTTCTAGGTAGTCAGAACCAGTGTCATCAACTGTTAACTCAATCTTACGAGAAGAAGCATCATAAGCAATGATCTTACCAGTAACGTTACCTGCAACAGCAGTGTAGAAGTTATCTGCTTCGAATCCACCAACGAGGTTGGAACCTGCTTCGAAGGTTACGATCATAGAGTAACTAAAGACTTTAGAATATGTGTTAGTAGCACTTACGCTAACACCAGATCCTGCTGTAAATTTCCACTCATTACCTGATGAAGGTGAGGATAACCAAAGTACTTGGTCAGGACCTGCGTCAGTAGCAACAACACGGATAGAGTTTCCGTAAACACCAGGAGTTCTTGCTGCCCATTTCCAGTTATTTGCTGCCTCTTCCGTAACAGCTTCGTAAGTAGAAATGTTCTTAATGATAGGTGGCGTAACACCTGTGGAAGTCTCTTCGTTGATTGTTGTCTTATTAACTGTAACTGTCTGAAGTGTTACCGCACTTCCGTTAGTATGAGCAGCAGCAGTTGTTCCAAGAGCACCACGAGTAACGGTTAGGTCATTTGTTGCAATAGCAGTGACCTGTAAAATCTCAGAGTCGATCAAGATGTAACTGTTATTCTGTACACCTAAGGTAGCAGCAGAAGTAACTGTTAAAGTTGTATCTGAATCACTGTAAGTACCACCTTCATTAACTGTAGAAGCAGTACCTGCAGGTTCGATCAATGCGATTTGAGAAGATGCAGCGTGAGATACAGCAGATGTGCTCCATGCTCCACGAGTAACAGTAATGTCTAGACCAGAGATAGCAGTAATCTTAAGAATTTCAGCATCGATTTTAAGATAATCGTTAACATCAAATCCAGTTGCAGATGTAACTGTTAGAGTTGTATCTGTAGCGTCGAATGTTGTCTGTGTGATTTGAGTAGCGTCAATAGCATTCTTTAGAGATGCATTGTCGGCACGCACTACTTTGACAGATCCACCGTATAGTAGGAACTGTGCAACTGCGAACCAATACTCATAGTTGTAATCATTTGGTTTACCAAATGTAGCAATTAGTTCTCGTTCTGAAGAAATTGTCTGAACCTCTTCTACAGGTCCTTTCTCAAATGCACCTGCTATAGCAGCTACATTATCCACCGTTGCATTGGTGGTATGAGACAGATCTCTTTCTAGTACGACAACACCTGGTGATGCTTGTGTTGATGCCATCTTTAATATCTCCTTGTGGTCATTACTTGGATGCTTTAATTATTTATTAAAAGGTGTTTTTCCACGGGGAAACTTAGCGGAAACTACCAGTCTGGATAATCTGCTAGGTAAGGAGGTAAAGGTCTAGGTCTTCTTTTATTCTTTGTAACTCTAGTTATAGTACAGACTTTACACTCATACGAAAAAGCAGAGGGTGTTGCACCTCTGTCTTTACGGGTCATATAATAATCTTCTAATAAGTTCTTATCTAATCCACATGTCTTACATCTTCTCTCTTTAAATAATAAATGTTCTAACTCAATCTGGGTCTGTATATCAGTATATGCTTCCATCATGAGAGGTATTCCCACATATAAGATCTATTTCCATACTCATCCATGACACCACCAGTGTTGTCTGTCTGCCATACATCACCATCAACAACCTCTATCTCCTCACCTAGACCATCATCAACAAATCCAAAGGGTGCCATGTCTTGTTCTATACCTTCCCTTTGCTCTTTATACATTCTTGCTCTTACATCGGAGTCGTGAAGTTCTTTAAAATAATCGGAAGTTGCGAGCCAACTAAAAATAACCAAGCACATAGCAAGATCATCATTGCAACCGTCCTCTGCTTCCCATGCTTGTCCTTTTTGGATGAAGGTTGTGAGTTCTGAGATGATGTCATAGTCGTTTAGTAATAATTTGTCGTCTTCTAGTAACTGTTTTAGGTTAGAACACCCTTGTTTCTTGACAGTAGTAGACATTTTTACACCTAATTGTACTTTTGTACCACTAAATCCCTGTCCAATGACCTGTCCCGCCCTACCACGCATAGCAGACATTAATAGATTATCATATTCTAGGTCAAATTGTAAAATATCTCCTATTTGTGCACCAATATCGTTAACTTCTACCAATACATACGCATGATTGTATGCACATGCCACTTGATGTATGATATTTGGGAATAATAATGGTTTAATTGTGTTATTTCTATACTTTGCTACCAACTGATAGGGTATTGTTGACGTATCTATCACTGTAAATGCACTATAATCCTTAGTTACACCCCTTGCAACGTCCACAGTGATAGTATATTGGTGTCCTTCCTCTGGTTTTATATAAACATCCAACCCCTGATTGCTTGTTAGTGGATCTTCATAGGTCATAGTCCTCAATTTAGACGCTGAAATCAATGTATCAACAGATCCTAGGAACTCACACTCAAACTCAACTCGAAATTGTTCTTCCGAAGTGTTGGCTATGGTCTGTTCTTTCCATACATCGTCTCTACCAGGCACCTGAGACCAGTGAACCTCCGTAGTTGTGTACTCGTTCTTACCTCTCTCGGCATCATGCCAGAGTTTGTAGAACATATTCATCCCGTGAGGGGTAGAAATGATAATAACTTTTGTTGATTTACCAGAAGATATAGTAGGATACACAGAACTGAAAAACTGGTCAGCAATATGATTCGGAATGAATGCGAATTCGTCCAGAAATATAACGTTAAAGGACATACCCCGAACAGCACTAGCAGAAGTAGAAGCAGCGAGGATTTTACTTCCGTTTTCCAGTTCGAGTGACCCTTTGTTCCATCCGACAATACCCTGTTGCATCCATTTTGGGAGATTCTCATAAGAAAGTTGTAAGCGACCCAACATTTCTCTTGCAGTGGCTGCTTTGTTTGCGAGGATTGCGACATTTACATTATCATTAAAGAGTACATACCACAACAAATAGGAAGTAACGATAGTTGACTTCCCTGACTGTCTTGGTAACTTTGCTATATTAAATCTATCTTCATCAAACTTCCTAACCATGTCAACCTGAAAGTCATACATGTCAAAAGGTACTAGACCTTTGTCTAGTGATACAATCTTGATGTATTTCTGGATGAAATGTACAGGATCTTGGCTACACTTAATAAACTCCTTCACCTGTTTAGGTGAGAAGTTCGTAGGTACATTCGCCTTTTTAAGGTTCGGGTTACCTAAGTATATGTCCTGTGTTACTGCCACTTAACCTTCTTGTAAAGTACCTTGACTCCTACGGATCTCTCTTAGTTCCTCGAAGTTCTTTTTCTTTGTACCTCCGTCATATTCCCACGCATACCCTTCCTTAATCATCTGTTCGTTGAGTGATATATCATCTTCGCCAACGTATAACCAACCAAGAAGCCTACCATACTTACCCATGCCACCTTTAAGTTCAGTTCTGATAGTAAGTTCATTGTCTCCTTTGATTGTATCTTCTAACGTTCCTTTGAGCCAATTAGTTGCATCTATTCCCAGTGCCTTCTCTTCCAAGTCTCTTGTTCTTTTTTCTGGCGTATCAATTCCTGCAACTCTAACTCTTTCTTTCTTGTATAGATCAAACCCAAGATCAATGGTGACATCAATAGTATCCCCGTCAACAACACGATTAATCTCCGTTACTCTAAAGTTATAGCAGCTCTTTCTGCTTGGTGGAACCATTGCTCCCATCGTTCATTTCCTCATAAGCCATCTTTAGTATATAGGCAATTACTATGGTAACTGCTATAACCAAGATGAGTATCATTATATTTACACTATGGACTACTTGGGACATCGAATAGAACCTCGTCGATATATGTACTTGCCCAATTTGGGTCAAACCACTTAGATAAGACTGCTAGTGTCTTTTTATTTTTCCTTTGTTGTTTGGCATACCAAATTTGGTCATCATATCTTAGCATTGTTCTCACCCATACCTCATCATATTCTGCTTCCCTAACCCTATCGCATACAATATTAAGATACTCCTTTGTAATTTGTACAAATTCTATTTTCTCTGCAGGTTTAGATAGTCTTACAAATTTACAGTGAGGTGAGAACACATCATCTGCCCATAATGGGAGTACTCTCTTCTCACTAAACTGAAATGATCTACTTCCTGGTGATATTTTATCGTAAATATCCTCACATCCACGAACAGGTGAAATATCTACAATAGCAGCAGTAATTATATTCCCCACGGAGACTATATCACACCCGAAGATTGGAATATTATAATTAGGATCTGGCCAGAATACTGTATGGACTATATTTAACTTACCTGCGTTAGCAGTTTCGAGATGAATCTTCCTAAGACCCTTACATTTATACATCTCATTGTTTATTGTAAGGTCATCCTTCTCCACTTTTGCAAGTGGAGTATCCATAGGAACTGCTTCTAAACTTTCCCAACCATTACGAATAACTTCTACTAACTCACGCATAACTAAAAAAGAACTCCTTGATCAATTGCTCAGACTCTTCCTTACCGAAAGCACTTCCTAGATAACCTGAGATAGGATCTAACTTGATCATGTATTTATCAAAGTCATGATAGTGAGTAGTATCTTCACCTGTAGGTTTTCCTTCATCTATTAAATGCTTATACCAAATTAGATATGTTTTAAACATTGGTAGATAATCATTTACCTCATCTGCCTTACAGTATCTAACGTAAATGTTCTTAGAGAAATGATTACCCTTCTCAAAGAATCTATAATCTTTCTCTGCATACGGTAGACTATCTACCTCATACAAATATTTCTCTGTTGGATGTTGGAAATCAAATACTATTATAACTTTCTTCTCACTAAACCCCATCAAGTCCATACCAAAGCAAGGGATTATCTCCTCCCCTACTTGTGGTGTCTTGGGATAGATTATATTGTTATGAATATTAAGTTCCTTATCGTTCCATATATCTACATGTCTAGACTTGAGGAAGTACTCACCACTGTATAAGTCAGCAGTTAACTTAACTCCTTTCTTATTCTCCCAAGTTGCATGGTTATATTCATATTGTAAATCAGGAAAGGTATCAAATACTGCTTTCCTGTAACCTGACCAAAGGTCAGTCCCTTTGTCTCCAATCATCACTTCTCTCCTGATGAAACCAGTCTACCACATCTTCTGGTTTAGTGAAACCCCTTGTATGTTTCCTTGGATCGGGGTCTCCTATGTCCAAGTACTTAAGAAAAGTTGAGTCAGGATCCGTTGCTAATCTTCTTGCTTGACTTAGCATACCTCTTGCTGAGGTGTTTGCCTTTGCTAATTTCTGTGCCCATATCATGTCTTCCATACTGACTTCTGTTCCTGCTGCGATTGCTTTGCAGATTCCTTCTAACCGAAGGCGATATGCGGTAGATAACATATGTTAATGAGTAGTATTAATATAATTTATAATACTAAAGTACTATGACTTTACTCAGTAAGCATATGCTGATGCTGCAAGTGAAAAGGAAAGAAATAATGATGTCATCATTATTGTAAGTCTGCTCATCCACCACATTATTTCATGCTTATGTTTTGTTATACGACTCATTTTTCTGCCCAACAAGAATCAATAAAATGAGGATGCTCCCTTAAGAAAGGGACATCCTCTTTGCTGTGTTGTATTGCTTCATATGCGTCTTCTGCATACTCACAAATTTCGAAATTCTGATGTTGGTTATTATGATAACCCACTGTGTAATGAGACATTTTGTCTCCTCAAATTACACTACTATTTATCGCTAGAAGAGTAGAAATACTTCTTAATTACCTCTATTTGGTCATGGTATCGAGATATCTTATCTAGTTCTACCTGTATTGCTTCAGTTATGTCTGAATGCTCACCAATACCTGCAGGATGTTCTAAGTATACTTCGACATTTGCTTTATGCTTTTCGATTTCTCCACTAGCATGTGCAAGAACTGCTCTTAATAATTTTTCTCTCATGTGATAAGCCATTGTGTGATCCATTAATTGTTAATATCTAGGTCAAATGCCTCAAACCATTGTTGACGATGTAACCAAGTTGCACCACTTGTTGATCCTTTACAAGGATTGATGCACTTAGGTAAGTCTACCACATTACATACTAATCCTGCAAGGTCATGAGGACATGCTTCTTTTCCTGTAGCCCAGTATAACTGACCATCAATCCAAGTTGCAGTACAACCTGGACATCTTCTGATCATGATGCCATGAATGCAGGATTTTTAGGACATAAACTTTCATGTTTTGCTATCCACTTCTTGCATTCTAATTTACCTGTTACTGGTGCAGTTAAGCCACAGTACTTACACTTTATCTTAGTTGCCATAATGCATTGCTCCTTTGGTCTTGCTAGGTAATTTACCTGATCTCACCTTAGTACCAGATGTTTCACCTTCTTTAGAAGGATTCTTACCTGGTTTAGATTTACCTAAAGCAAATGATTTATCTGCTTTCTTAGACTGAGTGTCATGTAAGTGTGCAGGTTTACCTGCCTTCTTAGTTATAACACTTTCTTGTCCGTGTTTGCGACCCAATCGTCGCATAACTTTACCAAATCTTCTTTTACTCATACCTTTGGCAGGAGTTGTTTGGTAGGATACTTCTTTTTTAGTACCCTCTTTACCATCTTTCTTATACTTATACTCACCTACACCTTTAGAGTATCCAATCCCTTTCTTCTTGAGATCCTTCTCTAGACCTTTTCTAGAGGATCGGTTCTTTTTTTCGTCGTCACCTCTATCAGCAGAGATGTTTCCTGTAGTCTGTGTCTTTGACTTAGAAAGTTGTCTAGCAGTTCTGTTACCTTCTTCTAAAAACTCTCTCCAAGTTATGTTTCCTTCCTTAACACAAGAACCTTTTGCATATCTCTTGGTACCAGGTTTACGTTTGTAACCTTTCCAACATACTTTCTCTTCTTTGGTAACACCTGCCTTTGATCTTTCCTTTTCAGCAAACCCTTTGATAAGCATCTTGAGTTTTGCTCTCTTACCATATGGATTTGGTTTCTTCTTGTCGTCTTTCTTCTTAGCGAAAGCAGCCATGGCACCTTTAGGTTTACCGTCTCCTTTATAGAGTCCGTACTTAGTTCCTTCCTTTACTGATTTCTTCTTTAATGCTTTATATTCTTTTGTTTTCTTTGGATCAGCACCTAAAAAATAATCCATAGAAGATCCCTTCTTATCATACTTAATTTTTTCATTAACAACTTCTTCATTCTTAGGATTCTTATTCCATCCTAATTTACCATCAGGATCAGTAGCCCTCATTGCTAGTCTTCCTGTAGCGGTTTTGATTCCAGTTGCTCTCTTACGAGCTTTCTTTTTACCATCACCTGAGAAGGCTAAATCATTTGTTGCTTTCTGACTATAACTTAAAAGAGTTGAGTTCTTAAGTTCTGAGAGATTTTCCTCTCCCATGATTGCACCTTTTCCATACTTCTTTCTAATATTTCCCTTCACAATATCAAGTGCTTTCTGACTATTCTTTGCTTGCTTATCCAACTCTTTCTTAGTCATTGGTTTCCTAGGAGGATTCTTCCTCTCAGGTTCTTTCCAAGTACCTTTCTCTAATTGCTTATCTCTCCAATGATCGTAACCCTCTTCAGGTACATACTCCTGAGCTAGCATTGCATAAGGTACTGCCTTCCCTGATCTCTCTTTCTTCTTTTTTACTGCGTCTTTATGACGTTTAACACCTTTCTTTATCTCACCACCTATAGAATACCCTGCTGCACTTTCTACTTTATATGCAGGTACTTTAGCACCCTTCACACCACGACGTGCTTTGTGCTCTTCTCTACGTTTATCAATAGTCTTTCCTCTCTTACCACTAGGATCGAACATACCAGGATCACCATGTCCAGGTCCCATTCTTCTGTAGTTTCTGATAGATGCTTTACCGTAATCGCTACGACCTTTATCTACCTTTGCTTCAGTTGTGAGTTCTTCTTTTTTCATTGGTAAACCTTTATGTTTAGTTGAGGCGATGTCTTTGGCATCCTTCCTCTTGATGGTGGAAGCAACTTTGGCAATCTCAGGTGACTCTGCTTCACCCGTTTTTTGAGCCTTTCGAACCATCCCGAAGAATCGTTGTTGCTTTTTGGAGACTGCGGGCATTCCAACCTAACCTCCAACTACTTGGACTTGTTCTACAATAACACCACCAGAACCTGATCCTGCGGTAAGTTTAACTGCTCTTGATACCTGAGGAATATTTCCTGCAGTAGCATCAGCAGCAGATAATGCATAGTCACCTGATGCAGCAGATGCATCTATATCTGTTGTGATTGTTGTAGCAGTAGCTGATGCAACTTTCTTTCCTGAAGATGCAGCAGACTCAAATGCTGCAACGAAACCGTCAGTGTCACCACCGTCAACAGTTTCGATATAATCGTTAGCACTAAATGTATGTCTACCACCATTTGAGTATCCTTGGATAGTCAATACTGTGGGGTTAGCATCGGTAGCAGCAGCTATCTTTGCGTGCTTTGGTTTACCACAATAAACTAATATTGCTTCACCTGCAGCAAGTGTGATTGCTGGACCTGCGTCTATCTGGATACTTGATGCTGCTGCACAGTAACATCTAATTACTCCAGTCTTTACCACAATATATCCACTGCCACTGGCAGAGATTGTTTGGGTATCTAATACATTTAAAACTGACATTGTTGCCTCTCTAGGTATTACCTATCTACAGTGTTATTTATCTTGCTTAGACTTTAGAAACTTAGCAAGTTCTGCGGTACTACCTACAAACATAGTATTGTTAGTAACTTCTGTGTTTCGAGTTTGCTTAGGATTCTCTATATCATTTACTTTTTTGTGCAGATCAGCAAGTTTATCTGCAACATCACCAACGTGCTTAATTAATTGACCTGCAACTTCATATGCTCTTGGTTGATCGGACTGTTGTGCTACGTCTAGAATTCCATTAACCGCTTCCTGACCTTTCTCTACAAGATTATACAACTGTCCACGAGTATACTCGTAGTCTTGTTTAAGTTGGTCTTTAATAGGGACGACTACTTCAGGCTTTTCATTTTTAACGATAGATGTATCAACATCGAGTGCTTCCTCAATGCCCTCAAACATACTATTCGTCGAGTCCTGTTGTTGGGTTTCTTGATTTTCCATCAGTCCATTCCGATTTTAGTTCATTAAATCCGAAGTCATCGTCTGCTTCTACTAAAGCGTTGTCTGCAGCATCTATCTTCAGAACTCCTGCACCACCTGTATGTGTTGCAATGGTACTCTTATTCCATCCACGACTAACGTGTAATGTAGTACCTACTATTCTAGTTATATGCATAACTTCAGTATCTACTTGGAATTCATCTCCAACCACAAGATCTGTGACTGAAGCAACCTCAAAGATACCGTCATTTAGATCAATACTATTAGTAAGTGTAGTGACTGCAGCACCAGTACGATCAACAAGTGATCTAGGTGTAGCAGTATATCTGACTTCTCTTGGAGCAGTAACAACTGCTTCTGTAGAGTAGTCCACGATTGCCTTCTTGATAACCTCTCCAGACTTGTCTTGTACAGGACCATACAGATATGTCTTAGCAATAAACTGTAGGGTGTAAATTAAAGTTCTGCGAGTATCATAATCACCTTCATACTGATCATCATATTGGACATCAGTTAAAGTAATAGGGTAGTCTCTCTTCTCACCTAAAGCAGGTACCAAGTTCATAGTAATATTAAAACTTGGTTGGAAGAAAGGTAAAATTTGCTCAAGAATCTGGAGAGAATCATCCTGATTTTTAGCAAGAATTGCCAACTCAAAATTTATATTATAAGGTATTGGCATGAACCCTTTATTAGTGGTTGACCCACTGGTGTGTCTGATAAACTGTGTCGGTGCAACCTTACGAGTTGCATCATACTGAATACCAGTTATCTCAAAAGAGATACGAGGTAGAGTAATCTGTGCCTGATCTCTAGTAGAAAGATCTCCTAACTGACGTAACCTAGCAAGAAACTTTTGCTTAGGTCCATAGGCAAGAGGTACTTTCATCACCTCAGTTTTAGCACCAGACGTACGTCTGAGCTCTATATTGTTAAACAGTGTACCGAATCCGACAACTGTCTTCTTTATAATCTCGTGGTATGAATAAGTTCCTAACATTAGATACTACTTCCTTTATCTCCAAATTCACCAAAGGGGTTACCTTGAGTGAAATCAATAATAGCATCTGCTTGAGTCTCAACTGTTGCATTGATATCAAACTCACTATTAACATTATTTAGTGTATTATATGTAGCAGTTGTCCAAGCTGCCCCTGAAGTCTGCCCTGTGAGGGTCTCAGGCACCGTAAAGATACCTGTACGATTGTATACCTGTATCTGGTTAGTTGCTGCATCAAAGGACTTAACCTCAGCAGATACATTAGATGTACCACCAGTGATAATCTCTCCCACTGAATATGTACCTGTACCACCTGCAACTAGGTTTACTGCTATTGCATTTGCAAAGTTTGCTTCTATAGCATCTACTGCAGCAACACCAGTATCGATATCCTCGTCGCTGTATTCGAACAACTCACAGCGTAATCCCCATACATATTGCTCACCTAATGTATAGAAAGGAACTTCGTGCTCTACGAATTGTATCTCAAAAGTCTTGTTAGCAAAAGGTATATGAATTAGATCTCCTTCATTAGGTCTACCTTCTACAATTAAAGTTGCGTTATCATCTACTGCTTCAGTGAATCTCCTCTTGGAAACAACGAGGGTAACTTGGTCCTGAATTCTGACTCCAAATTTAGAAAAGATATCACCGTCACCCCTAAAACCACCAGAATCCTCAATGTATACTTCCACCAAGAACGCCCCTGTGAATTTTGATAATGTGTCTTCACCAAATACTCCATCTTCTTTTACTAATGTTCTAGGGATGTAGTACACATCCTTTCCAAACATCTTAATCTGCTCGTCAACGAGGTCTTGTGTTAAACCTTGTTCACCTGCAGTACCTTGTGTGAAATAAGTGTTAGTTGCCATATCATCCTATCATATCTAATGGTGGAGTTTCCCATACCTGACGTAATTGCTCGTCAAGGATTTTTAATTCCTCAACAGCATCATTATAAATCATCTCTCCATTGAGAGTAACACCACCAGGCATCTGAACGTTCTGGAACTTAGTCATATTACTACCCCACTGCTTCTTAATTTTAGCAGCAGCGTAATCCTTAACCCACATCTGATTATATATCTCAGTCCATGTAGTAGGATCTAATGCTCTCCAACATTTGATAACGATGTATTGGTCTTCTAATGAATCTTCTGTCCAATCAAAATCTATGTAAAGACGATTTTGTACTGTGGAAAATCTTATTGGTTTTAGTCCCTCAAGAATCCAATCGATACTTGATAAGTGAGACTGAATCATATAGTAATGATAGAACTGTGTAGATGTAAAATCATACAAGTCATTAAGTCTTAACTGATAACGAATATCAAACATATTCCTAGTACCTTTATCAGTAAATCCAAAGAGACCTTCTACGGAAATGACATGATCTGGTACTGAAAGATAGTTTGTTTGCTCACCCCATTCTGTAGTACCATCTACACCTGTAGAAGCTTGCGATGCTTTACCTGCAGCAATCTCAGCAGTAGTAAACTTATGCTTCAGATATACCCTCTCAGCACCATCATAATGGTACTGTTGGAATTTCTGAATAGTATAATCTATTGCATCATCAACTTGATCATCAGATACGTTGATCTCCAATACAGGTTTGCCTAACTTGCGAAGGCAATATTCTTTAAGAGTTGCTTTTGAGGTAGGAATTGCCATTATGCTACAAGTACATATGTGTTAGAAGTGGTATTAAAGTACATCTCTCCAGATGCAAGACCAGAGCCAGCATCGTTAGCTGCTGATACAATACCAAGAGCAGTGCGAAGCAATGCAGCAGTCAAGTTAGACTGTACAAATGCTGTGGTAGCAACTTGAGTTGTGTTTGTTGCTTGAGCTGCAGTTGGAGCTGTTGGAGTTCCAGTTAATCCAGGAGATGCTAATGGTGCTGCGTTAGTAGCAAGTGTACCTTGTGCAGCAGTGGCGAAATCACCTGTAGCAGCTGCAGCAGCAGTTCCTAGAGTAGGTTTGTTGCTTAGGTCATCATAGTCTCCACTGGTAGCTACAGTTGACAAGTCGCCTGGTTGTGTAGCAGAATCAGCAAGTGTACCTTGTGCAGCAGTTGCATATGCAGTTGCAGCAGTGGTAGCAACAGTGCCAAGTCCAAGAGTGGTTCTGGCAGCAGCAGCGTCTGCGTCATCAATTAGAGTTCCACCGAAGGTGCTAACAGCAGAAGCATCAAGTTTTCCAGTGATACCTGCTGTTACACGAGCATCAGCACGAGCGTTAGTGAAGTATAGATTGGTTGATCCTTCAGATAGATCATCGGTATCCGCAGCAGCGATTCTTGCATCTGCAAGAGTATTAACCTCAGCATCAGTTCTCTCAGTAAAGGAGATAACACCTGTGCCACTATTGTATGCTAGGTCTCCACCAACAGAGATGTGTCCTCTAGTGCGAGCAGCAGTTGTGAATAGATTTGTAGATCCTTCAGTTACATTGTCTGTATCAATATCAGATTGAGTAACAGAAAGAGTTCCACTACTGTGTGTAATACCAGTTCCGTATGTGAAGTGAGTTCTAGTTCTAGCAGCAGTTGTAAAGAGGTTAGATGAACCTTCAGTTACATTGTCTGTGTCAATGTCTGCCTGTGTGACAGATAGAGTACCACCAGAGTGAGTGATACCTGTGCCATATGTAAAGTGTGTTCTTGTTCTGGCAGCAGTAGTAAAGAGATTAGTTGATCCCTCAGTTACATTGTCAGAATTAATATCTACCTGAGTAACAGATAATGTATATGTGTTAGCAGCGTCATCATAGACCTTAGTAACACCAGTACCTGCAACGATAACAGCATTTAATCTATCATCAACTCTCTCATCAGTATAATACTTGTTGGTTGATCCTTCTGCTACATCATCTGTATCATGGTTGGATAGAGATGCAATAGTAGTTGGAGTTGTGTATGAGAATACACCAGTAGAAGCATTATATGCTAGTGATCCAGTTGCACTGAATGATGCACGACCTCTTGCGTCTGTATAGAAGAGGTTGGTTGATCCTTCAGTTACGTTGTCTGTGTCTATATCTGCTTGTGTTACAGAAAGAGTTCCACCACTGTGTGTGATACCAGTTCCATAAGTGAAGTGTGTCCTTGTGCGTGCAGCAGTTGTGAATAGATTTGTAGATCCTTCAGTGATGTTGTCAGTATTGATGTCTGCCTGAGTAGCACTCAAGGTCAACATATTACCTGCGTCATCATAAGTTGCAGTAATACCTGTACCACCTGTGATTAGAGCATTAACTCTATCATCAACTCTTTCTTCAGTGTAGTATAGATTGGTTGTGCCTTCTGATAATGCATCAGTGTCATGGTTCGCAATACTACCAACCTGTGACTGGTTGTACTGAATGTTACCAGTAATAGTTAAGTTACCCTGAACTGTAAAGTCAGTTGTTGAGGTAAAGTTATTAACTGTTAAGGTGTTTGTACTTGGGTTGTATGTAAGGTTACTTGAGTCAGTTCTGATTTCAGTGTTTCCAGATGTAGCAGAAACGAAAGTAGGATAGTAAGTAAGGTTAGAAGATCCAGTTTCAGTGATATCAACTAGACTTGCAGTATCTGCATTACCAGTTAGGTCACCTGTTACGTTACCCGTAATCTGTCCCGTTACACCGAGTGTGCCACCGATAGTAGTGTTACTTGTTACGTCAAGAGTATTTGTTGTTGTTAATCCTGCGAATGTTGCAGCACCAGAAGTAGAGTTAAGAGTAATCTTATCTGTGCCAGATCCATTCTGAAGTTTTAATGTCTTAGTAGATCCTCTTAATACAATATTATCTTTAAAGAGTGATGTACTGTTCTGTGTGATAGTTCCACTGAAGGTTGAGTTACCATCTACATTCAGAGTAGTATCAAAATCAACTGCACCTGTTACAGTAAGATTGTCAGTGATATTTGTAGCACCGTTGACATCCAATGTACCGTCAACAGCAGTGTTACCAGTAGCACCTGCAACTGTAAATTTGTTGGTGTTGATGATTAGAGAACCATCCATTGTGACACCTGCAGAAGTTGTCAAACTTGTAGCAGAGATCGTTGTTAATGTTGTCTGTCCAGTAACATCTAATGTTCCACCAAAAGCACCATTACCAGTAGCACCGTTTAAGGTGATCGTAGTACCTGCGTTAGGACCAATGAATAGATCAGAACCAACATATACATCTTCATCAACAGTCAAACCACCCTGAGTAACCATCAAAGCAGCGTTGGCAGATAGAGATGTTGGGTTAGTATTATTTGTAAGAGATGTAAGTCCTGTTACTCCTAATGTGTTGGTGACATTTGTTGCCCCGTTAACATCAAGAGTTCCTTGTATATCTGTATTACCAGTTGCTGATTGGACTGTAAACTTGTCAGTGCCATCATCTAACTGTATTGCAAATTCTTTATTATCAGCGTTTAATACTACATTGTTTTGGAAAGTAGCAACACCATCAACATTTAGAGTGCCATCTAAATCAGTTGCCTGAGTGACATTAAATGTATCGTCAATAGTTGTCGCACCCTCTACATTAAGAGTACCTTGTATATCTGTATTACCGTTATCAGTATCAACACTGAAGATTGTAGCAGCAGATCCAGTTTGTACAGAGAATAATTTATTGTCTGCCTTAACTGTTAGAGCATCAGTAATCGTTGTTAACGCATCAACATCCAATGTTCCGTTGACGGTTAAGTTATCATCAATGATAGTCTCACCAGTATTAGAATCTAAGGTAAGAGAACCAGAGGTTGTATCAATCTCAGATGAAGCAGCAACACCAATTCTGATGTTGTCAGCAGTAATATCTGTAGAAGTGATTGCCTGATTAAATGTTACAGTACCAGTGAATTCATGTTGATCACCAGAGTTGTCACCGATAGTAGCATTGCCATCTACCTGTAGAGTTCCATCTATCTCAGCATTATCTGTGATATGAACCTTACCACCATCAGAATCTAATATTAGATTTCCAGAAGTAGTGCTGATTTCATTAGCAGCATCAACACCGATCTTAATATCATCAGCAGTGATGTCTGTAGAAGTTATTGCTTGGTTAAACTGAACTGTACCAGTAACAGAGTGTGAATCTCCAGATGCGTTACCAATAGTTGTGTTACCATCAACTGTTAATGTTCCATCTACCTTAGTATTTCCATCAACATTAAGGTTAAGATCAACATCTAAATCATCAGTTACATTAACTGTACCACCCGCAGAATCAAGAATTAAGTTACCAGAGGTTGTATCAATTTCTGTTGCACCAGATACACCGATCTGAATGTTATCAGCAGTGATATCTGTAGAAGTTATTGCTTGGTTAAAGGTTACTGTACCAGTAACAGTATGCTGATCTCCTGATGCATTACCGATAGTAGCATTACCATCTACCTGAACTGTTCCCTGAATGATTGTGTTACCAGTTCCTGCATCAACAGTAAATTTAGTATTGTTAACAGCTAAGTCATCAGTTACATCAAATGTTCCTGTGACATCTAAGTTACCACCAATAGCAGCATCATCAACAACCTGAAGATCATCTCCAACCCAAAGGTCTAGACCAATACCTGCACCACCACCAACGATTAAAGTACCTGTAGATGAGTTTGTAGCATTAGTTGTATCAAATAGTTTTAGGCTACCTGCATCAATACCAGATCTTGTTCCTGAAAATACTTCTGAAGAATTAGTAGCATCGTCATATAATGCAAATCTACTTACATCATTATCCCAACCAAACCATCCTAGTTTAGCAGAACCACTATAATATCTGAACTCTACACCACGATCCTTACCATCATCAGAACCAGGAGCAGTGTCGCCACCCAATGTAATGATCGGATCATCTAAAGTAACTACTGTAGAATTAACTGTAGTTGTAGTTCCATGAACTGTGAGGTTTCCATCAACGATTGCGTTACCAGTAACTTGGAAGTTATTAGTACCTGCGATTGTTACATCTGCATTAAATGTTGACTCAGAGTTGACAGTTAATGTATCTGTGTTAGCATCACCTATAGTGGTGTTTCCATCGACTGTCAAGTCACGGTTAAGTAGAGTGTCACCGTGAACTGTAAGGAGACCTACTGCATCAGTACCTAGACCTGCTCTACCTATGACAGTGTTACCATTGTCAGAATCGATAGAGAATTGGGTCTGGGCACTAGCGTTATTAATATTAAATACTTCGTTATCAGACTGAATAATTACTGAATCATAGATTGTAGTTTGTCCATCTATAACTACAGTGCTATTAAAGTCTGCTTGACCATCTACATTAAGTGTAGTGTCGAAATCAACTGTACCATTGACTGTGATATTATCGGTGAATGTTGTGACTGAATTAACAGTAAACACATCAGTATTTGCATTACCGATAGTAGTGTTATTTCCGTTCGCATTAAAGTTATTTTCGAATATGACTGCAGAACCTACATCTAAGGTTCCTCTTATATCTGTATCACCATTAGTTGATAGTACTGTGAACTTATCATCAGATCCATTAGTGATCTTAAAGTACTTCCCAGTAGTATCAAGAGTGATGTCATCATGGAATGTAGCATCTAAATCAACATCAAGAATGTCATTGAGGGTAGTAGCACCGTCAACATCCAATGTATTGTTTAGAGTTGTTCCACCATCTACATCAAGAGTACCATCTGCGTGAGTGTTTCCGTTGTCAGTATCTACATCAAATACACTGACACCTGCAGCAGTTTGGATATCAAATTTCTTATTATCTGCTTTTATAATAAGGTTATCTGTGATTTCAGTTTCTAACTGAATATCAACTGTACCTTGTATTACTGTATTACCATTATCATAGTCAACAGTAAACTTATCTGCTCCTGCGTTATTTTGTATATTAAATGACTTATTGTCTGCTCTGAAGATTACATTATTATTAACTTCTGACTGTCCTGCAATAGTAACAGTTCCACCAATATGTGCGTTCTCAGAAAGACCTAATCCCCCCGTGACCACCAACGTGCCCGTCGTGGTTGAGGTTGATCCTGTGTTGGTTGTGAGCCTGAGGTTACCAACAATGAGAGGAGCGTCAGTACCAGAGAAAACTTCAGAGGTGTTAGTGGCGTTGTAGAGGAGCCTATACCCGCCAGTGCCAGACCATATGTTAGAGTCTGCATAATCCTCGTCCCACCCGAAGAACCCGATCCTTGCTTGTGTGTCATAATATCTAAATTCTATACCACGGTCTTTATTATCGTCTGAACCTGGAGCAGTATCACCACCCAGTGTGAATATAGGATCATCAATGGTAACAACAGTAGAATTTACCGTGGTCGTTGTACCATCTACCTGTAAGTCTCCACGAATCTGAACCTTACCTGTTACAGCGTCATCATCGTTAGGATCCAAGATCATTGTAGCAGCAGTGCTACTTAAAGTATCATCTTGGAATTGGAATCCTTCTACATTAACTCTATTACTTACGTTACTAGCAGATATTGTAATATCATTTTCAGCAGTAATAGTAATGTTAGCATCTCCACCACCTGCATTGGTAGAAAGAATACTTAGATTTCTAGCAGCAGCATTGTTCTGTGTTAGTTGGAATGTTAAGTTACCATCACCTGTTTTATCAAGTATTTGTGCAACTGATCCATCTAATGTAATATCAGGGTCACTAAAGTATGACCTTACATTAATATCAATTTCTCCACTGCCAGAGTCGCCAGTATTATTAGCACCGAATAAAAGATTCCCTGAAGTATTGTTAATTTTAACATAGTTTAAATAATTAAATCCTCTGTATCCTGTAGTAGCAGTTAATTCTTGATCAAGATCAAAGTTCTCTACTGTATTACCATCAGCAAAACCTATACGAGAGTTCTGTAATTGATCATTGTCAACACCTGCTTGAGCAATGGTTACAAAACCACCCTCATAGTTACTACCTGCATCCCATTGTGATACATCAAAATCTTCTTGATTAAATGATGCTAAACCTTTCTGAGGTGCTAGAGCAGATCCGAGATATCTCCAAGATCCTGTATCACTGGTGTCCGTGTGTGTAGGCTCACCGCCCCCAGAGTTAATAGGAAGGATAGCCTGATACAACTTATCAGACGTATTCTTAACCTTGTCATTTCGTACATAGTTTGTTCCATTGTTATATGCTGCTATCTCACTACCTTGTGTTGCAGTGGCAATAGCGGATGTGCTTGCAGCAGTCAGACGACCATATCTGTCAACCGTAAAGTTAGTTGTGTTAACAGTTTCATCACCTGTCGTTACAGATACTAATGGTGTGTCTAGGTTGCCTACAGGGTTGTAAGAACCAACAACAACAGGAGTATCAGCAAGGTCTAGTAATGGGTTACCATTAACTCCAGTACCATTAGATACTAAAAGTCTACCTGCAGATACAGCGATCTGTCTGTTTGCTAAGGTACCAGCTCCAGTACGAGAGACGAGACCAAAACCTGTCATGTCTGCTAATGCTTGTAGCTCTGCATCAGCAGGCTGAGCATCAGCAATACCATAAGCAGCAAGAGTCGTGGGGTTGTCACCAGTAGTAACACGACCACGAGAGTCAATAGTTAGACGAGTGTATTGTGCAGTGGCAGTTAGATTATTAGGATCGTAGTGTGGAAGACCTGGTTGATAGTTTAGTTCAGCAGTGATGTTAATGTTTGCAGATCCGTCAAAGGTTGCAGATCCTGACATGTCACCTGTTAGGGTGAATGATCTAGCGTTGGCAAGTCTTGTAGCAGTAGCAGCGTTACCGATAATTGACGCAGTAATGGCACCTGCCTCAAAGTTACCGTCAGCATCACGCTTTACAAGAGTATTTGCAGTATTACTTTCTGTTTCTAGTGGACGTTCGTACTTAAGTGAGTTCCATGGAGTTACACCATCTCCTATCTTGATTCGTGAGGTATCAAGTTCGATACCCAACTCACCCTGAGCGAGAATGGGATTGATGTTTGCCCACTGTTGAGCACCATCACGTCGTAATTGTAATCTATTTGCCATTTTCTAATAAGACATACACTGCGGTCTCTTGTTTATTTATGCACAAAAAAGAGACCCCAGAGGGTCTCTAGGTTTTATTCGGCTGGTACCTCTGCAGGTTCTGCAGGAGGTGGGTTAAGATATTCCAGAGTTTCTATGGCACCCAAGAGTTTTAGTGCGGTAGATTCATTCTCTCTAATCTTTGCTTGGAGTTGATTAGTTTCTCCTTGTAGTTTTTGGTATCGATCCTTAAATTCTTGCAGAAGTACTGCAGGATCTTTATTTTCAGTCACATCAGCTGGCATCAGTTTTCTCCTTAACAAGTTGCAATAGTAGACTTTTAATGTCGGTTACATCAGATTTTAATGCATTTACCTGATTTTGTAAAGAGGTAAATTCAGTTTTCTTACGTTGCCTTTCATTATAAGACTGCATGTATTTAGAATATTCATCGCCATCGGTCATTACGATAGCGTTGGATTCTGTATCTCTATAGAATCCTTTGTTTTCATCCCCTTCTACAGGGATAAATCTCTTTCCAGTAAAATTATAGTCCATTATGAAGCAAATGCAATAGCTCGCATATCCTTAACAAGAGGTACCTTCGCTTGGTTAGTACCTGTCATGACAATTTTGATCTGGAATGCTTGGAATTCCTCACCTGTAACAGTGTATTCGAAGTCTTCCCATTCTTCCTCACCTACATTGGTAGCACCAATTTCGGGAAGTGGAATAGAAACCCAACCAATCTCATCCATTACTTTATCAGATCCTGGTTTCTGTATTCTGTAGTAAAGTTTGATATTGGAATCTCCAAATCTCATCATTGCTATCATAATACGAATAGATCGTGATAAGTTAGACAGTCTAGCAGTCTTAGTGATGTAGACTGCTTCGTTCTGATCACCTGCAGGTAATAGTGAAACATCAGCAGTGGTATCAATATCAGCTTGTAGTCCTAGGACTTGCTGACCACCTGGCCATCTGTTGATTCTATTACTTGTTGTGATAGCAGAAACCCTATCAAGGTCAACAACAGGAGTCAGATTATCTTTCTCCGTTGACATGTCAATACGCATGGTAAATGACTTGTTACCTTCTAGTTTATTGTCCTCATTAATCTGAGAACATATAATTCTAGGATTATTAAAGTAGTTCTCTTCATTAATCTGAATTATATCATAGGTACCATTGTTAACAAAGGATGCTTGGTCAACAATAGTTCCACTGGTACCGATAGAAGTACCAGAAGTAGTATTGATAGATGCTACTATATCAGTTTCCTTAAAGTTCATTACCTGTATTGTTGGAGTAATGAGTTCGAAAGGAACGTTCTGGGTTGCGGTCACGCCTGGACCACCAGTACGGATACCCACACTAGCAGTGGATGTTGTTGGTAGAGTGTATGAATCTAATGTTGGATCATCAATAGCAGTATGTGTCTTATTGATTTCTGTTAGTGGTATACCATCAAGGTTATAACACTCAACAATAGATCCTGCTGGCCATTCTCTTGCAACAGTTCCTGCTGCTGCTCTACCAGAAGTTGCTACAGTAATAGTAGTACCAGTAGAGTTAATTGCACTATAAGCAACTATCTCATGTACTGGATCCCAACCTGCCCATGCTTCAGTTGCTTCATCTTCACCAGGTATAGATCCTACAGCAGAAGGGAATTCTGCAGCATAGATCTTAAGATACCCTTGGTTGGTATTACTAATAGATTGTCCATTTATAATCTTATGGAATGTACCTGCTTCCTGTACTGCTATAGATGTTGCAGTGGAAGATAGGGTTGTGTTAAGAACAGTAGATGGAATCTCTGATCTTACACCTGTAATTGTTACGTTGTTTGAGCGATTATGCATTCCATGATTAGGATGGAAGACATGTAATTTCTTATCAACTGCCCTAGCAGTGGGTGTTAAAGCTGGATAGGCGGTATAGCTGTCACCACTGTAGGAAGCACTAGACATAGTACCAGAAACTCCGCCAGGCTCTGATAAGGTGTCGTTCGATACATCAAACTGACTGTCAACATAATTCGCTGTAATAGTGGTTGTTCCTGCATTGTAATCCGTTACTACTGCTGTTGCTCCTGAACTAGATCCAGTAATTACATCCCCTGCTGAGAATGTACCGTTGTTCACTGTGGACATCACAATAGTCACTGAGGACTGTGATGACTTAAGTGCTTGGAATGGATCTCCATTACCATCGATGAAACCTTGAGCAAACGTTCCGACTATATCGGTAACGGTAAGGATCTCTGGGTTTGCAACAGAATCAAATTCTACCACAGTTCCTTCTGCATTGGAAGGGGTCTGTTTGACTCTTGCACCAACTGTAAAGTTATAATTGTTACCAGTTGGTAAGGTAATTTGTTGTTGAGGTTTAATTGTTGTTACAGGATTATTTACCAAACTTAATATTCCATCGTTGGCAAGACCTAATTTCGTATTGTTAAATACTGCTCTTCCTGTAACTCCTGTGTCAAATGTTGCACGATATAATGTGAATTTAAGGTCTTCGTATTGGTCTGCAGTCCATGTAGATGCGTTCTGTGATTTAAAGAGAACACCTGCATATGGCTGCTCTGATATAGTTCTAGTTCCTGTGACATCAATGTCACCCATTCTTGAGATCCATACTTTATATTCGTTAGAGTCAGAGAATAGAACAAAGCAATGTTCTTCTGAAGCAGGAATATAAACTGGTGCAGGGAATGTGAACCTAGTTGCGATAGATGCATTCTCAGATACCTCAACACCTGATGGTTCTATAGTAACATCAGAGAAAGGTAAAATGTCTTTAGTTGGATATCCATTCTCCATAGGACGTATCTGCATAGAGATAGGAATATTAGTGTCCTTAGTACCGAAGAAGATATCTACAGCAGTAACAAATGTACCACCTTGCTGTTCTAACAAGAATGATTGAGCAAGTGGATCCCACCAACCAACCTGTCTTGTATTAGTTCTAGTAGAACGAACTGTCCTTCTATCAGTAACAGTATCACGAACAACTGAAGCATTTCTAACAGCAAGAATATTTTCCTGAACTGTATTTAATGTACCCCTAGCTGTATATTCTGCCTCAGCAGCTGAATCAACTGCACCAGGGAGTCTGCTATCGGTCTCTGAGGATGATAATCTGAATACTCTGGAACCAGTTGCCCAACGTGGATTGGAACTATTCTGAGGGTTAGGTATAAAGAATACACCCTTCATGTTTCCAATCAAGTCAGATATTAATCTACGATCTTTAACAACGGCCCGTGCACCTGAAGTTTGACCGACGAGAATTTCTCCAATTCTTGCGTTACCATAGTAGTCAGGTGAAATGGTTTGTGCCATTACAACTGTGTCTATGTTTAGAATTGCAGTCTGTGATGCATAAGAGTCTGGGAGGTTAGCATTAGTCTGACTATATGGGTCAGTTGCTAAACCATCATTAGGTGCTGCAACTCTAAATCTTGATCCAGATTGTGCACCAATTACAGTCTCACCAATAACAAATGGTGTCTCATTAGTTCTAGCATCTTCAGATGAGTTCTTAACGATCTCAATCAACTTAGGTGTAATGTAAGTCATTATATTATCACCATCAAAGAATGCGTACATTCTGGTCTTAGGTTTGATACGTTGTACATCAAATCCAACGTTCCTAGACCTGATCCATGGTATAAATGTACTATCAATAACACTGTCTCCTAGAGATCTTCTATCAATCCTAGGTACAACACGAGTTCTAATACCACTTCTTACCTGACGACGTGTAGTGGTAATAGTCTGAGTCGCCATGATTCTTCTAGGCACACCACGAGAGAATGAATGTTCTCTCCATCTTCTTGTGTTAGTTCTTCTAGTACCTGTCCAAGTAGTTCTCCATGCTCTCCATTGTATAGGAGCAAAACCTTGTTGGTTTACACGCAATCTTCTACGAGTTGCTTGGAAGTTACCTTCTATATTTGTAATTCTTGCAGGAGCACGACGTGTGTCAGTCCAGTCATCAGATGCAGGTGTAAGATCAATACGACCAATGAATGTGAAGACGTTAAATGGGTTAACGTTCTCCATTCTAGAAGCATATGGTTGTATGATTAACGCATCAGATGTGTATGGAAGAGTGATTAAGTTAGCAACTGCTTTCTGTACATTAGTAGAAGAAGTTGAGTTCCACTGTAATGCTACGTTAGTAGTATAATGCTGTGGACGTAGATTACCTTCTGTGAAGTCTAATGAACACTTATAGTCTAAGTTCTCTGTAGCAGAAGTTCCATGAGATGTAAAGTCATCAACCATGAATCCATTCTTAAGACGATCAAATCCATCATCATCATATGCTTTAACATTTCTAGCATCACTCTCAAGAAGAGATAGAGAAGTATAGTACTCAACGTCTTGTAAACGTCTGTCCATGTTACCTATGTCTTCCATAGTGTAACGACGTTGTTGGTGTAGAGTAATAATTACATCTTCATCTACATCATAAACATATGGTTGGTAGCTAATCTTGGCAAGTAACATTGCATTGTCAAGATCATCTGCTTCAGGAGGATCTTCTGAAGGTATACCTTCAGATAATTTTAGATCACCATCATGTGTCATGAATAGTTTATCACGACGTGGTAGATAGTATTCGTAGTCAGCACGGAATTCTTCTTCTACCTTAGGTACGTTAAAGATAGTAGAACCACCTGCACCACCAGTGCTTGTGAATACTCTTGAGTCAAAGTCTAAACTTACACAGTTTGTGTAGTATGGTTGCTCAACTGTACCAGATCCAGATGCTAGTTCTCCAACAGCAGGTCTGAAGTCTACAGTATCAGTTAAGTACTTACTATTGTTATTACCTCTCCATCTAGGAATTTCAGAGAAGTCAATACCAGAGTAAGATTGGTTAGCAAAGTAGTCACCTGACGCTTCATGAATGAAGTAGTCAAATACAACTGCTAATTTTCTACGAGGTTCAGCAGTTCCACCTTTTCTAAGAAGTTTGGAAACACTATAGTAGTAGGAATTTAAGCTAGCGTCTAAGTCGAAGTTCGCTGTGATGTTTTTTGATCCTCTTTCGAGTGATCCATCAGCATCATCAACGACACCAACCAAAGCATTAAGATCGTCATCAAAGCCATCGATGGTCTCTCCTGAATTAAAGAATTCTGAACTTGTAGGTACAAGATATAATCTAAGATTGTTAGAGTTAAATGATACAACTCTTGCACGAGCACCACTTGTTCTACCAACAACAATAGATCCTGGATCGAAGAATACATTCTCCGTTAGAATCACATAAGGTACTTGAGCATCACCATCATCTTCTGATTCATATACAGCATGTAGTTTGTATACATCATTCAGTGCGAATGAAATCTCTTCATCCTCAATACGAGTACCATATAAGTTACCGTATGTTAAACCGTAGTTCTGTACATCAGTATTGTTTCTAGTACGAACAACTTTCATCACTCGCATCTTAGCAGCAGTCTTAATCTTCTTAGATACTGTATTGACAGAAACTGCAGCAGTTAGAGTTACCTCAGTAATATTAGAAGCACCACCACTACCTTGGTTCATACCAGTGACCTGTAGTGACTGTCTATTAGCACCAAAGGTTACACCGATAGTAGGTGAGTTCTTAGTAGATTCATTCTCAATATCAATGTTAGTACCTACATTCCAACCATATCCTGTATGACTGTTAGCACCTTGTGTAACTGTAAGAATATAGTTCTCACTATCAAGAGTAGTAAACTGTTCGTTCTCTGGTAGTGTGAATGTAACGTCACCAGATGATAACTGTTTGTTAGCGAAGGTTTTTATTACAACAAATGATTCATCAGAGATTGACTTAATGGCATGTTTAGGCATGTCAATAACCAATTCTCCATCCTGTACAGTCTTCGTTGCAAATCTAGGACGTAATCTAACAACCTGTGCTGAAGGATATTCAGCATCAGGAACAGTACCTTTAGTTAAACCTGTGTCTAATGCAGCATGTTGGTTAGTGAAATCAAATACAACAGCAGTACCAGGATCATTCCTGTTTGCAGTAGTAAATCCAATAGCAGTTTGATCTATTCTCTTAACTCGAATAGAGTTCTGTGCTTTAAAATCTGTATTAGTTGCAGTTATAACTTCACCTGCACGAATATCACTTTCGAATCTTGTACCGAAACCTTCTATTCTATCGTTACCACCTGTTGCATCAATATTAATAGTTGTACCTGGAATAGCCTCTCTAAGGTTAAGTGCTAATGAAGCAGTAAAGATAACAGTAGCACCATCTTTACCTACAACTTGACGAACATCAGATTGCTCATAAGCATATACAGCATCCAATGTATCTAATACTCTACCATCTCTAGTGATAACTTCACCGATTTGGAAATCTCCTGAAACTTGATGTACTAAACAAGAAGCACCTGAACCACTGTAAACAAATGCAGTAGCACCTGACTGACGACCTTTTAATACTTCACCAGAATTAACTGTCTGACTGTTTGCAAAGTTCAGAGCAGTAAACATCTGTATATCAAACATAAACAGATTGTATCTACTAGAATCTCTTTCTAATTGTAGAGTTCTTGCTTTACCAATTAGTGCACCCTGAACACTGTTAGATGCTCCTGTACCAGACCAATTGTCTCTTAGTTCTAATACCTGATAACAGTTAGTTACACCCTCTCCAGAGATCTCTGGCCAACCCCAGATGTCATATACCTCACATGACTGTGATAAGTCAATAGGAATAATCTGGTTGTTACGTCCAACAAAGGTACGAGGTTTTGGTGCGTCAACATAGTTAGCAGCAAGTAGTTCTGTTCTAAAACCCTTTACATATGCTTTACCCTTACCAACCTCTAATGCCATGTAGTTGCTAGAAGCAACGTTACCATCTGCAGAATTTTGTCCTGCATTGTAAACACCATTATTAAAGAAATCATTTAGATGTTCTCTAGGACGTACATCAAATGAATCAACAACATAATCTCCATGCGTTTCATAAGTACGACGAGCAATAGATTTCTCAATCTCGTTATACTCAGTACGATCAACGAAGTTTTCTACAATAGAATTCTTAAGACGTAAGAGTTCTATAAAGTTCTTATCAGTATCATCAGTTATTGGTTTCTTAACCAATGTACATTTGATTCTGAATCTATGAGAACCTGGTGCAGAATAGTTCGATGAACCAATCGCATTGTCTGTTAGGGCTGGGTCGTCTTCTGGAGTGATGATCGACTCTGATACTTCGAATCCGACTCTGTAGGAAGGATTATTGGTATACTGATCCAGGATAATGTAAGCAGAAGAAATGTCAACGAAATGCCCACGGATGAAATAAACTCCTTCATTGATATACGCTGTAGAACCTATTTGTGCTGCATCAACTGGTAATAGTTGAGCGAATGGTGATCCAACTTCGATCAAAGTATTACCGAATGTTAGTTCATTTTCACATATTAACTGTTCGTTGTTCTGGAATACCTTTGTAGACACATCAGATGTAGTATCACCAGACTCAACGTACTTAAGATAAAAACTTATATAACCACGAGTTGATTCAGTAGCAGGGATAGAGAATAGGATCTTAGCTTTAATGCCAGTAGTAAGACCTTCTACAATCTTTCCATGTAACTGTTCCCTATAAGTCTCAACGTCAACTCCCAAAAACGCTTGCTGAATAAGGATGTTATGTACAGATAGGTCATATCCAATTTGTCCAGGAATGACCATAGCACCTTCTTTAAAGAGGTGCGTTCCCATGTTCTCGATCTGATTCTGCAGAATCGATTGCATAGTGGTAAGTTCTCTTGCCTGGATTGGGAATCCTGGTCTAAAGAGTACTCTATAAAAATTATTGTCTTTGCTGAAATCGTCGAAATACGGAGCGATATTCAGATTGGTATTCTGTGGCATTGATTTAGAATTCTACTACGATCTTGATATCTTCGATTTGGTCACCTGCACGAGAAATCGCACCTCTATTATCTATGTAAATAATCTCACCAGAGTTTGGCTCGATCTCAGGTTTAGCATATCCGTTGGTGAACGACATACCTAAATCATATTCTGTGTTGTTAATAATACGAGTGGATGAACCAGAAACAATTGGGAAGTTGATGTCTGGGTCAGCAGAGGTACCTGATGTAGCACCTACCACAGGGTTACCACCCTCAAAGTCAGTTAGGTTACCAGTAATTTCTGGGAACACACCGTCAATTCTATTTTGATAGAATTTCAGGACTTTAGTGGTATCATTCCATGAAATAACCCGACCTCTAGCAGTCACCTGTTGACCACCGACAGTTCGGGATTGTGTTATTATCTCATCAGTTTGGAACTGACCTGTAAAGGTTGGTGAGAATATAACCGCTTGAGTAGCAGATAATGTAATAGCAGATGTTAGAGCTGTAGTTCCGTACTGCTTAGGATTAATAACCAAACCAATACGACGATAGTCGTTATCAGTTGGGAAGTCACCTGATCCCTCAGCGTATGTAAATTTGGTGTTGATCATTACACGATATCCACCTAACTCAGAGTCTGGTTCAGCACCATGTCCTGTCTCAGGAGGAATGATAACGTCAATAGCAGCACCAGTACCAGTTCCTGCACCAATACCATTGACTTCATCAATAACGATCTTACCGAAGTTGTATCCAGATCCACCAGATGTCACAGTAGCGTTAACTATACGTCCACCATCAACAACCAGTGATACTCTTCCACCAACTCCATCACCTTTAATAGGAACGTTTTCATACGTTCCGTTGTTGTATCCAGTACCTGATGCTTGGATAACAACAGTATCAATCTCTCCACCAACAGCATCACCTGTAACAGCAACGTCTGCAAGTACAGGCATATAATCGTTAGAGAAGAATTTTAAGACTTGACCAACAGGTATAGTATAAAGATACTTCCAACGATAGCCGTCACTGGTAGTGATAATACTTGTGGAAGTACCAGTAGGCTCAACCGTGGATGGTTTGCCATTTGGGTCTGAAGGAGACGTGCCATTGTAGATACATTTATAAGTTTGATATTGTGAGTTAACTACATAAAAATCAGCATCATACAACTTAGTTGCACCAGAAGACGCAGTTTTAGTAGAACTATAATCATGACGGTACATGTCATAGACATAACCTAATCCACCAGTAGTTTGTTCTGGTGGTGTCCAGTCAATTCGCCTTACAACCTGGATTGTATCGTTAGCAAGAACCCTCTTAAGAGAGATCATGTCAGCGAATGTGTCTGAAAACTCTTGGAAAGAATCGACAGGGGTAGGAGGAGCATTCTCATTGTCCCACTCTTGTGGTCTTCCAATGAAAACATACAACCTGTCCCTCGACGTTCCCGCCTCAAGGTCTGACTGCGATGGGTCGGCACCCTCTAGAGCTTTAATAAATCTCTCCGCAGTGAAAATTCTAAATTGATCGGTGAGTAGTGCCATCTTAGCAGTTTAACCTTCCTTTTATTTATGTGACTTATTCAGGTTCGTTTCTGACGAGGTTTGTGAACTCCTCTTTCCAGAAAGTTGATGTTGCACCAGAGCTACCACCTGTTAAGGTATCACTGGTTGTAAATTGATATGTATTACCGTTATTTGTTATATCTTCTAACGTTATTTCTACATATCCTGTAGCATAAGCATTGTTAAATGAGACAACTTTAGCAGTAACCCCAGTGCTTCCACCAGTTACTATCTCTCCAACGATGTAATTTACATTATTCCAAGATTTAGCAACTACTTTAGAAGTTGCACTATGTGCTAATCCATCACCAAGTGCACCTGCAACAGATACAGTTGATACTAGAGGAACTAAACTGGAATCATATAACTCATCACCTTGTTGGAATAAGGTTGTGTTTTGACCACCAACGGTCTCCTCAATACCATAGAGTGATGATGCAACACCACCATCTAGGCTGATCTCATTCTCATAGTCTGTATCAGTATTTACCAGGTCAGGGATTCCATCACCTGCACCATCTAGTTCATCATCATCTTCGAAGGTGAAATTCTCTAATAATCCTAGTGGTGAAGTAAATAGTACGATGTTACTATTCTGTTGCTCAATTAAGACGTGTGGTGCTTCTCCAGTTTCTGTAGAACTAGCAACACCCCCAATAAACTGGATAACAGCAGTCTTTTCGTTAGAACGACCACCATCAATAAATGCCAATTCATCAACTTCGAAGATTAAGAATAACTCTCTAGTTGCCTTATTCCAGTCATATACAACAGCAACCTTATTAGTTTTATCTTCTTCTACTCTTCTAATTCTATCCGAAACAGTGAAGTTATATCCTGATAATCCAGTATCAACATTATTTGCTAAAGCATCTAAGACAATTCTCTGGTCATATCTAAAGTTAAGACCTCTAGTACATCCAGTAAAACTAATAGTAGTCTTACCAGTATATCTTACAATTTCTGTCCCTATCTGGAATTTACCAGAACCAGGATATGCATCAGTAGTCTGAACATATAAGACAGTATCTGCTGCAGCAGCATTTCTTAATAGTGCAGTTACATTATATAAATCACTCTCTAATGATGTTCTATTTCTTTGCGTTCTTATTAAGTTAGTATCTCTAGTAAAGATAACCTGAGGAGGAGCAACATAACTACCACCTGGATTGAGGATATTGATCTCGGTTATAGCACCAAGATTAATCTTTGCCTCTGCAGTAGCACCGCTACCACCACCACCAATTAGCTGTATAATCGGAGGAGTCTCAAAAAACTCACCTGGGTTACTGATGTTAATTCCAGTAACAGAGCCGAACTGATTAACCTCAGCAATACCCGTTGCTCCGTCTCCACCACCACCTGATATAACAAGAGTAATATCGTTGAGATCGTAGTTCCTACCTTTACCTTCGATAGCAAGACCAGTTACACCACCCGTGATAGGAACAAGTTCAGCACCTGATCCTCCACCACCTTTTATCTCAGCATCAGCAGTAAAATATCCATCACCAGGCTGGGTGACTTGGACTGTTTGTATTCCACCAGTACCATCAGTCTTCAGTACAAGATTAGCATCTGCTTCTACAACACCAGAATCAGGACTTTCTACTTCCAATCTTAATGGATCATATCCTTCACCTGGATCTACCACATCAACAGAAAGAAGATCTCCATTGACACCAATATTTGCACGCAAAACAGCATCCCTAATAGGAGTACCACAATTACCAACTACCAATCTTGGAGGATCAGAAACACTATAACCAGAACCAGGATTGGTCACGATTACGTCTCTAACACCGAATACGCTATTAAAGACTGGTTCTATTGTTGCACCTGATCCTGGAACTGTTCTTGCCATGTTATACCACCACGATGTCTCCGATCATACCACCATGCTCAGTGCACTGATACTTGTAATTTGTACCAGCTGCAAGTGTCATAGGCACGGTGTATGTTGTTGTTCCTGTTGCTGAACCACTGACTCCTAAAGTAACTGCAGAACCACCATCTGAAACTCTGATCTCAAATGGATGTGTACTACCAGTTGTATTGTGGAACTTATAAGTAAATCCTCTATACACATAGAATGCAGGATCATCAGCAGTATCAGCTACACCTGGTCCTGTAAATCTATATGCAGAAGTACCATTTGATGATACTGAATACCATAATGTAGGAGAAGCACCACTTACAACAGCAAAATTCTCATCGAAATGGAATGAATGACCTTTATTAGAAACATCTCCAACTGGGAGATTCTCGTCCACATTAACAGTCAGTGTATTGCCAGCCATAGCAGTTGTACAACCAGTACCACCAGCTATAGTTAATGTAGTAGTAGCTGCTGCAGCTGCAGTAGATCCTGAATCCCCCGCAACTGTTTGGAATAAGTTCTGAACGATATTTGGAGCATCGTTAGTGATAGTAATAGCACCTGCGTTGAGGTTAGTGCTAATACCAGTACCACCTAAGAAGTTAAGACTATCAGTAGTTACAGTAGCTGAAGTTTGTCCATTATCTGCACCGAATGTCTCAAAGAGATTCTGATCAGGATCTCCAAGAGCTCCTGTCATATTGATTGTTAAAGTGTCTCCAACCAATGCAGTACCAATGTTTGTACCACCAACAATATTAAAAGTGTCGTTAGGAGCAGATGCAGTGGTTGTACCAGTATCACCAGTAAATGTCTCGAATAAGTTTTGTGTCGTTCCACCGCTACCACCTGTCCCTTCCTCATCATTAGCAGGTGACCACTTCTGGGTTGATGCAACCCACTTAAGAACTTGTCCGTCTGAAGGACCACCACTCACAGTGGTATCAACATCACTTAATAATGAAATACTACTGTTTTCTGAGATAAGAGGTACCCAAGCAGCAGCATGAGCGAAATATCCTTTACCTGTATCATGTGCATGAGCAAACATACCATGATGATCTGTGGCATTTGGTAATCCTGCTTCAGTAGCGTATGGTGCATACCATTTAAAGTATCCATCATCACCATCAATATATGTGTATGCAGATCCAGATCCACCTGCCCAAAGTTTAATATCTCCTGTCCCAGTTTGCTTGATTACTATGTCATCAGTACCGTCACAAACGATCTGATTAGCATTTGTATCAAGATTAGAACTTAAAATATTATAGTCACCTGCTCTAAAAGCACCACTGGGACTAGAAGTCCACTTTAAAACCTGTCCATCAGTCGGTGCTCCACTGATGTCCACTTGGATTGTAGTATCGTTACCTAATGCTGTGTAAAGCTCATCAAAGTTGGCATTTACCTTGATGGCACCATCACGCAAAGTATCACCAGTGCCATCATTTGCAGAAGATCCAATACCAACTGATTGTTTAGCCATGTTTTTACAGTTTGTACAGTTTTATTTATGTGGCATCGAACGAGATACCAGTAGTATCCAACGATACGTTGGTACTTGAGAAGTCCTCAGCAGTTTGACCGCCACCAACACCTGTCACAGTGAGAGTTGCAACGTCAGTTGTTAGAGGAGAGTTAGTTGCAGGGGTTGCACCCACAGGTCCTGTGATAACACATCTGTATTTGTATCCAGACATGTATGACAGAGCAGTGAATGTAAGACTATTAGCAGTAGATCCTGTGATAACAGCAAATGAATATCCACCATCTGTAGATCTGAACCATTGATAAGTCTTAGGACCATCCTCAGGACTAATAGATGCAGTAACAGTAAATGTAACTGATGAAGCAACTTCCACTGTAGCACTCTGAGGTTGTGCACCAAGCAATATAGTAGCTGGTGGTGCCTCACCGCCACCTGCAGGAGGTGCAGGAGGTGTAGCAGCACCATCATTATCTGGTTTCTGCAATACTTCTCTAGTAGTTAATCCAATAAGATATGGAAACTGAGGAACTAAATTCTGTTCAGAATCTAATTGAGTAGATAAGAAATATGCATAAGTTCCATTAGGAAATTCAGGTGTTACTGCAAATCTACCATTATGGTAATCAAGTGTTCCTAATCCTTCTTGGTATTCCCAATCTTGTATAAGTGATCCTGCAGGTGGATTCTGCTGAGTAGTACCATAAGTAGGTCTTCCATCTGCTTCCTCTGATTTAACTCTATATGAACTACTTGCTACTGCAATATCAGAACTATTATTCCATGGACTACTATAGATGTAAGGACCATAAACAGGGAATCCATCAAAAGCAATTCCAACCATTTTAGAATGTCCATCAGGATGTCTTAGATTGTCACCGTTATACTGACTGGAACCATAATAATCATTATATCCTGCCATTACAGAATTTGCCTTCCAACAAGAAAGGAAATCTGTATCATGATAATGATATTGACCTGTATTTTCAGGATGTCCACCACATGTATCATCACCAAAATCTACAACAGCATCTTCGAAATGTGCGTTCCAGTTAAATCCAGTAGGAGGGTTACCACCTGCACCTGCACTAGGATTAAAGAAGACGACACCGTTAGATGCAACACCAATAGCACCTAAAGGTACTGCAGCTCTTGCATTTCTTTGATCAAAATATTGATAAGTTCCACTATATGTCTCTCTAGTATAATCAACAATCAACTCAAGATTGGTTGATGTTGCTCTCCAAAATTCTCCAGAAGCAACTGTCTGTTGAGTACCAGTATACTTAAATACTTGCTTCTTTTCATTAGCAGTTCCTTCATCCAATATGAAAAGGATTCTATCTCCAACTTGTATCGAACTTCCTAATAAAGCATTATCTGCAACAGATATAGGGATACTAATTACAAATCCATTTTGTGAAAAATTAGCATCATCAAAAGTTCTACTAATACCAAACGTACCACCCCTATAATACCAAGAATGCTCAAAGTCTTGCTCTGTTACATTGTTGGGATTATTTACATTAGGAAAGGTACCAAAAGTAACGGGGTTGGGGAGTCCATCCCCGTCCACCGTTATTACTTTGGTTCCTTGATTATATGTTGATGTAGCAGCCATGTTCTATTTATTGGAAGATCTGAGTAGGTAAGAAGTTAGAGATGATTGTCGCACCAGTCTGAACTGTGAGGATCACAGAGTTGGAATATACAGGTGAAGCACCTGCAGCAGTTATCGCAACACGGAACTCATCACCATCATCTGCCTGTGCGGCTGAAGGTGTACTGTAAACAGAACTGGTTGCTCCAGTAATGTTAGCCCATGCAGTCTCACCATACTGCTTACGCTGCCACTGATAGTTAAGTGGAGTAGTTCCAACTGTACCATCAGAAGACTTGATGAATGCACCGAGAACAGTAAATCCTGCAGTCTGACCTTGGTTAACTGTTACGTTAACTGGTTGTGCTGTGATCTGAATGTAGCCAGGAACAATAACGATTGGGTTACCTTCGTTGTCAGTTCCTTCACCTGCGTAGGTATCAAATCCTTGGTTAACAGCAGGTCCTACTGGTGGAGTCCAGTCATCAGGAACTTCAGTCTCGACTGTAACTTCAGGACTAGAGTATCCAACACCTGCAGTCTTAACATCAATTCTTAAAAGACCCATTAGTGCACGAACACGACCATCAAATCCAGAGGAAGATACAACATCAACGTTTGGACGTGATGTATATCCATCACCAGGAGAGGTGATTATTGCAGTATTAATTTCACCTGTTGTGATAGAAGCAAGTGCTTCTGCGTTACGTCCCTTAACAGTTCCTGTGTATTCGAAAGTAATCAAGGAGTTGGAAGATTCGATCAACGCAACTTCACGATTCTCATTCTCACCCTCGATTTGTAGTAAGTCACCTGCCTCAATAGGAGGTACGACTGTAGCAGCAATAACGTCAGCATCAGAACCAATGTATGAGAAAGCAACGAATGTTGATCCCGCACGAGGAACTTCAGCAAAAATTATTCTAGAACCAACAAGTTCGTAACCTACGCCTGGTTCCTGAATAACACCATTCAGTGAACAAATGATATTGTTCTCAGGAAGTATGGTACTAGAGCTAACACCTTCAGTTAGAGTTAGTGAGTAGAATCCACCTGCGTAACGTAAGTTAAAGGAAGATCTTAATGAATCAAACTCGAAGGAGATATCATCTAACTGACGTAATTTACCAACGTAGTATCCGATGAATTCTGATCCAACTGTAGGAGGTTCAGTAAACTGAATCTGATCAGAGAATGCAGTGTATGCAAAGTTTGCACCAGGTGGTTGTAGGATACCATTAACGAATGTTAATAGGTGACCTGCAGGATCTGGGAAGTAAGATTCACCGTTATTTACAGTTAACTTAAATGTAGTTTGCTCACCATCAAATCCTCTGAAGAATCTGTTACAACGTCCGACTAGACCCTTAGATTGTGTTACACCTGCAGACCAATCAGCATCAGAAATAATTGTTAAGTCAGATGGGAAATCACCAACTACATCTTCTAACCAAAGTCTACCAGTTGTACCGATAACACTCTTACCAGAAACCCTACCATAACCATTTACAGCATTTTCAGTAACACCATTTGCTTCTGCAAGGATAATTGGGAAGTTATTAAGGTTCTCAAATTTACCCAGTGCAGTACCACCACCAACTAACCAGTTAGAATCAGGAGTTACAATTTCACCATTGGAGTCAGTTCCATATGGTTGTAAGTTTGCAATCCACATCTTATGTGGTACTGGAGGAGTTGCTTCAGCATCAGGTGCTTGGTACTTAGTAACAACAGCAGTGAATCCTGGTTCCTTAATAATTGTACCTTGTAGTAAGTAAACTAAATCACCTGCGTTAAAGTCACCACTGTAACCACCATCACGAACAATACTAGCAATATCTAATTCTATTGTAGAAACAGCATGTACATACTGATTAAGTTCTAATGGTTCGAAACCATCAGCACGAATATCTGCAATGTCAAGAATCTTATCTGTGATAGATCCGTAAATTATATCACCATCTTTAAAGTCTTCTTGGATTGATTCGATATCGATTGTGATACGTCCACCAGTATTACCAATTAGAGCACCTTCAGAATTTTCATAAGAAACGATATCTGCTTGAGCAGCATTTGTCTTGTTAAAGACTTTTTCACCAGTAGCAAAATTACCTCTATCGGTGTTGATCAACATACGAGTAACACCTGCTCCATTGATAGAAGCAGTCTGTCCACTTGTTGCACCTTCGATAACATCATTATCAGAGAATGTTCCAGTTAGAGATTCTACATAAACGTAACCCTCATCACTCTGGTCACCTGTTAGAGGTGAAGTCTGAATAACTACTGCATTGTTAGCACCTGCACCTTGTTTCTGTACAGTCTCACCATTTGTAAATCTAGCAGTAGCAGCATCAATATTAAACTTGTAGTATAGTTTAACAATACTTGCTTCGTTATTTCTAATTCTAGTAACTTCAGCAAGTGCGTTAGATGTAGCACCAATTAGAATGTCAGCAACGTTAAATCCTGCACTAATTGGTTGTTCCAAATCACGCATTGGATATTGTGCAGCAGGTAAAGAAATACCAGAACGTACAACTGTTTGTAATCTTTGTTGACCAGTTAGAGATTTGTTTAACTGGAATAATCTATATCTTGCATCATGCTTAATTTCACGAGCAATTTCGAACCAATCTGCAGTTGCGTTAAGAACATAGTAGTATGTCTGATCCTGTAAACTTTGTTCGATCTGACCAGATGCAGGAACATAAGCAACAATATCACCACGGAAGAAGAAGTTAGGACGTGTAATCCTTACAACACTTTCTCTTCTTTCGAATCCAACTTCGATAGTTGGAGTCAATAGAATCAATTCTGGATCAGTGTTATAATCTTCACCCTCATCATATAGATTTTGTAAGTTAGTAACATGAGTACTATTGATATAATTAACTAAGTTGTTAGAAGGAGGTTGAGATCTGTTTAAACCATGGTACGCAAGGTTTAGAGAACTATCAATTCTAAACTCTGTACTTTCCCAATCGTACTCAAATCTATCAGGGATAGCAGCACTATTTGTAGTATCTTTGTAGATATCATATCCAGACCACTGAGAAGTATTATTCTGATCATACAATGTACGTTTTACATACTCACGAATTCTAGTTGTGTAGAATAGTAAGTGCTGTCTAACAACAGTTGGGAATGCGATAAAGTTACCTTCACCATCAAACCAAGTGTTAACCAACTTAAGCATACCTTGGTTACCACCTGTATTCATGTCATACAATAATGCATGAATCATATCATCAGCAAATTGCTTGTCTGCACCAGTACCAGGATATTGGTTAACAGTTCTATCGTATGCCTTGTTAACAATTGCGTGCTTATTAAAGAGAAGATGTCTTGCACACTTCTTATCAGACTTAGATCCACCACCAAGTGTATTGAGTAATACATCGAATAATGTATCAGTTGCAGACGTTACATTATAACAAGTAAATGTCTGATAGTTTTGGTTAAATCTGAATGGTGGAATCTTCTCGATAGCATCCAAGTGACTTCCACCACCACCTTTAGCAAGATAGATTGTGTCAATGATGATTTGCATCAAAGATTCTATATTTGCTGCAGCAGTTGGACATGTTGTATTCCAATCTCCTGCATCAGCACCATCAGTATGGAATGTGATTGATACATCACGTTCTGCCATTTCAGGAGCGTACTTAACTGGCCAAATCATTGGTAGAGATTTAGTAATCGTACCATCAGTTAGAGCTGCAGGTGTGTTAATTGCAGTAGTATAGATTGCCATCGAAGTTGTGATAGCAGATGCAACATCAGCACACTTAGGATTATTAGTGTCAGCAGTAATTACATAGTTACTTGCACTATATGGTTTAAAGTCAAGATCATTGTAGAATGATTGCTTATACTTGTGTCCACTTCTAGGATATGTCTTCTGTGCAGTATTACCATCTCTTGAGCATGTGAATGTCAAGGAGTTAGGTGCTAACTTAACAGATGTTCCAGTGAATAGATCATGTGAACCAATTGTTAATGCTAAGTATCCAGTTGCAGGATCGTAAGTAGCATTAGTTGGTGTGTAAGTGACGATTGGTGATTGACCAACATCAACAGTAATTGTGTTACCTGACTTAGCAACGATAGGCATTGGTCTATCGAAAGCAGGATCCTTAGCACGAGGATATGTATGATTAGTTGTGTAATCATCTTGTGCACAAGTGAATGTTAATGAATCAGTTCTGATCTTAACGTTTGCACCTGCTCTAACAACACCACCAGAAGTTGCAGATACAAATGAATGAGTTGTAGTGTTAGTAGAAGGAATATTTTCTAGAACTTGTACATCAAATGTATTTGTTCCTACGTTAGAAATAGTCAACCAGTTTCCACTTGCAGGGTCACTTGATCTTGGATAAGAATGATTACCTGAACCTTGTGTACATGTGAAGGTTAATGAATTATCAGCAATGTTAACTTTGTCTCCATTGTTCCATCCATGATTATTAATAGTTAAGGTCATTACACCTGTATTTGGATCATATGCAGCACCAGTAACTGTCTTCGCTGCACTTGGTCCTTCTAGTGTGTTTGATCCAATATCTAATACTAAGTGTCCAGTACCTGCATCATATGTTGCGTTAGAAACATTAAAGTCTACAAACGGTGTTGAGGTTACGTTAACAGTTATTGAGGTTGATGTGTATGCAGTTATGGATAATGTTTGACCAGATGCATAATCAGTAGATCTTGGATATCCATGAACTGTGGAGTTACCATCAAAATCACAAGTGAAGTTTAATCCATTATCATCAATCGTGATTGTGTTGGAATTAGTTAAGTTGTGAGCAGAAGCAAAGGTAAGAATTAATTCACCAGTAGTACCATCATATGTTGCTCCATTAGGTGTCAACTCAGTAGGTGCACCACCAACATTGACACAGTTAGTTGCAGCACTTACAAATGTATGATCGTATGCACCACCAGTCATTACTGCACCAGGTAGAGCACTTACAAATTGATGCTGATAATTACCACCAGTGATTAGAGCACCAGTTTGAGCACTTACAAATGCGTGAGTGTACTGATCGTTAGGACCAGAAGCACCAACTTGTAATGTAACTACACCTGAAGGATTCTGTCTTGTAATACCATTGGTTGTAGCTGATACAAACTGATGAGTGTAATCACCACCAGTGTGGATAGCACCTGCAGTTGCAGATTTAAAGGTATGCTGATAATTACCACCACTAATTACAGCACCAGAAACTGCATACTGGAAGTAATGAGTTGTGAGGTTGGAGATAGCACCAGATCCATCATTTACATCTAATGTAATTGTTCCATCTTGCTTATGAAGACCATTAGCAGCGAATGATTGGAATTGATGTGTGTACTGATCATTAGGACCAGAGATACCAACTTGTATACTGAAGTTATTGTTATCAACGAATGTTACTGGTAACCACTCATCATATACTGGGTCAGTTGTTCTTGGATATGAGTGATCGCTAGAATTACCATCTTTATTACATCTAAATGTAACTGCATTAGGAGCAATCTTAACCATGTCACCTGCATAAGTTACTCCATTAGGAGAAGCAGTTACAAAATTATGAGTTGTAGTATCAGAAGATATACCAACATTAACTTCGAATGTATCGTTAGTTACGTTAGTAACTTGTAGCCACTTATCGAATGGATAATCAGATCCACCAGGAGCAGCAGAACCATACTGTCTAGGATATGATTTAACAGCACTGTTACCATCTAATCCACATGTGAATGAAATTGAGTTAGCAGCAATCTTAATTCTATCGTTATTCGCAAAACCATGATTAGTGATAGTAACAACCATCTTACCATCAGCAGGTGTGTAGGTTGCACTTTCGATAGTATGTGTTGTATGACCCGCTAAACCATGGTTGTTCATGGTTAGTGTCATTACACCAGTAGATGAGTTGTATGCAGCACTTGTTGGTGTATGTGTTGTATGTCCAACAGCATCAATATTAATTGCTGTATTCCATGCAGGGTCAGGACCATTAGGTGCTGAAGCACGAGGATAAACGTGATTTGTTGCTTGACTATCTTCGTCACACTTAAAGACTAAAGAACTTGTTGCTATCTTAATGCTCTCTCCAGTTCTAAATTCATGAGCACCAATTGATAGAACGATGTTACCAGTATTAGGTGTAAAGACTGCATTGTGTACATCATAATTCTTAATAACAGATGCACCAACATTAACTGTGATTGTAGTCTCAGTAGTACCGATAATCTGAACTGGTTCACCACTAACAGGATCAGTTGTTCTTGGGTAAGTTTTAGTTGAGTTATTTCCATCCATCACACAAGTAAAGGATAGAGAATTATCAGCAATCTTAATATTAGTTCCTTGACTTAATGTATGGTTACCGATAGTTAAGATTAAGTTACCAGTATTAGGTTCGTAAACTACGTTAGTAGGAGTAAACTTCTTAATCTTAGAAGTACCAACATTAACTGTAAATGTATCATTAGTCTTAGAAATAATAGGTAACCATTGTCCACTTACAGGATCAGTTGATCTTGGATATGTGTGGTTACTGTAGAAATTATCCATTGAGCAAGTTAATGTCAATGAATTATCAGCAACGTTAATCTTGTCTCCTACACCAAATCCATGTCCTGAAACTGTTAGAGTTAATAGACCTGTACCTGCATCATAAGCAGCATTAGTTGCAGTATGAGTTGTAGATGCAACATCAACAATATCAATAGCAGTATCGAATGAAGGATCAGCACCATAGTTAAGTGCTAGAGATTCATTTCTCATTACCTGAATCGCTAGATCTCTTGCATAGTTACATATCCAGATTGCTTCAGTAGCATGAGTTAGACCTTCATTAACATAGTATTCAGCAGCACGAACAATCTTGTTGTTACCACCATGACGTAGGTTCCAAACCATAGCGTCAAGGAAGTCACTTAAGTCATGTACACAGTTGATATTTCCACCAGGAATATTAAGTGAAGGATATTGTACTTTAGCAGCAGCAATAGTTTCTTCAGCAATAACACGGATATTTCTTTCGATTACATCAGCAGCGTTAATGAATCTATCTTTAACAGCATTACGTTCGTAAGTAGAAACGTCAACGTTGTCAAAGGACTCACTACCGCCACCAGTTATACCATCGTCATCTCCTGTATCTGCATCTGGGTTATAGATGTAAAGGTTCTCACGACCAAATCCATTACGGATAGTCATAATTGCAATTTCAGTTGCAATCTTAAGAACACTAATACCTGCTTCATCTTCACCAGGAGCAACTCCAACATTACATGTAATTTGACCAGTCTGTCTCTTAAGTCCATCTGTGGTAAATGATACAAATGAATGAGCAGAAGTATTAGTAGAAGGAACAGTTGTTAATACCTGAACACTGAAAGTATTAGCATCAACATAAGTTACAGGTAACCATGCTTTGTATGCAGGATCTTGAGGTCTTGGATATTGCTTAGTCTGTGAATTACACTGTAATGAAAGAGCATTTTCAGTTATCATTACATAATCATTTGCCTTCGTAATACCATTAGAAGTTGCAGACTTAAATGTATGTGCAGTTACGTTAGTAGAAGGAATCTCTGCTAGAACCTGAACATCAAAAGTATTATTAGTTACGTTAAGAATAGGTAACCATGAATTTGAGGCAGGGTCAGTAGAACGAGGATATGTATGATCAGATACGTTGTTGTCTAACATACATGTAAATGTTAATGAGTTATCAGCAATCTTTACACTATCACCAACACTAAATCCATGGTTAGTGCAGGTCAATGTCATGATACCTGTCTCTGGATTATAAGTAGCAGTTTCTACAGTATCCTGTGACTGACCAGTAAACGGATGACCATTTAATGTAAATGCTACAACACCTGTATTAGGATCATAAGTAGCACCTGTTGGTGTATGAGATGTTTGTGATACCTCAGTAATTTCTACAGATGTATTATAAACAGGATCTGTATCACGAGGATATGAATGCTCAGTTATATAATCATCTCTATCACATGTAAATGTTAATGCTTCTTTCTTAAATCTGAAACTCTGTCCAGTAACTAATTGGTGTGCACCAATAGTCATTTGTAATGCACCTGATACAGGGTTGTAATCAGCAGCAGATACGTTGTAGTAAACTAAAGGAGTTGTACCAACATTAACTGTAATTGTTGATAATGTATATGCAGTAATAGCAAGAGACTTACCATATGCAGGATCACCTTTACGAGGATAAGTATGATTGTCCTCATTCTGGTTCATTTCACAAGTGAAGGTTAAACCATCTTCTGCAATCTCAATAGTATTAGAAGAAGTTAATCCGTGACTTGGAATTGTTAAAATTAAGTTACCAGTAGAAGGTTGATAAACTACGTTTTGTGGAGTATGTTGTCCACCACCATTATCAGTAACAGCATTAGTTGCAGCAGTTACAAATGTATGTCCATAGTTACCACCTGCTTCGATAGCATTTAGAGATGCTCTAACGAATTGGTGTGTATGCTGACGACCATTTAACTGAATAAGATTATCAGTCTCAGAATCAAGATATAGTTTAGCAGCTTCATATGTCTTACTGTTACCACCCTTTCTAAGGTCATGTGCAACAGCCTTTAATATATCAAGAACATCATCTACACAATTCTGAGCACCATCAGGAACAGTGAAGTTAAGGAACTTAGAAAGATCGTTCATTGTATGAACTGCTTCCCAAGCAATTACATTAGCGTTCTTCTCAATCAAGTGAGCAGCATCTAATACTCTGTTATTAGAATCATAAGCATCAGGATTATAACCCTCTGGGTCAATAGTGATTGTTGGATCTCTATAAACTGCAAGGTCTGTGTACTGCATTGTATAGTAGTCATCCTGATATACAGTTGGAATAGATTCTCCAAGACCTGCAGCAGTTTGACCTTGAGGTAAGAGAGTGTTGTTGATACACTTCTTACATAACATTCTTACATATTCATATACATCTAATACAGCACTTAGTTCATTGTCAACCGAATAAAGTTCGTTATTAGCGTTGAGGAACTTACTGGTGTTGTACTGGATAGCATTAGTTCCACCTGTAACCAAGTCAGCAATAATAGCAGGAAGAATATAAGTCTTGATTTCGAAAGTGCACTTATTAGGATTAGCGTTAGGGTTTTGATAGAAGTCATAAGTTGTACTATTAATATTTGCTTGGTAGGTTGCTTCTAACCAACCAACAGCTTCAGCAGCAATTGCATCACGGTTCTGCCAGATTAGATCACCTGCATCTCTAAATCTCTGACCTGTAGGTCCAAGAACATCTCCAATATCATCACATAATTTAACAATAGCATCCTGAATCTCTTGTGAAGCAGGAGATGAGAAGTTGTTAGGTATACGAAGTATATCAGTATACTGAGTACCACCATAAGTCTTAAGATCTGAACTTGTAGTTGTAATTACATAATTACAAATTGGTGCTAATTCTCTATAGGTGTAAATTGACTGAAGAATCTCATTAGCGATATGCTCTAATCCTTCGTATGCAGTTAAGTAGTTTCTAGCAGCAAGTGTACTGTTATAGTTACCACCATAACGTAAATCTTGGATAACACCTTTAAGAATAAACTCTTTAGTATCTCTTAAACAGAAACTTGTACCCTGTTGAGGACCAACTCCATCAGCAGTATCACCAGGCATCACCAAATCAGGATATTTTGCCTTCATCTTCCAGACTGCAGTTTCAGCAATCCATGCTCTGTTAAGTTCTAAAATATCTGCTGCTTGACGGAAAGCATCTCTTGATATATCAACTTCCTCAACAATAACTTCACGAGTATCATAATCAACTTTAGTTGCTTGAGAAGCAGAATTAGTAGTACCAGTTAGAGTTGCATATGCTTCATTATTACTCATAATGATAGGCAACTCATTACTCATTGAGAAGGTAATACCAGTTGTAGATGTTGGGAATAGAGTAGAAGGTGTAAAGGATGAAGTATACTTAGACTCTCCACCATAGAATACAACGTTATCAATATATCCAACATAGTTGTTACCACCGTTCCACTCAGCACCAATAGTCATCTTACGTTCACGGTAAGTATTAGTGTCTGTGTAATCAGTACCAACTTGTGAACCATTAACCCAAAGTTTGAGTATTTGACTGGTTCTAGTCATGGCAATGTGATACCATGTATTAGCACTCATACCATGAGCACCACTAATCACATCAGAACCATTAATCTTATACTTCAGGTTACCTGAATCAAAGTAAAGACTTGGAGAATTAACTTCTGAAGCACCACTTGTACGCATATCAAGTAGGTACTTAGTAGTGTTCATTGCAGTTGTAGGACGTACCCACATCTCAATGGTAAAGTCTGATGTGCCAAATGCAGGTATAGTGGATAATGCATATGAGAGGTATGCTCCTGAATCAAGTTTCAGGGACTTCGTTCCACTACGTTTTTCTATAGCTGTTAGTCTTGCTGAAGCAGGATATATGGTAGTAGCATTAGTAACTGCACTCTGGAATGTATGTGCATAACTACCACCAACTTCTACAGCATCTGCGATTGCTCTTACAAATGTATGTGGAGTAGTATTAGAAGAAGGAGCAGAACTTAATACGTTAATAGTAATAGTTCCATCTTGTCTAGTAATGTTGTTAGAACCAGAAGTTACATATGTGTGAACATATTGCTCATCTGCAGGAGATTCACCAACCTGAACACCAATATTATTATCATCGATTACAGTAACATCTAACCACTGATTATCGACTGGATCAGTGCTTCTTGGATATGTGTGATTACTACCATTACCATCTTTAGTGCAACTGAATGTTAATGAATCGGTAGCAATCTTGATTCTGTTACCAGTCTGCATTCCATGGTTAACAATACTAAGTTTAAGAGTACCGTTAGAAGGTTCATAAACTGCATCAGATGAAGTAAATGTTGCTTGTACACCAATAGAGGTTACATTAATCTTAGTATTGTATACAGGGTCTTGTCCACCTGAAGGGTTACCTGAACCTGCAACTCTAGGATAAGAGTGCTCTGTAGCATCACTATCTTGAGTACAAGTAAAGATCAATGAATTTGGTTTTAATCTAATACTGTCACCAACATTAAGATTATGGTTACCAACATTAAGAACAGTAGAACCTGTGATTGGATCATAATCTGCACCAGTTACTTGTAAGTATGTCTTAGGAGTAGCACCAACATTAACTGTAAATGTATTAGTTGTAGTTTTTAAAATCTGAAGTTGTTGTCCTTGTCCAACTGGATCATCAGCACGAGGATAGTCATGGTTGGATGCATTACCATCCATTGCACAACTAAATCTCAATGCATTAACAGCAAACGATACTTTATTACCTACAGAATAACCATGGTTATTAAGAGTAAGAGTTAACTGTCCAGTATCAGGATCATATGTTGCTCCTGTAGGAGTTATATTAACGTTAGATCCACCAGGATTATTAGTAATCTTAGTATTGGTGACATACTCTTTAAGTTTAAAGATACCAGTAACAGTTTGAGCATACAACCATCTTAAACCAGAGTTTGCACCCTTAAGTGGGAATGATGCACCAGTAGTTGCTCCTATAATTGTGTCACCAGGAACGAAGAATCCAGTACCACCTCTATCCTTATAAGCAAACTTGTAAACACGAATGTTCTCATTCTCTTGATAAGTACCATCTGAGATAACTGAGAGTGCATTGATATTATCAAGGTTACCACCTGCCTTAACGGAATTAGCAATAGCAGATACAAATGTATGTGTGTAGTTACCACCAGAAATTACAGCACCTGCAGTTGCAGATACAAATGTATGAGCATCAGTATTAGAGATAGCACCCTGTCCACCGTTCACATTAACTGTGATTGTGGTTCCTGTTTTAGAAATGATAGGAAGTGCAGTGTCATACGCATAGTCAGCACCACTAGATGTGTTAGCACCATTAGCACGAGGATATAATCCTTCACCACCACCGTTGTAAGCACACTGGAATCTTAATGATTCAGTGGCAAGTTTAATACTTGTACCAACTTCTAAAGTGTGTGCACCAATAGTTAATTGCAAATCACCAGAAGTTATATTGTAATTTGCAGCAGTAACATCATGGTTAACGAGAGGAGTTGTACCAACGTTAATTGTAATTGTTGTATTTCCACCACCAACAGCAGTAATAGGGATCTGCTTTTCATACCATGGGTCAGTAGGACGTGGGTATGTCTTTTGAGCAGTATTACCATCCATACCACAAGTAAATGTTAATCCATAAGGATCAATTCTTACAGTGTCAGATGTTGTTAAAGTATGTGATCCAATGGTAAGAACCATGTCACCAGTTGTGGCATTATAAGTTGCACCTGAAGGAGTGAACTGATCACCACTAAATGCAGTAGTAGCAAGATTTGCTAAAGTATCAATAGAAGATGCTACGTTTGCACAGTTTGTTTCATTCTGGTTAGATCCTGAAGCATAATCTGGATCATAGTAATGTGCAACACTAGAACTCTCTAGATATGGAGCAGAGTATGTTGTAGGATCATTAAGGTTATAACCAGTTTCACTAAGAGACTGACTGTAGAGCAAGTTTCTCATTGCTCTCTTACATAATTCTTTTGCTTTATTAAATGCAGTTATCGCTTCTTCTGTTTCTGGAAGACCATTGTTAATTGGAATTCCATTTGAGTCAAAGAACTTCTTAGTAAAGGTTACAATTGCATAATTACCATCACTTTCTAGGTCATCTGCAATAGCATCAATAAAGTATCCTGTATCTCTATTACACTTGATCTCTTTAGGAGTATAACCTGCATCAGGTGTAGTAAGATCAATAAGATCACTTAGTGACGCTGCTTCGAGGACTTCCTTAACATTGGTCCAAAGAGTTGTAAGAGCAGCCTGAACGTCAGCACAATTGTCAGCACCGTTGTTAGTAGTATTGGTACCTGCTGATCCATAATTACCGCCAGGATTAGGGTCAGCAGTAATACCAGTATTGTTATTAGGTCCACTAGATTGCTCATTGTATTTTGTATAAACGACAGCATCAATAGTTTCAGATCCACTTAAAGTGTTCTGAATAGCATCCTGCATATAATCTACACATCTCTGGAATCCCCAAACAGTTTCAGTTTCTTCACCAAGAAGATATGCTAATGATGTACCATCAGGGAAGTACTTCTGTAAGAACTTACGAGTATAAACTGTACCACCCCATCCTGTGTCTCTTGAGAGAGCATCGATGAGATATCTCATATCTCTCTTACATTTAGTAGCACTAGGAATTGTAGAACTAGGATACTGAACAATCATGTCCTGATATGCCTTAGCAATAATCCATTCGCTATTTTTTTGTATTAAACGATATCCATCTTTAAATCTACCATACTGAGTAGTTTCTGTTTCTCCAGTGTAATAGAAATCAGGATAGTCGATTGCAATCTGAGAGGTTGCAAAATCGATAATTTCTTGTCTATTATTTCTAATGCTTCTAGCAGCATCTTTATATCTGTTAATAGCGTCAGTTTCAGCATTACCGTAACTAACATTGATAGAACGAATCTTATCATTATTAGTGATTGTACCACCAGATAAGTTGTTATATTCGATCTCAGTAGAACGTACTGACTCATAATCAAGGAAGTCAGCGTTAATACGATCTGCAGCGTCAGTTAATGTAGTAGGAGTAATAGTTGTCTCAGAGATATTATCAAGAATAATATTCTGGTTAGATAGAGATATAAGTCTCTCAAATACTAATCCGAAGAATGTAGAACCTTTGTTAATGATAAGAGTATCTACAACGTCACCTAACTTGATATCACCTGAAACAGTAGCATTTAACGATCCAGCAGTAATTGTTTCACCATCAACAAAATTAGCAACAGATTTAGCTACAAAGTACAATACAGGTGGTTGTGCTTCAGCATCTACTCTAACAACTTCAGCAAGAGCACCTGAAATTCCACCAGTTAGTTGATCTCCTTCTTCGAAGGCTACTGCAGTTGCAAGGTTGATAGAACTGATAGGATCTCTATATGGAGAAATTCCAACTACTTTAGCAGCAATATTTGATGCTGAAGAGTATATAAAGTCATTTAAGAAAATAGCATAAGCACCAGTCTCATATTCGGCAGTACCAGAAGTCTTAGAAAGAACTAAGAAGGAATCAGTATTACCATCAAGGTCTAAGTTAGTTTCTTCGACTTTAGCGGTTTCTCCACTTAAAGCAACCTTAGTAACGACTTCTTCGAACTCAAAGATAGTTTCTTGACTTAAAACATCAATGGAACCAATTAAAGCACTAAATCCAGTTCTAGAAACGTCAATTCTTTCATTGAGTTGATAAGGACCAGATGTGATGTCAATAACATCAATACTTGCTGCACCAGTAGCAACAACTCTAGAATTGGCATTAGAAGTGAATCCAGAAACAAAATCACCGATTTGTGGGAAAATACCACCAATAGTGTTTAGATTAAGTCTAGTAATCTGTAATATCTGTATTTCTACGTTTCTGTAAACAACCTTAGAATCTGGTCTTGGTGGTTCAGCAAATACGATCTGATTACCAACAATTTGATATGCAGTACCAGGTGACTGGATAACACCGTTTAAGGTGACCAACATCTGATTTTCTTTAATTATTACCTGTTCACCTTCTACACTAAGTGGGAATCCTTTAGTAGAACCATCAAACTGATCTGAGATGTTATCTAACTTCTTAACGATAGATGTTAAGATTTCCTCAGAGTTTGTTAGTCTTTTCTTTCTGAATAGAACTTCAGAGTTGTTAAATGTAGAATATATTGGTTGAGCAGCACCAAATGATGTAATTTGGTTAACATTGGTATATTCGTTAATATTAACCTGTTTTGTAAACTCAGTACCAATCTTACGTCCAGAAACGTCCTTACCACCAGTCAGTTCTAACTGACCGAACATATTAAATCCTGCAGGGTGATTATTCTCTAATACCTGCTTCTTCCAACGGTTAATTGGAATTTGTGACTTAATAACATATGAGAAGTTCTGATAGAAGTAAGAGTCCTGAATCTTTTGTACGATCTCAGAAGGTTTACCAACGTCATCAATAAATCTACCAGATGTTCTTGTAAGAGCATCAATATTAAGAATACCTCTTGCAATGTTAACATTGTCAATAATACCAGATGCACGAGATATAACACCTTGTACTTTACCACCTACAACAAATTCACCACTTGGATTAACAATCTTAAGAATTTTAGGACCAATTTGCCAACCGTCATTAATAGAAACAGTACCGAAGGCATTTGCTAATTCATAAGATTCACCTTGGAATACTTCTTCAGATTCTAAGAATCTTGAGGTTTCTACAACAGCAGTTGCTTGACCACCGAATACCTCAGTAAGAAGAACCTGTCTTCCATCACCTTGTGTTAAGAAGGTAATAAAGTTACCAGAATCAGCATCAGCAGGTGTTAACGCAAATCTAAGTTGATCAGATTCTAGTGAGTTAGCATCACCTGCAATAGCATAGTAAGTCTGTGTAGATGACAATGAAGTCAAACCAACTGAACTTGGTTTTGGTAGTTCACCAACTGTAGTACCGATATCTTCTGCACGGAACTGTACAGCAGCACCAGTTGTAATACCATGTGGGAAGTTAAACTGTAGATAGTTAAGGTCTAAGTTAACAACGTATGTAAATTCTGATTTTAGAGTAACAACTGGTTCTGAACTATATCCTGCACCTGGATCTTTAACGATGATCTCAGACAGTCTGTTGTTTTTAACAACTGCCTCAGCATTAGCACCAGTTCCACCACCACCTTCGATTACAACAACAGGAGCAGATGTATAGCCAGCACCTGGATTGGTTATCTTGATCTGTGATAGTATTGAGGTATTAAAGAGTTGTAAGTTAACTGGGAATGCAATCTCAGGACGTAGAGTATAGTCATGAGAGTAACCATAACCAAATTCATTGTTCTTAAGAGTTTTAATCTTACCAATCTGTGTACCAGTTAAGAATATAGAAGCACCTGTACCTTCAGCAGGTATAACAACAGTTAATTCTGCACCAGAACCAGAAAGTGTAGGTCCAAGAATTCCTGGTATACCATCTACATCGATAACACCAGTTGTGTATCCAGAACCAGGATCAATAAGAGCAACATCACTGATTGTTCCTGAATCAGTCTCAGCATCAATAGTAACTGTGATGTTAGCTAGACCACCTTCACCATCACCTATAATAGGAACCTGTGTATATACGCCAGGTGCATATTCAGTACCACCGTTAGTAATTCTTATCTTCTCAATCTTACGATCAGATGCAACCTCTGAAATAATTGGTAGTTTCTTATAGAATCCACCTGGAGAGATCAACTTAATTGTGTTAATAGGTCCAATCGCTTTCTTAGAAGTTGTGGAATAGTATGAATTAGGTTTATCCTGATCATCCAATCCAATCATTGCAGTATTAAATTCTGGTTCATGCTCTAATGGGAATCTGAACTCAGTATCACTAATAATCGCAGCAATATTAAATGTACCATCATAAGGAGTCTTAATAACATCAATAAAGGACTCAGAACCAACTGGAGAGTTAGTAGATAGTGTTCTACTAGGATCAAAGTAGTATGTGATGTTAGTTACTTCACCACCAACTGTAAACTTAACTATAGGAACTTCGGTAGAAGAAGATTGACCAGGAATTCCTTCACGTTCGATAACGTTAAATGAGTATTCTAGTTTAAACTGGTTATCTTGAGAGAATGATAAGTAGTAGTCTTGGTTAGAAGCATCACTCATATCAAAGATATAAGAGTGGTTTCTTACCAACATTAGAGTTGGGTGCTTAGATGATATCTTAACACTAGCAATAGCAGAATTATCAAATAAAGGATCAGATAAAGCAGTTGCCCTCATTCTATAAGTAAAGTCTCTTGATGAGAAGACTTCTTCTACGAAGAATGATCCATCAAACTGTGTGCCCTGGAATCCCTCAACAAAGAGGATATCTCCTGCACTAAATCTATGTGCACTAAGAGCATTACAGTATATAAGATCAGTCCTAGTCTCTCCTGTGCGAATAATATCCTTATTAAGAGTAACTACTAATTCTATTTTCTTAACTGTAGTTACGCCATTAATTTGACCAATTTTAGGAAAATCTGTCTTTGGCCCTGCCGTTACACTACCACCAAGCGAAATTACATCACCAACTATGAAATCAGATCCAGGATATACCTCAAGAATCTTAACTCTATAATCACCAGGATCATAAGGTCTGAACCTAGCATATTGTGATAATGCATCATACTGTTGCTGCCATGTCCAAACTACAGTACCATCAGTTGCAGTACCAGAAGTATGTGTAGGTGCAACAGTACTAGAAACACCTGCAGTAGTACACTTATATCTCTGTCTTCCCCAGTAGACTTCATCATTTAATGAGAATGACTTACTAGGACTCCATAAAGGTATAGTTGGTTTTGGCCAAGCATGTTCTATTAGATCAACTTCTATAGGACCAGCAACACTAATAAACTGCCATAAAACACCACCATCGGTTACTATACCAATCTCATGAGTAGGTGCAGTAACACCAGATGTAGCATTGTTAGTTGCTTTGTATATCTTACCTGCGTTGTAAACCTGTGTATCAACTGTATATGCTTTACTTGTTACCCACTGATCTTGTGTTCTTGCTTGTTCGAATACAACATCATCAATAGTATTCTCCTCACCAATATCATTTTGATATAGATCAGTAGTATCATTACTAAATGTACCATATATCTTACCAACCTTATACTTATTACCAACACCAGGTGTGTCTATTGTACCAGTTGGAACCTCAACAATAGTACCAAATCCCTGAACAATACCATTCTCATTTGTCTGCTGTAGAATTGTTCCTTTAGTAAATTTAATATCTTGGTTAAATGTAAATTCCTTAACTAAGTCAATCTTCTGGAATCCTGCATCTCTGACGTAGAACTTCGCCATAGGAACTGCAGTTACCTTAACTTTTCTACCAAGTGGTGAAGGTATTGTAGAAGTCTTAGATGCAAATGTATGACTAGCACTTGTAAAGTTGTAACTACCTGGTGCAAGTTGTGATATAACATCAGAGTAGTCAAGAATCTGTAAACCAGATGAACCTTGAGTCCATACTGTTACAACAGGATTACTTAAAGTATTAATGTTAATCCCTGATGTTTCTGTAAACTTAAGTGCTTTAGTATGAGTAGTTTCAGAGAATGCACTATAGTCACCTCTCTTATCATGCTGACGATCAAACTTAATAATGTTAACTCTAGAGTCAGTAGAAGTGATTCTATAACGTTCAGTAGGAAGAGTAAATGTTCCACTCCATACTGAATTAGGATCAATAACAAAATCATCAATAGTACCCAATAAGCAGTTACCTGTAGCAGGTGTTGTCTTATTAGCACCAACATATACATCATTAAGACCAATATTTGTTACTACAGTTGCAGTACAAACCTGTGCACCATCAAAGTAAACAGAATACTTATATGAACCTAAGGTTGGTTCTTCCTTAACTATTGCCCAATGATGGAATGAAGATGACCCCATCGCAGTCCAATATGTACTACCAACTGATGCAGTAGTAGATCCACCACCACCCTGAGGTGCAATGGTCATCTCAATCTTACCTAGATTAGGACTAGAAGCATTACCATCAACAGTAACAACAAGACTATTGCCAGTTGCATCATCAATAGTAAACATCTCAACCTTCGGATTGTTCGAAGCATGAGATGGTTCCATGTAAGACCATGAAGATACAGTCCAATTAGTTGTTATTCCAGCTCCTGCTGCCTTCATATAAGCAGGACCACCAGAGAACTTCAGAGCACCTGCACCAAACTTAAATTCTGAGGTATTATGAATAGCATATGCAGCATTTGAGAAACTTGTAGTTACAAGTGCTTGTTTTGTGCTATCTTCATCTAAATCATTCTCATTCTCAAAACGAGCAACATATGTCTGTACTGGAAGTTGCTTATTACATGGAATAATAACATCACCAGAGTTATCTACTTGGTGACTCCATGCTGACATACCAATATCATCAGTATCTTCGATATTAGTACTCTTAAGAAGACTTCCATCATACTTAAAGTTCATTGCAACGATTTGACGATCATTATCCCAATATTTCAGATCAGCAACGACACTTACATTACCAAAGACATCTAAATTGATACCTGCATGTTTAACTGCTTCGAAATTGCCACTAGGAGCAATAATCTTAGAAAACTCGTATGTTGGACCTGCTGCAGGATTGGTAGAAAGTTGATCAATAGGTATCTTAAAGAATGCTATACCATAATTCTTAGTTCCATTCCACATATCACATATGAAGAATAGATCGTTCCACTCATCAAGAATGAACTGTGGTCTCTGTACACTACCACCTGCTATAGCAAGTCTCTTAGTATAGTTAAGTTCGATGTTTGCACCATCGTACTCCATTTCACCGAATAATAAGTCATTATTATCAGCATCAACACCAGTCCAAAGCATTTTATTGTTTCCAATGAACTTAAGTTGGTTCATTGACTCACCTTCGTCATCAGAAGCAAATTTACGCTTCTCTACAACGTCACCTAGGTTATTAAGTTGCATAACCCAGATATCGTTAGGATCTGGAGAGTTAGTATCAGTCCAACCGCAAATATAGACTCTTTGCTCATCATCTAGGTGAATATCACCTGCATAGTCTCTTCTAGCAGATCCAGAGACACCTGCGATCTCTTTTTGCCATCTGACAATACCTTCAGGTGCATTTGCATTATTAAACCCAGATTCGTACTTAGCAACTAAAATATCGGGATTATAAGTCGCAGTTGTCTGAGATTCGGTTTCACCGATAATATAGATCAATTCATTCTCTTCAGAAGTCTCATCAAGGTACATTGACTTCCAACGAGCAACTTTATTGGATGCAGAAGGTAAAAGTGTTCTATCCCAAACTAAAACACCCAAATCAGTAAATTTAGCAAGGAATGCAGAAGAATCACCATTAACTTGAGTTAATTCACCACAAATGTAGATATAACGGTCTGTGGTTATCTGAGAATCGAATATTTGGATTTTATCGGTATCTTCGTAATATTCAGATAACCAATAGTAAGTTTTCTTGTATTGTTGTGGATGAGAGACTCTAATCTGTGGAGGAGCGTCTACATCGTATCCAAAACCACTATTAACGATATTAACGCTTCCAACCTTACCAGTTGTCTCATCTAGAACAATATTAAAGTTAACGTCTTGTCCAGAAGAGGTAATGATCTCATAAGTCGGTGGAATCTGTGTATTGTAACCAATACCCGATTGTGTTACTGTAATAGTCTCAATACCAGTAACAACTGACATATAGTAACGCTTGTTAGTATTATCAGTAATAACTCGACTGTTAACAATAATTTCGTCTTGTGCGATAAGTTCATGGTCTGTAGCAGTGGTGATTTTACCGTATGGGATGTCATTAATGACTTCCTTTGTATATGCAGCAATGTCTCGGCCCTGGACCGACTCAATAATGGCAGAAGCTCCGAACCCGTCTGTACCTGTGTTATCGAAGAATAAAGTGTCATCAACCTGATAAGAAACACCTGCGTTCTCAACAACGAATCCATCAATCTGTGCAGACTCGAATTTAGTGGTTGTATCAACCTCAATATCAACTCTTGACTCTGCTGATACTCTAGGGAAGTAATCATAGATCTGTAGTGCTGCTTCTTCTGTTATTGCTTGTTCTGTTGCAATTTCAGCAGGAGATATGATTGCATCACCATCTAAGTCCTCAATTTCGAAGATAAGAAGATCACCTTCTCTTTCAGTCACAAATGAGTCTGCCTGTTGGTTTGGTTGACGCTCAATATCAATATCAACGTTTACATATGGATCTCTGAATCTTGCAACGTCTTGAGGGATGTTTTCTTGTGTTGCAGTTTGTGATAAGTTCCATGTATCAACAACTGAGTTAAAACTAGGACCAATGATGTATGGGAAGACTGGTAAACCTGCATCTGACTCATCAATGGTTATAAAGTATGCATATGTACCTGCAGGATAGTCTGGAGTCTTACAGAAACGTCCATTATAAGCATCTAGGTCACCTTGTTGGAATGTGTACTTATAATCGTTTACAAAGTATCCTGCAGGGTATGTGTCTAGTGAAGGACCATCAATACGAGCAGGATTTGGGTTTGTATCCTCATCTTCTACAATTTCTGTCTTTAAAGTGTAAGAAGAACGCATTCTTCTAATACCACTGTTCTGATCAGTAGGATCAATGTATCCATAAGGACCATAGATGGGATTACCATCAAATGCCCATCCAATGATAGGAGAGTGACTAATGTTAGAAGGAACTTCTTGGAAACGGTTAGTTTCTGGATTTAAGAAGACGTTATCACCAATTACATAACGTAATTCCTTAGGATCGGAAACGTGAGCATATTCACCACCATATTGGTTATTAAAACCAGTAAAGACGTATCCTCTTGCTATATCATACTTTCTCTTAAGAGATCCATCAGTATTTTGTGCTGTAGGGTTAGCAGGATCAGGATCTAACTGATATTCTATATTTTTGTTCCACTGGAAGACATCTGCAGTAAATGTTGCTAATTGACCAACTGCTTCTAATCTAACAGTTGTCATTCCTTGTGTATATCCAACACCCTTGTTAGTAATCGATACTGAGATAACTTTACCCTTATCTTCTCCTAAAGTACCAATAACAGCAGTTGCTTGAGCACCAAATCCATCACCATTGACATAAACCTTAGGTGCTGATGTATAAGCATCACCAGAGTTAATAATAGCGATAGATACGATTCTACCGTTAATAACGATAGGTTGTGCTAGTGCTCCTTCACCAGAATTAAGTTTTATAGTTGGTGTAGAAGTATATCCGACACCTGGGTTAGATAATGTAACTGCACTGATTGCACCTCTTACAGAAGCAGTTGCAAGTGCTCCAGAACCTTTTCCACCAGTAATTGATATAGTTGGTTGTGAGGTATATCCAGTTCCTGGGTTTTCTACAAGAATTCTTGTTACTCTACCATTAGTAACAACCGCTTGAGCAGTTGCACCGCTACCACCACCTCCAACGATAGAAATTAGTGGTTGTTCTGTATATCCACTACCTTCTGCAGTAACTTCGACTGAATCTAGTGATCCATTAACAGTTACAGTCGCTGCAGCACCTGTACCGCCACCACCAGTGATTTCTAAGGTAGGTCTTGATCCTGCATCATAATCTACACCTTCATTAGTGATATTAACAGTAGTTAAAGGACCAAAGGTAACAAATTCACTAGATTTGTAAGACCAAGCAGAAACACCGTTAACCCAAGCACCAATTGGATAGTTTGCACCAACTTCTGTTCTTGTAGAGATAGTTTCGACAATTCTAGGGAAACGAAGTAGTTTTCTTTGGTTTCCTGGAATCATTGCAGACCCTTGGAAAGGACCTACCTTATAATTGGGCAATCCAGACGCTGCAACGTAAACGTAGTTAGTATTAAAGAATGCGTTCTGTATATTAGAGGTAAATAACGAAATTACTTCATCAATAGTGGTTTCAGTTGACTTTCCTCTATTAAGGTCAACAGAAAGAAGTATATTACCCTGTGGAACAATGTCCATTGGGGTAGGAATGCTGTATGAGAAGGTAAAGTCGTCTAAACGAGAAGTAACCTCAAAAGTACCATTATAAACAGCAGGGTTTGCACCATAAATGGTAACTTGATCTTCTACAAGCAAACCATGTGGGTTAGAGCAGACAACAGTAGCAGTTTGGTTGTTAAGACCACCAGGATTGATGGAAGTAACGCTAATTAGCTTCTTAACGTTGTATAGCCATGATTGGAGTCTCTCATCTTCACCAGATGAACCTAGAGCAGCAACATTTAACTTATCTCCAGGCAAATAGTAAGATCCACTGTCTTCTAATTCAGTAGTACCCGCTTCAGCAATACCAAGTACTCTTAACTTGACTTCAGTTGACAATCCACGGTTAACATAGACAAAAATATCAGAATGAATGATTGTACCAGGATCCCAATCCTCTACAACACCATTTTGAGACCTAGTACACTCAATAAACTGGTTTAGTGACTTTTCTTTGTACTGAACAGTCTCTTCATCATCAATAATGATAGTACCGTTCTTTTCTGGCCATCCAATTGTACTATCAACCGTAATTATGTTACCTGTGGTTGTTAGTGGTTCTACAAGGTTGGTTTTATAAGGAATCTTAAACTCACCAGTGAGTGTTTCTTCAGATATTGCTAATTCATAGATTACGTCAGTTCCCTCAATAATAGAAATGACGTTTTCGATCAAAACGTTAGCATCTTTGATGTTTTGGTCAACAGGATCTGCATATTGGACTAATTGAGCATTTCCTAAATCTGCAGGATCACCAGAAATCAATTTTGCACGCAAAATGGTGTCAACAACCCAAGAAGCATCGGAAGGTTTGATTAATTCATCTCTAGGATAGAATATATCAACTTCTTCACCAAATAGAATCTTAAAGAGGTATTGAGCAGCAGTTTTCGTACCTTTAGAAAGGTAGAAGTCCTTAATTGTCTTAATTACCTGAATCGGATTGACTTGAGTGTAGTCAATATTGATTGTAGGCATATATTGACGACGGAACTTGTCAAATACCTGTGTAATAATCTGTGCATCAAGGTTATGTACAACTGCACCAGTTGCATGGTCACTTTGCCTTAGTTGTTCCTCCTTAGCAAAGATCTGATTACCAAATTTATCAAAATCAACAATTTCAGATACACCTCTAGCACATCCTTGTAATGAAGATGGTTGATATTCCTTACCAGTAGATAAAATACTAAATCCAGTTACTTCTCCAAATCCAACGTCGCAAGATGCCTGTGCTGCCAAGGGTTCTGCGATGTAAACTGTGGGAGGTTCAGTTGTAGAGTAACCTGTACCAAAGTTTATAATGTTAATATCTGTGATAACACCGTTAAAGACGGTTGCTGCTGCTTCAGCACCAGTACCACCAATTGATTCTCCTAGTGATCCTTTACGATCATCTACAATGTATACAGAAGGTGCATCAGTATAACCAGTACCACCAGTTAATAGATTTATGTTAGTAACACTACCATTTGCTACGGTTACATCAAGAACTTGTGCACCAATTGGTTGTACAACTCTAGCTCTTGGTGGAGTGGTATAACCACGTCCTCTGTTAGTGATAGTAACTGCAACAATTTCGCCATCTGGAGACACAGTGCACTCAGCAACAGCATCAACACCATCTGTCGGAGCCTTGTCGATGTAGATGACAGGAGGATTACTATAGCCGATACCACCATCAGTAATACTAATAGATCCAGCATTTAAACGTCCCTCCGAGTCAATAGTTGGGTCACTTATTATAGCACCACTTGGGTTAACAAAGGAGATAGCGGGTATAAAATCGTAGCCTGAACCAGAATTTGTAACTTTTATACTATCTACTTGTCCAGTTGTATCATTAACAGTAATTTCTGCTTTTGCACCTGAACCATTAGTCATATCACTAGGTTCAGTGATTTTAACCTTAGGAGGGTTATAAGAAGTGTAACCTTGACCACCGTTGATCAACTGAATGTCCTTAATACCTGCGACTAGGGTTCTTGCAGCAGCACCTTCACCTGTACCTACTGATGTAACGGTAACTTTAGGTGCAAAATTTAGTTCATATCTCTTACCACCATCTTTGACCTGAATTTCTTCGATTTGACCATTTAGACCAACACGAGTAACCGCTTTAGCACCTGATCCAACAGAAGGTGAAACATATTCGATAGAACGAATATGAAAAACATCCTGTGGAGTGATATTTACAAAATATTTGATTCTAGTGTTGTTATCAGTCAACACATAGTCAATATATGGTCTTAATAGAACACCATTACGGTTAATGATAAGACCAATCTCTGAAATTGGAGAATATGGAAGATTATCATAAGTAATGGTCATAGAATCTTGACCTGCTAGATCAGCAACAGCAGGGAAGACCAATTCTTTAATTACAGAATCAGCAAAACCAATGTAATAAAGGATTCTAGTAGAACCAACTACATCAGTACCGATTCTAGTTCTAGGAGCAGTAGTAAAGGTAATATTAGTACCACTAATCGTATAATCCACATTAGGGATCATACTCTGATTGTAGACTATGACTGCTAAGTGCTCTGCTGAGACAGGTGAGACTGGAGTACCTAAGAACTTGAGTGGAAAGGTTGTAGTGACATCATCAAAGTCTAAAAATGGACTTTCTAGTTCTTGTCTCTTCTTATTAAATTCTTCTAGTGATAATCCTGGAGTTAGAATAGCATCAGGACCACGAACCGTATTTTGGTAGTAAATTACCTCATTATCAATCATCACAGATCCATCACGATCCATGAATCCATCAATTGACTCAACTTCTATTAAACTATTTGTAGCATCAACGTCCTTAATCAAAGTAGTGCTAGATGCGAGCACTTTTTGATCATATTGGTCAATGTCAAGGTAATCTAATATATTGTTTAATAAGTCGTACGGACGACCTGTCTTCTCTTGAGATTTATAGTACTCAAAAAGAAACGAGACAAATTGCTCGTCTTCGTGTTTGATAAAGTCAGGTAACTGACCTTCGACTCTATCAGATATATTAACAGAACTTAGAGTTTGCATCTAATTAGAAACAGGATTCGACTTCTGGATACTCGAAAGCATCGATTGGGTAACTGATGATATTTATTGGGGTTCCACCGTAGTTCCATCCACCAAAGTTATTAGGATCAAATGTTGGAACAGTTGTTGGGTTAGTAATGAAATCAATTGGGTAAACTTCAGGGTTAAAGATTGTAGGATCAACTCCTGGTGGAATTGTAATCGAATCTGAGTCTGGGTATACAACAACAGGAATTCTTGGAGTGCCATCAGATGTATCAGCAACATCTAAAGGTCCTACACAAACTATACCGTTTTGATAATCAACGGTTCCTATGCTGTTATTAAGAATTACTTCTTTTTCGTTACGAGTGGCAACTAATAGAAGATTTCCTTTTCCATCATCACGAATATTAACTGGTACTAACACTTCAGTTGTTCTAGTACCTGAGGCATATACAGCTTCTGATGCATCTGACGAAGCAGTACCACCACCTGCAGTAGATCCGTCCGCTAAGAGGTCTGCAAGGTTCTCTGTGTACCCTGTAGCGTAGAACTTACCAGATTTAACTGCACTATACTTAGGAGGGCATGTGGAGTCTCCTGCATCGTTTCCACCTAAGTCACTTGGGTTCGTAATTGGGTTACCAAAGTCTAAACATTGGGTAAATACGTTTCCAAATGTAAATTGGTCTAAATTTTGACCCATAGTAAGTTGAGTACTGGTTCCAGAAATAGCATCGTCTGAAGCATCAACCATTGAGTTAAATTTAGATTTCTCTAATCTATTGTTAAACCTATTTTCACGATTCTGACCGTTATACTGGTCAATAGACTTGAGAATTTCAGTACCTAGTTCATTTGACGATCTAGAAGTTTCGTTACCGTTATAGAAAGGATAAACTTTAGGTGTAATATAGAATATTCTTGGGTCAACGATTACTGGTTCGATAGATGCCATCGAATACTTCAGTAATTGGTTCTTAATACGAACCTTTGTGGTAGTATTAAGGTTAACACCTGATTTTGACCTAACAGCAATATAAACCTTACCGTAAATAGGAGGATTTAACTTCTCACCACCATATGCGGTAACTGCTGCTGCTTGAGGATACAGAGTAGAAACGATATAAGCATAATCGTCTTCTGTAACTGCCCTAGACTGCGTTGAGAACTGCCTAGGAGCACGGAATTTGACTGCCAACGCTGATTCCCTGTCAGTACCATCTTGACTGCTGTCTATGGTCGCTAGAGACATGCTAGAAGGAGGTATAGCACGACCTTGGGAGTCTACTGCTTGTCCAATAAAGGAGAACTTAGTACATCCGTTTGCTTCGGTTCCTGCAGTACTTACATACTCTAATATAATGAACTCATTATCAATCAATTTACGTCCTAGAACCCCATCACCGAAGATTACCTTGTATCTAAGGTCTTCAGTCTCCTCTAGGAAGTAGTTTCTTGATGTAGATGTTAAATCTACCACGTTTGTAGACAATGAATACTCATCAAGCTCTACAGACTGTTCTGAAGGTTTAACAGAAACAGTCAAAAGTTCAGTATCGACTGATTCAGCAGGTATTACAAACTCTTGCTTTTTAGTGTCATCAACTGTGTATGTAAATCTAAGTAAATTACCCTGATGAATAATAACCTTAGTAAAACTTGCTATACCATTGTTTTGGTCAACTGATACAGTTACATCATCTAGTAAACAATAAGTGTAGGTGTCATTTGTGTTACTAGAAATGTAGACATCACCCTTTCTGATAGTTACTGTGTCTGGGTATGATTGTCCACCTGGAATCAGTGCAGTCTGAATTGCCATTCTGACGCACGCTTTTGATGCTTTAATGGAACGAGGGGTATAACCAAGCTGCTTTGCTATTCTTACAATATTATCCCTTACCGTTGCTGACTCAAGAAACGCTTCATTCATGCTCATGTTAGCATTAAATGAAGTGTAGTATGTGTTGTAGGCAAGTATGTCTATTAAGTATGAAGCAGCCGATCCCTCAAAGTCATAATCGGTAAACTCATCACGAGTACGCAAATACGACTTAATGGACTCTTTTATCTCAAAGAAATCCAGAGAGGTTAATTCTGATGGGGTAGCTGGCATGTTAGGTTCTCTCTAGGATGAACTCAACTGTTTGTGTAATATTCTGACCAATTATAGAATATTCGATTCCAACGTCTAACTCATTATCATCTAATGATTGGTTAACGCTTATTTGCTTAACCGCCACTCTGGGTTCTAATCGTTTAATCGTATTTTCTATTTCATCACGAAGATCTTCTGCAAGAAAGACATCAAAGGGTTCGAAGAGTAGTCCTGCTACTCTAGATCCAATGTCATACTGATAAGGTCTTTCACCAAACTGAGTAAGTATTAAATTACGAACAGATTGCTTAATTGCATTCTCATTTTTGACAGCACTAAAGTCCCTAGTATTAGGATTTGACTTAAAGGAAATTGCAAAATCCTTAAAACCTCTACTAAAGAACTTCTCAGACCTAAATCTGTAGCCTGCCATTATTTAATTGTTTATAACAGTTATCTGGATTATTTATAGCACTTTGTAGAAAGTATACTTTAAAAACAATTCTTCACCTTTTTTAATGGGTTTAATGGTCTTCATATAGTACTTCGAACCTTCTGACCACTTCCTACAGTTAGGTTTTTCACTGTGATTTATAAACCCTCCTAGGGGTGTTCTAATTATCTCTTCATCTACAACAATATGGGACATCCCAAGTAACAAATTCTCAGGAATATCCTGTGAGGCAAAAATGCCCTGTCCTGAGACAGGGCTATCTTTTATATGTAAGTACTTTGGCAATGCCTGATAGCTCACTTTCCTTGTCCTCTATATTTCTTCTTTGCTCCATTACGGGAAGTTGCAGAGTACTTTGTATTCATCGATGACCCTTGTCTGGTCTTCTTTGGTTTAGTCTCTTTTAAATTCCCTGCGATGTAAACTGCCATAATCTCCTTTGAGTGTTTCTATGATGATAGCACATTAGGACTACCATATGCAACCACTGAAGAACATGGCCAAGAAAAACCAGGAAATCCAATACCCAGAGGATCGAATATTCGACCTATAGGGAGTTTGTAGCAAAAGACAGTCTTAGATTGTGCAATGAGGATTCTAGTGTGACCTATACCACCATCTTCTATGGTCAATAGGGAACATGGATATGGAGTTGGTATCGGGCACACCGCTTTACCACACGGACACATGTGTATTACTATATTAGTACACGGTGAGGGGTGATTAATGAACCTGTCACCAAATGTCATAGTTGGTAAGAAGTTCGTTAGTACTGTTGCCTTCAGTGGATGTAGCGGACCAAAGGGTATCAAAGGAAGAGGTGGCCACCAACATGTCCACTGTTTAATCTTGATAGGGTACATGGGAGGTGGTCCTGCACATCCCATGACACAATGAACCGTAGACGGAATACAAATTCCGTGCCCAGAGCAAGGCAATCCCGTAATCGGTGCTACAGGTAATAGAAATCCGTATGCCATAATCTAGTCTGCAGAATAATGTGTGTCAGGTATTATAAACTCCTTGTCAAATTCATCCCTATCCTCATCGGAAGGATCGTGTGACGCAGGGTTAATCCGCTTAGTATTATCTATTAGAGTACCAGGATTGGTTAAATTGGTCATGTTTCCGAATACAAGATCGCATTCACTGAAGTATGGGTTACCAAAGTTCTTAATAGATTCACCATAGGTGATAGTTGACCCAGTATTATAGTTCAGTACCGTCATAGTTCCGTTAAACGGTCCTAATAGTATCTCAAACTCACTCACGAGTTTCGGATTTATAGCAATTGCACAGTCAGATACGAAGTCAAGTGCTAGAGAACCTCCCGAACAAGGAGGATTGGCAATATACCCAACTCCCCAATATCCCGTAGATGCAGTTTTATTGGTACCTGGGTTTGCAGGGTTATATCCGCAATACACATCTAAGCATCCATTAGGGTTACTAGCATGGCGGAGATAGGTATCCCAACACTCATTAGGAGGTACTCCATTTACGGGCATGGCTACACCTATGTTCGTATAGTACCAATATCGTACATCAAGTTCCTGCCCAGTCTCAGGATCTTCCTCATGGGCAATCCAACCTACCTGAGTTCCTGGTGCATGAGTAGATAAGTTGTCACCTAACCAAGTTTTAAACTGTTCATACTCCGAAAATCCTGATCTGTTGTAATCGTAAGTATTTTCATCACTTCCAACAGGCACAAATACAATATCAGACGCATTACTTGGGTCACGATAGCATCTACCCTCAATATCACCTCGTTTACATGGCCAACACTTGCTATTTCCACCTGGTCCTGAGTCTCTAGTCCAAGTTAAATTGGGTTCTGGTAAATTCCTTAGGAAGTTCATGAAAGCTTGCCCCTGAGGACCAATTGTATGCCCCTCTAATGCCATCGAAACCCTGAAACTAGCCTTCTCTGCCTTCGAAGCACAATATTTGTATACCATGTACCCATATGCCCTCTGTTTACCCTCTTCATTTAACTCAATATAGGGGCAAGGTATGTCAAAGAAACGTGTAGCGGTGTATAACTTAGGTTGAGGTAGTTTAATACAGTTGTCTTTGTTGTTCCAACCCCATAAATCGGAGAATCCGTCACTTCTATCGTCTGTTATCCTCACTCCCTTTAACATTTCGGGGTATTGGTTATTCATCATCTCATTAAAACGTGGAGATGCCTTAATCGGACCTGATAAATCCTCCGCAGTAAACAATGCGTCCTCATATATCCTTGGAAATTCGATGTTTATGCAACTTGCGGGGAAGTTTGAGCACAAATTCGTAGTCTCATCATCATAATCCTTGATTCTGACGTAACCAGTAGGGTACTTTGTGGTAAATCCGTTCATCATAGTGTTAAAACCGCCTATGATACCGTCATCCATCTGGTCTATCTGATCATCTGAGGCATCTGCACGCCCTTTGATGCTCTCTTTTAGTCCATTCTCTGCTCTAATGTTATCTTTAAAGGTTTTTGTCGATAAATTTACGTTAGGACCACGCATTTTATACGATTCCTTCTCAGTATCGACGATATAAACGTTAGGTCTATTGTTTGGGTCTGGATCATAACCTGATCCACGGTCTTTTATGAGCACTTCTATCACAGATCCGTCCTCATTGATCTGTGCAATCTCTAAAACTGCCTTTTTGAGTGGAGTTTTACCTTTTCCTTCCCCACTTGCTCTCCGTAATTGCTTTGCTCCTGTGTTTATACTCTCGTTTGTACCTTTTATCTGCACATCTCCTGGTGCAGCACCCTTACCATAGGGCATTAAGTTCTCTCTTTCCTGATATGACTCACTCATATCCTCTTCTAGCACCGCAGACTGCTTCTTTTTGATATCTTTCATACCAAAATTGTTCTTACTACCGTCTGGATTGTTAACTGGGTCGTTCGGAGAGTTCACAAATGTCTGATCCCAACCTCCCATGTTGTGAAATACCTTCCTTGCATTGTCATTAGCGGATCTTTCGGTCAAAACTGCAGGTTGTTCGATCTCAATCTTCGGTGCAGCATACCCAAATCCACCATTTATGATGTCTATACTCTCAACTTGTCCTTCAGAATTGATATTTGCTCTTATTTCTGCTGTATCTAAGGTACGATTTGCGATTAATTGTGATGGATCTATCTCAATACGGTAGTAAGTGATCTTTTTAGGGAACTCATACACTCCAAAGAACGCACCTTTGTCCTTAATACCATATCCTGCAAGTACTTGGATCTCTCCTAAGTCCGTAGAAGTGAATGCTTGCTGATATGTGAACTCATTTCCTTGACCAGATAGCTCCATATACCCAACTTTTAGCTCATCACCGAAGTATCTGACCTGTGTGATGTCCCATCCGTTGATTTGTTCACCTATAAAGAAGGAACCTGTGGTAGTTGTGTATCGAAATAGTATTCTTGTACTGGTAGTATCCGCAACTAAGAACGATTCATTGACATTTTTCGACTTCATGTCGGATAGAGACATCTTAGTTTTGAGTGTTTCCCACGAATCTGACCTTATTTCATAGAATCTACTGTATTCTACAGGTACAGGAACGCAGACAGGGCACCCTGAATAGTCAGTATCGTTAGGGCAACACGCTGCATCACTCAAACTGAAGTTAATTCCGTAGATTGGACCGTTCCATGGGAACGATGTATCATACAGATAGTACATAAACTGCGAATCATACGACTGTTCGTATGAAAGATAGCGGGGAAGTGCTGCTTTTACTGCACCATTCCTACCATAGAACCACTCAAACAGTGCATCTGTGGTATTAACACCAGCTACATTGTCAGGATTACCCCAACCTTGGATCGAAGGTACGCCATTTTGCTCTCGAAGATACTTTAAGAGTGTCCAGTCGTTGTTCCACTGGTACCAATTTGACCTATTTACGTTACATTCTCCCGTTGGACCGATAGATCCGATGTCAGCATACTGGGTAACTGCACTACTTGCCTTGTTTAACTCAAAACAGTAACCAACTATACCTACATATCCCCATAATTGATCTCTAGGATCCTTACAATCTGGCACTCCACCACCAGGATTCTGCAATCCAACCTCATTTTGAGGAGAAATAGTGTAGAAGTGGTCTCTCTTCATTGTATTTGTATTGTAATAATACTCATACAACGGTCTTACCGACTCACCAGGTGCAGCATACGGTGCTGCGTTCGCTGCACTTGTCCAAATATATCCAATTATCTCTCTTAATGCATATCCAGAAGGAGGAGATGCAGTCGTAGACAGCATTGTGTCGTTCAGAGTTGCATTGTAATGTGCATACAACGCTGTAGAACCTGCTGCTTGGTCTCTTGCTATATGAAATACTGGTCTTCCATCACGAGGTTCCTTGTTATAACCCTCCATGACCTTCTTTGCATTGGGGTCATTGGGGAAATCACTCCTGTGATCTAATACTTTGTTCCTTGTATAGGTATGATCTTGATATTTACTACGATACCATCTATAAACTCCTGAACGAAACCCGTCACAAGTTCCCACACAGGTCTCATCATCATCTCCCAGATATAAAACTACGTCTTTACCCGCAATCATAGATCCAGGACCGAATCCATTAAACGTTATATTGTAATTAGTTCCTGGTCCGCTATGGTTATCGTGAGATTGATACCCACCAAAAGCAGGACGCTGAAACGTCTGTGAAAACGTAGACGATGATACAACGTTAGGATAACTTCTTCCAGTCTCTATTATATAAGCTGGCATTACTCAAGTTCTTTGATACGACCCTCCAACATATTTAGTCTCGTATACAGATCGTCAAATAATTGACTTAAGTTTAAATACTCTTCATACCCCTCAGGTTTGTATTTTACCATATTAGCACCAGGCGGGGGTATCTTACTAAATGCTTCTTCCAATCTCTTGGATCTCTCGGCAAGGTTTTCGAGTGCCTTACCGATCATCTCCATATGTTCTTTGTACTGATCTAAGAATTCTTCCATAATGAAACGACGGTATTTTTTTTTACGGTAATTTTTTTTTAATCCTTTACCTTATTAAGTATAACAGACCCGTCAATATCTTCTTCGAAATCTAACAAAGTCCCTTCTATCCATCCCAAGTCCTCAACAAGTGCCTCAGGGAGTCTCATGAAGAAATCTCCTTCATCGTCCAATTCTACTTTCATAGCATATCTGTGATCCATTAGTATTTTTGTATCTCTAGACACTTTATATAGTGTTTTCTTTTTTCCGAAGTACAAGTTCTGTATAACTTAAATACATCTTCCCATCAGTATCTAAATCCACCAATGTGGAATTGCACTGGTATGGGTGATGTAACATATAACCTCCCTCAAGGTATATTCCGATATGATTCGCTAAACGATGCCCTTCAGCGTTCCTATACCCTCCTTGTAGAGGTTGTATGTACAGTCTCATGATCATGACATCACCCTCTTTCATGATATGATGATCAAAAGATTCCATGTTGTTTCCCTGATATATTACAGTACTGCCACCAGGTGCAGCAGCATGTATATAATCTGTTTTAAAGTAATACTTCTTCTCTGAGGGATAGTCATATAAAGGTATACCGTATTGCTCCTCATAGAACTTAAGGATAACACCATAACATCCTCCGATGTTCTGTTTTTGTTTCCACCACGGTAAGTCCATATAAGACTTCCACTTCTGCCAAGTGTCTGAGTAGGTAGGTCTCATTTCTTTTTAGGGTAGTATTGGAAACCTTCTGTAACTTCCTCAAGTTCAGAAATTCTAAAAGTAATCATCTTATCCCATGGGGTATGTTGATCCATTAGAATTGCTGCTTTCTTTCCTTGTACTCTCTGTACACACCCAACATACCCTCTGTAGATTGAGTTTTCATCAATTACTTTAACTGTAGTACCTGGTAAAATCATACTGATATAACTTGCTGAACTTCTGGAAATCTTTCCTTAACCAACTTCTCAATACCCATTGCCATTGTCTGAGCACTCATAGCACATCCTGCACAAGCACCTAACATTCTTACCATTACTATAGGACCTTCCTTAAGATAATCTATAGCAACAAACTCCAAATACCCTCCATCTGCTTCGATGTAAGGACGTATCTCATCGAGTACGTTGTTCACGTTAAGATCAGTTAGTTCCATACTCTCCTCAACTGCCTTACATCTGTTACACCAAAGAGTGATTTACATTTGTTTTCAGCATCCTCTCGTAGGTTACTCTCACAAAGAAACTCTACACTAACTAAACGGTTGCTAGGGTAGAGTACTTGTGCTGTCCATGTTGTAGGTTTCATGCAGGTGTTACGTTAACTTTCATATCCATGAGTCAGATTACTAGGATAGATTACCACATCTCCTTTCTTAAACGGTACTGTTGCTTCCTGTAGATTAAAAGCAGTCATCTGTTTAAACGGTAACATCATTACAGGGAACATCTGAGACTGTACCTGACGTTTAAACTTGAGAAAACTATGTGCTTCCTGATCATAGTTAATAAAGAACGTACCACTAAACACACAGTTAGCATGTTCATGGGGAGCATAGATAGCACCTTGATGTGCAACCTCTACATATACATCATTAATACGAAACTCAGAAGCATAGTTTAAACCTTCATTATTATGAAAGTGTACACATTCCATTAACTGCTTCTCTAGATCAGGCATATCCTTAAGGATCTGATTCGTTTTACCTACCTGTTGTACGTTATGACATAGAACTGCTCTCTCGTTTATCTCAACGAAATCCTGATTCTTCATCCATTTCAGTACAGGATCTACAAACTCTTCTATATTAAACTTACTCACAGGAGTCATAAAAAGACCATACGTCTCTCTATCCAAGCGAGTATGTTCACTAAAGTCCTGCTTGATGTCGTGTATGCTAGTGCTCATTGTGTTTCTTGGTAGTACGCTTTATTAATTTAGCATACTTAACTTCTTCTTTAGTATACCACCCTTTATGCTCTTTAGCAAGTTTGATGATTTTCTTTGCGGACTTTCTGTCCGACTTCCTCTGTGTCTCATCCATATGAGAAATTTTTATATACGAAAAATATTTTTAATATAACATAATATAACGACCCCTCTGGGATACGTTTATAGCTTAGAAAGACGGTACTTTTTTAATTATAGACAACGAACGGACGAAATTAACTGTCATAAGTGTTAATAACTGTGTATGCACTATGTGTTAATTAGTGTCCTCAATATATCCCACATCATAACATAAACCCTCTGCTATGAAGTAGTCACATAACTGTTGTAATTGTCCATGCAATTCTTCATTTAAACCTGTGTCAATTAGACCCTGTGCTAACAAGATCTGTTCATCAGGTGGACAACATCCAGACTCATAAAGTTCCAGGAGAAACTGTAAAGAATAGGGAATAGATTTCATGCTAATTGTTTACTATAACTCTCAGCATCTTTGAGTGCTAATTGATAAGATTTAAACGCTCCGTTAGGTTTACAATTTGGGTAATCATATGCCCAAAAATGTTTACTACCCTTTGTCCACAATTTAATAGTAACTGGGGGGTTAGTTTCCAAAGTAATTGTTTTAGTCATTAGAGGCAATTAAGGCAAAAAAGTGTTAAGCAATTAAGGCAATATAGGCATCTAATTCTTGTTACTTAGTGGGCATATTAGGCAGGTCATTGTTAATAGTTTTCCACAAGTCTGTGGATAACTTGTTAGAAACTCCCTTATGATTAGGTCGGGATTGTTTCCTCTTTTCTCTCAAACTTTTCGCCTTATGTGATACATAGAGGTCGTTTCGTTTGTATGTCCTACCCATTGGTAATTAGTGTTATTAATTAACACTTAAGTAACTGCTAGTATTATATAGCAAAAATGCCTATGTGTCAAATTGTGTTGACGTGCTGATAGTGTTGACAATTCGGTGATGATATGAGACAATTTGAGACACCAACAACTCCGTACATTCCGAAAGGTATAAAACACTTAACTATGTTTTTTAAAACATTTATAAAGTTTTCCACAATTTCCCGTAACTGTGGATAACTCTATACGCCCACTAGGTTATTTCTACCCAATTCTCTCTGGGGAACTCTGGTAACTCTGGGTCATTTGCTGACTTTAGTTCAGTTGCTGTGATGCCCTCTAGTGCATCAAAATGGGGATAAAACAGTTCATCTAGAATTTTCTCTGACATTACTTCCTGTTCATCATCCATAAAAACCCGATAATGCTTAAAGGCATTGTAGATTAGTTCATACTCTTTTCTGTTCATTGGTTTCTGTCCTATAGTGTGAATAAATGGGGGATTATCTCAAATAGAGATAACCACCTGCCCAACTAGCACGATTTAGACATAAATTCCTGGAATTCTCGTCTAGTAGGTTATAGCGTACATGTTTAGCGGGTGCTTTCCATGAAGCAGGTTTGTAAACGTCACCTGTTTTTTTATCAACAAATGCGTGTACTGATCTACTGGAATACTCGCCATTTCTCTTTTCGCATTGGTTGATTTTAAAATACTTTCTACCTGATTCGATTCTAAACTGTAAATCTTGCCCCTGTGGGTACTGGTGGTTATAGTCCTCTGTGAGTGCTGTGCATAACTGTTGAGCGTAGTTTAGAACTGGGTTTGTTGCTGTTGTCATGATGTTTAATAAAAAAAAATTTGCGTGCTGTGAGTGATTGTGAGATTTACTGATTGATTGCTCTTGTGTTGATTACGAGGTCTCTGACTCTTTCCCTGTCTAGTGAGTCTCCGTTGCCCCAAGTGACGTGAGTTCCCTCTTCGCATAAATCCAGATAATTTAGTGTTGCTAGTGCTAACTCTTGTCTGGTTAACCCTTGGATAGGGTAGAGGGCATCAGGATGACTAGGTAAATAAAACATTTCGCAATAGTCAAGAAAGTCTTTAAAATTAGTTGGCATTGTTCCATCCTCTGTAAATGTTTAAAATTGTCATTAACTCGTTGTATTCTTGAGTTGAGTATGCTCTTTTGTCCTCTGGTATGAAGTCTGACCAATCTGTGCCATCAAACTTGATTTCGAGGGTGTTTTCTGGTGAGAGTCTTGTTTGCAATTTTTGATGCTCCGTAGGTGTCTATAATAGTATTATAAAGGATTTTCTGAATAAAGTATATACAGAATGTGCGGAAATTAATCCGTCACATTGTAGTGCTTTTTGATGAGATTTCTGTATCTAACTGCATTGCTTCCTAATACTGATTCTATCGCTACCTCGTCAAATTCGATTCTGTCGATTTCCCACTTATCATTTTCGATTGCTCTAATAAATGCGTACTCGTCAGAATGTGCATCATGATCGAAATTGTTATATGTTAATGTGCCACCATATAGATTTCTGGTTAAATCCTCTCTTGAGTGAACATAAAAAACTGTGCATATGTGTGCATCATTTACTCTGATCTCTGAAGTGAACTCGTTACCTGTGTGAGTTGAGTTCCATACCATTACGTTATTTCTTAAGGAACAGGTGTTTCTCTTGTCGATTGCTTCGATTACTCTTGTTTGGTAAGCATCCATTTTTTGTACTCCGTAGGTGTCTATAATATAATTATAGTCTATTTTGGTGCTTATTCTATACTGAGTGTGTAGATATTATTATTGGCACAAGATCGGTTTACAAATCTGTGTTTCTCTGCTCTTCTAATAATTGAGTAATACAATTATCAATACATTCGAAAATTGTGGTTTCTGTTCCTTCGTTATCCTTAGGTAGATTTCCAAAATCTGTGAATTCTGCCATCCTTCGAATATCGTAGAGATCGCATAAAATGTCTTGTATGTTCATGAAAGTTCCTCCAAATTAAATTCCTTTTGTATGTCCTCAAATATAATACTATCCCAAGAATTCATTTCCTCAAATACACTTTGCTGTCCTGTATCTTGTCTTATGTTCTCGAAATCAATATGACTTGACTCTGCAATTAATTCTCTCATCTGATCGGGTGTAAGGTTATTGACATAATCGTTAACAAATTTCCTTACTACCTTATCATATTCCTTAATTGATAATGTCATCATGCCACCTCCAAATCTGATAGATAGCACTCAACTGTCATCATTTCATATTCGATAATGTCTGTCATGATAACTGCATAGTTATTAATTGGTTCACATATAACAACGTGACCTGTTAAATCGTCATGTATTTTTGACTTAACATTAGTTCCAATTTTAATCATTGTGCCATGTCCTCAAATAATCGGTTAGTTAGTGCAATTTGCTCATCCTCTGTGAGTTCGGGAAAATCTGCTTGCACTTCCTCAAATAGATTTTCCAGGATTTCGGTGTTTACTGAATGTGACATATTAAACTCCAACCATTTTTGCTATATCTGCCATGAACTCTTCATATTTCCATTGTGCTGATTGAGTTAACATTTTTGCTCCGTACATAGGAAAATCGCCTGTGTCCTTCGCTTCTGCTACTACCTCGTCATAACATGCTTGGAAAATACCTTCCTGTGTTACTGGGTATGCTGTGATGTCAATGTATAAGAATTGCATTTTTAAAGTCTCCGTAGGTGTCTATAATACTATTATAATAAAAAATAGGACTAATTTAATACTGAGTGTGTAGATTTCTTTTCTGTCCACCATTTGCTTTTAATTCTCTGAATCTATGGTAAGTAAACCATCATGTAATATCTGGAATAAATCAGATAACTCATTTACTAATTTTTCATCATCATTACCTTGCATATATCCCTCAATGGTATAAAGTAAGGTTTCGATTTGATAATTAGTAAAATCGTAGGATGCGGTTGTTTTGGGTGTTACTACTACTTTCATTTTCTTATTTCATAATAAATGTTTGTAATCTCATAACCTGATTTATCAGTAATTAGATCAATTAGGTCATTTTCGTTGTTTGCTTCGTATCGTCCTAAATGCCGATCTCTAAGTGCAATTTCCTCATCATAAGTAAATTGTAAATCTGGGTCACCATCCCCGATCTCATCTAAGTAAAACTCAATATCAGTTACTAAGTATTTCATGACTCAATTAACCTCAATTCTTTATAATTATGACACATAATCCTTTGATTATCGTTATTAATTAATACAGTACGATTTGATGCAGGTGTATAACCTTTTGCATCAATTTGTCCTTTAATGTAGTTAATTAAGACATAATAAACTCTATCATTAAATGATACTAAATCACCTACTCCAATATGGTAAGGTGTATGATATTGATTATTTGGCATTGTAAACCTCACCTGATAATACTTTATCAAATACACTTCTCTGGAGATCGGTCAATTCGAAATCCATATCCCTGAGAATGTCATATAATTTGATGAGTTCATATTGCTCATCAAATGTTATCGCAAATAGGTTCACTTCATCACCTCATCAACTAAGTTATCATATGTTTGGATGTCCCATCCTTTTTGCTCTGGTACATCCATTTCATAAGCAAACATAACTAAGTCCTGTAAGTACTCAAGTTGTGAATCTGTCAATTTTAAAGTGTTCATGATCTTATACTGTTATAAATGGTTGATTAAGTTGGATAGGGTCGGTTTCATTCGCTAGAAATATATTACTAGCAACGTGGTAACCCTTATAGGATTTGTTGTAAACTATTACATCCTGTAATAGTTGGTCATCAGTTAAATTACTGAGTTCGGTTAATAGGTCGAGATACTTCATTAATTACTCCTTATGAAAATGCTAGTTCGAAACCATTTACAAAATCCTCGGATAGATTTTTGTAACCTACGAACCACTCCCAGTTCTTCTGAAATACTCTTGCACCATAAGAAAACTCATAGCAAAGTGCATTTAGTCTGGATTTGGTGGTGTTGCTCTGCCAACCACCATCAAAGAGAATTAAAGAGTTGTTTGTAACAGTTGCAATATGGTTACCATGTAGGTAAACGTTAGCACCTTCTGAATCATGAGTAACTTGTGTGTTACTGTTGCTGAAGTTGCTTCCGTTGCGGATTGCTCTGTTCATTGCTCTTTCGATTTGTCTCATGAATTCTCCTTTGAGATTGATTTGGGTTAAGGGTCAGGTGACGTGAGAGGCATAACCCATGACTCCGTTTGACCCTTATGAATCTATTATAGTCGATCAGGTCGCTTATTCTATATAAAATGGACACTCTTTTAACTGTCCACTCAATATTTACTTCGTTCGCATTGTATGGTAGGTGATATGCTATTGTAGTTTATGGTAAGGTTTATTGTAGATAACAATACCAATAGTGTTAAACATATATTTCTATACATCTTCTAGAAATATAATGCTATCATTTTGTCTAGACCAATTATCAGGTATTGCATCAGGTGGTGGGATGAGTGGTTCATATAATCCTCTACCTTTTGGAATAGGTACTAATTTTAATCTATTATTAAGTGAAAATCGATCTATCAAAATATCATTTAATACATTAATCGATTCATTCATTTGTTGATAACCTCTACCTACAAATATTTGACCACTAACTACACTTATTGTAGCAATGCCCCAAAATAGATAATAAAATCTGCTTTTAACTTGTGCTTTAATTTTAGTCTTTTTAGTTGTGTAATCCTTAACCATGTTTAACCTCGAAATGCTTTTTAATTGTTAAATGTCTGACTATCTCAAATAATTTGTTATAGTCAACTCCTTCCCACTCTGTCCACTCTGAAACATAATCAGATTGAGATTTATCAAATCCTCCTTTTATTAAGGTAGGTGCTGACATTAATTCATTATTAGTATCGAACCAAAATGTTCTTCCGAACTCTTCAGATACTATATAATTCTCATCATTATAAAGTTTTCTGTTCATTTAACCTATCCTCCATTGGTTTTTTAAATTTACTGTTTGCATAGTCTTTGACTTCATTAACAACGTCATCAAAATGATCTTCCCAATAGTTAATACAATCATCTATAAATTCTGTTTCTGATTGACTATCAACGTATCTGTTCATGTCATCAATAACATAACTAACTAAATCTTTTACTGACATATTATCAACAATTCTATCAACATAATGATATTTTAATTCTTGTAATTCTTCAGTTGTTAGTTTTGGATTTGTCATTTAATTGTCCTCCTCTAGTGATTGATCTAATTTAGTTTCATCAGGTTGTTCAGTAAGTGATTCATCATAAACTCTAATTGATAATTCACCCATGTGATGATCTGGAAATCCGTTTCTATCAAGTGCTTCACCCACTATTCCCCAGATTTTATGAACTTCGGCATCATTTAGATAGAGTGCCATGTTATAATAGAATTCATTTTGCATTGTCAAGTCTCTCCATAATGTGTGAATCGAAAGGGAAATTTGGATGTGTTTTTCTAACATCCTCTGCCCATATTTTGAGTTGTTTATCTGACATTAAACTCAATTCTGGTTCATGTCTGTTAAGCACTCTAGGCAATTTAAACCTATGAAATTGCGTTGTGTTACACATTTTCATCCTCATCTACTGTGAAGCGAACATATGTTAATCCTTCTGTTTGCTGAACAAATGAAGCATCTAGGTCATGCTCTAAAACAAAATCAGTAATTAAACTTTCTAATTTTGATCTGGTTATGTAAGAAGTCATGTTACATCCTCTGGGTCAAATTGGTCATAAACTGTTGCTGTTAGTTGCATATCCCACAATTCTGGATAGACATTTTGGGCATTTAAGGCATCTGAAAAAATCTCTGAGATCAATTCTAGTTTCTCTACTGTGAGTAGAGGATAGATGTCAAATTGTATTGGTTCTTTAGTCTGCATCTTCATCTACCTCGATTGATCTCATGAACTGTGATGTAAACTCATCTAGTTTTTCTCTTGTTGTTATTCTGGAATCTGTTACCTTATCATCAGACTCACCAAAATAATAAAAGTATTTGTTTAGATTATTGATGAGATTTAAGAGTGCTATCTCATTTGTTGTGTAGTCGCTCATTAGTCTGCTGTTCCTCCATAATACTTGTAGTGGTCATCAATAGTTTCATCATTGTGGATGTAACCCTCGTCATCAACATAACCTGCATCCATGTAGTAATCAAGTTGTTCTCTGAGAGTTTGTTGCTCTTCATTGGTTAGTTTCTGAATGAAACCACCAACAACATCAGCAAGGAAATCTGAATCTTTATGTGCTTGTCTTACTGTGTCTCTTGTGAGATCAGATAGATTGATTTCAGATTTGGGTGTTCTAGGTGTAATCATAATTCTGATAGATTTTGTAAGAGTAAGAACTCATACTGGATGTCCTCATCTTCTGGGTCAACACCATCAACTACCCATTCTTGGAATAGAGCATGAGCATTTTCGTATTGCTCATTGGTTATTTGATGTGTAATAGACTTGAGAAGTGAGTCACCCATGTTGTCGATTAATGGTTGTCTGTCAATCATGAGTGGTAGTTCTCTTGTGTATGAACTAATTATAGTCTATTTTATGGTAGAATTCATTGTAATATGTGCGGTATTATTATTGGCACACTACCGAACATCCAAATTAAATGATAGAGTGGTTCTCTTAGTATCATTCTTTTGTAGGTGAACTCCATGACGTATGAAACTAGGAAATACTATCATATCACCTTGACGTATGGGTGGGTACATGATAGGGTCTTGTTTCATGATATGAGTATAACCTGAGATAGTATGATCTAGATTCATATTCTCAAAATAGAATTTAGCATCCTTCTCAGCATCATAGTTAATGAATATCACACCACTAAAATTGATGAACTCTGGAAATTGTATATGGTGATGTGGTTCTTGCCAATTACCTTGATTATATACATTTACCCAACTGTTAACTATTTTAATATTCACCTCAGGTGGAAAATATTGATATAGATATGGTGCTAAGAATTGTCCTAACTCATCAGGTGGTATTATGTCATTCTCATCAAAGAATGTTGTAGTTGTATCACAATTCCATTTATCCTTACTACTTGATAATAGATGAGAACAAGAATCAGTTAATTGTCCAAAAATATCACCATGATCTCTAATATGAACATGATGATATTTGATAGGGAATAAATCGTATGTATTCCTCATTAAATTGCTTCCCTTAGTCTTAAGTATGTGTTGGTAGAGGTTGCTAACTCTTTTGATTTAGCAGGTCTTCTCTCTCCCCATGCTAATAATACTTTCTTACCTTTATCCTTCTTCTCTCTTAATCCTTCGAACCTATCCTCATTTAATGCGTGCCATGCTCCATTTTTCTGAAGTGTGCAGGGTTGATTGATAGTTAGGATCACACCTTTTGGATCGCATATTTCATAGAATACTGATTGACCTCTAGCATATGTGTTAACATTAGTAGCATTGCCTAGTCTCTCTTGTAACTTAGCATAATCCTTATTTGTTATGCTGAATAAGTAGTTTCCTTTACCTATGCACAATAAATGCTCATCAGATACAATACCAGTTGCTTTTAATAGTCTCTTGAGTACTAACTTATTATCAATCTGGTTAACTGCTTCAGATATAGTTTGAGCAACTTGCTTACCAATAGATTTGCAATCTGACTCCCATTGTGTCTTTACATCATCCCAGTATCTTGCTTGATCGCTATTGATGTAGAAATTACGAACTGCATCATTAATAGCATCTAATTGATGATAATAACCCAATAATTGTGGTGCAATCTCTTCTACTAAATTATCTCTTACTTCTCTCTTACTACCTTTAAACTTCTTACCTTGAGCATCCTTATAAATTCCTGGTGAACAATTAGTATTGTCAAATAAGAAATTATTTAATGTGCTGTTAAATGTACCTGAGCATACTTGTATAGAATCAAATCCATTTTTGTAGTTCTTAACTGATACTGATAACTGTTCACAATTATCAAATGTGATTAATAGATCACCTTTTAAATTCTTGTTTCTATACTCTGCATCTACACAAGTGAAGTAAAACTTTCTGTTAGGGAACTGATTAATAAACTCTGGTAATAGTTGATGTACTGTCTTATCAACATTTGTTTTATACTTAGAGGATAGGAACTTGCTTAATACTCCTCTCTCTGTACAATATGAAATCCACTCCTCTTCCTGAGTAGCAGAGCAATGTGAAATTGCAACATCATGATTCTCTGCGTGCTTTTGTAGTTCTGAAGCAAGATAGATTTCAGCAGCATCTTGGATGTAGTGATCTGTAGATGAACCTGCTCCTCTTTTTGTTTTTGTCATTGATTCGCCTTTGCAAATAGTGTTTATTAATCTAACCAAGAATCGTTTTCTGTAATCTTGAGTAGGTTGGGATTCTTTCGAACCTCATGTTGATAGTCTAACTCTTTATACAACTTATTGAGCAACTTTGTAACATAAGTTGATCTCTCTAATTTGTGTGATAATGAGAGTAGTTCCTCAACGTGCTGTTTACATTTTACAAGTGTAAAACATTCTTGGGTTGATACATCTATTTTACTATCCATTTGCAGAATAACCTCCTTGTTGTGTGATACTAGGTGAACTGTCCTTATGGTCAGCGATAGCACCTAAACTGATTCTCATTCTATCATGTACATAAGGTGGATTCCCCTTATGTATCATACTACTATCAAATACTATTATTCTACCTTGTCTAAATCTAACTCTATCACCAGTTGCAAATTCAGTATCACCACTTTCACCAAATGCGTGATATATTACACTTGTTGCAGGTATGTGTCTATCATCATGTAATTGTGATTCCATATCAGGTGATTGAGCATTAACTAATAACCTATGGATATGTGATATGGGTTTATCCTTACATATATCTTTCTTTATACATTCACAAAAATAACTAAAAAACCAATAGAATGGTGATGTATCACTAAAGTTATCATCCCTGATAACAGTATTTCCCCAAAACCTAGTCTCTTTATAATCACCATAAGGTGCATTATTATAGTACATAGGGCAATATTCAGTTATCCATTGTGCCACGTCATCAACAATCCAATCAGGAAAATATCCATCAATGACCTTGACACCTTTAATATTATATGTCATGCTATATCTCTCCTTATCTCTTCTTGAGTTGGGATATACTTATTACCTGTTAACCTAAAGTTAGCAGATATAGTAATACGTTTATGTTCTGATTTTTGCATACTTACTTGATGATGTTGGTAGGCAGGGAATATAATAATATCCCCTTCTTTGACCTCAGGAAACCATGTAGTATGTACTGGGTAGTATTTACTAAAGTTACCTAAATGTACCTTTTGGTCAGGATGATAAAATATAAAATTAGCATCCTCCTCAGGTATATAGTCTAAGAAATATGCACAACTAAATGTACAATCATCCCCACCTGCGTGAGTATGTACATCTTGCATATCTCCCTGATTATATACATTAATCCATGACTCAAACATACTTATTCTATTGTTAATGTCACCACCTAATTTCATGTGCATATCCATGACATTATCTTGTATTGCCTTCTCAAATACATCCCATGAAAAATCTGTTAGATTTGTATTACTATCAAAACTAGATGATAGTTTACAATTCCACTCACTTGGATTATTTAATTGTGCATCATCTAATTCTTTAAGAAATAATCTCTTAAGGTATTGATGACTTAGCACTTCTCCATGATAATAAAAACTTGGAAAAAGTGCCTTAATGTCTCCCATTTATGTCACTAAAGAAACTGGTGGTTGTCCATCAACAAATATAGCATCAACAACTTTCTGTAGTCTCTTGATAATATGTTTAGTCTTAGGGTGTACTGGTACTGTTACATAACCTGTTGGTTTATTGTATAGTGACCAGTTCATAGGTGCTAACTCACCTGAGTTGATTCTATTACGATCATCACTATCTAGTCTAATAACCCGACCTATAGTCTGTGCCATTTCGACAACTGATAAGTAACGTAACATAATAGTATGAGTCAATCCAGATACGTTAATGCCCTCTGAAAGTATGCTGTAATGAAAGCATATAAAGGATATTGTAGCATCTTTTGACCACTCATGCAATGTTTTAAGGAACTCATGACGTGATACTTTCTTGTCATTAACGTATGCACCAAATTTACTGGTTACATGTAATACATTAATGTCTCTCTCTTTTAGTTCCTCTAAGAGTGAAGTATGTCCTAACATATGACCTAATACCTTAGAACTAGGAACTGATACCAATACCTTAAGAATACCATCATCATAAGCATTATCAATGATGTCTATTATACTATCTTGTGCAGGTTTTTCTGTATTAAATGGCACAATAGTAGGTGGTAGTATAGTTCCACTCTCTATTAATTCTTGTGCCTTTACATTGCAAATAGTATTACCATAGACATCAACATTATTCATACCTCTTTCATGCTTACGAGATATACGAGGTGTTGCTGTAAAGAAATAGTTGCGTGTAGCATATTCTGAGAAGTATTTGGTACTCTCAAAGAATGATCTCGCTACACTATTATGTGATTCATCATAATATACTGTATCAACCTCAACATCTAAACACTCTTGTATCTTGTGAAGTGAATGATATGTTGTAAATATCAGTTGATTATTGATGCTATTGTGAAACCATTGTGTGATCTCATCATGCTTAGTAGTATTAAGGTATTCACTCTTACCACTATGAACATGTAATACATCAGCATCACAATATTCCATGAAATCTCTGCATAGTTGTTGTGCCAATAATATACGAGGGGCGACTACAACTAAAGTCTGTGGGATGCTTTTTGAGAACTGGTTTAGAGCATCCTGTATCATAATATATGTTTTGCCTCCACCAGTAGGCACTATGATTTGACCTTTATCATCCGATACCATAGAGTCTAATGCCCTCTGTTGATGTGGTCGTAATGAAATAGTCAATGAATTAATAATGTAATAATTTAATTGTACCAATAAAAAAGCACCTGTGTAAAGGTGCTTGTGACAGTTACTTAATTGCTACTCTGTCAGGAACTTTGATGCCTGTATTCATAACAAAGTTAACTACAAATGCTTCGAGGTATATTAATGGTAGGATAACAAAATCAATACCTGATAGTTTGGATAGATCAGGGGATGTTGTCTTGGGTTCTACTTTAATAACCTCAACTTTAGGTTTCGCAGGTGTTGTCTTGCGTGTCCTTCTTTTGCGAGGTGTTGTAGGTGTTGTCAATGTAGATAATAATAAATGACGAGAGAAAACAAAACGATTAACTGAGAGGTTCGACTTAAAGACCTGTTCCACCTCGTTTTAACTATGCTAGTTAAATCTTTAGTCATCTAATGACTTAAGGGATGAGATCACCCATGCCTCAGTAGGTGGTTTGTTTTCCCATTTATATATTACCACAAGGTCAACCCATTGCAATCATGCTTGTGCCAGTTTGTTGACCTGTCCACACTTACAATCGGGGCAATCGATCTCTGATCGGTAACCTTCCAGTTTATTCAGTAGGTTTCCCAGTTCTAAACCATTTTGACAATAGTTCCCCATTGTCTTGCGAACTGTATCAATCATAAGATCAGTTTCTTGCTGACTAAAAACATATCTCATAGTAGTATTGCTCCAATAATAAATCCTTTGCCAAATGCTAGGCATAACATTTGATAGTCTGTTAGATTCCACTTAACTTGTATCTTCTTAGCAAGTGCTTTATCCCAATCTTTAATTTTAGTCAGGGCATTACCCAAGTTAAAATTATACATAAGTGTCCTCCTAAAATACTATTTATTCTCAGGTTCTTTACCAGTTATTTCTTTTGGCAAATCCTCATTTCCAGGATGTTCTCTTATATAACCAGTATAATTTTTCTTGTTGTGGAAATGGGTGTCCTCCATCCATAAATCATCCCATTGATGTGCATAAACTAATACTTTTACCTGTCTCTTGCCGTTCATAGTCTCTGGGTCATCCCACTCATGTGTAACGACAGTAATATATTGGTCTGATATGAAATCAATATAACCTTCCTCTCCGTCAGGTGTCTTGACTCTCATACCCTTCTCAAGTGACTTGAGTATGTTTCTTAATTCCAATCTTACAGACTCCGATAGAAAAATAGGTGTACTCATAATTTTAGTAGTGAAGTTGGATTACCAAAATCACCCTTAAGAAATATATTAAATGCTAGTGAGTATCTCTCTCGCATTATTTGATTAGGTGTAACTAGATGCACTAAAGAACTGGGGAACATTACCACCATGCCATCCTTAGGTTGTATTGTCCATTGCTTACTATTATATAGATTACCTGTTTTGATACGAGGTGCAACCATACAATAAGATTGATCTCTGAATACTAAATCACCACATCTTTCATGTGTTTGTAGATAACAAATACCACTAAACATGCTGTTGCGGTGGGAATGGTCATGTGTTTTCTCTTGGAATTTATGTCTATTAATCCATGAGCAAGTATATGTTATTTCATGACATCTTTCATCAATTCCTAATACTTTCCATACATATTCTTCCACATGATATTGTAACCAATCTCTAAATTTAGGTAGTTTATTCAGAACATTCATTTCGAATGTCTGACTACCTTCTCTTGGTGCTTTGTGATACTCCCATCCCTCAATGTCTCTAATAATATTAGGCATTGATGGGTCTTCTGCAACATATACAGGGGATGAGAACAGAGGTAGTATATCAGTTCTTACTGAAGTTCGCATTGATTAGAATCCTATTCTTGTGTTCACTTGGTGAATGACCAGTATGTTCTATCTTGCCATCAAATAATAATAGTCTGTTCGCTTTCGGTTCTACTTGCCATGTAATTCCTTCTTCTTTTAGTAGGGTGTTGCCATCACTATCATTAACATAGTATATACACACCCAATGTGGTTCTTTCTCATCAACGTGCCACCCATGTCTATACCCATTTGGATTAAGTATTGTCATGTCTGCTCTAACCCTCAAGACATTTCGGGCATTTAGGGCAGATTCCATCATTTCTACGAGGTGTGCAAATATGGGGTGTTCCTCAGCAGTTAACCAATGATTAAAACCAAATGCTTGTAGGTCATCATTACCATAGGTTAAAGTTTGTTGCATAAACCAAGGGAACTCCCATGATGTCATGTAATCATGTAGTTCTTTCCATTTGTCATGATCGAGGAAGTTATCCTCAATCTTCATGCTTGAGATGTAAGGCGGACGCAATTTCATCTATCAGTTCACGTTGTTCTTCTGGAAGTTTTCCCAACTTATTATACCATTCTTTTTGTAATAAGAAAAGTGCCTTAGTTAATGTTTGTTTATGCTTCTGCTGTAGAGTCAAACACTCTACTGCTATTGATGTCATGATGCCCCCACATGCGGATTAATACTATTTAGAATAGTTGATACGATTCCCGATCACTACACTCACACCTCTTAGGACACCAGATAGGTACTGATATTGAGAGTCTCTTCTTAGAGGGATATGCTTTGTGTAGTTTCCTTTGTGGCAAGTATAGCACATCTCCCGCTTTAAGCACAGTATCCAACTGAATTGTTAGTTCATCCTGACTTGGTACATGTGGGTACTCTTCTGTGCTTGGTATCAATGCACTTGCTCTGTTCTCATACACTACCCATCTAGTCTCACCATCCATCTGCATAATATAAGTTGGACCTTGATCCCAATGTGGATGAAATGATTTTGCTTGTGGTCTTGTACCTAAGTTCATAAAGATATGACAGTCAGCACACCCATCAAATCTAGTCTCGAACTCAGTTAATAGTTCTTCTACCTTACTATTACCATGACCATACTGTGATATATTTACTGTCCATCCATCCTTTGCATACGCAAATAGATCAGTCTTCTTATATACTCCCTTATAAAACCATGGTTCTTCTACTGTCTCTAAATCTATTCTCTTACCATCATCACCTAATACTGTAGTGATGTAATTCCATGGGGCATTTAGGGCATTTTCTGCATCCTCCCATGTGACTATCTGACCTACAGCATTATGCCATACTCTAGGTTCATCATTATATTTGTAGACCTCAGGGTCAAGAAATTCGTAGTTTAAAATTGACATTCATTGCAATCCTAATACCCTGTGTAGGTGATGATGAAGCATGGATCTCTGATCCACCGAATACTATCATCTTACCTTTAAGTGGTGACTCTCTGTGAATAATTTTATGATCCTTATCAAAGAAAAATGTATCACCCTCTGCTTCATTGACATAATATAATGCAGTAGTGTGATCGAAATCATAATCTGTATGTGGTGCATGATGTAGCATACCATCAGGATAACATAGTCCTAATCGTACACGATATATGTCCTCCACTCTTGCATCACATTTCTCTGCAATGCAATATAATGCACTCTCAAATAATCCTGTCTGTTCACTAACAGGTTGATACTCATCTATTAATTGATGAGAGAATGACTGTGCCTTGATACCATCATGACTGTCTGCAACTTGATATGTAGTATCATCTAACCAATACCATGGAAATGTAGGGTTACGACAAATACTGTCCAGTTGATTAACTATAGGTTCTGGTAACGTATTAAAAACGGATTTCATATTGCCTCCTATCACTTGGTACATCACGAGGATATGCACATGGTATGCTCATACTTAATCTCTTACCACCTGGAAATGGTTTGTGGTATGTCCTCGCAGGAAAATACATTACATCACCTGGTTCTAGTGTAACGTCAAGATCAACTGTTAGGTTATGTCCTTCATTATCAGGACTATATGGGTTGTCATCCATCTTAATTAATGCACTACACCTCTCTTTATATACTTGCCAGTGTGTTTCTCCTTCTAACTGACATATAAAATTGGGTGGTAAATCCCAGTGTGCACCAAAGGATACACCATTTGGTTTAGCATTACCAAATATATGTGCATCACAATTACAATCATATCTGTCCTCTATATTTTCTAATAGATTATCTACTGCTGCATTAAAATGTCCATACTGTTCTATAGTAAATGTTAACCCCTCCTCAATACCTTGGAACAGTTCTTCCTTAATAGGAAACTTATCTTCATACCATACCTCAAACTTCTCAGTAAGGTCTAGTCTCCTACCATCAGTATTGAGCAAGCAACATCTATAATGCCATGGGTTATTCATGCACTTGGTTACATCATCCCATGTACAATACTGTTCGGGATTCTTTAATGCACCTTTCCAGACTCTTGGTCTATCATCTGTCTGGAATATATTTGGATTTAGAAATGGTAAATTAAGAACTTCCATAGTCTCCTTCACTTGGGTCTAGTGGGAACCCACTAAAATTTATACTAATAGCAATGCGTTCATCTTTGCCATTTGGTTGTGTCTCATGATATAACCATGATGGGAATATAACATAATCATATGATTTTGCTTTATATGTATAATGTTTCTTATCGTTAATAAAACTAGATTCTAGAGGTGACATACCCCAAATAGTTTCTAGTGGATCACGAAATAATAAATGACCATAGTCAGGGTTCTTCTTAAGATAATATACACATGATACATGTGACTTACCTCTACCTGCTGAGTGATTATGCTCTGATGTAGTATCTCCTTCGAAATGCTGATTCGCCCACATACTGTCAATATACATGTGGAAGTCTCTGCGATAATCAAGAGTATTATCCCAGTAATCATGTACTGCATCTAACATAGGCATGGTTAACCAATCAAATATAGATGATTGATACAATTCCATTCCTTGTTTTAGTTCACCAGTTGATTTACCTGATTCACCTGCCCATACACCACGATTAGCAACTGACCATGCTTCATCTAAGAATGATAGTGATGCTGTCAGTTGTTCATCAGTTGGTACTATCGTTCCCGTCACTACGGGTACCGAGAATAGTTGTTCTATCATGACTTTTAATAATATCAGACATATCTCTTTTGTTCCTGTTCGGAATCAAATTAAATGAGATACTAATACGATCTTCATCAGTATGGTTCTCTCTCACACCATGAGATACCCATGATGGAAATAGAACTAATCGACCTTCTTTTGGTGGATAAGACATAGTTGCATGAGTATGTGGTGCTTCTGCCTTACTCAAATCCTCTGCTAATCCGAGAGAATGAACTACATATCCCTCCATAGGATTCTTATGGAATGTGATACTACCACAATCCCCTTCCTTAGGAGTCTTGACATAAAATGCACCAGACATTATAGAACCTGGATGCACATGTACCTCATTGTATCCTCCCTTATTATTAATATTAATCCATACGTTAGCAAATTCCAACGTAGTAGCACATGACTCAAATGAATCAAATGCTTTATTACCCCAGTGTTTAATTTGTCTGCATAAATTAGCAAACTCATCATCCTCTGGTTCTTGCACTAATTCCTCACCAAAAAAGTCAGGGGACTGATAATTCAGTATTCCCCTGTTACTTCTTTCTTTTGTAGGCATACCCTCAGCAATACCATAACATATTTCTTGCATTGCTGCTACATCAATATCTAAATCCAACCACCAAATAGGAGTGGGGAAAATATAATCAAGATTGAGATCCATTAGGTCAACTTGTTAAGATCGTCTCTTACTTCTCCTTGCCAATCTGATAATTTACTATAGTCTTTCTTCTTAGTTGCACTATCTGAGTACTTAGAGGAAGTTGCTACCTTGATATTACTTCTCTCCTTCGCCATTTCAGATTCTAACCATGGTTGCTCAGGTTCTTTAAGTACAAACTTACGATACATGTTGATAGTCTCAAGACCACCTTCGATCTTAACCAAATCATCCCTCATTTCATTGAGTTCAGTGAAATTGATTCTAGTCTCAGGTCTATCGAATGACATGGATGTCATACCTTCTTGCATCTCTTGATACTTAAGGAACATTTCTCTATGCTGATAGATAAGATTCTTCCATAAGTCATCAAGTGTTTGCACTGCTTCATATGCAGTTTTTACTTCTTCTATTACCTCAGGGGGCAATTCGGGCAATCCTAGGTCTTCTAAATCCTGATTTATATTTTCTGGATCGAGATTAGTTGGTGCACCACTGGGGTTAATACCATCTACCTCAGCATCCTCAAGGTTAGTTACCTTTTTTACATCTTCTGACATTTTACTCCTTATAAATGGTCTGGTTTAAAAACTCGTAAGACGAGGGTAAAGTCTCACAATATTCTAGCATGTGTTGGTGCCACTCGTCAATGATCTTCTCTGCGTTGGCGAGTGCTTGCTCATCCTCCTCAGGAATTATCTCATTGCACATCCTTGATAAAGGTAGTGTCACTTTATTTATAGGGTTAAAACCCATACCTGCTGCACAATATCTTGGACCATCATTATACTCTATGCTACCAAGATTTGTTAAGAAATCAAAGTTTATGTACTTATGTGACCCATAACGCATGAATAGGTTGTCAGTACCACAGAAATCATAGTCCACCACTTCTGATGCTGTCCTCCAGAAATCTGTCTTACGTTCAGAGAAAGCATAGTGAGCAGCAACGAAGTTCTTATGCCCTTCTATCTCATGGTCTGCTATCTGATTAATCATTTCCTTTTCTACCTTAGGAATGAACCCCCTACGTCCTGATAGTGCATTACATAATCTAATCACTTGTTCATGTGTAACCAACAGACCAGTGGACTCTAATGGTTCTACAAAACAATTAGATAAACCAACAGCAATAACATTACCAACAAATGATTTCTTATGCTTACCCATCTTAAATGGGATAGTTCTATATGATACCTGATCTGCTCTATACTTTCCTCTTGTCTTTACCAAATAATTATGCAACTCTACTTGTGCTTCATCTTCTGATATAAAATTACTAGAGTAAACATATCCTAGTCCACCACGTTCCCACAATGGTACATCCCACACCCATCCATTATCTAATGCTGTACAGTTGGTTGTATTAGTAACTTCTTTCTCAGGATTTTCATGTGGTACTGATATTGATATTGCTTTATCATTTAATAGGCAACCTCCATCATTATAATGGAATGACTCAAAGGGTACATCCATTGCTTCTCCTAATAGCAATGACTTAAACCCACTGCAATCTACAAATAGATCAGCACTTAATGTCTTACCATTATATACTACACAATCAATATCACCATTCTCTTTTTTAATTACTCCCGTTACTGTACCCGTAATATGTTTTACTCTCTTACATACATTATTCTTTAACCACTGTCCAAACTTAATAGCATCTATATGATATGCAGTATCAACCCATGGTTTCCAATAGGTAGTATCATATGTGAGTTTATTATATTTGGTGAAGTGTGCTACTGGATTAAATGTAGTAGCAAATGTATCGTTAGTATATTTTCCTGGTTTAGTTGCATTAAGTACGAACCATGCCATCCATGGAACTTTACTTTCCATCTCATCTGGTGATCCAAAGGGATATAACCAACTCTCTCCTTTCTTCCAAAAGTCATTAAAACTAATAGCAGTTTTATAGGTTGCACCTATATCTTTCATCCAATCAGAATCTTTGAGTCCTAATAATGATATAAATCTACGAATCTGTTGTAGTGATGACTCACCCACACCTATAACACCCTGATTTGGATCCTCAATTAATGTGACGTTAACATGAGGGCATAGCACATCCAATGCTGCAGCAGTCATCCAACCACTACTACCACCACCAACAATAACTATGTCCTTAACTTGCATAAATCTTTCTTAACGTATAATCGTATGACGATTCCATATCCTTTGTCCAATCATACATGGTCTTCCTCCATTCGTCAAATGTCCTATCTGCTTCATTTAGATAGAACTCATCATAATCCTCAGACAGATTATTCATCAGACGCTTGAGGTATAGAGTATGGTCACAAATAGGATTAAATCCCATACCTGCTGCTATATATCTGACACCATCATTATGTGCAGGATCACCGATCCACTCATATGATACATGCTTCTCTGCTGAGTATTTGACAAATAGATTATCTAATCCACCCTCTGTGAAATTATATGATATATCATCTGTTACTGTCTGCCAATATTTACCTTCTCTTCTACTGAAAGCATAGTGAGCAGAAATAAATGTCATGAAACCATCTATCTCTAGGTCTGCTACTAGATTCATCATATCTATTTCTGCTCTATTAGTATATCCTTCTCTACCTGCTAGTGTTGTACATAGTCTAGTAATTTGTTCATGTGTAGTTACTAAACCAGTTGCTTCTAATGGTTCCACGAAACAATTAGAGAGACCAATAGCACATACATTCTTTACCCATGACTTCTCATGCTTTCCATTCTTAAATGGAATAGTTCTCATGGATGCTTTGTCTGCTCTCTCCTTTCCTCTTGTCCTAACCAAATAATCATATAGCTCTTGCTCTGGATTCTCTGCGAAATCCTTTGAGTACACATATCCTACACCAGATCTCTCCCATAATGGTACATCCCAGACCCAACCATTATCTATAGCAGTACAGTTAGTGCTATTGGTTATCTCTGTAGATGGGTCTACATGGGGCATGTGACACGCTACAGCAGTGTCATTTAGCAATGAACCCCCATCATTATGGTGATAACTAATAAATTTAGATCCACATGTCTGTTCTAATAGTAGAGACTTAAATCCTGTACAATCAATATATAAATCTGCTTCGAACTCTCTACCATCATCCGTGTATAATTTCTCAATATAACCACGGGCATCTTGGGCAAATTTAGCAACATTACCCGTATGATATTCCAATCCTCTTGGCAAACAATAGTTATCCTTTAACCACTGTCCAAACTTAAGTGCATCAAAATGATATGCACTGTCCACCCATGGGTTCCAATGGGTTTCATCATCACTTAATTTATTATACTTAGCTAATGCACCTACACTATTAAAACACTCAGCAAATGTACCCCTGTGATATTTCTCAGGTCTAGTTAAATTTAATGAGAACCATGACATCCACCCATGTGGTACTTCCTTCAGTACTTTCTCAGCACTACCGAATGGATAATCCCATGTCTCACCTTTCTGATAGAAATCATTAAATCTTATATTTACCTTATAAGTTGCACCAGTCGCTGCCATCCACTGTTCATCTTTTAAGTCCAATAACTTAAAAAACTCGTTGATCTGTCCGAGAGTAGATTCCCCGACACCACTAACAGGGTAGTCGGGACTCTCGATCAACGAGGTTTTAATGTGTGGGCATAATTTTAGGAGTGCTGCAGCAGTCATCCAACCTGCAGTTCCACCCCCAACAATGAGGACATTACGAATTTTCATAATAAAGGATTAAATTTATCCTACATCAGTAGTTATACGATCATCAGAGTCAGGTGCATGTGATGTTGGCACATCAGATCCACTTACAACATCTGGATTAGTATCCACTGCTTCTGTGACAGGTGCTTGAGTTACAGGTTGTGCATCAACATGATCTGAACCTGTTGCTACATCACCACGATCAGCAAATTCACAAAGTTTAAACTCTCTGCGAACACCAATTTCCATTTCCTCTGGAGTATTCCAAGCGGGCATGTTGTCATCATGTGGGAATGGTTGATCTGGTTCTTCTGCTACTCTTTCAGTAACAGTTGCAGCAGGGTCTGCAGGGTCAACTACTTCTATCTCTTTCCATGTGATAGGACGTGCTTCTGATTTAACTTTCTTAATGTGCTGATAGAACTTACCTTCTTTAGCTTTCTCACCAAAGAGACCTGCATCTATATCTTTCCAGAGCATTCCTAATTGAGTACCTGGTTCACCATAGGCAATAAGTTTCTCTTGCAATGGATCTGTGTATAAGAAGTCAGGGATCCACTCTCCTAACATCATTCTCCATTCGATATCTACCTCGTCAGGTGCATCAACCCATTTAAGTGAAGATCCTGGACCTGTGTAGACTTCGAACTCTTCGCCTTTCTCGACGATATCGGTAATGAAACCGTCTGATCTAATTAAACAACTTTTCATTTTAATCGAATTCGTAAACTACTACAATACCCTGACGACCATCGCCACCTCTCTCACCGTTTCTTCCAGATGAACCACCTGCACCGTATGCAGCATGTGATCTGTAACGCTGAGCCCATTGCTGTCTCCTGTGGGTAGTAGGAGACGAACCGCCCCAGAAACTTGTACCACCATGTCCTAAACCTGGTGGGTTTCTGTGTGCCTGACCTGAACCACCATAGATTCTAACAGAACCTTGATTAGGGTTACCACCCAGTGATCCTTCATGTTGTTGGTTCCTGTTAGCACCTTGTCCACCACCTGATGAACAATAGTTACCAAAGGATGAAGTACCTCCATTACCACCACGAGACTGGTAATTAGTACCACCACCACCGCCACCAACAGAGACGGAAATGGAGTTAATGTTTTCTACATTAACAATACTTTCGGTGTGTGCACCTGCGGATCCAGATTCACCATAACCTGATCCACCGCCACCACCTGCAGTGCATTTCACCCATATACGCTTAATTCCACTGGGTTTGTTCCATGTGGAATTAGAGTTATATACACTGATTGATTTTGGTCCACCACCTGCTTCGATCTGACCCCATGACATTGATGATCCGTTAGTAGTAAGAAACTTACCTGACTGACCCGATACTGATGGGATAACCTGTGATGAAGAACCTGATATGGTTCCGTTGATGTTGATGTTGGATACGGTTAGAGTACCATTCACTGTAATAGAACCAGAACTGAGGTCTAAACCACCAGAACCAGAAAGGTCTCTAATTGCCGATACTTTGAGGGTACTCATTGATTACTCTGTCTCCTTCCTTGTTATTTATACTATAAAAATTCATAGACAACTATGATACCTTGGCGACCATCGCCACCTCTTTCAGGGTTCTTACCTGATGAACCACCTGCACCGTATGCAGCATGACCCCGATATCTTTGTGCCCACTGTTGTCTTCTATGGGTTGTTGGTGAAGCACCACCCCAAAAACTACAACCACCATGTCCTAAACCTGGTGGGTTTCTATGTGCTTGAGAAGAACCACCATAGATTCTAACTGAACCTTGGTTGGGATTACCACCTAATGCACCTTCATGTTGTTGGTTACGGTTTGCACCTTGACCACCACCTGATGAGCAGTAATTACCAAAGGATGAAGTTCCTCCGTTACCACCACGAGATTGATAATTGGTACCACCACCTCCACCTCCAACTGATACTGAGATAGAGTTAATGTTGGTTACATCAACGAATGATTCGGTGTGTGCACCTGCTGCACCTGACTCTCCATATCCTGAACCACCTCCTCCACCTGCAGTACACTTAACCCAAATACGTCTGATGCCACTTGGTTTATTCCAAGTAGAACTTGAGTTATATACTGATATAGAGTTTGGTGCTCCTCCACCACCTGATACAGCAGACCATGATATGCTTGATCCGTTAGTGTAGAGAAAACTACCTGCTTGACCACTTTGTGAGGGAATTATATACCCTGAGGATCCACTTATAGTTCCGTTGATAACCAATTTATTGACTGTTAACGAGCCATTAGCAGTGATCGCTCCACCAGAGAACGACATACCGCCTTGGTTAGATAAATCCTTTACTTGTGCGACATTTAAACGAGTCATTGGTTATGATTTAGCTCCTTCCTTCTATTTAGCTGAGTAGGACTTATATGTTGTAACGGTTGTACCTTAAAAGCATATTTACCGTTATCTATAATTTCTGGTAAGAAATTCATACTGATAGTTCTTCTACCCTTCCAAAGATTATATATTGCTTCATATCCATGGAGCATCTCAGCGTTCCAGATGAATAACATACCCTCTTCGGGTGAGGATTGGTGAACTTCCTTTGTATATTTATTACCTTGATTTGCTATGCGTGGTTGACGCATCTGTGACAGACTGGGTACACTGTCCTTATATGTACTTCTGTAGAAATCTAATGGTGCATGTAATTTTGGATCGAAATCCACAAAGTATGTACCAACTATCATACAGTTATTATGATTATGCTTGATCTGCCAAGTGTGCTCTGTCTGGCACATGTTCATCCAACAGTCTGTGATCAGCATATTAGATTCATTTAGATCATACTCTAATAATTCAGTAAAGAAATGAGTAGATGATTCTAAAAGAAAATTCTCAAAATCATTTAACCTATCATCAAACCTTAATAAACTACTATTAGAAATATTAAAGTAATGATGTAGATTCTCTTCGGCAACGTTGTCGTTCCACTCATCATGTCCTTTAGGTATTTCCTCAAGAACACGATCACATACATCTTTTACGACCTGTTGGTCACCACCATACCTATATTTCCCAATAAACTTGGGAAAAAATTCCTCAATCTCAAAATCCATAGTTTAGAAATTATGTTGATTAGTCGATAAGAGATAATAGTTACCTATCGAATACGCTCCACCATCATTAAATCCGATGTTAGAGAGGTTTTTAAGGTTATTACGAGAACCTCCGTACATATTTAGATACCCGTCAGCAGAGTAATCCCCGTTGGGTTCTGAATGTGTATTGTCTCTTAACCACCATCTACCACCATCTGTAACTCTCCAGTCATGAGTATTGTTACCACCATAATCAGCAGATCTCATGATCCTTCCAGTATAGTTGCCCCCGCCACCAGTCTTGTAGACATCACCACAACCGACAAAGAAGTTTGGCCAGTTGCCACCATTAACTATTGTAGCATAGTTTGCTGCTGCTCTCCATGCATACTTTGATCTGCCATAGAACATATCAAGTCCTAAGTCAGCACCAGTATGGTATTGTCCATGATAATTAATGTTTCTACCACTACCATTAACAGGATAGAAATCATATCCACCACCATCTTCAGTAGCATCAACATACATCTGAAGTGGATTAGGCATGGAATGTGACTGAACCCAATATTGTCCACTGGTCTGTACAGCACCATATGCCACACCAAACTTCCCAGATTCCATAGCGGACTCTGGACTGGATCCATTTCCGAAATTTAATTCTGAGGCATTAACAACTCTAATACGAGAATGGGAAATATAATATGCTTCGTCTCCTCTACTCTGGTTAAGATCCGTTCTATGATCCACCTGCACACTTGCAGATGTATGAGGAATCCATCCAGATGAAAATCTTAGATAACACATAGTGCCATCATTAGAACCGTTCCATGGTTCATAACTATAGTCATTATCACATCTACACAATAGGGTTGCACCACCTGTTACTGATCTATCATGGTTCCCTACTAATTCTCTAAATCTATTCTCATTCCACTGCTTTCGCCAGTTAGCAAATCTATTACCATCAATATTA
>VTLG01014409.1_pt1 | contig 122411 bp, 187 predicted proteins | sample 4694571 | NCBI WGS metagenome assembly VTLG01 (sample SAMN12604809, study PRJNA352737) | marine metagenome | biome: ENVO:00000447; feature: ENVO:00000209|ENVO:00000569|ENVO:01000036; material: ENVO:00002151; isolation source: viral sequences binned using virsorter ... | reverse complement strand
GAAAGGTCAGAAGGGAGCCAAAGGAGCCAAAGGCCAAAAGGGAACTACTGGAGATAAAGGAACCAAAGGGGCCAAAGGCCAAAAGGGAACCGCAGGAGCTAAGGGCCAAAAGGGTGAAACCGGAGACAAAGGTCAAAAGGGAAATATAGGAGCGGACTCAACCGTTGCTGGTCCCAAAGGCCAAAAGGGAGTTGCATCAAGTACCGCTGGTCCCAAAGGTCCTGCTGGTGCTGCTGGACCGAAAGGGGACGCTGGTGGTGCCGGACCTGCTGGTGGTGCTGGACCCGCCGGATCTAAGGGCCAAAAAGGTGAGGAAGGAAGCGGCAGTTCACTTAGCGCAGGAGACGGCATAGTTGTTAGCGGGTCAACGGTTTCGGTAGATTATTCAGGTACAAATAATATCATACAAGATGCGGCTCTTTTTAGTTCGATCCCATCTACGACGCAAGATTATATATTATTTGAAGACGAAACTGGTACTGATACCGTCAAAAAGGTTTTATTTAAACATCTGCCATTTCCTCGAGATCTAGATATAAGCTCGCCCAGTAACTGCACAGTCAAGTTAAGTTGGGTAATAGGAAGCAGTAACTATGACGACGAGGTAACCATTACTGGGTGTGGTGGAGGAGGAGGATCGGGAGGATCATGAGTATAGTAGAACTAACAAACAAAAAAGAAGAGCTGTTGGCGCGAATAACAAGCAGCGCTGATTGGAGTAGTTTACACGCCATAAGCGCGTTGAATGCGGAGTTGGAATATGACCCGCAATACGAGCAGAGCGAAAACGGGATAGAGGATGATGGTGACGATCGTAGGGTATCTGTCAGCATCAAAGGTTCTCAAAATAAGTTAGCGAGCAGTAGTCGCAAAATGACAGCTAGTCATCTTATAGAAGAAAGCGGACAATCAGATGCAGAAATTTACGAATGGGCGTTTAACAAAGATGACTGGCTAGCGGGAGCGAAACTGTTAATGGAAATTAATTGGCTAGAGGGAATTAAGAGTAAATTATGAGTATTGAATTTACATGGGTACAACGACGACCAGCTCTTAACGCTGGGGATGACAATGTGTGTCAATGGCTATTCCATTTGAGAGCAGTGGACGGCGAGGCAGCCGCTTTTATCAGTGAGGTGGTTAATATAACTGACAACCAGAAACCTGTAGGCGATTGGCTTCCTGCAGATATAGAAGTAATGAGCGAAGCGTATCGCCGCATAAACAAGTGGGACGCGATGTTAACTTCTGATATAGAGGAGCAAAAAAACGCACCAAGGAAAGTGGAGAATTGGAACGACGAGACTTTAAGTGTCGATACCTAAAATAATACACCAAGTTTGGTGTGGGCCAATGCCGCCGGGGATACAGGAGTGCTTAAACTCTGTTACTAAGGCTATGCCTGAATATGATGTTGTAATTCATAAGATGGCAGATATGGATGAGCTAGTGCCAGAACCCGGCAGTCTTGTGGAGAGAACCAACCTGTACCGCACCCGGCTGCTATATCTTCATGGCGGGTGGTGGGTGGATGCCGATTGCTATGCCCTGCGACCATTTGACTCTGACAAGCCTTACTCGTTTGGCGAGCAGGAAATGTCAGGAAGAGTAGTGGATTGGGCGTTTGGTTCTGAGGCGGGAAACCCTGATCTAACAGGTTTCCTGCGGCGACTTGGTCCAAAAAGGCTACACAAACGGTCTAACATCGGTCTACCCACTCCCGTGTCTCCGCTGGGAGTACACATGGCTAAGGAGCTGGACGGCAGAAAGCTGGAACCATCCTATGTTTACGGTAGCAGAAGGTTTTCGCCCCGTCCCGTCAATAGTTTGCCGCCAAGGAACGCTACCTTAATACATTTATTTTTAGGATCATGGTATATTAACGGCTGGCGCAAGGGGGTTTTAAGTAAGGTGAAGGAGATAACGAGATGGTAAAGGCAAAAATCTTTGGAATAGGCTTATCAAGGACAGGTTCGCTTTCCCTTCGGGATTATATGAGTGCGTCTGGGTATAGTTCTATACACTACGTTGCTAAGCCGCACTGGTTAGGGCTTCCGCAGGAGATCGTAAAGTTTTGCGAAGAGCATGATTTCGTAAACGATGCACCTGTGTCTATTTATTTTGAAGAACTGTCCCAAGCTTTCCCCGGTAGCAAGTTCATAAATACCACCAGAGATTTAGATTCATGGTTAAAGTCTTGTTCTCAACACTTTGTTCGCAACCTAAAGGAGGGAAAGCTGTATAGAGCCACGCTAAAATACAGAGAGTTGCTGTATGGTTGCAGCGAATACAACAAAACCAAGTTTATCAAAGCCTTTTATCGGCACAAACAAAAGGTTTCCGAGTTCAGCAAGAACAACAACGTGCTTACCTTACCCCTAGAGCTAGAAGACCAGCGTAAGATCGGTCTACTAAAAGACTTTTTGGGTAATCATGATTTGTCGCCTTATTATCCTCATGTGAATGATCTGGCAGACATAACCCTGCGACGGGCAATGATACGGGGTAAAAGCAATTAATTGCTATTTTAGTACCTCCAGTTTATTATACCATAGTCGTGCCTATTGTCGGCGTGAAATAAAACCCTCTTGTATCCTAAATTTTTGACAAAAGCCAAATCTAGATCTTTATTGCCTGTGTATGGGTTTGGGTAATCCTCTATAATTTTTCTTTTTATTAAATAGCAAGCGCCGACAAAAGGAACGGTCCAGCATTTTTTATCTTTTCTTTCGAGGATGTCGAAATAGTTATCGGACTGTTTATAGTACCCGTCACTAGAGAAGGCTCCCCAAAAGTTAGCTTGATTAGAAACTTCTCCCCTTATAGTTTCCCTTAAGACTGGCGCTACTACGTTTTTATTTGTTTTAATTAACTCGTTGAGAGTTTCTGGGTTTTTTAATAGACAGAGGTTCTCTATATAAAAATGGTAATCGTAATCATACTTAAGCGACTCTTTAAATATTTGATTTCTTATAGATAGCTCGTCTTTGTCTGTTGCGGTGTATAATACTTCCTTGTATTCGTTGGAATCTATAGTGTTCCTTATAGTTTCTAGTCTCCCCTGTGAGTCTTCTATGTGGAGTATTATATTAGATTTAGGAAAATTAAGATTGTTGACGTATTTGAAGAATCTTCCCCAATCTGCATTCGCTAGGTCGCTCACGCAATAAAGAGAAATATAAACGACAGGGTAGTCTCTAAGCTTGCCCACTGCGGAAAATGGAAAGTTTAAACTCCAGTTTTTTGTTAGATAATTAGACAAGGCCCAAAACTTTTCTTTGCTGGAATTTCCGTGAGCTATCAAGGGTCTCGTGTTGGTAACTGTATTGTGAAGCCTTCCGTTTTCGACTTTAACATCTTCATAAGAATGCCCCAAGCATTGGAAGATTTCGCATTTATAATCTAAAGAAATCAAATCTCTATATCTTCCGTTCAGCAACTCTAAGGTATAATAGAGTTGGTCGTCAGCTATATTAGGTAAACCATCTTCTTTGGCGCGTTCGGTTATCTTGCTTAAATCTTTAGCGTAGCCTACGAAAGTTCCGGAGTTTAAGAACCTATACCCATAAGGTGACTTTGGGTATTTACTCGCTAAGGATCTGTCGGGCCAACAAGTTTTTTCTGCCGCAAATAAAGTGGGAACGTTCTTGGATAAGAATGAACTTACGATTCTGTCTAAGCTATCTAAAAATAAAACGTCGTAGCCATCTACAAATAAAACTATAGCATTAGGGTCCTTTTTAAGTTTCTCTAACTCTGGGATTAATAGGTTGATTTTTTGTCCCCCTCCCGGATCGTTTACCATGTCTCCTCCTCCCCAAGGGGAGTTTAGCCCCAGTATTTTCAGGGGAACTTCGTTTGCTAACGCTGTTCTTATATGTTTTTCGAGACCTTCGTTTAATGCGTTATCGGCTACTGTATAACAATATATCTTTTTTCCGTATAAGTTTGCGTAGGAAGCGTCTTTCTCTATATCCGAACTATACCCTTGAGGTAAGGATTCTTGCCAGACTTGAAACTTGTTAAGATTGGAAGATAGTGCTTTTAGAATTGGTGGAAAAACTTCAGAAAAATCTTTTCTTCTGTGCTTTGTCCAGCAGGCAGTTAGAAATTCGTCTGGCGTTACTAGATTCTCTAAGATCTTGGACGAAAGGAGTTTCGAGGCTCCTTCTTTTCCTATAATATAAGAGTGGGTGTTATAAGAAAAGGCAGGGTTAACGAAAAGCCCTTCTCCATCTACAGCCTCTTCTTCTTCATTAGAGACTTTATTCCTCCCTAGGTAGAGAACGTCTGTTTCCGGACATTTTGGTAATGAGTTTGTTATAAATTCTTTGAGCTTACCGGATGCCCAAAAAGCGTCGTCTTCTAATATAAGGGCTGTTTCGTTTTTTGCGACTATCTCTTTCCATAGGTGAAGGTGGCTAAGAGTGCAGCCTACCTCTGGGCTTTTTACTTCCCTATTATCCCAACTAGAAAAATTAAAGCCTTGAAAGTTGCTGGCTTCAGTTGTCTTCCATTTAGTGTAAATTTTGCATTTTTGCTCAAGCAGAAAATAGTGAAGTAGGTTGACGTCAAGGTTTCTAAAATCAAAAGCCTCTACGAACTTGATGGGAACGCAGAGGCCTTCTTTGAGGAGTAGCTCAGAGATTCTGTCTTTTTTTTCTCTCCTAGCTTTAAGGTTTAGGACGTATATTTGATCTATACGTAGCATATACCTATATTAGCCTAATTTGTTCATTCTTTCTATTAATTTAAAAGTTAGGCTCTTGGGAATATCTTCAAGTTCGGTAATTCCTTCTGGGTCATCCATCATTTCTTCTTTTATTATTTTGCTGACGACGTCTTCAAAGCTTACCCCTTTTTCTTTCATCTTTTTCGCTAGAAGAAAACTTGGATTAGCTAAGGCGTTACGTTTTGCTTTACCTGACGTTGGAGCCGAAGAACTTGCGGACGATGAGGAAACTCCTGACATTTCATCCCAAGAGACGATATTGATTTTTAGAAAATTCCTTACGCATCGGCAAAACGATCTATTTTCCGCCATCTCTACTAGGTATAGTTTTCCAAATCCATTAGTGTTGTCTGTGGTGGCCGAGCTCATTGACTGAAACACTACCTCTTCACCTTCTGTTTCGTAATTTGGCGTCCACTTTATCGTGCAAGAAGCCGCTGCATATTCGATGGAAGCAAATTTTATGTCGTATCTAACGTCTTTATACCCTCTGATTTGGGCAAGGTCTTTTATTCCTCCCAGAAGAATTATTAAGTCTCGGTCCTTGAGCTGGCTTACGTCGGTTTCTTGGGTTCTCTGCCTATTCGGTACCAAATATTCGGGCTTAATCATCTTTCTCCAGTCTACCAGACCGTTTTCTTGATAGATATAGTCAAGACCTTCCATCAGACCGTGCTCGTTACGTTTGATTATCTTGGGCGGAATTGATTTGTTTGCGGTTTTGGTTTTAGCAGCCATGCGTGTATCTTACTACTTTTTTGGAGAGGGGTCAAGCTTTTTCGGGGTTAGGAAGCAGAAAAAATCAGCCTCTTCCCAAAATAGTTCTTCTTTGTCTTTATTTAAGTCCAGTTTTGTGAGCTTTTTAGTTAGTTTTTCTATAGGTTTGTTTGTTCTCCATGCGTATTCTGAATCATAGATTTTATCTTTAGATAAAGTAAACTTGTTGGGCAAATAAAATAATTTATTAATATCAACGCCGCTTAGTTGTTTTATATCTTCTTTCTTTAGTATATTCTCACTGTTTATAATAGCTACAGTGTCTAGGTAATCAAATTTTAGATCATTCAGCTCTTCGCCCTCTAGTCGACTCAAGGCTTCGATGTCTATAGGTATTTGCGTCAAAGTTTTTATGAAATCTACCATGGTGTTGTCTTTTACCCTGCATATGATTTTTATTATTTTTTCTTTATTTGCTCTTATTAATGAAATGTTTATAGGTTTGTCTGTTACTATAATGCATTTATTTTTATTGAAAACCGGAAGAAGGTTCTCTTCGCTAAAGTGTAGGTCCATTCTAATCACCAGAGGGTTTATCTCGGGGAGGTCCGTTAATGTGTCGGGTATGTATTCTATAACGGTTTGCTTGTACTGTTTACCTAGGTAGATGGTTCTGTAGTCGTAATCGAACTTTATTCCTAAGAGCTTGCAGGCAGATGCAGTTATAACGTCTGGAAATATAGTATTTATAGTTTTAGGTGTCTCTTCTTTAGCGTAGGTCGGTTTGTCTCCGTCTTTGTCAGACTCTAAAAGAATAACGTCTGAACTCTTGGACCAATACGGCGCTGAGTTTTGAGCTGGAGCGTTGGAATACAGCCCTACTATTTTCTTTTCGTAATGTGAGGCTAAGTGAATAGGAAGGCTATCTATGCCAACATGACATAAGGAGTTTTTTAAAATGTAAGCTGTTTGGGAAATGGAAGTTTTTCCGTTTAGGCAGATAATGTTTTGAAGTTTTTTGTCTTCGTTTGCTCCTATCTGCACAATGCTTATACCATGTGGAGAGAGGAATTTGTTTAGAAAGTCTGCTACGTCTTGCCAATAGTCGTAGGTTCTCGAGCCGAATTTACCGTCTCCTGTATGTAGTGTTATATATTTCTCAGCCGGAACAGCAAAGAACCTGTCCAGAATGAAAGGTTTGTCTATTTTTAAGCCGGAGCTGGTTGAGTAGGCTTCTAGTATATGCATTAGTTCTTTAGATCAAAATTGATTTTATCCACCCCGTTATGCTGATAGTTGAAGAGTTTCTGTGTCCCGATGTAGGGTAAGAAAGCTATTTCGAAATAGCCTTTATGGTCTCCGCATCCTTCCAGCCATAAGAGTTTATCCATTTGCGCAAAATAAGGAATCACTTTATGAACGTAAGGGTTTCCTTCTAGTATTGGAAAGTTTTCTTTCTTTGTGGCTACGTACAAACTATGATCCGGGTAAGTCTCTTTAACACTCTTAAATAAAGACGTTGACATAAACACATCGCCAGCACTCTCTGGGATAACGTACAAGATTCTTTTTTCCTCGTCGTCTAAGAATTCGTTTAGGTCGAATTTTTTTAATTTCAAGTTGGCTTCTACGGCCGTTTTTCTAAAAAACTCTTCTACTTTTTTTGGCTCTACGCCGCTTTGTAACTGACCTATCCAGTATTGATACCCTTCGTCCTCTATAGTTACGCGATGTCTCTTGAGGATATTTTTATACATCGAAAGTAGCCATTCGCTTGTGTTGTTTGGGCTAATTTCTATTTTAGCTTCCGGGTCGTTTTTTTCCGGCTCTATTTTAATTTTGGAGTAGTCTGCTTTCGGAGCGTTATCTATAAATTCTTCTATTTGTTTTGCGGTATTTTCTACTGAGAAGTTCTCGATTGCCCATTCTCTTGATAGCTTTTCTTTTTTTCTTTTTTCTTTTTTGTCCATCTTGTAGACGGTTTTTAATCCGTCGCATATGGATTGGGGGTAAGTGCTTGCTTTTCTGAAAAGGGTTTGTATTTCTCTATATTCCCCCCATTCCAAAGGAATAGATTGAGAGCCTTCTTCGCAGCTTTTTTCTCCGCAACTATAGTTTGTTACGAGGGTGATTAGTTCGGCCATTTTAGCCTCTTGTATAGGGATTTCTTGTCCTCCGCTAGTAAACGGGTGACAATAAACGTCCATTAGGTTGTAGATCTCATTAAGTTCTTCTTCGGTTACTCCGTTTAGTATGTTTGATGTCACCTTGCTTTTCTCTGAGCCGCAAGATGCACAGTTTAAGCCTTGGCCTTGGAAATTGCTAACTTCATAATTGCGGCATTTGGAGCATTTGTACGTGGTCAGAATGTCTGAATGATGGACATTGTATTCATCGGCGAGCCTTAATATATTCCATCCTTCGTCCCAATGGGTATGAAGTAACAGCTTACCTCTTGATCCGGTTTCATTTTTCCACATAGAGAAACCTTCTATTAGGTTTGGGACAAGTTTTCTTAATTGATTTCTAAAAACGAAACCTATTATAAATTCGTCCTGACGTATTCCGAATTTTTTTCTTAGGTTTTTTCTTTTTTCGTTTTGCAACCTGCGGAAACTTGAGTGATCTATGCATCCATGTACGGTCCTAACGTGATCAAAGCCAAGCCTTTTAAGTTCTTTTTCGGCGAAGTTGCTCCATACCCAATAATTCTTAGCTTCTTTTGCGCATTTTATTCCGGTAGGGATTATAGGTAGTGAATCTAACGTTGTCCATACCGCTGAAGAAATCTCATTGAACCATACTTTTTCTAATGCGAAGTCGACTCCCCAAATATCTTGGCATCCTATATATACGTCTGGTTTTTCTTCTTTTATTACTGTATCTATAAGATCGGCCCCGTAGGAGGTTCTTCTGGCCTGCTCTGGGTCTGGGTTAGTTGGTTGATTTTCTGGTATAGTTCCTATACTTTTCCAAGGCGTAGACTTAAGCTTGGGATCGTTCCTTAGCGTGCCGCAGCAATAATGAACTATGTCATACTTTTTAGTTTTATATAAATACGACAAAAGGGCCTTGGCGTTTCGGCCAAAGCCCGTTTTCATTAGAGCTAGATCGCTCTGGAATACTAGTTTTTTCTTACCATTCTTGGTCATCTAATGGATCGGCTTCTTCTGGTTTTGGTTTTGGTGCCTTTTTGGCTCCAGATTCTTCCTTATTATTTTTACCAGTATAGGCTGTTTTTTCAAAAATTCTTTCCAGAGAATATATTAAAAATTGCTTCAGCATTCTAGCTTCTGGGTAGTATAAGCCTATAATAAAATTAACTTTGTCGGTTGAGTCTTCTTTAGCCTCCTTGTTGACGGAAAAAGAAAAACCTACCTGTTTGTTATCCTTTTTGCTGATATATGGTGCAAATTTGAATTTTACTATTTGGTTTTTGCTTCCGTGGTAACCGCCGTATTCCGCGTTTCTTTCAATCGCGTCGATTATTCCCGAGGCTTCGGTCATGCTGAACTTGACCATGACTTTAGCTTTCGGGTTGTCTTTATTCTTTACGAAACTGCCTGTTCTTCTGTCGGCGTTCCAAGAATCTTGTTTAATAAACGAAGAAAAGAAGGCTTTTTCTTCAGTAGAGCTCCAAAAAGAGCAAGCGCTTCCCGTGACTTTAGGGTTAGGTTTGTAGAACTGAATCATAACAAAAGAGCATTGTAGGTGTTTTTTGGTATTATGTCAAGCCGTTTTGTGCTTTTAGGTCAGAAAGTTTTGTAAAAATCTTATTGCTTTGGACGGCTATAACATCCGCAAATACAGCTTCGTCTACTTTTGTCCCTTTAACGATAACGATATTCTTTTCTTGAGGTAGTCCGCCGTTAGATACTTTGCATTGTTCTAGCTTCTCCTTAAAAATTAAGACTTTGGTGAAGCCTGTCTCGTCAGATATTGACAGTCTGCAGTATTTATTCCCTTTTTTAGAGCTGCCTGAGTAAGGCTTTTCGTCGACTGTTCCTATAAAAGAGACTCTGGTTTGTAGGTCTGCTTCTTCGATTTCTCTTATGCTCATTAATCCGTCGCGTTTGCTTTTAAATATGTCTTTTAGCATCCTTCCGTGTGTGTACCCTAGTAAGTGTTTTTCGTAATACCAGTTAGCAAAGCTTTCTGACTTTTTGTTTTGAGCGTATATATCTTTATACGGGCCACACTTTTTCCTTATAGTTTCCATTCTGGATCCTTTAATAAGGGGCTTTCCTTTTTCGTCTTTCTTTGAGTCTAGCGTCTTCAGTAAGGCTACCAAGTCATAACTTCCGCCTTCGGAGTATTTCATGCATAGCTGCTTTTCCTTTTGAGTCAGTATGTTCCAGAGCTGCGCTTCGTATACGACCTTGGTTCTGGACTGCTTAAATCCCTCTAATGCTCCTGCCTGTATAAGGGCGCAAAGCGTGCCTATATTAAGGACGGCTTCACTTGCGGCTTGGAAAATTTCGAACTTGTTCGCGTATTCGTTTTTAAAATCGTTCAGTCGGTCTATAGACTTGTCTGATATTCCCTTAATTGACAGTAGCCCAAACCTTATATTGTCTCCTTCGATTGAAAAATCCAGTTTAGACTTAACTATATGCGGGGCAAGTAGTTTAACGTTAAAAAAGCTTAACTCTCTTTCTATTTTTGATATTTCTTTGATTGGGTCTGGTTCATGACGAGTCATCTTCAGAAGCGACAGAAAGAATTCTTTGGGGTATCTAAATTTAAGATATATAGTAGAGGCGGAAAGAGAGGCGTAAGCTATAGAGTGGGACTTATTAAAGGAATAGTTTGCGGAGTCTTCCAAGACTCCCCATAGCACATCTCCTACATCAACTTCACCTTTGTTCCCTGTCCATTCGGAGGAGAGTCTATTCTCTTTTACTTTTTCTCGGATTTTCTTTTTCCATTTTCTGACTTCTTTGATTTTCTTTTTACCTACTATCCTCCTTAATATCTCCGCTTCGTCTAGCGTAAAGCCTACTTTATTCGCCATCTGCATCATCTGTTCTTGGTATAAACAAACGCCTCCAGTTGTGGACAGGATGTCGTCAAATAGCGGGTGTATGGCTTCGTAGCTATCGTTGTTGGTATAGTTAGCGTATTGATCTACAAAGGTTAGCGCTCCCGGTCTCCCTAGCGCAAGTACCGCACTTAACTCTTCAAGGTTGCGGGGCTTAACTTTTTGGCAAACCCTAAAGTTGGTATCGGCTTCTATTTGAAATAACCCATGAGGGGCTCGCAGGTCTTGTAGCTGTTGATAAATAAAGGGATCGTTTAGATCTATGTCTTTTACATCTATACCTATCTCTTTGCATGCGTTATCGACAACAGAGACGCTCCTTAGTCCTAAAATATCCAACTTAACATTGAACAGTGAAACCCAATTCATGTCGTAGGAAGATACGGTATCTTTGTCTGAGGTAAGTTCGGTGGGGCAGGCGTCTTCTATCTCGTCGTATGATAGCAGTACTCCAGATGGGTGGGAGCCTTTATTTTTTATTAAGTTTCTTAGTTTTAGTGCCGTTTCGTATACCTTTTCGTTTTGACTGCACCAACTATTAAAATCTTCAGCTTCTTCTCTGGCCTCTTCTATGTCCTTAACCTTACCAAATACTTTAGGAATAAAAGATGAGACCGCATTCATTTCCGACTCCTCCTTTTCCGCTACTATTTTACCGCACTCTTTCATTAGAAGCTTTCCGCTAAGAGTGTTTAAGGTAAGGATTTTAGATGTTTTACCTTTAAATTTGGTTTCTAAGTATTCTAAAACTTTCCCTCTATTATAGTAGCAGACGTCAATATCTACGTCGCACATTAGGGACCCGTCCAAGTAGGTAATGTTATCGATAATTTGCTTTTTGGCTCTGGTCTTCGAAATAAACCTCTCGAAAAATAAGTTATACTTTATAGGATCTATTTTGGTTACCCCTATCCAATAAAGCACGAGGCTTCCTGCGGCGGAACCTCTTCCTAATCCAACAGGTATTTCGTTTTTATTACAAAAATTAATAACATCCCAAACCAAGAGGATGTAATCAACGAAACCTAAATCCTCAAGAGTATCTAATTCGTACTTTGTTCTTTCTGTGTATTTTTCAGCTTCGGAAGGATCCACGTCTTTACTTAAGAGCTTTTTCTCATATCCTTCGAAGCATAGAGACTTAAGGAAGCTTAAGTTATCTACGTTTGTTTTATTCTCTTCTACTTCGAATTCAGGAAGCCTAACCCCGTGCATATCTATCTTTATGGGCTTGAATTGCTTTGCGAATTTCTCACTCATTCCTTTTACCTTCCTTTATTCCTATTCTTTTTAATATCTGCTTTAAGGACTCTACAGCTTCTTCGTCCGATAGCCTGTAAAATACGTTTGATCTGTCTGCGTTTTCTTCTCCAGACCTTTTGATGGTTACTATAAAGTAGTCGTACCCTTGGTCTTCGAGTTTATCTTTAAGGTCGTATACGAAATCTAAAGACATGTTAAACCTCAACGCTCCACTTTAGCTTGTTCCAAACTTTTAAATTCAGTTTTAGGTCCACCAAGGCGTCGTGTAGGTTGTCGTAATCGTGTTCTATGTTATATTCTTTTCCTAAAGCTTTAAGGTTTGACCTTACTCCTTTTTGTATTTTATGTAAAATTTTGTATTGGTAGACCGTAAGGGAGTCTTCCTTTCTGTTGTAGGGTATTCCGTATTTTATACCTCTAGCTAAGTAGTTGGTGTCGATGATCTTGTCAACTAGGTGGCTATAGCTCCTGCCCATCGATCTGTAGAGGCTTTTTATTAAAAAGATATCGAACCCTAACAAATTATGTCCGGCTATGTAGTCGCAGTTGTCGAGTTGTTCTGATATTATACTGAAGGCTTGGGTTTTATCTATCGCCTTTGACTCATGTAGCTTACGGTTAAATCTGGTTATCTGTGCTGCCTCTTTACTTATCTTGAGGTCGGTATCCCATTTTATATGTATGTCCCATGAGTTGATAGCTCTGTCGCCTTTGCATCTTATCATTGCTACCTGCCAAGGCAGATTGTGGAATTCGTTAAGGCATAGATTGAAGGTTTCGCAGTCTATAAAGACTATTTCCTTCTCTTTATCGTATCTAAGAAGATCTTCGTCCATTATACTGACAGTTTGTGAATAGGAATGTTATAGCAGTCAGCCTTAAAGGTGAAATTGTTGTCGGGGTCAACTTCTCCTTTTTTATGAAAGGTGGCGGTTTCATAAAATTCCTTTTTACCTATCTTGCCTAGATACCAAGCTTCTTTTAGGTCGTCCAATACGCTTACGAAAGCGTACTCGTCGCAGTCTTGTCTGGTGTTAAAGTCAGCAACCGAACATTCGTAGTAATTTCTTGGGGGTACGGTTCTTTCTTTTGTTTTAACGTCTACCTTAGTTTCTCCGTAGACAATATCGTAGTCGTAGGTATCTTCTATTTCACCCCCGAGCACATGCTTGGCTACCTCTTCACCTATATAGGCTACCATTTTACCTTCCCCTTTTCTTATAGAGTTGTTAAGTAGGGGCAGCTTTTCAGCTCTCGCCTTCGCCCTGTCTAGGGCCGTCTTAGTTATTTTGAACTTTTTCATTCCAGCTTTCAAAACAGAATTCATCAGAACACATGTGGTCCATGTTAGGTTTGTCTAGGGTTGTTCTTTTGCCTATGCATTTAAAGGTTAAATAGTCTTTGAAGTCTTTTTTGTTTTTATAGTAAACGCTTTTAGTGTTGATGGTTTCATGCCTGTCTCCAGCGTATTGTTCCACCTTGGATTTTACTAAATGATCAAACGGAAGGTCGTTGTCCTCAATGAAGAAAGTAAGGGGAATAGAATTTGTATCAGGTATGCAAACTGAAGTCGTTAGCAGGTTTTTAAATAAGAAGGAGTCGTAAAACGGCACACAAAGGGATAAATGTTTATTGTCCCAATTCGATTTGATATTTTCGTAGTCTATTCTGGGCTCGTAGTAGAAGCCTTCTTTTGCCGCTATGCTGTATAGCTTGATAAGCTTCCTGTAGCCTTGGGTGTCTTTAGCGAAGATTACAAACTTGCACGAGTTTTCTACAGATTCGGCGTTTTTCTCTTTTATGTCGTTGCATACAGTAATCCTTATTCCGAAGTGAAGACCTATCTTGGCTTCTTTTAGGTTGCTGTAGCCCTCTAGGAGGCCGCTCATTGTATCCTCAACAACGAAGGCCCTTTTCATTCCTGCGGAATGAGCTATGTCAACGATTGAGTCTGGTTCGTTTTCTTTGGAAGAGTCTAAACTTCTAAAGGTAAGAACCGACCTGCCGATACTATAATGTGATTTGAATAGCGGAATCAAATCCATGGGTTTACCTTATGTCTTTTTTGGGGTTAAGTCAAGTTTTTATTTAGTCTCCCTCCTTGGTTTTCTGACCAAGGTTGACCTTTGCTGTCTAAAAGGGGGTTTCCCGGTGGAAGCATAAAGTTTTTTCCGTACATGTCTTCTAGAAGTGTTTCGGCGGAACTGAGGCTGGGGCATGGTAGGAGTAGGTCAAGGTCTTCGAGCATTATGTTATTGAGTTTCTCGAAGTGACTATAGCTTCTTGGTTCGAGACAGTCTCCGCCGATTAAAAAGGTTCCACTACCGTTCTCTAGCTTGTCCCATATGTTTATATCTATCTCTGCTCCTGTCCATTTTCTTTTTAAGAGTTTGGACTTTAGTGATACGTAGTGTTCTTCGTTTTTTTCGATGGTGAAAAATTCAGGGTTTCGTTTTATTAGTTCAATAAATTTGTTTTTGTCTTTGCTTAGAATTCCTAAGTCAATGTCTTTGTCCCAAGCTATAATTTGATTGCTTCTATAAGCGCCCAAAAAAGTGCCCCAATCTATCCAGAATTTTATATTGGCGTCCTCTAGTTTCTCTTTTAGCTTTGATATTGTGTTTGAGAGTTTTAGTTTATCTTCTTCCGTAAAGCACACTTTTTCTACGAAGCAAGAGTCCATTATAGCTACATAAGCTTTTTCAAGCGTCTTTTCTCTTTTTATGATTTCGAAAATCCGATTTGAATCTAAGTCTATATTAAGCTTCATCTTAAAAGTTTAAAGGGTCATCGTCCTTATTCGACCAAGCTGGGCACCCTTCGTACTTAGCCTTTTCGATAGTTTCGTTTTCGCTAGCTTCCAAATCGTTTTTAAAGGAGGACCTGAGGGTTTTTCCTTCTTTGTCTACGACTTTGTAGTATTCAAAAGGATCTATGTACGGGCACCTCCAAGTCCTTCCGGCCTTACATAGCCATTGCACGTTATCCTTGTCTCTTGCGTAACTTGACTTCGCTAAATCTTCATCAAAGTTATTTATAATTTCGTATATATAACTTAAATAAGACTCTAGCCCGCTGAGTTCTTCGTTAGAAAACTCAAGTTCTTGAGTAGGGGCTTTAGGAAACCTAAGAAATAAGAACTCTACTTTAGGTTTCAGTTCCGGCCAAGCTTTCTTGGCTGCTAGCGAGTATATCATTGCCTGAAGGTTCCCGCATAGCTCGTCTTTTGAGAATTTTTTTTTGCTTGATTTATAGTCTACGATTTTTACTTCCTTAGACTTTTCGTACCTTATTGGTTTATCTATGAAGCCTCTGACTTTATACTTTGGCTCTTCACTTTCCAGAAGGAATTCGTATTCGGGTTCAATTACTTTTCCTCCTTTGCCAAAAAAGTCATACTTGAGTCCTACTACTATCATTTTGTCTAACAGTTCGTAGTTCTCTCGGTTTGTCATGGGTAGGTCGTATTGTTTCTCAAACTTGCGGCAATACTTTTCAACCATTCTTCTTACTGCTGGACTGGCGGATAGTGAAAAGTTTTTGTATATCGCTTTAAAGTGTTGAGCGTGCCTTGGGTTTAGTAGGAGCTCGAAAACTAAGTGGACTATAGTTCCTCTTAAGGCTCCTTCGTTTTGTTTTTGTGGCAGCTTTAGGTGATAATTGCACCAGTATATCCAAGTACAATTCTCTAAGGTTTTTGTCCTTGAGGCTGAGATTATTCTTTCGTCTGCCATTTTGTTATTTCCTCTACGCTCATTTCTCCGAAGTCGTTTTTTGTCGGTAGTTTTATTTCCAGTTGGCGTCTATCGAAGTATTTCGAAAGTTTCTTGTAGGCTTTCTCTGCGGCGATGTTTCCAGCGTTGTTTTTCGATTCGTCATTGTTGAGGGATATGGTTATTTTATTGGGGTCCGTTCTAAGCAGAAAGTTGACAATGTCATTGCTAATCTCCAGCCCAAAAGCGACCATTGTGTTTTTTATTCCGGCCGACCACAAAGAAAGCATGTCTCCTATGCTCTCAACTATTATAGCTTCTTTTTTGTCGTTTATGATAGGGTAATTAACTTGGAGGGGGTATTTCCAGCTGGATTTATCTCCTATGTGTTTCCATTTTGGTCTAGAGCTAGAGGAAGAGGTCTGAATATCTCTGCCCGTAAATCCCACTATTTCCTTTTTTCCGTTTAGTATAGGAAAAACGTATCTGTTTTTCATCTTTCCCTCGGAAACCACTCCTCCTTCAAATAGCTCTATAACCTCTAGTGGGACTCCTCTATTTATCCAATATTCATGGTTTGGTTCTAATTTCTGTAGCGTCATGTTGGAGTACTTTTTGATTGTTTTTATTAAGGGCTTGTTTTCCTTATAGATTGCGCTGGGGGCTATTTGTTTATCGGTTAACCAAGTTCTGGCCTCGTTTAGGTTTTTAAGCCCCATGGTTATTTTAACCAAATCAGTAAAGGAGCCTTTGATATTTTGTCCATAGTCGACAAAGAATCCAGTTTCTTTATCAACCTTTAAGGATGAGTTGTTTCCAGAGTCTCTGTAGATGGGGCGCATTCTATATTCCCTTGCGTTTTCGCAAATATTGCTATACCCCATATCAGATAAAGCTTCTCGGTAGTTCATATTAGGTCTCCATCATTGCCCCTCTCGTCGTTAAGTTCGTATTGTTCTGCTTGGGCCTCTATTATATCGTTTAGTGATCCGTGCTCTGTCACTCCAAAGTTTTCGACACCAAAGTTAAGGTAGTTATTTACATATTTCTCTGACCCGTCTTCGAATGTTCTTTTTATTAGGTCGTGGTGCCCTGCTGCGTCCTTACCTTGGAACCTTGTCTTGAGGGGGATTAGTTTATGTGATCCAAACCTTTCCTGACCTCCGTCTAGGGCTATTTCATCTATGGTTTTTCTTCTGAATATAGCTACAAAGGCGGCAAACCACTGAAGCCTGTCGGACAATGCTATAGCTGAACTGTCGTCCATTATATCTGAAGACTTTCTGTTGTGGGTTTCTCCTGAGCGGTTCATTTGCATTGCCGTAATGATTGGAGCGTTGATTTCTTCTGACAGCTTTTTAAGTTTATCAATCTTTTCTCCTATAGCTTGGTGTTCGGCCCAGTTCCTTTCTACTTTCTCTCCTGTCAGCTTGACGTAGTCGTAAGCAATTATACATTTATTACCCCTGCCGACTTGGGAATAATACCATCTCCTAACTATGGAACAAACTTGATCTATATTCCTGTTGCCAACGTGGTAGTGCATATATTTGAACTTCTTCATTTTTTGTATGCCATCCCTTACTTTGTCGACCATCTCCTTATTTTTCCTCCAGTTGCCCGTTTCTATGTACCACATGGGCACGTTAGATATAGAAGCCGCCATTCTAAATTGCATTTCTTCTCGACTCATTTCTGTATCGAGGATCAACGCTGGTACGTTGTGCTTAATGGAGGTTTTAAAACATATGTCGTTTATCCAAGTTGTTTTTCCTTGGGCTGGTCTAGAAACTATAGCGTAAATATTACCCTGCCTGAGTCCTCCATACATTCTGTTGAACTCTGGGTAGGGGGTTGATAGTCCACTTTCCGTTTCCGGTTCGTTTCCTCTCGTCTCTATAAGGTCACCTATTCCTTCAAAAAGGTCTTCTGGTCTATCGTTGAGCTCGTAAGAGGACATTTTTTCCCCATATATGCTGTCGGCTCCTGATATGATAGCGTCTATGTCTTCGTTAGTGCTTGAGGTCGCAAATCTTTTTAACTTGTCTGCTGTTGAGCTGACTTCTCTTAGAATTCTGTATTTAACCAGCTCTTTGGCTGCGTCTATAGTTCCTCTGTCTGTTATTTGGGTGAAGGAGATGTTTTCTATGTAGTCGAATACATTTATATCGTCCTTAAAGGATACTCCTAGGTTTTTTATTTTTTGAGAAAGTAAAATCTTATCTGGTTTTTCCTTGCTGAGAATGGCGTCTCTTAGGACGCAAAATATAGTTTGGTGTACCGAGTTGAAGAAGTCGCTCTCGTTTACGAACTGGTCTACGTCTGGGAAAACTTTAGGGTTTTTAATTATACCGCCCAGCAAATGCTTTTCTACTTGCAGTGAATATATTGACATTTAAATTTTAAAAAGTACTAAAAGGGAAGGTTGTCGTCGTCTTTTGAGTCGTCGAGATTTTGGTTAATGCCCTTGATCAGAGTCTCTATCGTAACTTGATCTATAGCTTCGGCCCAGTTTTCCACATAAGCGGTTAGGGCCATAGCGAAAAGGTTGTTATCGAAATGAGAATCTACCGAGACTTCCCCTGTGTTGCTACAGGTAAAAAGAACAAATCCTCCTCCGGTACATTCGTTAATTTGAGATAAAATTGACCTTGGTATTTTGCTTTTCTGCATTCTCTGTAATTACACTAATGTAATGTTGTATTTGGTTTTGAAAAAGTTTTCATTTATGGTTGGCACTTCGTCTTGCATTATTTCTACCAGCAGGAACCCGTTTTTTTCCAGCCATTGGCTTTTCTTTACGTCTCTTTTTATAGATTGTAAATATTTAAATCTAGAATTTGAGTGAAAATGTTTATTGAACTCTTGGTGCTGTTTGCCTTGAACCTCTATAGCTATCTTCGCGGTAGCGTTTAATAAGTCCACCTTCAGGCGTGAACCATAAACCGGGAACTCTTCGTATACCACATGGTTTTCCCAGTATTTTTTCATGAAGCTTTTCACTTTGAATTGTATTTTTGATCTGCATTTTGCTTTCCAGTTTACTCTGAATTTTTCTACGTTTTTGTATTGAAGTCTTCCGTATACGTTATAGAGCCTCATATTAGCTTGCGGAATTTCTTTTCAAAATACTCAACCAAGTCAGGGTTTTCCTCTAAGTAAGCCATGAGCTTTCTTTCTCCTTGTATTTTTTGGGGTATCTCAAAGCCCGCCTCTTTAGCCTCATTGACCGCTTCGTCTGTGAAGCCCATCCAACCCGCGCCCTTAACTTGAAGCATTTCGAAAGCTATTACAAGGTCAAAGATTTCTCTCTCTTTCCATATGTGCGCACCATTTACCTTATCGTATTTTATTGGGATGGAAACTTCCTCTCCTGTTTTTTCATTTCTCGTTTTGGTAAACCTCATAACGCAATAGTGACCCAACTTTTTACCCTTTTCCTTTATCGATCCCGCTGAGGGGTTTTCCCAAATAAACAAGTCTGTCCAAAGGGGCCTTATTTCTACTATAGTGGAACTATAAAACCCTAAGGCCTTTCCTCCTGCCTGAATGGTGCCGACCATCCCTGTCTGTGTGTTCATTTTTGTTCTGATTTGGGAGAGAATAATTAGACTATGGCCAAATCTAGAGATTGGCAGGCTAAGTGCTTTTCCCGCAACTGAGAAGACCGAAGCTCCTCCGGCTATTTTTTGAGGCCCGTTAAATCCTTTTTTAGAAAGGTTGTCTTCGTCGTCTTTGCGAATCAGTGCGTCACTAGAGTCCATGATGAACATGTAAACCCTGTCCTCTGCATTATTTAAAGCAAGTTCCCTAATCATTCCTAAAGCTCCTTCTAGGTAATTACTCTCAAAACAAAACCATTTATCTTCACTTGTGTCTATACCTATCCTGTTGATTAGCTCTGGGGTAAGTCTACCTTCTGCATTTATGTAGACTACAAAAGAGTTTTCGACTTCTTTCTGGAACCTTTTAGCTAGGTTTAAGGCAAAGCTAGTTTTACCGGACTCGAATTCTCCAGAGATCCTGAAGATTCCCGGCCTTACCCCTCCGTCCAAGTGGATGTCTAGCGAAATGCTTCCCGTATCGCAGCTCCAGTCTTTTGATTTCCCTTTGTTATAATGTAAGTCTTTTAGCTTTCCTTTATCTAGGAGAGCTTGTATTTGTTTATCCATTTTTTAGAAAGTCGATTATGTTTTGCGGTTTTCGTTCTATTTGTTTGTCTTCCCCTATCTTTTCTTTTTCTATTTTAAAAGTCTCATTCTTTTTTAAATCAAACTCCTTGATTGATTTAATTTCTTTTAAATATTTGAACCGTTCGGGCTCTAAATATTTAACTAATGTATATACTTTGTAATCATCCCTGTTTCTAACTATCCATTTCCAGAACAAGGGGTCGGGAAAAAATGCGTAAAGTTTTTTAGCCTGTTTGAGTTGGTGGAAAAAGTTTACCTTTTCTGGGTTTACGCAGAAATTCGCTATAATAAATTTGCAGGTATCGTGTTCCTTGTTGGCACTCAAGTAAATACCATAACACAATTCTGAAGCTTGGTCAAGGTTAATCGTACTTCTGGTCGTACTCCTCTTTCCAATAATCTACCATATCTTTAACGAGTGACTTGAAATTGAATTCCGGTTCCCAGTTTAGCGATTTCCTTGCTTTTGTGGAGTCACCCTTTAGCTCCTTGAGTTCCTCGGGCCTCATAAATTTGGGGTTTTGGACAACGTACTCTTTATAGTCTAGATCTAAATAGGAGAAGGCCTCTTCGCAGAAGTCTCTTACCGTATGGCTCTCTTTTGATGAAATTACAAATTCGTCAGGCTCGTGATGCTGTAAAATCCTATGCATCGCAACAACGTAATCTTTCGAATGCCCCCAGTCTCTGCTGGCGTCTATATTCCCAAGTTCGAGCTTTGTTGACAGTTTCTTAGCTATTGAGACTGCTCCTCTGGCTATCTTGGCTGTTACGAAGTTCTCTCCTCTTCTTGGAGATTCGTGGTTAAACAAAATCCCGTTAGAGGCAAAAAGGTTATAAGAGTTTCTATAGTTCCTTACGATGCAGTATGCGGCAAGCTTTGAGCATCCGTAAGGACTAACGGGCTTCATCGCCGTAGTTTCTCTTTGGAATCCGTCCTCGTCTATCTCGTTTCCGAACATTTCGGAAGAGCTTGCTTGGTAAAACCTAGCCTTTGGGCATACGCTTCTATAGGCCTCAAGGAGGTTTAGTGTTCCTATCATGTTGGTTTGAAGGGTGAATTGAGGGACGTCAAAGCTGATTCTAACGTGACTTTGGGCTCCGAGGTTATAAATTTCGTCAGGCTGTATTTTTGACAGGAGCTTGTATAGTGACGAACTGTCTAGAAGGTCTCCGTAGTCGGTCTGTACTAAACCTTCAGAGGTTAGGTGGTCTATCCTTGTTTCTTGGCTTGAAGCGAGGGAGTGCCTCCTTACTAGGCCGTAAACCTCATAGTCTTGCTCTATGAGGTACTCCGCTAAGTAGCTCCCGTCTTGCCCGGATATTCCTGTAATGAAGGCTTTCTTTTTCATATTTTATAATAGTTCTTGATTGTTGTTTTTTCTGATTATTTTGAGAAAACTGACATTTCTCTTAGGTCTGGCCAGTCTGAGATTACCCATTTTCTTGGCTCTTCGTTTATGGCTGTTTCTAGTTTCGCTAGCCCAAGTTTGGCTGTTTCTGGAGTCATGTAATAATGGTAGCCTGTAGTTTGTATGTCCTGCTCTCTCCAAGGAACATCTGGGTGCCTTCCGTCGTAGGACATTTTCTTTAAGGTTTCTGCCGCTTTCTCATTGTCCGTTAATATCATTCCTCCTCTGCCAAGGCTTAGGTGTTTTTGGAACTGGAAGCTTACGCTCATAAAGGTGTTTGGGACATAACTGTCCTTTCTCCATAGCACTGCGGCGTCTATCACGTTGTAGGTTAGGTAATAATAATCCTCCCAGTCTTCTTCTTTCCAAGTGAGCTCGATGTTTAGCTTTTTCGCAAGAAACGGGATTGATATGTATGTCCTCGCTGGGACCTTTATGCTGTCTACATTAAACTGTCTTAAGCATAGTTCTATTCCGTGTGTGCAGCAGTCTACGGCTACTGCGTAAGGGGAACCAAAGAAGTCCGCTATTCTTTCTTCGAACTCTGTTACTATATTAAACATGCTTCGTGCATTCTACGTTGAGGCTTATAAGTGTTCCGTTCTCTTTGTCCATGTGGGGCAAGTATGCTTGCGAGTGGTCGTCTACGTGGGAGTGCTCCGTATCTTTCCAGTCGTATAGATCAATGTTTCTAAAACCGTTTTCAAACAATAAAACCTTTAAGCTATGTTCGTCGTATACTGTTTTGTGATATATTTTTTTGTCGCCCATGTCCATCCTCCCGTATAAAGGCCCTAGGAATTTATCTAAGCTTGTCGACGTTTCTATATACATTCTAGCCATGGTTTCGAAATCGGGTACAGCTACCCTTAGGGTCCCCTTGGGTATTAGGGTTCTTTTCCATTCTTCTAGGACTTCCACAGCTTCTTCTCTGTCAAAATACTCCAAGACATGGGATGCGTATATTAAGTCTACTGAATTGTCGTCGAAAGGCAGACTTGTTATATCTTTGGAGTGAAGATGTTTATGGTTCCCCCCGTCTATATGAATCCAGCCTTTGCCGAAGTTTCTTTTTCCGCAGCCTAGGTGAAGTTTCATTCTATAAAGGTTTTATCTAGAGCTTGGCCTAAATAAGGGCCTGTTTTGAACTCGTAAACGAAGGTGTTCGGCGAGGCGGCTAGGTAGTTGTGTCCTCCTCTAAAGGTCATGGAGAGATCTCCCGCGTTTAAGGTTTCTTCGGATATGATTGAGTCGTCTAAGTCGTAAAGAGTAGCTATAACGCTACCGCTTAAGACAACCCAAGATTCTTGAGCTATGTTTGTCGTCTTCTCGTGGTTTATATGTTTGTGAGCCTTAAAAGTCTTGCCTTTGTTCATTTGAAGAACCGCTACTTGTAGAAATTCGTCTTTTGGAGCTACGTCTATTCTTCCTCCTTCGGCTTTAGCTTGAAGGGTCTGAATTTCGGGGTCGTCAATTCTGTTTACTATATGTAGCAAGGTTCCGGGTTCTACTTTTGAGAATATCTTTTTCATTTTTTTTATTTTACGACAAAGGTAAGACTGTTTCGTCTGGGTAGAGATATCTATTCAGCCATTCTATGACATCCCCGCTTGGTTCCCATCCTAACAGTCTTTTTGCCTTTGAATTGTCGGCTAACGTAACCTTGGGTTCTATCCTTGATTCTAGATAATCTATAGATTTCGTTGCTGGGTGCTTTTGAAAGACTTCAGATATTTGATTAATGCTTCTGTTGTCTCCGTTTCCGATATTAAAAGATTCGCCAGATATTCCTTCCGTGGTTGCCGCTAGGACGTTCGCCTGTACAACATCCTGTACATATGTAAAGTCCCTTCTCTGCTCTCCGTCTCCAAATATGGTAAGATTTTCACCTTCTCTAATTTGCTGAATAAACTTACCGATAACCAAACAGTAAGCTCCTTCTGTCGGGGCGTTTTCTCCATAAACATTAAAGTATCTCAAGCTTACGGTTTCTATATCGTGGATCTCCGAATAAAGTTCGCAATACTGCTCACCTATAAGCTTCTGTAGTCCGTAAGGGCTTAGAGGCTTCTTGGGCGCTGTCTCTGGAGTAGGGAAAACCTCTGTATCGCCGTATATAGAAGAAGACGAACTAAATACAAACCTCTTTACTCCTTGATGTCTACACATCTCCAGCAGAGATAAGGTTCCTTCTACGTTTGTTTTGTTAAATGATATTGGGTGCTCTATGGATGGCTGGACTCTGGCTTTTGCCGCTAGGTGAAAAACTGCGTCGACGCCGTTGAGGGCTTCCATGATTTTATTGTTATAGTTGCCGCCGGATATATCTGCGTAAACAAAATGGTACTCGCCATTAGGGGGAAAATCTCCGAATAGGTCCACGACCGTTACCTCGTGTCCTTTCTCGATTAGTTTATTTACAAGGTGTTTGCCTATAAATCCGTGTCCGCCTGTTACTAGGTATTTCATAATTTTCTTATGGTTTCGTTTCTTTCCCAAGCGGCCTGCATGACCATGGGGTTTATGTCGTTTCTTTTAAATAGCTCGATTAGGGCGTTTAAATCCTTAGGGAAGCATTTTCCTCCAAAGCCCAGCTGTCCGTCTGGTCCGGGAACGTCTATATGTGAGTCTCCTATTCTTGAGTCGCTAGTGAATCCTTCTATTAATTTTTCCCAGTCGGCTCCCACCTTGTCTGATAGCATTTTTAATTCATTCATAAAGGAAACTTTGGTGGCGAAAAAACAATTTAGTGCATACTTTATTAACTCTGAGGTCACGGTGTCTGTTATGGTGTACTTCATGGAGTTGAATCTTTTTTCGTATAGGTTTTTAATTTTATTTGCACTGTTTGGGTTGTCGGAGCCTATCAATATTTGAGCAGCGTTTATAAAGTCCCACTTAGCTCTTCTTTCGGTAAGAAATTCTGGGTTAGACGAGGTCTTTAGTCCGTATTTTTCTGTCATTTTGCGACAGGTGCCGGGAAGTACTGTTGATTTTATAATTATTTCTTGGTCTCTCGGGGTTTGTTCGCTTAAGTATTTAAGTATATTTTCGACTATTGAAATGTCGCATGTCCAGTCTTTATTGGGTGGGGTCGGTACGCATATAAACAAAAAATCGGAATCTATAGTTTCTGAAAAAGAGTGAGTGGAGGCCTTAGGGTCTGTGTCGTAGACCTTTACGTCGTGGGCCGGGCGAAGCCCCCATGCCGTTGCCGATCCTACAAACCCTCCTCCTATAATTCCCACCGAACACTTCATAAAACTTTTTCCAAAAACTGTCTGACTCTACAAGAGGTAGTATGCCTCTCTTTTACTAAATTATAGCAATTTTGGGTTAGTTTTTCTTGGTCAAGTTCGTCTATGGAATTAAATATATAGCTAGGGTCGACACCTCTTTCGAAAAGAACGCAGTTCTTACCGTCGACAAAACCATTAATTTCCATTTCTTTGCCTAGGTCTGGGGAAATAATTATTGATTTAGCTAGTCCTGACTCAAAATATCTTGGCACCATCCTTCCGTTGACCCCCCCGTCATGGGGGCCGAACTTAGAAGACAAGAGGTTGTTGGCGTAATCTTCGTTAGTTGTTGTCCCTTCTGTCCATCCTTCCCCGAAGGTGTTTACAACCTTGTGGGTTGAGCAGTCGTTTTGGAGTATCTGGTTAAATACGTACCTATATTGATACTCCGGCACTACGGCACCGCTAAGAAAAAAGTCTATGTTCTTTTTTTTGTTATGCTTGTGTGAGTCAAATTCTTCAGAAGACCAACAGGGCCAATGAAAAAACGGGACACTGGGGAATAGGCTTTTCATAAAATCTAAATTAAATAAATAATTATGAAATACGCCAGAAAAGTTTACCTTATGCGATCTATCGCTAAACTCCATTAGCCTAGCGTCCTCTCTACTTGTCGCTGAGTCGGTTAAAACAAAATATACCTTAGACTTAAGTTTCGTTAGGTCTGAAGATTTAAATCTCGCGTCCCATATAAAGATAATATCAGGTTCATCAAGGGTAGTTTCCTTTATTATTTCGTAAATATCCTTTTCGTCTAAAGCGCTAGACTCTCTTCTGTTGGTGTGCTCGTGTCTTCCTGACTTAGAAATATAGTCCGTATGAGAAAAATAAACTTCCTTGTGTATGGAGGGGAAGACTGCCTCAAAGTCCCAGTAAGATCTAAGCCGGTAGTTTAAGCAGGATTTTTTTATTACTAGTATTTTTTCAGACATTGCGCGACGACTTCTCTCTTCATTCTCCTAAAAAGTTTTGAGCTTCGTCCCCTTCGTCTCCTTGTATGCTGTGGACGCCGTATTTTCCTATGTGGTCCGCATAGCTGTCTTTAGTGCAGAGCATTTTAAGATTTTGTTCTTTTGCTATTTTGGTAAAAGTCCAGTCCCAAGAAGGTTGGTTGGAGGATATCTGCTTAAAGAGGTCTCTGTTTATAGCTAACGCGAATCCGCCTAAGGATTCTTTCTCTACGAGGTGTTCGTTGTATTCCTTTATCGTGGGGTGGCTAGGCGTGTTGAAGGTTGAGACTCCAGCTATGTTTTCTTTAATTTCGAGAGTTCTATCCTTAAGGTTGTTGTACCATTCTGGGTTATATATAGCGTCGCTGTCTGTTGTTATTACATAGTCGTCGTCAGTATTGTCGAAGGCGACCTTTATGGATAAAAGCATGTTGGGGTCGCAGCCTATATTCTTTTTGTTATAGGTTATGTTTACGTTAAGGTTTTCTTTACGCCCTAAGGATTCCAAAAGCTTTTTTATCCTGACGTCTTCGCTAGCGTCATCGAAAATGAATAGATTTGTTGGTTCGTTAAAGTTGGTATTAAAAAGTGATTTTATAGATCTTAGCAGATACGAGTATCTGTTATAGCATGTCATTGCTACGTTCATTAGCTTGGAAGAACTTTGATTAGTTGGTCGTTTACTCTGGCTATACCTTCAGGAGGCCCCGCTCCTTTAAATTTTAGTTTTATATTAGCTTTGTTTTTATGGTGGTTTTCCGAGCCTATTCTGGCGCTTACTTTCTCTCCGTTAATTTGTTCATCAGAGAACTCTCCTATATCAACGTCAAACTCCATCTCTAGTTCAGATATTGACAGATGCTGGCTAGGGGAAAGGGTTAGTAGGGGAATGTCGGTTTCGGCTTCTCCTCCTTCGTTGGTGGGAAGTTTAATCCTATAGCATTTTGGGGTTCCGTCTTGGTCGAAATACGTTCTCATAACGTGAGCCATGTGCTCCGTTTCGACTCTTCTTTGAGCAAACGTTACAGAGTTATACAATGCTCTTATTAGCTCATCGAAAGACTTGTTTGGGGCGAGGCTGTCGGTTGGTGGCTCCTCGACCTTTGCTTCTTCTGGTGGGGGCTTTTCCTCTGGAGGGGGGTCTTTGGAAATATAGTAGTTAGTAAGTCCCATAAAAAAGAAAACCTCACTAAATAATAGCGAGGTTTAATTGCTTTTTAAAATGTTTTTAAGCCTTTTTAGGACGATGGCGTGCCTTCTATGGTGTTGCCTAATATATCCAAGACTTTCATTAGCCCTTCTGGGGCTCCGTCGTCACGAGCTTCTACATGAACTGTATATCTAGCCGAGTTGTCTGTTTTTCTCGTGTTTGTACTTTTGCTGGAAACCGAGGCGGATAGGTTGGCTTTCACTGGCGACCACCAAGCGCTATAGCTTACGTCTAGTTTTGTACTGGTGTCTAGTTCGCTGGTAGAGGCCGTGCTTGTTTTGACGGTCATGTCGAAGTCTATGGTAACGTTTTTGACGCTTAAGGCTGGCGTGTTAACTATAGCGAGCAATGGAACCTGAAGGTTTCTTTTTTCTATTCCGTGAACAACAAACGTTCCTGTAGTGGGTGCTACTCCGGTTCCTGCATAAACTGCTCCGCTGGTCTGACTTAACGGGCCGCTTCCAGCGTATACAGAGGCCGGAACCTCTCTCTGTACAGGGACATCATAACCAAAATCTACGGTTCTGGCTTTTAGTTTACCTCCTCCTGCGTCTTCGAGCCCTATGTCTTCGATAAACTTTTCGGTTGTGTTTGCAAGTTGTCCTTGCGCCTTCGCTGCAGCCATTAGAGGTTCGCCTATTAGCGATTCCATGGGAAGCCCTTTGAATTGATCTGCTATTTTAGCCATTATTTATTCCTTTTTAAATCATGTGTAGTTTTTGCTTAGCTTGTGCTATCATCCATCTGTCTTTCTTGTCTAGATGAGAACGCATATGGTCGTCAATTTGTTTCAACATGTCTGGTTTTTCTCCCATGTGTTGATCTCTGACCTTCTGTATTCCTTGTACAACCTTGAGCAAAGTGGAACTAGCTCCCGTAGCTGGCATAGCGAAAGGAGCAACGGCGGTGACTATCTTTATTCCGACACCTAAAACTGTTAAAAATATAACTATACCGACTATCCAGTAAACCTTCCCCATTAAACTGGCATACTTGGTGGCTTGTATAGCGTTATCTTCGTTAACCGCTCTTAGTTTTTGGTTAGCGGTTCCTAGTTGTCTATTTAAAAGTCTGTTCTGGTTCTGAAAAGCTATCAACTGCTTGTCCATAGTCATGAGCTCCGCTTGCCCTTCCTCCACTACTTTAGGGTCGTGAGATAAAAGTTTGTTTATCATTTGGTCAGACTTAACAGCGTTTTCCATTTGAGGTGGGCCTAAAGCTGTTAGGCTTCTGGTGGTCATCTGCTTAGCTACTTGAGAATGTTGAGAGGGCTGTGGGTCTTTTTGCAATGATTGGTCGGCGGCATAAACAAATGTCCTGCCCGATTCGACTTGCTTGTCTTTGTTTACGTTAACTTCCGTCTTTATGTTGTCTACTACTTTTTGCTGCTTGTTGAACCTTCCTAGGGGGCTTTGACACCCTACAATAATCAACATTATAATAGCTGATACATAGCAAACATCTTTGATATTCATTTTATCATTATACCTACCAGTTGTTAGATTTTATACCTAAATTACGTAATAATTAACAGTTACGTAAGAGTTTGCACTGGCGGAAACCCGAAGTCTGTACCCTTCGGTAAGGTGTACGGGCTGAGAGAAGTGAACTTGTTCTGACCTATCGCTAGCGGTGGCTATTGTCCAGACAGCATTATCGCTCGATCCGTCATATTCCTGAAATTGTTGAAGAGCCGAGCCTTGGTTTGATCCTATTAATACGTCAGTTATAACCACAACTTCACCGGCAGCGGGAGTTTCGGTCACGTCGGTCCACGCGTCAGAGGGCAGGGCGGTATATTGCGAATTCTGTCTTTTTATAGCTGCGCTGTTCATCTTTCCAGCTAGAATTACACATAAAAACTTTCATATTGCTGTTTTAGATTGCCGGAAAAGTTAATATATCCCCTGTGGTTTAGGGTAATATCAGGAATAGCGTGTATTTTGCCACCTAAAGATCTCCATAGTTGGCAAAAACCGTAGTCTTCGCTTTCATATTTTTTAGTCTTTGGGTTTATCCTGCACTGGAAGAAGTCGTAAAAGTTGTCTCCGGCACTCATATAACCATCTATGTCGTTTTGGTATTTTATATCGGGGCGTTCTTTTATTATCTTTTCGAAGCATTCCCTTTTAATAAGCATGAATCCTGTTGCGGCGTACTCTACCTCTATAGACTCGTTCTTCATTTTGCTAAGGTCGAGCTCGGAGGAAAAGTCTGTTGCTAGGTTCCTCCAAATAGGTGGAAGCTCGCTGTACTTTTTGAATAGTGTTTTAAGCTTGCTGTCGCTTATATATTTCTTGGGGTACAGCCCAACAGCTACGTCCTTGTTTAAGTCTAATAGCCTAAAGAAATCCTTAGGATCAAAAGATACGTCAGTATCTACAAACATTAAATGAGTATAGTCTCCACCTAAAGTGTATGCAGCGGACGCGTTTCTTCCTCTACTGATTAAGCTCTCGAACCCTAGAACTATAGAAGATGCCAATATTTTCTTTTGAGCCATCGCCAAAAAGAGGGAAGACATGCTCATCATGAAGTCGGCATGAACAACTCCGCCGTAGGCAATTATAGGAAAGAATACTTTTGGGGTTTTCACTTAATCGGGCAAACGCCGCCTTCGCATTCTAGTCCTTCCAAGCTTTTTCCGTTTCCTATATCAACTGAAGAGACTTTCTTTATTCCTATAGTTAATTTCTCATAGGTTTTTTCGTCTATCTCTTCGTATGGTGCTTGTTCGAACCCGTGGTCTTGGTGGAGTAGGAAGGAAACGCTTTTAATGTTCCCTTTGTAGTTTTTCCTAAGCCATTCTTTTATTTCGTCTAGTTCTTCTTTTTTATAGTAGACGGTGCATGAAACCGCATTGTCGGACCATTCTCTTTGAATGTCTTTAACCAGTTCAAGCTGGTCGGTAGCTTTCATGTCTTTAGCTAGAATCGCGTTGTCCCCGGACTTGCATGGAAATTCAACTATAACAGTGTCGCGGTTTAGTGATCCGTCAAAGTTTTTAACATACTCGACGTGGTACCCCATGTCTTTGCAGGTCTCAACTAAGGCGTCTTGGCTAGACATCCTGACGCGACGAATATAGTACCGAGAGTAAGCGGGGTGTACCCCCGGCGTTGCTCCGGCCAACAGGCTTAATGTTCCACTAGGCTTAACTGTTGTAAGCTTTATACTTTCCGGCCATCCTTGTTTTTTACTCCATTCTTTATCGAATTCCTTGAGAGCCTTGTAGCATGAGTCCAGCCATTCGAGCTTCTTATTGTGGAGGCCTTGGCATATTCCGGTGATGCCTTGCCCTATTCTAAAGTTTTTATGAACTATTTTGTTTGTATCCTCATGCAAGAAGGGAAGGGCGCATATGGCTTTTTGAGTTTTGTATAAAAGCTTGGAGCATTCTATAAGTTCTTGTTTAGATTCTATGTTGTTTAGATATAGCTCTGAAAGGTTACAGCACTCCTTGTCAGCAAGAGAGATTTCTCCGCATGGGTTTGTTCCCTCGCAGTTTTCCCTGCTCTTTTCTCCCGTTCTTCCGAACTTGGAGCTTAAAGCAACATTAAAGAATCCATACGGTTCCCCGTTTCCTCCGTAACCGTCCCAAACTCCTTCTGCGATATGGTCATAGCTGTCACAATAGATAGTATTATTACTCATAGCTCTCCAGTTGGGAATATTTCCTAAGTCCCATCTTTTAGCTTTTATATATAGGTAGTCGTCAGGGTCTCCTAAGGCGATTTCGGCGGAACGGCGAACGTTACCGGCTACAACCACAGAGCCAATAATGTTTGCTATATCGAGAACGTCGATGCTTCGAAGCTTCTTGCCTTCGCGTTCTTTTATTACTGTACTAATTTTGTTTATTCCATCGATTAGGATCTCTGGTCCGCTTGCTGTTCCTCCAAATCCATTGATAGGTTTTCCGGCGCTTCTTACGAGAACGGTGGAATAGTTAAATGATTCCCCTGTAACAAAATACGAATGCAGCACCTTAGAGAGAAGCCTCACCCATCCCTCTCTACTGTCAGGAACAATGAAGTCAGCGTCGTTGGTATTTTTGACGGTTATACTAACGTCTCTCTTTACTCTAGGAAGTTCATGAATATCTTCTCGTCTAATAGAGTAACCTACGCCGCCACCCAGCATTAGGTTCTCAAAAATAAAGCAAAAGTCATCCGGCTTTTTAATGGCCGTAAACCAACAATTCAGAAGGCTGTTTCCTCCAAACCTATCAACAGTGGAAGTTCCAAGCTGCCATAGGCCGCGGCCAGCAAAGTTGCATTTAAGACTAAAGACTAAGTCGAAAAGCTTTTCGGCTTCTCTCTTGGTGTAGCTTGCTCCTATTTTTTGAGCGCCATTTATGCATCTAGCTATAGTCTCTGGCCATTCCTCAAGGAGCCCGTCTTCTTTTACTCTTGAATATGTTCTCTTATATACTATATATCCAAGGCCATTGAAGCCCCAGTTGGGTTGTTTATTTTTATATTTCTTGAGGAAGTCTGCAGACAGTATCTCCGCGTCAACTTTCTTAGTCATTTTCTATTTAGGTTTACAGCTTTTCGGTTGGGTGTGTTAGTCCTTTTCTTTCGTCGGAATATTTCTTTAAATACTTCTCTTTAACTTTGTCTTTTCCGAAGGCTTCCTTCCTCTTAGCGCTCGCTTCCCTTGAGGCATTCCATAAGTCCCCCATTGTGCCTTTTTTGTTTTTTGTTTTCTCTACAAAGTCTTTTTCAGAAGTCGCATCTATTCTAGTGTCAATAGACGCAGTTGGTACAGTAAAAACCCTATTAAATTTTTTTCCTTTTTCTTCGTATTTGTGTTCATCGTTGGCGTTTTGGAAAACGCTCTTAACCTCTCCCGTATCCGGGTCTTCGTATAGATATTCTGGTGACATATAGTTATATTACAGCAAAAAGCTCTCTTTTTGTAAATAAAAAAATATTTATATCAATTTTAAGAGCTGGTCTACTGTGTTTGTGTAGGTAAAATCGTTCTGGAGCTTGAGTCCTTCATTGTTTATAGTATTTTCTCTAACCTTGTTCACTGCTTCTTCGCACGCCTCTACGAATTCTCCTTCACTAAAGGTATAGATATTGCCTTGGTTGAAGGCTGAGTCTTTCTGGAAAAAAGTTCCGTCTTCTGCTGGCCATTTGCCGCATGGGTGTACTAATACGGAGTTTTTTTCATTAGCCCACCCCTTGTAAGCCGAAGCGTTTAGAATTACAGAGTGTTTACCTAAGGCGACAGAGTGAAATTCCGGCAACCCCCACCCTTCCCCTCCCGACATTCCTATAATTACGTTACCTGAATTTAGAAAATCGTTGTATTGAGTATTCGTTTCAAAAAAGTCAAAAAATTGTATGTTATAGTACTTTTCACCTTTCAGTACATTTTCGCGAATTTTGAGGTTGTCCTCGTCACTAAAAAATGGGTTATGTATAGCGCACTGAAGGAAGTAGTCGGGGTTGTTTCCGTACTTTTCTGCCCACGCTTTTATAATTCTTGCGTGATGTTTTCTTTTCTCGAACTTACCTACAACGTTAAAGGTTATTCTGTCTGGAAAGTAGTCTCTATCGGTTTTGTGGAAGTTCCACTTATCGAAGCCCAAGGGAATGTACTCGGTTTCTGCTCCTGCTTCCGCGAAGACTTCTTTGCTATATTCAGAAGTAAAAACGGTTTTGTTATTTTTAGCTATATTAACTTCGTACGGGGTGGGGGAGTCTAGTTCGTAGAAGGTAAGGAGAATCTGTCTTTCGCTATAAGATTCTAAAGATCCGGTAAGATGCCAAAGCTTAATTATCGGAGTCTTTCTATCGTGTTCGACATAAGCTCTATTTCTGCTCTCTTTTATCCATAAAGCGAAATCCTTTGTAATTTTTGATTGAGTTGATATTTCGATTTTGTCTCCTATAGGAAAAATAGAGGGAGAAAGCTTTCTCTCGTAAATCTCCCTTAAGATACAAAAAGAAACCTGTCCGAAGCTAACGGAATTAAGAGGTAGATGTAGTGCGAAGTTATTAGACATGATAAAAATGGGACGCTAGGTTTTGGCCTAACGCCCCAGTGTAGATACGGCCTAGCCTACCTTTAGATAAGTTCTTCAGCAAGCTCCGGTTCAGCAGCTTTAGGGGCTTGCTGGGAGGAACCCTCTTCGTCCTTATCCTTAGAAAGGTAAACGTGAAAGTCTGGTGCCTTTTCGTTCTCTTCCTTGAACTTGTTGGGGAAAACGACAAGTTTGATCCTGCGTTTCGCTCCTGTTTCCTCATCTTCCATGACAACATGGCCAGAAAGATATGTTTGGCCTGTGGTGCGTCCCTTGTTTTTCCAGAAAGCTCCAACTTCCCTAGACGACCATTCCGTATTTGTTTTAGTATTACTCATATGACTATCCCTAAAGGAGGGTTAACTATACCACATTTTGTTCCCAATGCAAGCTTTTTTTATATTAAATCTGTTGGTTCTAGGTTTTTTAGCTTATTTGCTAGTATTTTTCGTCCTTTTTCATGCAAATTAATTGCCGTTTGAGTGCTGATGTTCAGTTTTTTTGCTACTTTTTGCCAAGTCAATTTCTTTTCTCCTGAGAAATATCTCAACTTAAACACTTTAGTTATTCTTTTATCCTTCAGCTTGTTTAGTATATTAAAAACATATTCCCCTGCGTCTTGAAGGTTGCGGCTATCTCCAGAACCCCTTTCCTCTGACTCCTTCTCAATAAAATGTCTTAACTTGTCATCGTCTAAAAGAATGACATTTTTTCTTTTGTTTATAGCGTTTAAACATTGGTATTTAGTAAAATTACCAAGCCAAGTGGAAAACTTAACGTTTCTTGTAGGGTCGAAGGAGGTTGCGGCGCGGTATACGAAGTAGTCTTTTTGATCTATCAGGTCTTGAAACTCGGCTCCAAGGTTCGATAAAACGTGAGAATACTTGTTGCACATATCAAAACATACTGCGGAATACAATTTAGAAAGTTCTATAAGAGAGTCATTGCAGTTTTTCTTTTTAATTCTATTAATTAAAGCAATGTCTCCTTTTGCCTTGCTCGTCCTCATGTCGGCTAAGATAGTATACTTTTTTAGGAAGTTGGTCAAGTACATGTAGCAGAGCCACTTAGGCCAAAAAGGTATAGACTATCAGCTTTGAATTTCCCTGAGCTAAATAGGAAATAGCCTGTCCTCTCCGAAAACGACTACGTTTTAGAGAAAAAAACCACCCAAATACCTGCTTCAGTCCTCGCATCGGCCATGTGTCAGCCTAGCTCGCAACCATTTGGTGCTATATCTGTGTTCTTGGTAGAGGCGGTAGGACTTTTCTTTTTGACTACCAGCTTTCCCTTGAGAAAATGAGGGTTCTAGCCTTTAATCCAATCTATGAAGCCGCGCTTCCCCGAAATAACTCTAGGCTGTTAACCTATTTGATTGGTGTCTTTTTACGGGCCTGAGGTCTCTAACGTGTTTATTGCCGGAATTTTCCGACGCGCTATTATACCGCTTAACAAAGAACAAAGAAGAGCCTATCACTCATTTGGATCCCCGTCAAGCAATTTTTTTTCACCAACTGAATCCAGCAGTTTTGTGCAAATAAAAATGAGATTATTAATATCTCTTGGGACAATAGATATAGGGTTACAGTATTCTTCAGCGCTGTTAGTTACCTCGCAAGCTCTGTTAACTATTTTAGCGATTTCCAAGGACGCGCCTCCTTCAATCTTTACCTCTTGTTCGTAAGCCCCTAGGTCTTTTTTAAGAATCCAAACTTCTCTGTCTTTTATTTCCGCCTTGGCTACCATATCGCCTTTTTCCAGTTCCTTTAAGGCCTCTCTTAGCGATGCCTTAGCTATTTCTTCGTCGTCCGTTATTATAACCAGAGACCCAAAGTCCTTCTCTAAATCAAATGATTCTTTTCGACAAAACCAATCTATTAAATGGTTGCAAGATTCTATAACCGTCACAAAACATTATTGTCTTGACTTCTACAAAAAACAAAGTAAAATAAGCGGATGAGGATTTCTTGGGAGGAGTACGCACTAAACCTAGCCTATACAGCGTCCGACAGAAGCGAAGACCCGCACCGTGCGGTGGGGGCCTGCGCCTTAAGCCATGACAACATGGTTCTTGGGCTCGGCTACAATGGGCTTGCCGCAGGAAAAGAAGCCCCAGCCTCATTTTGGGAAGACAGAGACAGTAGGCGGAAATACATGATTCACGCCGAAGCTAACTGCATGAGCCTTTTTCATAAAGGACAATGCCGCCTTATGGCAGTCACGCTATTACCTTGCTCTTATTGCGCTACAACTATAGCAGCGTACGGAATAAAAAAGGTTGTATACGGAGAAATGTACGAACAGGACGAAAAAGCTTTGGAAATTTTAGATTTCTACAATGTAGAATTAAATAGACTGAATGGTTGAATGTATTGTATTATTTATTATGGGTTGGTTTTGCTGGATGAGTATAATTTTAGTAAACGAAAAAAAAGAAAGGCATCGTGAAAATAAAAATAAAAAAAATTAATCCCGACGGCAAGGTTCCCACCAGAGCCAAAAGCTCGGACGCGGGGTACGACTTGTATTCGACAGTAGACATGCCCATTACGCCAACAGCTAGACAGCTTGTCCCTACCGGTATAGCTATAGAAATACCAGAAGGGTATTATGGAAGAATAGCCCCTAGAAGCGGGCTTGCTGTTAGAGCAGGTATCGACATACTAGCTGGAGTTGTGGACTCAGGCTATAGAAACGAAATAAAAGTAGTAATGATAAACCTTGGAGAGGGATTAGTTTCCGTAAATAAAGGGGACAGGATAGCTCAGTTAATCATAGAGAAGTGTTATGATGTGGAGTGGGAAGAAGTCAATGAACTATCTGACTCTGACAGAGGGGAAGGCGGCTTCGGTAGTTCTGGAAGCTAAGACCAGATGACAACCCTTAAAGAAAAATGGATAGACACAAGTTTGTCCGTTGCTGAAGCGGACGAAGACGGGTTGTCCATACTTTCCGGAGAAAACGTATCTAATAAAAAGTGGAGGGAAAAATATCTCTCTTCCCATATAACTAATAACTCTTGGGACCTTACCCTAGATGAAGTTGGACACCAAGGGCACACCCATATATTTAACTTGGGTAAAGTTTTTACCCCAGCTTACTGTGAGGAGATTATTAAAGAGGCAGAGGAAAACGGGAACTGGACAAAAAAAAGACACGATAACTACCCCACTACCGATATGCTTTTAGACAACCTAGAAGCTAATATCGGGTACGAAAACGTATTAAGGAAATATGTTTATCCCACGGTCGTTGAAAGATGGAGGTTAGAAGGAAAAAAGTGGAACGGACTAAAGGGAGAAAATTTTATAATAAAGTACAAGCCGGGAGAGCAAGCCGGTCTAGCACTTCATCACGACCATAGTGAATTCACTTGCCTAACGTCCCTTAATGAAGAATACGAAGGAGGGGGAACTTGGTTTTACAACCAAAAAACCTTAATAAAAAATAAAATTGGAGAAATGGTATTTCACCCGGGCACTATAACACATCTTCACGGAGGCAGACCAGTAACGGCAGGTGTAAGATATATTATAGTTTCTTTTTGTAGGTGTGAAGGAGAAGATGACTGACATAATTTTAGTTAATATAGGGATAGTTTCATCTTCCGCTTATCTTTTATTTATATGGTTCGAGACAAACGCTATAATAGAATACGCCAAACTGTTTCGCCTCGGTTCTTTTTTTTATATAAAAGAATACGAAGAGAGCCTTGAAGTTGCCCCAGATCTACCTTATTCTCTCTTTATAATAGCGCATAAGGATACCTTCATTAATAGGCTTTTGAGTTGCCCCTTCTGTTTGTGCACATGGATGATGGTATACTTTGGGTTTATTTTTTCTTTTATTTACGGCGTTAAGATATTTAGTTTTATTTTTTTAGATTGGTTTGCTGCTCTTTTTCTTTACAAATTCTCGTCTAGTTATCTCTCTAAATGACCGTAAAAGACTATAACGATTTTGCACTACTACTAAGCGAGAGGTCCAACCTTCTTAATGTAATTCATTTTAGAATGTTTTTGAATTTAGCCTCTACCCTAAACAGGGGATGTAAGTGTAATAAAGATAAATTAAAAGAACAAGTCGAACAGTCGTACAAAACAGTATTATTGAAAAAAAAGGATGACGAACTTTTTCAAAAAGAAATAAAACAACTCCTTACAAACAACGAAGAGGAATCAATAACTTTTTATTACAAAGAAGAAGAAATATTTTCACTAAGCTTATAACTAACATGAACTACAACTCGCGAGAGCTTAAAGAGGAGACCTTAATACCTATTGACAAAACGGACTATCTGAAAAAAATGATAGGAGATACAGTTTTGGTAATTTCAAGCGAAGAAGGAGATTGGCACGGCCAAGTTTCCTCGGTTATAGATGAAGAAACTGTAGTAGTTTTGGATTCTCAAGGAAGTCCTAGGAAGGTGGATATTTTTAAGCTTAGATCCATATGAGTTCTCCATTTATTGGTTGGGATACCCCAGAATACGAAGAGTTTTGGAACGCTAGTAACTCGAGCCAAAGCGATCGCTGGGAGAGGTATAGAAGATTATTTCGTTCCTCTCTTGATAAATTAGATATAAAATTATTCAAATCTTGGTACATCGTTAGAGGTATACCGCTGTGGGGAGGCAACTGGTATGATGAAAATGACAAAAAAATCCACCTTGATAAGGTCAACACCTTCCTAACGGAAAACAAGGAGGAGCGCTGGAGGGAAATACTAAAAGAGGATATGTCTTTTAGCTCTGACCCCGATCATGCTCAAGCTTTTGATATAAACGGAATAAACACAGAACATTCTAGGGTAAGGTACTTCTTTCATTGGTTAACTTTATACGAACATGGAATCGACGCAAAAAATCTAGACTATATTTTTGAATTCGGAGGAGGCGTCGGGCACATTCCAAAGTTGGCCAAACAGCTAGGTTTTTTGGGAACATATACAATTTATGACTTCCCAGAACTATCCATAATACAAAACTACTATAACAACATGGATATAGATACTATAAGCGATCCATGCCTTTTGGATATCCTCCAAATACCGCAAGGGAAAAATCTTTTTTATTCTACTTGGGGGTTCTCTGAATCTCCAATACACATAAGGAAAAAAATAGAAAATCATTTTGATAAGTTTGATTTATTTTTAATTTTATACCAAGGTAAATATATAGCTACCGAAGGAAATAAAGAAAAAGTTATTGACAACGATAAGTATTTCGGAGACCTTATGAAGAGGGCCTCAGGAGTAAACTGGAAGGTTGTTGAGCACCCCAATGGATGGGATGGCGGAAGTAAGTATATTATTGGATCTAGACAATAAAAAAGCCGCCGAGATAAACCCAGCGGCTTTTAATTTTCTAAAGGCTGCTTACTTTTTAGCCTTCTTGCTCTTTCCCTTCTTGGCAGGAGGAGCTTTCTTGATTCCCGAAGTGGAAACATGAAGCTTCGAACCTTTAACCCCAACGGTCAAAGAAGGAGATTTGACTCCTACTTTGCACCAAGGCAAAGCGACGCTTGCTCCACCAGAAGACGCCTTTGCGTCAACTGACGTGCCAGCCGCCGGACCTAAGACAACGCTTGGGACAGGGACCGTCAAGGTTTGACCAAATAAGGTCACACTAGGAGCGGGGCCAAAAGAGGCACCAAACCATCCAGCTTTAGGGCTTTCACTGCATACAAAAAAAGCGGCAGCAGCCGTTAATATAGTAATAGTTCTTTTCATAACCGTAACTTTCATTACACAATCATTTTATGGTCCAGATATAAAAAAGTCGAAAAAATTTTAGGTTTTTTGTATTATAGGCATATGGCCAAAAAGCAAGAGACGGTAGATGCCACGGTTGAAATCCTGTCTGTTTCCGAAAACGAGGACGGCTCAGCGAAAATAACGTTCAGCCTTAATGACGATTTCATAGACTTGTACAAAAAAGATACAGGAAAAAAAAGAGCCACAAAAAAAGGGCTTTCCAACTTTTTATACGACATAGTAATGAAAGCGATGGACGAACGATATAAATAAATTAAAATATATAAAAAAAGTGTAATATAATACGATGGCGTCACCTAGAAAAAAGGACAAATATTACGTTGTACTCTCCGAAAGAAGACACTATACTCAAGGGGCGTTTGAACATAGCCCTAACGGGTATGAAAAAGCCGTAGAATACGTTAGAAAAATAGAAAGAAAAACCTCAGAGAAATATTATATTCTTGAGAAGTGATGAACGAAACAAGACGCGTAAAAAGCAAAACCAAAAAATCCAAACTTTCCCCGAAAAGCAATCCAAAAACAGTGGACGATAGATTATGTCTCACAATGATTGTAAAGAACGAGTCCAAGATTATAAAAAGGTGCCTTGACTCCCTAAAAGAGCATATAGATTATTGGGTCATAGTAGACACGGGATCAACCGACGGAACACAGGAGATGATTAAAAAACATCTCGAAAATATTCCGGGGGAACTACATGAAAGCAAGTTCATAAGCTTCGGCCACAACCGTACAGAATCACTAAACCTTTCGAAAGGCAAGGGGAAATACATACTTTTAATGGATGCTGATTACGAGTTTAAAGTAATGGAAAAAGATTTTAAAAAGTACATTACAAAACAAAACGCTGAAGGCTACCTTCTGACAGAGTGCGGCGGGCTAAATAAAGACGGATCATACAAGGGCTTTAATTATAGAAATAAAATAATTTTAAGAAACGATTTGGACTGGGTGTTCAGAGGCTCGACCCACGAGGTAGCAGACCTTAAGGGAGATAGAGACCCCTTATGCGAAATTTACGACGGCGCTTGGATTCACAACAGGTACGACGGCGGAAGCAAGTCTGAAAAATATACCAGAGACATTAAACTCTTAAGAAAAGATCTGCAAGACGACCCAAATAATGACAGGGCAATGTTTTATCTAGGCGAAAGCTATATACATTTAGCGGAGCAGGAAGGAATAAATGAAGGCCAAGAGTGCGTCGAGTTATTAAAGAACGCAATCGAGTGCTATAAAAAAAGATCAGAGATGAAAAATACTTGGTCTCAGGAAGTTTATTTTTCTTTGTTTAAAATGGCCAGAGCAAAAACCTTTCTAGCCGGAGAGATAGACGTACTAGGATACCTTAGAGCCTACGACTATAAGCCCTCTCGCCTAGAACCTATTCACCAAGTTCTTCGCCACTGCAGGGAGAATAAACTGTATAACATAGGATATATAATAGGTAAGGCAGTTCTAGAGAATAAAAAAGACCTAGAAAGCGAAGCCTTGTTTGTTGACGGAGACGTTTACTTATATCAAATGCTTGATGAGTTTTCTATTTGCGCAAGCTGGTCAGGACATAATAAAGAAGCTATAACAGTAATAGAAGGTATAATTCCTAAAATAGAAGGAGACATAGAAAAAGAGACCGAAGATAGAATAAAAGAAAACCTGAAAATCTGTAGAGAACTTGATTCTAAATCCGTATAAATAAACGGCAATACGCTGGCGGAAGCGTGGAGCCACACGATAGCCCCCTCGAACAGGTTTCTATGTTTACCTAAGTAGACGGGGCTTGACTTTTTAGTGTAATATAAAAGGATGACAACATTTATAATATTAGCAATATCTATAGCATTAAACGCGGCAATGGGGTACTGGGTATATACTCTTAAAAAGCCCGCTTTTAAAAAAGCTGCCGCTGAAATAAAAGAAGCAGCAGAAGCCGTTAAAGACATAGGTGACAAATAAATCTGGTAACCATTACCCACCTATAAGGGGAATACTCCCCGATAAAAAAACAAAAAAACAAAAAAACCCTTATTTTAAAAGGTTTCCTTTTGGCACACTTCCTGCAGTGTAATAATAGTTATGATTATCAATCGTATACTTAAGTACGGACTGATTGCCGTTATGGCGTCAGTGTTAACCACTGTTGAGGCTGGGCCAGACAAAAAACCGGACAAAGAGAAACCCAAGAAAGAACGTAAGTGGGACTCTGAAAAAATGAAAGAGCGCCTGAAGGCCGCTTTCGATAAGCGTAAAAAACGTCGGGGTGACGCGAAAAAACGTGGCCATAAAGTACGTGACCATAAAGGTCGTCACGCTTTTGGCAAACTCGTAAGAGACGACTCTAAAATTAAGGAGTTGAGAGAGGCGTTTAAAGCTGCTTCAGAGAAACACTGGAAAGGTTTTGATAAAAGCGCTTGGAAAGACGCTTCGGACGAGGAAAGAAAAGCCCTAAGAGAAAAGCTGACGGCCTCTAGGAAAGAATGGGCGGAACAGATGAAAGCCCACCGCAAAGAAGTCTACAAGCGTATTGAAGAGATTAAGAAAGAGTTCAAAAACAATCGCGATAAAGTTATTGACGGGAACGAACCGGGCGAATAGTATTTTCGGAGTTGGGTAATGTAGATAAGGAAGGGGGAGCTTCGGCTCCCTCTTTTTTATTTTATAACACTTAATATCGCTATATGTTCCAGCAAGTTTTTTTGAGTTCCCAAATCTATACTCTTCGCTAAGATTGTTTTGGGGTAATTAAGCTCGAAATCAACCCTCAACCCTTCTTCCCTTTCCTCGGGAGTGACGATGTCTTCCACGTAGTCAAACATTCCCGTTTTCCTCATGAAGCGCCAATATAAATCTTTCATTTCCTGTTGAGACTCTATTAGGACATTCATTTTATAATCACATTTCGACGTGCTAGTAACGTCCCTAAAAGGCAGCGTTTCCGTAGGGGGTTCAGTTAAGCCTGCAACTATTATTAAATTCACACCTTTTATAATTACACTTTACCCCCTAGGCGTGTATATATTATATCACCTGATCATCAGGGTTAAGTTATGAAAAAAAACGAAAGTATGAAAACATTAACAGTAACTAAAGTCGGAACGTGGTCGCTCGCAAACTTTACAGGTTTGCTTGGAGTTATTACTGGGGCAATAAAAGCTATTGTTCTTCCTATTTTGGCTTTAGTCGGGTCGGGCGGTCTCGCAGATGTCGATGCCGCAGTGAAGAGTGTCAGTGCTGCTGTTTCTGCTGATATCGCAAGCGTTGCCGCTTTTGGTATAGCAGGATGGGTTGCTGGCTGGGTTTATGCTTGGATAGCTAATTGGGTGCTGAAGTTTACCAACGGTATCCATCTGGAAACCAAGTAAAACAAACACAGAACATGAAGCCCTCCATTTTATCGTGGGGGGCTTTTTTGTAGCCAAGCGTGACTAAAAGTCCCACCAATTGTCCCACAATTGTCCCATAATTGTTATCCGATTGTCTCACATAGTAAAAAAACCTTTGTTTTATGGCCTTTTAAGTTGGCACAAGGACTGCTATAATTAAGGCATGAGTGCTACAATGAACACTACTAGATTATTCGAGCCCGTCCTTAACACCTTGGTTGGGGTTATAGATTCAGAGTTTCAACCTTTTTCCTTCCCCCACGGAAGGAGATGGGAAAATACAGACTTTGAGGAAAAAGAAAATAACCATTTCCTAGAGCTTGAGGTTCCGGGGTTTTCCAAGAAAGACTTGGCTATAACCATAGACCAAGATATTTTAAGGGTAAAAGGCAAAGTTAAAAGAAACGAAAAAGATCACACTGTCGATAGGGCTTTCTCTATCCCCAAAGGTGTTGATACTAAAGGAGTTAGCGCAAAGCTGGAAAACGGCCTGTTAACAATTACCCTTTCTAAACTTTCCCCACCGAAAGAGTCGGTTATTAAAATAACATAAAGCCAAGAAAAGTCTTGACTTAAAACCAAAAATGCGGTATACCCTTCATATGGGTTGCCGCATTTCTTTTGTTGGCCTAACAGGTTTGGCAGGATCCGGAAAAGACTTATTCTTTTCTTTGAGTAAAGATATACTGAAGAAAAAGAGAAAGGTTGCGTGTCGAGTATCCTTAGCTGACCAATTAAAAGAGCAAACAAAATCCACACTAAAATCTATGTTTGACATAGATCCGACCGACTGCTCTAGAGAAGAAAAAGATGAAATAAGGGATTTTTTGGTTTTTTATGGAGCCTTAAAAAGAAAAGAAACGAGAGGCAGATATTGGATAAAGAAGGCCGAAAAAACTATACAAGCCATCAAGCAAAACCTTTTAGCAGAACATGTGAAAAACGCTGTTATTTTTATAACCGACATAAGATACGACCACTACGCCAAGGATGAGAGGCACTGGGTACAAGAAGAGTTGGAAGGAAAACTAATACATATATCAAAATACAAGAGAAAACTATCACTTGACGAATCGCTAAGACTGAAGGAATCCAAGGAGCACGACACTCCACCAAATAGACAAGAAGCTAAGTTCGACCCTATCCTTTTTGAGGCGGCAGACATAAGTCTGATATGGGGAGAGGAGGATTCCCCCCAAGACCCAAATTTAATAAAAGTAGTTGGTTCGACTTTGAAGGAGATAGGTGTAATTTAAGAAGTACGACCGTGAACAGGCTCGCCTTCAACTCCGAAGCCATCAAACTCAAGCAAGTAATCTGCGAAATACACGCCCTTGTAACCGCACTAGCAAGCAACAAAGGTCACAAACTAAACGGCGAGCTAAAAAGCATGGAGGCTATAGCAAATAAAACTAATAAAATCAAAAAAGAACTAGAAACCTTGAACAGCACCCTTCCTCAATGAGCACAAGTATATCAGAGTTCGAAAGAACCAAACCCACAAAGACCTACGAACACCTTAACAGGTTAATCAAGAAGTACTCATCTAACTGCAATATAGAGGAAATGGATGACGAAGACGCTATAACAAAAAAAATCTCTAGAGAAATCAAAGACGACTTGCTAAAATTTAAACAGGTCTTTGTGACTGGAGAATAGGATGAAATATGTAACCTTAGAAGATATTTTGCTTACAATATCTAAATGGAAAACAGAAGCTGGAAGCCCATATAACGATGGGTGGACCAGTAATAGCTATAAGGAAATGATAGAAAAGGTAGCTGCCGAATGCGAACCCGTAACCTCAAGCAAGCAAAAACCCAAAGCTACCCAAACCCAAGATCGCCAATCAGACGCGGGTAGTTTATTTTTCTGAACATGAATGACGACGTACTAGAGCTAGACAAGGATCAAATATCCGAACTTATACCAGATGTCGAAGATAAATTCTTTACCGACTCTGCTTATGCCGTAATAGACGAAGACTGGATAGTAAAAGTAGGTTACAAAGGCTATAGGAAATGGCTTGAGTTCGCAGGCTTGAGCAAATGGAAAACAAATTGGGATTGCGACAACTTAGCGGCCTCTTTCAAGCTTTACTTACAAATACTTCACGCCAAGTACAACCCATATACCTTTACTGAAAGATGGAAGAAGAAGTGTGAAAATTTAACAAATGTAGCCTCCGTTGCCGTGGCGGCTATTTATTATAAAATAGACGGCGATGATCGTAGAGCTCACTCTATTAATTTATTGATCTGTATTGACGGTTTTGAGTTCGCATCCAAAGGTAACCGTCATAAATTAAAAAAGGTTTATTTCGAGCCGGAACACGGAAAAATAGTCAAACTAACAAAAAAAGAAGAGAAAACAATATGGTACGTAAATTTTTAAGCAGTCTTTTTGGAATGAAGGATTATATAGAAGAGGAGCTTCAAAGAGAATGCTTTCCTCAACCTAAATATATAAGATGCTGTTCGGGAGAAGAACAGAAAGAGGTAACTAAAAAGAAAGAAGATCTGGAAAACAAAACGACCGCCGTCTATATTGGCAAATTAAAATTAAAAACAAAATAATATGGGAATGTTTGACGAAATATTAGTTCCTAAATCCTACCTAAAGGGGCTTCTAAAGAAGGAAGATGAAAAACTTTTCAAAAAAAATCACCTTTTTCAAACTAAAGACTTGGAAAACGTAATGGACCTATACAAGGTACACAGGCAACGCTTGTACAAGCTCGAAAATAGCCGCCTCTTAAATAAGAGCGAAAACGGATCAAATGAAAAATGGAAATTAATTAAACAGGATCTGGATATAAACTTTTATGACTTCATTTGCCCGGAAGAAGGAGACCGGTATTCTGCCGAGTTTGAGTTCTCCTTTATCAGAGGCAAGCTAGACAAAAAGAAACTAATCCATGTTAAAATAGAACAAACGAAAGACGAAGCGGAGGCTGTAGACAAAATGTGGGAAATAGAGCAGAAGATTCTTAATGGATACAGAAAAACATCCATTAAGTATAAATTCTTTTCCTCTCTAGAAAAATATTTTAGGAAAGCTCAAAACTGGGCCAGAAACAAACACAAGGTGCCTCTAGAAATCAGAAGAGAAGCTTATGAAAAATCTGGAAGACTGGCTAAGGATCCTGATTGTTTAGATCTTTATGGAGATCTTTAAATGCCTCAAGAAAACAAAAAAAGAATATACGAAGCCTTTATAGCGCTGCCTTATGTTGCTACCCCTCCTCAGGCGCGAGGAGAAAACAAAATTAAAAACAGGGTCGAGCTTAGGCTAATAGGCGACGACTTTTACTGGCTTAGGAGAATTGAGGCGTCAAACAGAGCTGAAGCCGCAAAAAAAGCGGGAGCTTGGTTTTTCAGAACCAAAAGAAAAGAGAAGGCTACCCAAGACCTAAGGATAGAAAAGAGTCTCGTAGTTACAGACCCATATAATGAAGTTGTCTATAAAGACAAGCTCAAGTGTTGTAGTTGGAACTATAGACTTCTAGAGAAAGAAGTTATAGATCGGTTAGTTTCAGAATCTAAAGGCAGACTTAGGAAAACCACTAGAAGAAAAACGGTCGGACACGTTTGTCCATCTGTAGAGTGGAACACGAATGCCAAGGTTGGTAGATGGGTTGAGCGTCGAACTATACTTAATACCGGTAAAAAATATATCTACTATAACAGCTTAACGGAAAAATATATTGCCAGAATAAAAATAAGGAGCCAAAAAACGATAGGACATAAAGTCAGAATTATCCACGACGCAAGGACAACAAGAGCAAGCGGCAAACGGGTCTGGAACAACCTAACCTTAAGAGACCACACAAAAGGGGAAAGGGTACAGAATAGAAAATACAGAGAGTTTAGGCTGGAAGCTCAAAACATGTACGAGGCAGAAAAAGAGACCAATAAACTGATAGAACAGTTTTGTGAGTCATGATACAAATAAAAAAGGAACTACTTATCCAATTCATAAATTTTGCCAACGAATGTTGCGGAGTAATGGATGACGACTATGTGGCCGAATGGCTTCTAACAAAAAATTCTAACTTAAATATGGAAAGACCTATAGATTTATTTTCGGAAGAGGCGGGCAGGGAGAAGCTTTTCAGGATTTTATATTTTATAGAAATAGGGGAAGCCGATCTGATTTAGCTGTAATAAACAATGTGAGTTCATGTTGCAAATGCAAGAGAAACCTAGAAGAAATTTACTTGACCTTTGTATACGAAAAGGGGAAGTCAATTCTCGTTTGCGACGAGTGCAAAGCACAGAAAGCTGCTAATGGAACCAGAAAGCCTGAATAAAACTTGGTTTATAGACATTGACGGAACTGTGGTGAAGCATCTTGGGAACGAGCGTTTAGATGAAGCTATAAAAAAAAAAGGAAACTTTAGTCACCTTTCCGAAGAGCCTATAAAGGATAGCGTTAGTTTTCTCAAATCTATCCCGCCTTCAGATACCATAGTTCTCACTACAGCGAGAGACAGTAGGCACGAAGACCATACTATTAGAATGCTGCGACACTATAATATAAGGTACGACAGGATTATGTTTGACCTAAGGGCTGGGCCTCGCTATCTAATAAACGATACGAAACCTGTAGGGTCAGCAGGAAATAAAGAGCCAATCAAAACTGCTTTTGCCATAAACGTAGAAAGAGACAAAGGGATAGAGCAATTGAAAATTTTATAGAGTCGTACTCTGTAATTAAACAAATAAAAACATCATGAATGAGTTCTTAAGTTATAAATATATGATAACTCCGGGAGTCTTAAAGATTCTGAGTTATATCGCTATAGTCGGTTGCGTTATTGCTGGTATACTTGCGCTATCTGTTGAGCCAATTAGCGGCATCGGCATGATTGTTCTTGGCCCAATAGCAGTTCGAATATATACCGAGTTGATGTTGGTTATCTTCGAAATACATAGCGAGTTAAAAAGCTTAAACAACAAGTAAGCAATGCTCTGCCCCGATGGCCGAATGGATAAGGCAACAACCTTCTAAGTTGTAGACTGAAGGTTCGAATCCTTCTCGGGGCACCATTTATCATTGTGGTTATTACAAAATGCACATATTGCGGCAAAGAAGTAGAAAAAGAAGCCAACCAACTTAAACACTATAGAAACCCTTTCTGCAACAGTTCTTGTGCAGCTAGCTACAACAACAACATAGCTCGCGCCCCAAAGAGGCAAAAAGAAGGGGAATTCAGAAGCTGCCTTAATTGTGGAGAAGAAATATACATCTCGAAAGCAGATATTGAGAAAACAAAAAAAGGAATAACTACGGTGAGGTCTAACGGAAAATTTTGTAGCAACCAATGTCAAGGAGACCACAATTGGGAGATAAAAAAAGATCAAATTAGAACTAACGGTATAGAATCATTAAACCACAAAGGGGTACACAAGACCCAGACCTATGATAGAATCCTAAAGGCTCTAATCATAGACGATAACCCTCACGGTGAAACAGGTAGAGCTTGCTGGCATTGTGGGTGGGAAGAGGAGAACCTGTTCACTAAAAAAGGGGGGAAGGGCAGAAATAGTAGGTTCCAGTCTAATATACCCACTCAGCTAAACCATATTGACGGAGACCCTCTCAACAATAAACTGGACAACTTAGAAATAGTTTGCCCTAACTGTCATTCTTTGGGAGAATATTACGGCTCTAGGGGAAAAGGGGGGAGGGGAAGAAAAAATAGATCTTAATATGAAGAAGCCAAAAAAAGTTAAAAAAACATGGGGCCACGAACTCTGGCTCGCCAATAATAAAAAGGAAGACTACTGCGGCAAAATCCTACACATTAATAAAGGGCGCTCTACTTCAATGCACTTTCACTCTAACAAACATGAGACATTTTACGTCTTGTCCGGAAGCCTAAAGGTTAAAATGATTAACACGCTTATAGGAAAAAACACCGATTACCTTATAAAACAAGGAGGAACGTTCGAAATAAATAGGAACGAACCCCATAAGCTGATAGCCGAAAAAGAGGCTGTTGAATTTATAGAAATAAGCACGTTTCATGAAGATGGTGACAGTTACAGAATCTCGCACTAAAGTTAATTACGGTTCATCAGAATATTGGATCGCTTACGCTGAAGATATTCTTAGTAGAACTAAAATTAATCGACCTTGGCTTTCTGAGATAAAGTGTGCCGAAATCGGAATTGAGTCCTCAGCAACAGCAGGCAACCCTAGAGCTATAGAGTTAAAAAACTTACTATGGAAAAAGAAACAAAAGAACGACTGCAAAGTATATCACCCCGAAAATCCTAAATAAAAAATGAAAAAGTTAATGTTATTATTGTTGGTTTCTTCTTCTGCCTTGGGGCAGAACGTTGAAAATAAGTCTTTCGTTTCGTTCGCTAACGAATTCATCCCAGAACTTGACGAAAGAGTCCTAACGAGAGAGGAGGTATGGCAAGAAACGGAAGGTAAGGAGTATTTTCCAATCAACGATATTATTTCAGAAAAGACCTTGTTTGTCCCTAGAACCGGAGCAAATAAAGCCTTCTACCAGTCATTAAACTATTATAACCGCTCTCTGTTTATGACCCTGAAAGAGGCAGCAAAAAAAGCTAGAGAAGAAAAGAAGACGATGTTTGTTAATATTGTTGCCGGACAAAACACCCCGGCCCACGCCTTTAAGGGCAGGAATAATGTATACAAGGCTTCCGAATACACAGAAGGGCAATGGACTATACTCGGTATAGATCCCAAGGGAGAGCTTTTACAAGACCATTACCAACACGGACAGTATGGTCAACTTGGCCGAGACGGCATTTCTTACCAACACGCGATAAAAACATTTAAAGCGATAGGCTTACGCGACGCTGCCAAGAGAGCAGAGAAGAGCGATAAAGAATACGACTGGCACGTTACGATTAAAATGCCCGACAAACAAGAACAGCTATACGAATTCGACACCTTTTCACAATACGAAGAATTTTTCAACAGGAATAGATTATACGAATACAAAAAAGGACAACACAAATCAATGAAAGTAAAAACCAAAAAACCCTTGGCAAAAAAATAAAAATGCATCACATTAAAATAGGGGACGTACAAAAAGCGGTGGCGAAGGAATGTCACTTTCTCGAAGACAGCTCAAAAAAAACAATAACAGAAATAACAAAATTATACCTAAAGCAAATAGAAAAAGACGGACACAAAATTAAACCGCACCTTTCAAGAGTAAACACCAACGCAAGAAGAGTTAACTTTTTTATGAGTAAATTATGAAATATATAATATTATTATTAACAGCCGTTTCCCTTTCGGCTCAAGAGTATCCCACTATAAATAAATATGATGGCTTGTTCATGTCTATTTCCAGAGAGAACCCTAATCTTTATTATCTTTTAATGAGGGATGAAGTTTATGCGGAGGACGTTGCGGACAGAGTAAAGTTGAACGATGATGATTTTATCCAAGCTATAAAAGAAATAGGTGATAAAAAAATACATCAACTCGTGGCTAGAAAAGGGGAACTTACCCACAATGCTATAGATTCGCTAAAAGGCCAAGACGAACTCAGGTTTCTAAATTTGTCTGGAAACAGGCTTATTACAGACTTGGCCTGTAAGAAGATAGCGGAGAATCTCCCCAGACTCGAAAGACTTAACCTTTACGATACTTCCGTAACAGATAAAGGATTAGATTATCTAACGGGTTTGAGTAGTTTAAGGAAGCTCCATCTAGCAGGAACAGAAGTCACTTTTGACGCTGCAAATAAGCTCCGAGGGCTTATGGAGTCAGTTGCCGGAAATGACGATTTGGAAATAACTGTTGGATGGGGCAAGCCTCCTCTTGCCAGTTTTAAGAATACCGCCTTCCTAAAGGCAACTTACCAAACTAATGTTATAGCAGGCAAGTTAAACCCAAATTTTAAAGCCGGTCTCGTAGGTGAGGATAAAGGCTCAGATAGCTCCTACGAAGACGATGTAGAAAAAACAAAAACTGACCCAATCTTAGAGAAATGAAAAACCTAATCCTAACTATAGTTATAGCCGTTACGATGTGTAGCTGCACACATACATGGGATTATCCTCCCATAATAGATACGTCACACAAATATTATGTAATTGATATAAACTCTGATGTACCAGACGCTTTCTTTGAGACCTATGAGGAAGCCTCTGTATATCAAAAAGATTTTGCGGAACACCACGAATACGTCATAGTTAAAACTAAAGAGAACTATAGTGTTTACAACATGGAGCCAAAGATTAACCTAAGTGAAGAAAAGTATAAAAAATAAAATAGATTTAGAATTCAAGGAGGTTTTCCTCAAGGTAGAAAACTGGAAAAGAGAATCAACTACCAATTCGAGCAAAGAGGCTAGAAACCTTTACCTCGAAAACCTGAGTAGAATTAAAAATGTCCTTGGCTCGTTTAACGAAGAGCCGCTGAGAGTTATAACTTAATGAATAGAGTTTTAGTAATAGGAGACAGCTGCGAAGACAGATTTACCTACGGTACTTCTCATAGGCTTTGCCCTGACATACCAGCCCCTGTTTTTATGCCAAAAAAAGATGTCGTTAATTCCGGTATGGCAGGAAACGTTTATGAAAATCTTAGGGGATTCGGATTAAAATGCGACCTCATAACAAATACAGAAAAAGTAATAAAGCAAAGATTTATTGATGAAAAAACAAACCACACTTTCTTAAGGGTCGACACAAACGACAAGGTAAAAAGAGTAACTTTTGACCCCACAAAAATAGCAAATAAAAATTATGAAGCTATAGTTATAGCTGATTATGGAAAGGGATTCCTACACGAAGAAGACATAACTCTTTTGTGCAGTATCAATGATAATGTATTTCTAGATACTAAAAAAGTTTTAGGAAATTTTTGCCGCAGCGCCAAGTTCATAAAAATAAACTCCCCCGAATTCGAAGAGATCAAAAACAAAATAGATTTAAAAATATGGGAAGACAAACTCATAGTAACGCTAGGAGATCGTGGTTGCATGTACTATAAATCTAATGGATTTAATTATTTTACTACCGAAAGCGTTGACGTTTTCGACCTTACTGGTGCCGGAGATACATTTCAAGCTGGCCTAGTGTCGTGCTACATAGAAACAAATAACATCGATGAGTCTATAAAATTTGCGAACGATTGTGCTGCCAAGGCGGTTCAAAAGAAGGGGGTTGTTTCAAGTTTATAGCAAAAAAAACCGAACATTCCCCGAAAAACGATCGACTCACAGTGGACTATAGATGAAAGACAAAAGCCAAGAAGAATACTCCAAGACAAACAAAGGAAAAGAGGCTATACGTCGCGCACAACAAAAGTACGATGAAGAAAATATTGAAAAACGGCGTCTGCAGAAAAAGAATTATATGAGGCGTAAGAGAGCTAAAGACCCTAATTACTGTAGATGGAAGACAAAATAAAATGTCCACTTTGCGAACTAAAGGTAAAAATTCACACATATGACGAGTCTGACCCAAGGTGGATCATTATAGATTGCATGAATTGCCTCCTTCCCATGAGCGTTTGGAGAGGGGAACCTCTACATACTATGTACGTAGACCCTATAGACTACCAAGAAATGGAGGAAGCTCTTAATAAAGTGGCTAAAGAAAAGTTCGGTAACGATGATTTCCATATAGACAAAAAGCAAAACGAAATTCTAGATCACCTACATTGGCACGCTCGCCCTAATGGTTGGAAACCGAGAAAATTAAGGTGGAGGATCAAAAATAAAATAAGAGACTTTTATAGAAAATGTACCAATACAAAGCAAAACTAATAAAAGTAGTAGATGGAGATACAGTAGACGCGTTAATTGATTGCGGGTTCAGCACTTTCAAGAAAGAGCGTGTAAGACTATACGGCATAAACGCCCCAGAAAGTCGAACAAGAGACAAAAAGGAGAAGAAAAGGGGTCTAGCATCAAAAGCCCGACTAAAAGAATTAATCAAAGAAGGAAAGAACGAATTTATTGTGGAAACTATGATAGACAAAAAAGGCAAATATGGCAGACTACTTGGAGAGCTCTTTAACCCATCAGGTGTGGGTACGAGCTATAATAAAACTTTAGTAAAAGAAGGCCACGCAACAGAATACTTTGGAGGATCAAGATGAAATACTTTTTAGAAATAGGATCGGCGGACTTTGATACCCTTTTACCATTATGCGATCTAGGATGGCAAGGGATTTGTGTAGAGCCAGTGGAGGTTTTAGCCCAAAACCTTAGGGAAGAGGTCAAGTCAAAAGGTTACCCTGTGGAAGTTCTAGATTGCGCTGTCTCACATTTTGATGGAGAAGCTGAACTTGTCGCAGTTACTGCATTCGATTGGGACGAGGAAAATAGCTGGGCCAAAGGCGTTAGCCACCTTTCCTCAAAGCATGATGATGGACAATGGTGTGGCCGCCTTCTGGAAAACGTTAATCAAATAATACCTAGGGAGTATAGAAATGTGCAATGCCAAACATTAAATTCTCTAATAAACTACATAAAAAATGAATCCGTTGTGTTTCGAGGTTTCGAAAATACAATAGACTTCATGAGGATCGACACAGAAGGCCAAGAGGTTAACATTTTGAAAGCTTACGATTGGGAAATAAAACCAAAAGTGATAAAAGTTGAACACGCCCACTGCGATAGAGACGAATTAATAAAAATCCTGAGAGATCAGAAATACTTTACGCAAGAAGAAGAATATGATATTTACGGACTACTATAATGACATCCTACCCGAAGAGACCGAAGAAGAGTATGTGGTTTGGTTTTGGTAATGCCACCTTAGCTCAGTTCGGCAGAGCACTCGATTTGTAATCGAACGGTCCTTGGTTCAAATCCAAGAGGTGGCTCCATTTTTTTGAAGTATACTATGAAAAGCTTAGAGAACAGAGTTTTTATTTGTTTTGTTATAGTTATTATAGCTATCTTTCTCACTAGTTGTACCACCACAAAATGGGAATGGATCCCAAAAGATCAACCCAAACCAGAAACTAAGGAGGAAAAAGAGATTGGCGGTATTAAGGTAAACGTTTTAAAAGTGTCGTTTTGATAGATTCTATTTATATACTTTCCTTAGAGCATGATAAACCTAGGAGGCAAAGGCTCTTAAATTTAATAAAAAACGAATCAAACAAATCTCTCATAGATAAAACCAAGATAGTAAAAGGAGTTTATCATCCGCAAATAAACGATAAATTCTTAAAGGCTAATAAATTAGATTACTATAAGAACTGGGCTCTTAGCAAAGAAGAAGCCGAAAGAATAACTACTGCTTACAGTAAAGAAGACCATATTCGTACCGCCAACAGATGGTATTGCCAAAAATTAAAAAAAGGCCAAATAGCTACCTTAATAGGTCATATGGAATGTTGGAAGCAGATGATACTAAATAACGATGAATATGCCCTCATTTTTGAAGATGACGCTTGGTGGCCTTCAGATCAATGTTTAAGTTCTGAGTTAAATTATTTTTTTTCCTTAAATCCAGATTTTGATATTTTTTATTTGGGAAGAAATGCGCTTTTAGCCAGCTTGGAGGAAAGTTGGAGCGTAGATCCTAAATACGTTATCCCTAAGTATAGTTACAATAATCAAAGCTATGTTCTTAGCCGTCAGGGAGCCTTAAAGGTTTTAATGCAAAACCCTCACAAGAACCTAATGAGTTCTGATGAATTTTTGCCAGCCTGCTACGACGACCATCCACGGAAAGACATAAGAAAGATATTTAAAAAATGCCTCAAACCATTAGCCTTGAGATCCGATAAAGAATTCGCTTGGCAAATGAACACCCGAGAAATATCAAAAAAAGAAGGTATAACTTGGAGCAATATAGAAAACAGTGATGACGCCGACTAAACCTAAAATTCTTCTAATAGCGGACGTTAGAGATTGGATATTCGAAAGACATTGCCATTATATTTCTAAAATACTTGGTGATGATTTCATTTTTAACATTTCTTACCATAGGGAGAATTATGGATACCACTTTGATGAAGACGCATACGATTTAATATATCCATTGGAATTCAACCTACTTCATCCACAAAAGAAAACAAACTATAAGAAATACGTAACGGGCATAAGATCACATTCCTCATGGGATCACTGGGACTATAAAGACCAATTAAAGAAGTATTTAGAGTCTAGGTTTTTACTTACCCATGTTGTTTCCCATGAGCTGGGCGAAATTTTTTCCAAGCTGTTACATAAAGACTGTTACGCGGGAGTCGTCCAGCACGGAGTAGACTCCAGCCTTTTTAAACCCGGTACCGAGCCCAAGAAAGATGAAGATATCTTAGATATTGGCTGGGCAGGTAATAGGCAAGCTGCCTCAGGCAAAGGGTTTGACGACATTATAAAACCTTTGGAAAAACTAGATAACGTTAGGTTGAATTTCTGTGGCTATTCAGACAATAATTTAAGCAAAGAGAGAATGTCTGATTTTTACCGGTCTATAAATACCTATGTTTGCGCTTCGATTAAAGAAGGGCATAACAATTCCTTAGTTGAAGCAGCTTTCACAGCCAACTCTATTATAACTACTGTCAATGGTACTGTTCCCGAATATCTAGAACATGAGAAAAGCGCCCTTATAATCGACAGGAGCCCTTCTTCTTTTGTTTCTGCGGTAGAGGCTCTGAGGGATGACCCAAATTACAGAATGGTTTTGGGGGAAAACGCGAGGATTTCAGCTACAAATAAATTCGATTGGAATATAAAAGCTCTTGAATATAAGAGTATGTTCGAGAAGGCGCTGAATGAAGCTTAAAGACATAACAGGCCTTGCGGATGAGGTTGTGTGCATCTCCCTCAAAGAAAGAGAGGATAAAAGAAAAAAATTCGAAAAAGCGTGGGAAGATATCTTAAATTTCAGATGGTTCATTACGGACAAAATGAAAGAAGATGTCCTTAAGAGGTTTTTGAGAAACTTCAACGGAGGTAACCCAAACAACCTCGAAAAAGCGTCTATTGGTAGATGGGGATGTTACCTCTCCCACTACGAAGTAATATCCTCAGCCCAAATAAGAGGCGTAGAATCGATACTTATACTAGAAGATGACGCTTATCCCGATAAGAATCTTATGAACCTACAGGTTAACGAGATGCCTGAAGATTGGGATATTGTCTATCTAGGCTGTAGCTCCTACGATACTATAAGCTCTCACCCTAACGTAAATCATACAACTGACCGTACTTGGTCAGACTCGAAAGCTCTAACAAACTTTAGCGGATGGAAAAGGGTTAAGGCGTGGGGCACCTATGCAATGCTAATTAATAAAACAGCTTTCGACCCATTCCTTAGAGAGATCAACGACTATACCTCTCTAGGACATCAGTACGATCACAACATTAACGGCATAAGGGCAGACGGTATATACTATTTTTATCTTTGGAAAAAAATGAGTTTTTACTTTAATCAAAACTTTGTACTCCATGACGATTCTTTTGAATCTGACATACCTATGGTGTAATATATATGTATGGAAGAGACGGCGCAAAGTTTTATAGGCGAACATGGTTGGGTTTTTCTTGTTGGAATCGTAGCAATCGTTTTTAATAGCTTAATTAGCGGCACAGCCCAAGGCCTTATGATTTGGTGGAGCAAGCAGTACCAAGCTGATGATGTTATTTACATTGGGGGTAGAGAAGCTAGAATAGTAAGGACTGGGATGAGCGAGACCGTCATATATTATGCCGACACCTCAACAAAAGTTACAATTCCTAACGAAAACATCAAGGGAATGGGAATAGAGAAAAAGATACAACCCATGAACTTCGGTAAGAAATAAATGGACTCTTGGAAAACAGGATCATATTCTGCATCTTACGGGTCCGATTCTACATATTTTTTAGATTATGGAGAAGCTGTATCCCGACTTAACCCTTTGGTTTCTCCAGACATAACCCCAGCTTGTAGCAATATCCCTAAAGCCATAAAGTTTCTGGATCAGATTATAGAACAAGCCAAAGAGGACGACGAACTTCAAAAAGCTCACGCAATTAAAGCGGGAAAAGGCTCTCAAGCTATAGGAGAAAGCTGGATGGTATTTCATCTTAAGGCATTAAAAGAGTTACTAGAGTCGTAAAAAGTGTAGATAAACATAAGGTAAATAGTTATCATTTTTAAGAGGTAAAATTATGAACAGAGAAGAAGCAGAAAGAATAATCAGGCTGTCTAAAGACTTTTCAACAGCTCAAGCACTCAGCGCTGGCGCTATTGCGGGAGCCAAAAGGTTTTTAGCAGGTCAATCCGGAAATGTTGGTGACGGTAGTACGGGACCGTCAGGAAACGTAGGAGACGGAGATACAAAAAAAAATGGTGGCACTGGAAGTTCTGGTGACTCAGGGGGAGCCTCTGGTGACACAGGAGCTACAGGAGTCTCTGGTGATACAGGAGCCTCTGGTGATACAGGAGCCTCTGGTGATACAGGAGCCTCTGGTGATACAGGAGCCTCTGGCGATACAGGAGCCTCTGGTGATACAGAAGCTTCTAATAGGTTCCCTGTTGGTGAAGGCAGTGCGGAAAGTTCTGAAGATTCTGGTGCCACAGGTGCCACGGGTTCCACGGGAGCTACAGGCGCTTAATTAGATATCCCCCCCATAAACGAAATAGCGCCTCTTTGACTAGGGGCGCTTTTCTTTTAGAATGGTTGACAAAAAACTCAAATCGGTCGCTTTATTGTTCTTGGACCATATAAGTAAAAGATTCAAAGAAGAGGGCATTGTTTTTTGGCTCGAGTATGGTTCTCTTTTAGGAGCAGTAAGGGAAAGTGGGATAATACCTCACGATTACGACATAGACATAGGAGTGTGGGGCAAAGACCAAAAGACAATAAGGAAAATAATACTAGAGGAGAATAGCGGGTTTGCTTTCAGTTGGCAATATTGTGATTGGAGCGGTAACTATAATATGTGGAACATTGATTCGCTAAAGCTAAATGGCCAAATAAGCGAATTTAAACTGGATATCTATTACTTTGAAAAGTACAAACAAAGAACCTTGGCTGGCCCGTTAGTTTATACGGAATCCGAAGCGCCATATTGGAGAGATAGAAAAGGAAAGTGTTTTATCTCTAAAAATTATTATTACGAAAATTTAATAACCTCTGATTTTGAAAACAGAAAGCTTCCAATTCCTAAATATCATGACAAATATCTTACTTATTTATATGGAAAAAATTGCGTAAATATAAAAAAAATAAAAGGCAAAGACTATGATGATACTGAAATTCCATCAGCAAAATACTCAGACCCAACAGTAGGACATACAGAAGGAGTTTTTGACTGCTTGCATCATGGACACATAAAACTTTTCGAAAGAATGAAAAAGACCTTCGATAAGGTAATTGTCAGCTGCACAAAAGACGAAATAGTCGAAACATATAAAAGCTCAACTATGGAAAACTACGAGACTAGAATAAAAAAGGTTTCAGAATGTAAATATGTTGATGAAATCATAGACCCTCCAGATAATAGCTCTATAACTATAGATTATATGGAGAAAAATTCTATAGACTACATAGTTCACGGCAAAACAGACGAAAAATTTTTAAAAAAGTGGTATAAAGAACCTATAAAGGAGAAGAGAATGGTTCTATTCGAAGAGACTCAGGGCATTAGAACCCAATACATAAAAGATAAAAATGCGCTCATTAACGCTTAAAGAAGAATGGGATACGCTTTCCGACGAAAAAAAATGGGAAGAATATCTTAGAGTCGTAGCTAATCTAGATGATCACATAGGTAATACGGCAGACCCAAATCCAGAAGGCTGGGAATGCGTTTATTGTGGCGAAGATACTCAGAGTACTGAATTTGATTATTTAGTTTCGCCGACAGAACACTTATCTTGCTCTTTAAAAAATCAATCTAAGCGATCCAAATAAACACACACATAATGAAACACCCTGAAGAAAACGAAGAAGAAAAAAGAATGGCGGAACCTGACACCTCTCCCACAACGATTATGCACATACGTATAAGCGAGAGAGATATTTCGATTTTAGAAGATCTACGAAAAAGGAATTACGCCTCTATGATAGTTAATCCAAGTTACGTTAGTAGGGTTTTATGTAATGTCATAGAGCAGATATGCGAAACCGACGAGTCGCTCGATAACTACGACTAATTTGTGAATGAAAAAAAGCCAAATAAACGTGACGATAAAAACAGGTTACCTTGGCCCTTAATGAGCGAGTGTATAGAAATGAAAAATGTGAACGAAAAAAAGCCAAATAAGCGTGATAAGTGTGTTTCTTGCAACGAGGAGACCCAATTCGACGAATTCGAGCATATAGATTTTAGATATTTTTATATAGAAGGCGTTGGGCAGCTTTGCTGCGAATGCTATAATAGACTGTATTCAAAAAACAAGGGGTTTGAGTGATTCCTAACATTGTCCATTTTGTTTACGGTCTGGAGGAGCAGGAGTATGATTTTTTATTTGTTTACTACTTGTCTGTTCTTTCCGCAAAGTTAATAAACAATCCTGATAAAATTTATTTCCACTATACCCACAAACCAGCTGGAAAATGGTGGGACGAAACCGAAAAACTAGTAGAACTTAATCAGATTAAATCTCCTTCAACACTAGGAGGTAAACGTATCATAAATCTCGCCCACAAAGCAGATAGAGTTAGATTAGAGGTATTAGAAAACTGTGGTGGCGTTTATTTCGATATAGATACGGTTTGTGTTTCCCCTTATGAACATTTATTAGATTATGATTGCGTTATAGGAACTGAAGAAAAAAGCTACGAAGATTCCCCTAGGTTATGTAATGCTGTTATTTTAGCTGAACCTAATTCTAAATTTATTAAAAAATGGATAGATTCAGCCAACACACTTTTTAACCCAGTTAACTGGTTAAGCTATGCTGTCGAAGGCCCAAGCATACTATATCAAAATAATAAAGAACTAGTCCACATAGAAGAACCCTCTTCGTTTTTTTTACCTTCTTGGGATGACATACCAAGCATTTTCTTAAGAGATAAACCTATACCAAAGGAATTAATAACCCTACACCTATGGGAAGCTCAACAAAGATTCAATAGAAAAGGTTCTAGAGGGTTTAGGAACCCAAATAAAAGTAAAAGCTCAATAATTTCACAAATTTCTGACTTCAGTTGGTCAATGGCTTGGCCAGAAACCCTATACGGTAGAATAATAAAAAAAATAGAAAACCTAAATATGAATGAAAAAACGCCAAATAAACGTATATAATAAAAAAAGATGAGAAGCGAAATCGAAAACTTTATAGAGTATCTGCTGCGGCTTGACCTAGACCACATAGAAAAAGAAGTAAAAGAGGAGCTTATATACGATATAAACGACGCAGTCCTTACGCTAGAAGCTATAATAGAAGATTACGAAGAAGCTTCAAAAGCTAATGATTTTTAGCCAAATAAACGCATATATATGAACAAGAAAAAGCCAAATAAGCGTGTAATTAGAGTCAGACCTATGAGCGAGAAAAAGCCAAATAAGCGTAAAACCATTCCAGAACTATTTGCTGGCAAGAATTTCCCAAATAAGCGTTATATTTTAGAAAAAGATTTAGAACTGAAGAGCAAGGCTAAAGTGTTGAACGATAGCATTAAGTGGTGGGAAAAGAAAATGAATGATGCTTTTGAAAGGCTGGATTCATGGGAGGAAAGAGAAGAAAGCTATAATCTAGCCTTTGAAACAGATGAGGAACTACAAGAAATCATTAACGAAATTGAGTTTTTAGCAAAAAGAGGGGAAATCGAAACTGAAGCATCTTATAAGCTAGAAGCAGAGGTCAATGAGTTTTTAAAAGAGTGTAGAGGGATGATATAATTTCATTAAAATATTTATGTCTGAAACTATCTCCTTAAAGAATAAACCACAAAACATAGGAATTAAAATTGGGAAAGAAAAAGTAAATCCCAAGGTTTTAAAAAACATACCCGAACTCAAAAAAGACTTTTCCGAAAACGCTTTTGTAGAAGTATCAGATTTTCTTTCGCATGATTTTGCTGAATATTGTTATAACTTTTATTTCAAAAAAATGCCTCGCGATTGGTGGCGAGCAGCATCATTACCAAATGTAAACCAAAGCAAAAGCGATGTAACATACCAACAAGAATACGAAGATAAGAGTGAGATTTATGGACATTGTTTGAGGCATTTTAATAAAGGTGATTTCTGCTACTTCTTTCATCGAACCATTGATGACCACAACAAATCATGCACTTGTGGTGAGTGTGATATAAGAAAATTTTTTAAATCAAATGAGATGTTTAGTTTCTTATCAGATTTATCGGGGAGGAAAATATCATCTGATTCTGGACATTTTTCTAGTTGGTATAGAAAAGGTGATTTTTTGTCAGCGCATCACGATGATGGAAATGGCCAAATTGGGGTAGTATTAGACTTTGCGAAGAATTGGAATCCAGTTTTCGGCGGCAACTTATTCATATTAGAAGATGATTGGGCTACTTGCAAAAAAGTGATTACCCCAAAATTCAATAATTTGAAAGTGTTTGACATTCCTAAAGAGAAAAAAGGGGTTCCTCATTTTGTCTCTACTGTACTAGCGGATAGTGATTTAGGGCAATTTTCAGAAAGAAAAAGGATCGCTTTTGGGGGATGGTTTAAGTAAAAAAAGAAAAAGGACTTGACTGACAAGCAAACCTGTGATAAGGTACGCTTGTCTTATGATTACCAAAAAGTCAGACCTAACATTAGAACAGTCGCAAGAGTTCACCTCTTATAGTTTCGGAATCAAAGAATCGGGCTTGCCCCATATCTTTAATGTTCTGCGAAACCAACTCTATTCGGATAAAATTCTAGCAGTAATTCGGGAGTATTCTTGTAATGCGGTAGATGCCCATGTAGAGGTTGGCGATGCTGACAAGCCAATCGAAGTTACCCTTCCCAATCCCCTTTCCCTAGAGTTTAAAGTTAGAGATTACGGTAGAGGCTTAAACGAAAGAGAAATTGGCGAAATCTATGCCATGTACGGTGAAAGTACCAAGCGCGGCACAAACGAACAAATTGGTCAATTAGGGTTGGGTTGCAAATCGGCATTTGCTTACGGTGATAATTTCGTAATCAATTCCTATACCAATGGAAACAAAACTTCCTACAACGCTTTTATTGACCCTTCTCAAATTGGAAGAATCTCTAAACTCTCACAAGAGAAGTCGGAAGAAAAAAATGGAATTGAAATAGTTATTCCCGTTCAGAAAGATGATTGTGGTGAGTTTTTTCAAAAGGCAGTAGATTTGTTTGCTTATTTTGAAGTAAAGCCGAATGTAAAAGGGGTAGACCTTGAGGATTATAATAGTAAGGTAGGTAAAGGGGGAGTCCTAGTAGAAGGAGAAGGATGGAAAATATTTAGGCAAGGCGAAGCGGTTGCGGTTATGGGCAATATCGCATACCCCATTGATGAATATACTTTAGGATTGAATAAAGTTTATGGAAGTCGCTCAACTGGCAATGAAGCAGCAAGGTCATCTTTAGCTGAAACAGCAATTCAACTCAATTTTGATATAGGAGATTTAGAAATATCTGCCTCACGCGAAGCGTTGCAATATACAGAATCCACTAAAAAGAATATTATAAAGAAACTAGATAAAATTATAAAAGAGGTTCCAACTGCCGTTGGACAAAAATTTAGCGATTGCAAAACTCTTTGGGAGGCAAAATCTTTCTATGGTGAAACTTTTAGGTATGGGGGAGTAGGTTCTAGCTTGAGTGATATTGTTTCCAAGTCAGGGGTTGTGTGGAATGGTCACAAACTAGACGATACTGATTTCAGTTTCCAAGGATTCAAGGAAGGCGAAGAAGTGGATGTTTTCCTCTACAATAAACCCCGATTCAGAGGGGGCAAGAGAGTTAGAGGGGAAAAAATCAAAAACATTATCGCCAATACAGAAGATACGATAGTCCTTGAGGACGACAGAATATCTCATATAGGCAGACTCAATAGAATCGCACCTTTAATGGAGGAATACGAAGGCAGGGACAAAGACTCTAAAATATACAAAAATGTATATCTTATAAAATTCGCTAATCCCGCTACAAAGCAAAAAGTTTTAGATAAAAACAAATTAGATTGTAAATTGGTTTCGTTGGATGGTTTGCCGTTTATAAAGTTGAGGGATATTTATCCATCCAACTCTACTGGTAAAAGCAATCCAGCAATGAAAAGCACGAAGCACACTACCAAGGAGTTTTTCCTAGACCAAGATTCCACAAGTGGTAGATGGGAAAATTGCAGAAGCAACTTTTTTACAGAGGATGCGGTAGATATAGAAAACGATGAAGGCGTTTACCTTAAAATTGATAAATTTTTTATTACCGAAAAGGGAGGGCATGGCGAAACGCATCCTCACATTGTATTAGACCATGTTAAAAGTCTCAAAAAAGTAGGAATAAAGGTTCCCAAAATTCTCTGTTTCAAAAGAGGCAAGGAAGATGTAAAATGGGATGAGGTTGACAAAAGTGATAACTGGACGCACTTTAAAGATTGGGCAACCGAACAGGTAAAGAAGATTCTCAAAAACAGTAACTTGGGACAAAAGTATGTCGATAGGAGAGTTTCCTTGTTTCATGCGGATACTAACGAAAGAAGTGATATACTAAACTTGGGGGGAGGTAACACAAAGAAGGATGGAGAAGTTGAGTTTGATGTTTCTTCACGACTCGTTTCTGATGATTCCTTGTTTGGAAAATACTACTCCTCACATTTTGCCATGCTAAACGAAAAGGATTCCGAAAAATTAGACGCACTTGAGTCAACGGTAAGTTCTATGAAGATGGATACTGAAATGCTTCCTTGCGGCGACCAAAGGCGACGAAATCCTATGGATAGTGAAAATAATTGGGCGAAAAACCATAAGGTCAAGTCTGCTTTATGCGATGACTTGCCATCTTTTGATTTGTTTGCCTTGTTAGAGGAAGTCAGCGAAAGGTATCCATTATTGCGATACCTTGAGGACTATAACCTTGGCTACCGTTGGTCAGAAAAATTTGCAAAAATCACACTTAACTATATCAACATAATTGATTGTACTTACCATTCCCAAAGCGTACTTAACGAAGTGGATAAGGCAAAAAAAAAGGCCCAAAGCATAGTACATAAAACTCACACAACGCTTTCCAGTAAAAAACAAGTAGTAAAAATATAGAACAAAAACCAACTAATATAAATACATTAAATTAAATGTCCATACCATATATACTAACAGATAAGTCACTCACCGTTGTCATAAATGGCAAGTCCATGACAATGGAGTCAACCAACCCCTCATTTGTAAACGCAAAGGCGGCATTGGTAGACGAGCAATACGAACTCCTAGAGGAAATGTTCGACACTCCAAAGGCAGTAGTCAACTTTTCGGAAGGGAACATAGAGGTGAAAGACGGTGCAGTCCTATACAAAGGGGAAACTGTTCACAACCATGTTGTAGATAGAATCCTTGATTTTATGTCCAATAGCTTGCCGTATAAACCACTCGTCAATTTCTTGGATAAGTTATTGGAAAATCCTTCTCGCAGGGCAGTCAACGAATTGTACTCCTTCTTGGAGCATAAAGCGATGCCCCTGACTCCTGACGGCAACTTCCTCGCCTATAAAGGAGTACGCGATGACTATACCGATTGGCACTCTGGTAATTTCGGTAACAACATTGGGGATGTAAATGAAATGCCCCGTAGGAATGTTTGTGACGATGCCTATGTAGGATGTTCTCATGGTTTCCATGCTGGTTCCTTGGAGTATGCCAAGGGGTATGGGAATGGAGGACACTTGATGGTTGTCGAAATCAATCCCGCCGATGTTGTCAGCGTCCCAAATGATTGCGACTGCCAGAAACTTCGCACCAGCAAATACAAGGTTGTCGCCCACTTTGAAAAGAAGTTGGAGGAACCAATGTGTGACGAATACGGTGATTGGGATGAAGAATCAGCGGAAGCAGATGCTTACAATGCTGGCTACGAGGCAGCAAAGAGACAATTTGAGAAACGCAATGTCGGTATTACTGATAATGGCGATTCTCAAACCTAATGATTGGTAGTCATAGGTTACTTGTTGAGGCATTTGGCACTAGGCAGTTCTAATGTAAGTCCTTAACAAGTATTATAACTACACAACCCCAACCATATATTATAAAGAAATTAAATGCGAACAATAGGAGACAGACTAGGTACTTTTTTCAACTCAATAAAAGATGAAGAAGCAAAAAGCTATTCTAACTATTGGGAGACAGTAAAGCCAAAAAACAGAACAGAGATTTTTCAAAGATACCTTTTCGCCTTCATGTCAGTCCATACAACTTGGAAAATGAATTGTTTGGGCTATAATGGTGTAAAAGATTTTACAGAGTGGGGAAAAAATCGTGAAATATTGCGGGGAAAAATCTACAAGGCTAGAGTTGGTATGCACAACAATCGGGCTAATTATATCGGTCTTTTTCACGATAATTTTTGGGATTCTCCGACCGATTATGTGGCTAGGAAAGAAGGGGAGAGATGGACTGATTGGCGCAATCGGCTTGCTAAAAATATTCTAGGGTTAGGTAAAGCTAAATCATCATTTGCGATAGAGATGCTATACCCAAACGATGCGAAAGTCGCTTGCATGGATGTTCACTTGTTTCGCTTGTACGGTTTAAAACAAAAGCAAGCCCATAAATACTATCACATTATAGAACATGATTGGGTAAGCAGAAGCAGCAAAAGAGGTATAGCACCTTACATAGCAAGGTGCATATATTGGGACAGGAAACAGAACCGTAAGAACTCACGCTATTGGAGTAAAGTATTAGAAGTATGAAAGCAAAAACACCATTCAAAAAAACAAACGCCAAATGGATTGAATTGCCTAGCCAACCTCTTGGAGAAGGGGAAGCGTTAAGCACGAACAAAATTAGGACTTATTCTATTAGGATCAAATTGGACGCACCTTATCCTTCTCCCAAAACTGCAACAACCAGAAATATAGATGGAGAATTTGTATGGGAAAGATTAGTCACTTGCAAGGGGCGAGCAGAGGCAGTTTCTCTAGCGGGAAATTGGTTTCAAGACTTACGCCGAAAAGGAGGCATTGGTCATGTCCTTGCGGGAAAAGAAGTTCACGAATGCGTAACCGTTGATGATAATTGGAAGGAATGTTTATATGGTTCTAACTTTAACCCTAATTATAGTTGCAATCGTCTATTAGATAAAGAAACACTCGAAAGAGTCATTGAAGATTCAAAAGGAAATTTGAAAATTGCTGACAGTCCTTTTGAAAAGGGGAAACCATATTCATCCCTAGAATGGGCGACTGACAAGAAGGTAAATTCACTTCCTATAAAAGTAGGTTTTTCGACTTACTCTAATCCATCGAAAGTAGGAATGAAGGAAGCATTGGATAAGGCAGTAGAGAAAGCGAAAAAAAGAAAAATGTCTTGGACGAGGGAACAGGAGTTAAAGGAGGCTAGAATCATCATTCAAAGGATGAAAGAAAAAAATCTGATCGAATCGCGTTCCTATAAACACCAATACAAAGCAGCATGATAAAAAAACAAAAAGAAGTGAGGAATATGGTATGAAAATCCTTGGGCCTGACAAATTCTCAAAAGAAGATATTGAAGGTATGCGTGAAACCCTGCATGAGTCTGAATGGGAAGGATTGAAGGACAGGGATTTGAGAGAGATACTTTGGGAAGGTTGCATTGGTTGGAAAAACATTCCCGATGCAGAAGTAGTCGAGCATTACCAAAACATTTACGGTGAAAGTAGTAACTATCAAATGATACAAGGGGAGATAAAAGAAAAAGAATTAGTCATTTGTGATAAAAATATCAACAAAGGACAAGGCGAAATTATAGCAAAGTTTAACGACATAAAGTAAATGGCACATTTAATAACAGTAACAGACCTAAACGAGCATGAACTATTGTTTAACTTGGATACGGTTGTATCTATGGAAAGAGGGAACAACGGCAATACAATAGTCACAACTCGTTGGAGTAGAACCGACATTAAAGAGACATTGGAGGAAGTGAAGAATCTAGCCCAAAAAAGTAGCTTGGAATATCAAAGAATTAAAAATCACGCAAAGAACTAAATATAAAAGGAGTACGATGGTATTTAATTTTATTAAAATATTTAGATGAATGAAAAAGAAATGGAAAGGAATTACCGCTTGTTTATGTTTGTCGGTTCTCGCTTTCCTATGGTATGTAGCTTTAACAACTTTGAATGAAATTATATTACTAGCACGATGACTGTATGGGAAGGATTAAACAATGCTCAAACTTATTATAGCGATATGGATACAGACAAAATCAGTTTAACGAAAAAGGAAGAAGTAGCGGAAGCGAATCCTGACGCACTATTCGCAGACGGTTTTGATGAAGCAATCATTGGGTATGAGGCTACTGGTGCTTGTGCTGTTTACGACTATAACAAATGCCTCAAGGTTTTAATGGAGAGGGATGATATGACTTTTCCCGCCGCGCATGAATACATGGAGTTCAATGTTGTAGGTTCTTATGTTGGGGATTTTACGCCAATTTTTATTCACACAATATGATAAAATGAGTTGGGTAATCGAAAAAAGAAAACAGGGAATGGAAATTTATGCTACTAACCGTCAAACAGAGGCTATCTTTGTTGGGGAAGGTTACACGCAACAAGAATATAAACGCTCAATGGAATTAGCGAAGGTTATAGTCAAGGCGTTGAACGAGTATGAAGAAAAGAACGAGGAAGATTTTGCACAATCTTTGAGGGAAAACGATTCGGGGCATCAACCGTGTTAAAAAAAATTATAATTTTTCTACTGACTTGTGCAGTAAGCGTAAATGCTGCCTCCCTTGAATTGAAGGTCAAGCAACAAAAGACTTTGCCAAATGGTAACGCCTATGGTTTGGGAAGTGGAATCTACTTTGAATTGACAGACTTGGAACCTTTTATAATGTATAAATTACAATACTCCCAAGACTTGAAGAAGTGGGCAGACTTGGTTCACCTTGGCACTTACAAAATAGCAATGACTTCCCCTTACTGGACTTGGGATGAGTTGCCGCCACATGGTTGTTTTTTCAGAATCGTGGAAGCATGGTAAAAAACTATTATCAATTTCAGAACGGTAATTCGCGTGATATAATCACTTGGGTATTTTGTGAAGAATGCCATACCCATGATGATGCAAAGCGGGAGATTCCTAATTACATGACAGAAGAAGTTGATATAATTAAAGTAAGTAATGATTTCAGCGGCCCGATAATTAAATTTAATTGCCAGAGATGTAAAGACGCAAAGCGTCCTTGGAAAAACAAAGAGTCTCGCGTAGACATTACAGCAAATGAATTTCAAGCGCATCCATTTTTAGACCCTGACTACGAACCGTTTGAATACGATACAAATTTCCAAGAGCAGTTGGACACAAACAGATACACCCATGTTTACAAAGATGACAACGCTTGAAGGAGTTATAGTAAACCGTTATCCTATAAGAAGAACGATGACATTTGGAACATTAAAAAATTGGGTATGGTGCGAGGACTGTCTTGAATGGAAGGATGCTGGTGAAGAAGTTAGCTTCCTTAACATAGAGGAAGATGGTTTTGGAAAAGATGTAATGACTTTCGAGTGCGACAAATGCGACAACCAAAACAAAAACAATGTGATTTCATCACCAACCAAGCCAAAAAGTCGATGAAAAAAACAAACTATATCGCCAAACTCACAAGAGTCATGGATGACGGTTACAGAAGCAACAGTAGTAAGGCAGATCACAAGTATTATGCCAACAATAACTTTTACGGCAAAGGAACCAACCGCATAAACGAATTGCATGGCAATAATTGTCCGAGAGTAAATGAATTGGCAGTAATTCTAGATATGTTTGTGAATAGTTTAGCGGCAAGCGAAAGTTGCATGAAGCGGAGAACATTAGTTAAGATAGGTTATGAATTACTTTCCTTGAGGGATACAGTACAAAAGGAAACTCGCAAACGAATGAAAGTAGTTGATGAGAATGGAAAGGAAATTAAAATATAAAAAACAAAAACACCAGATTTAAATTCATTAAAATATATGTATATCAAATTAACAACCCATGATGAAAAAGGTAACACTATGCCTGTTTTGGTAAACCTAGATAGGGCAATAGGGTTCCAAGAGCATTATGTAAAAGACATAGGGGGCAACCCAATAAGGGACGATGCCAAATACCCATCTACTTATACAGAAGTGGTTTGCAGAGGTCAGTCCTTATATGTGACCGAACCAGTTAAAGAAATCGAAAAACTAATCGAAGATAAAAATGACACATAATCAGTTCAAAAAAGCGAATAGCCTTATATTAACGGTGCTAACAACGATACTGCTTCTTTCATTGTTGTTGCTGGCAGTTGGATGCGTTAGTGAAAAGCAAGTGGTTTATCGAAGTATTTATTTCGCTGACACTAATGGAGTAAACACTATAATCTATTACCCCAAGAGTATGGAGAAGGACTTGAAAACTCCGCATGACGATGAACGATGGAAATATGTCGCCGCCAAAGACGCAAGTGATGATGGAAAAGCTAAACGAATGATAGTAAAGCCATGACAATATAGTCTTGACTTTTCGACAAAATTGTGATAAGGTCACTCCACAATGAGCCACAAGCGAAAGGTTAAAAAAAGTAGACCAAGAAGAACTCTAAAAAGAACAGAAGAAAGAGTAAATTTCGTTTGGTTTTGCTCTTTAGACGAACAGGAACAAGAAAAAATATTCAAAAGTTGTATCGACAAGGCAAGGCTGAAAGATATTAAAGAAGTCGCGGAAGAACTCATAAAAAAATACGATGAAGAAAATGCAACCCTAAATTTTTACTCTTGCCCATATTGTGATGGTTTCCATACTACTGGAGCAAACAAGCATCGTAGAAACCTCATTAGAAGAATGATAATTCAATGGAAGCGGAAAAACAAAATGCCAACATCAAGGAAAGCGTTAAAACAAGATGACAGTTATTCAAGGAAGATTTTAGAACAAATTTACGATCACAGGTCTAAAGGCAGAAATGACTATTATAATACCAACACTAATAACACTAATACTAACCTACCTTCTAGCGAAGTGGATAAGTAATTCGGAGCTATAAAAAACAAACACGGCATGAATATCAAAAGACAATTCAAAAGAAAAGAACTTAAAAGATACCGCAAAGTTAACGGCATTAAAAAGCGTAGACCATCAACGGGAAGTGTGCGAGGAACTTCATCAGCGAATCAAACAAACAAACCGTGGACAGAACCACTAATAATAGGAAAACAATCATGGGACTAAAAACTAGACACATCATGGATAATATGAAGCAGATTCAAAAAACGCTTCATCCAGACTACTTGGAGAAAAGATATAACACGATTGACAAAGTATATTGGGAAACCAATTCTCTTGTGAAGCGGCATCCAGATATTGACCCTTCCAAAATCATCCCCAAAAGCTCAACTAGCGAGTTCCCTGCCAATGCAATTACTGTCAGGTTCCATAGCCAAAAAAGAAAGTATATTGGAGTTTACATTTATGGTGAAACAAAAACTAGAACATACAATAGTGGGCAATCATGGACTTATGTTGATTCAAAGCTCAAGGTAGATTTGCCGACAAAAAGCTATAACGGTAGGGAATTTGGCTACTCTTTCCAAGGGGAGTTGCCTTCCAATATGGACTTTGAAAGCCTTGGAATAGCCTTGGAATATATTACGAAAATTGTAAACGATATTGGTTATGGCAACTAAAAAATCACCACAAAAGATAACATTCGGCAAAAGCCACAAGGGGCGCAAAGGGATTCATGCGAAAAACAAACACTCTTGGAACAAAAACAGTAAAAATTATGTCAAAGCATATAGAGGACAAGGTAGATAAAAAAGAACTGGAAAAGAGATGCCGACAACTACAAAAAGAACGAGAGGAAATGTGGGAAAGTCTAGGAATGAACTGGAGGGAAAACAGTTGTCTACCGATAGCGAAAGAGAGAGTATCTTGCAACTTCATTACAGAGCTTACAAAAAAAACATTATAACTCTCGAAAGTCTTAAAATACATACCAATGAGAATAACAATTGAAGATGATAGTGATAAGTGGATTCACGAAGGCGAAATCGAACACATTTTGGATTTGTTCAAAGCCTTCAAGCAACTGTCTCTCGCTATTGGGCATCACTCCGAAAATGTCGAAAAATATTTTGGCGACTGCGAGAATTGGTCAGAATAAACAAACAATTCGCTTCGATATATTTTAATTTATTTATTTAGAATGAAAATCATACGAAACCTAAAACACGGCTCATTCCAATGGGATGACGAAACCAAGAAATTCAAAATTACCCAAGGTGATAACAGTATTGAGTTAGGCAAAGTGTATTCCTTTGCTTTCATGCGGTTCGTTTTCAGAATTGCCCAACGAAATTGGTTTAGAAAACTAGCCAAGCCCCAAGTGACAATAACAAAGGGGAATGAAGTCACTTCTGTCGAGAATATTAGCTTGGGTAATACTAGCACCGTACCTACTGGTAAAGTCATGCTTGTCCAAAAGGAGGAAGGCATGGAAATTGAACAGTACGACTTACTATAATATGAGAAAAGAAATGGGATTCCAACTAGGAGGCAGACAAATCAAAATCAAGGAATTTGATGATAGATATTCTGTATTGCTGCCCATTGACTTATCGGAAGAAGTTAATGATGAGTGGTCAGACGAAATCGACAAGGAAGCGGTTAAGGAAAGAGTCCATGCCTATGCTGACAAAACCATGAGATACCTAGTCGATGAAGGTTTTATTGATGAGGACAAAAAGACCCAAGTTCACATTGCGGTAAAAAAAGATTAGTTTTTAAAAATTATTCCTTGACAATAGAGCAAAGTTATGTTAGGGTAAGCAAAGTTATGTTACATTCTAGCGAAGTCATCACCGAGGGCGCGAAAACGACCAACACCAACACCGAAAATGTTGCAAATTCTGTCGCGCAAAACACGAATACAGTATCCCTTCAAGATGCAGTCAACAATGTCTTGAATAAGGAACTGCCGACAGAGGAACAAAAACCCCAAGTAAAGAAGGTTTCGACTTTCAAGAGGGTTAGTTCCGCTAACGCATTGAAGAATGTTCCTCTTTCCGATACCAAGAAGGAAGAACTTGAGGCGTTTTGGATTGAGAATTTTGTTTCTGAAACTCCGCAAGGGTTTGAAGCAACTATCACGCCCGAATTGGCACATTATGTTGTCAAACATTGTATGCCTCGTAACCGACTGACGAAGGCTTATGCCTTGAACAAGTATTGCAGAACGATGCTTGATGGCAAATGGGAACTAAACGGTTGCTCCATCGTTGTGAATACCGAGGGAAAAATTGAGGATGGAGGGCATCGTTTAACCGCTTGCTATAATTCTCAATTACCTTTGAGGACTATGGTGAACATTGGTCAACCGATTGAATCCCACAAAACTATTGATAGGGGAGCAGGGAGACAACTTCACGATGATTTGGAGTTCGAGTTTTTCCTTTCCTCCAAGTTGGACATTCCAGCGGGAGCAAAGGGGCATACGATTTGCCGAAAAGTTGTCAGTTGGATGAAGGCTTGGAGGCGAACAGTCACCACTACCAATAATAACGCAAAGGTTCTTTGCAAGGATGGCACATCCCTTCGTAATGGAGATACCCTAACAGACGAAATCAAGAAAACTCTTTGCCAAAACGAAAGGATATTTGGTTCTATTGCGGCGTTTGAGCAAATGACTCGAAATATGCCTTCCGAACTCACCATGAGTGCCAAGGGTCTTAATAGGTTTGAGTTTATTCGCTTGACAGGGGCGGCAACCCCATTGGCTCAATATTATTATCTCCAACCCGAAAAGGCTACTTCCTTTGTCAAGAGGTTGCTGAATCCTTACAAGATCGAGGACGGGAACATTACCCCAATCGCAAGTAATGACCCTGCTTCGCAAGTTCGCAAATACCTCCTAGACAATAGGGGAACAGTTGGGAACGGCATGGGCAAAGTTGAGGAACTATACTTTCGGATGGTTTCAGCTATTCACGCCGACTACAAAGATCGCAAGCTGCAAACTTTGAGGCAGACTAAATGCTGGTTCCCGAATTGGAGTATCCCGTGTGACGGTTCCTATAACAAGTTTCCTACGCCAGAGGAAAAAGAGGAATCGACGACAACTCAACAAGAGTTAGTCGAGGCGACTGTCGAGGCGTAGAGTAACTCTCAAATCCCCTTCGCTCAATATAAGTCTTGGGCGGGGGGGATATTTTTTTATTTATTTATATGGAAGCAAATTTAACACCGACAGTAACGGCAATCTTCGTTGCTATAATTGCAAGTTATATTTTCGTTAGGGAATACATGGAGAACAAGGATAAAGACTGATGCCTAATTGGAGCATGAATAAAATGAAGGTCGAAGGCGACGATGAAGCCTTGGTCAAATTCGCGTCTAGGATGAAGGGGGAATTTACCCTTGATAAAATCCTTCCGACTCCCCCAAAGTTGCTTGAGGACAATCCTGACGCAAGCGAAGGGGGAATCCCCGAATGGTATAACTGGAGACTTCAACATTGGGGAACCAAATGGGAGTTACGAGGCGTTGAAGATGAAAAGATGACCGATGGCGGGGCCAAGTTAACACTAGCTGAAAGCGGAAAAGCGTACACTTGCGAGTTTGATACCGCTTGGCATCCTCCGTTGGTAGCGTTGGAAAGTTTAAGCAAACAGATACCGAATTTGAAAATCCATTTATCCTACCATGACGATATGATGAACTTCGTTGGTAAGGCTAATTTTGAAAATGGTGAATCTGATTTCGTATTTGAGCAACCGAGTCCGATTACTGAAATAGAATCGGATTAAACTTGACTTCCGACAAAAACGCATTAGTATAGTTTTATGGGTTTAGATAAAACGCAAGTAGCAGCATACAAGAAAATCGTGACGCAACTCGCTAGGAGTTGCAAAGCAATACAAGAACGACTTTGGAAGGAGGGCAAAATACCTCGCGACAGTCTTTGGTCAATACGGGATTTGAAGCAGCAAATTTGGCGTGACTACGCTGCCAACCCCGATGTAACGAAGGTCATCAAGAACTTCCTATCGGGCAAGTTATCTTTGGGGGATATTAGGCCAACCGACGAGTACGCTCAAAGTCTTGCGGATATGATTACGCCAGCCGATGATCCCGAATTGAAGAAGAATCTTATGAACCTTTCCAAGACCGAACCTGACTCTGATTTAATTTCCGAAGATTTAGACTCCGAGAGACAAGAAGGGGATGAATGGAAGCAGCTAGGAGGGGGTTGGAAAATGAAAACCTCTCGAAAGTCCAATAAGCGGAAGTCGAGGAAGTCGAGGAAATCGGCATCTGAACCCATAGATAAGGCTAGAGCTAATTGGAATACAGAAACAGGAAATGCGTATGTGAGGCAATACTTCGCTAAAAGATACCGAATTATCCGAGAGGTACTATACCAACAACTACCGCAATGGAAAAAGGATGTAGTTGATACCGAACCCAATGACAGAATTTCAAACGAACTTGCGACATTAGTTTGGCGAACTGCTGAAGATTTCGATGAGTACCAGAAATTAGTAATGAGTTTGGATGAGAAACCAGTATCGGACAAATTAAGATCATCTCTAATCATGCTTACAGATTTTGTTTGATAAAACCGTCTGTTAAACTGTAACATTATTATGTGGAGAGTCCAGAGTCAACCCATACCTATATTTGTGTGTCTGACGATTATAATGGCATCATGGGCTATAAAAACGCTTTCCTAAAAATGATTTCTAAAGAAATCGACCAATCAAAATACAAACGCATAGTAGTGGACGATGGTATTATCGACAATACCCATTACTTGTTTTGTTCTTTTAGATTTGAACCCTTGGAGCAATGAACAATCACATACTTATAATTGACGATGTTATTGAGGATAGGGGAGTTATTGATTTTTTAATTAACAAACTTATCGAAGAACCAATTCCGATGAACACATTCATTAAAAAGAATGATGTTTTTAAGAGGGGTAGCAATGAACTTCTGAACACCTTGAAGCAAGTGATTGGCAAGGTATGGTACGATGTTGCCTATGACCTAATAGCGGCCCAAGAATCGACTCTGGTTGGATTTGAGCTTTGGAGTAATGCCTTACCAGCCGACTATACCTACAAACACCTTGCAGGGGGCATTGGGGGGCTTAATTACCATGTTGACAAGGACGAGAATGCACTACCCGATTTGGTACTGCCGATGTATGGGACTACATTCTACCTGTCGCCCGAAAAGAATGAGATGAATGGAGGGGCAATATATCTTGATACCAACGGGCTTGATAGCTACGAGGTTCATAAATATGGAGAGAAGGTATTAGACATGAACACCGACACTTGGGTTAAAATCCCCTTCAAGCCGAACAGGATGATTATTTTTGATTCAAGCTATCCCCACTTCGTCGAACCTATAATAGACATAAAGAAGGACAAAAAGAGATTAGGATTCCAAATTAACCCTTGGGATAGAGAACTGACTCAAAAAGTGTAATTGATGACAGCAATGAAAACAAGTAAGAAACGAACTCTTATTTTAGAGTTGGGAGACAAGGAGAAATACGAACTTGCTTGGCATCAATGCTTCTTGAAGTTACCTCATTGGAAGAAAAAGGAAATCGAACAGAAGGAAGTGGAAAGCGTTAGAATACAAGATGAACTAGCTCGCGAGGCAGCGACCCTTGCCGAATCAGAAGGTTTCGTTAAAAACATCATCAATGAAATATAAAGTCATCCCCCTAGAGGATATAAAAAAATATATTTATAACAAATTGAACGACCCAAAGTGCGACTCTGTATCAATATGCAGGGCATACGAGCATTTATCGGGCAATACGGTTAGCAGCAAGAATGAGGGGCAAAGAGAAAAAGAGGATGATCTTTCGCTTAATGTTATAATTCACAAGTCTAAAGAGGTATAATAGTTACCATGAACGAATTAGGAGAAGGGTTATATCAAGCGCAAATAGCTAAAATGGAGGCCGAGGCAGTCGAGGCTAGGGCTATTCTCAAGGTTTACTTCAATCAACCAGTAGGGATCGGTGAACATCCAGACCTATTGGCCGAGGTTAACAAATATACTGATAAACTGGCTCAAGCAGAGGATAAGATGGAGTCTTTAAAGAGAAACTTTGGGCATGGCGTAAAAGAATGTTGCGGTGCAAAAGATAAAGAATTTTAATAAGCCTTGACAACGCTCAAGAAAAGCGTTATACTCCCTCACTTATGGCAGACAATAATCCAGATATGGAAATCGCTGATTCTTTCGGTGATGCTTACGACATAAAAGTCGGAGATAAGAAAATCTTCGACATGGCATACGAGAAGTGGGCGAAGAAGAAGGGTATCCAAGTTGGTTGGAATAACAAGATGCAGAACTATAAGTCAGAGGCTACCCTAGAGAAAGAAGGATTAGAGTCCAAGGCCAAACAACCTACCAAGACTAAAAATGCGAAAAAAAGACCTACTAGATCAAAGAGCAAAAAGGTTAGTTGACCTCTGCTCGAAATTTCATTTCGCTAAACGGCCAACTGGTACGAAGCGAACCTTCCTTGAGGATTACGATATATCCTTTGACGGCAGAGTCGATAAGGTTAAGGTTAAGAGGCAGAAGCGCGGCTTAACAAGGATTATATTTAATTCAGTTTGGCTTGACAAACAAGTGAATGATAAGGGGGTATTTACCCCTAATGATGTAGTAGATAGCTTACTTGCATCAATTAGACAGGCAGATTCGTCCTAAATGGGCGTTTTCTGCTTTTTTGCTTTGGAACATACAACAAGGCATTTGGAATATAGACTACCAACCATTATGGATTTAATTACATTTATTTATATGAAAGACAACAATAGTGGGAGAGATTATAGTTTGGTTAGGCATTTTTTCTTTTTGTTTTTTCCTTTATCAGCTTTGGATAGCCGCTAAAGAAAGCGACAGAGACAACGACGATTGGTAATAAACTTTAGGTTTTTTACCATTTTATGCCATTCTCTCCCCCCTCTCCCCCACATAACAAACCAAACATAAGCAAAGCAATATAAACAAGTATATTGTTTCTTTTTCTATTATTAAAATGATATTATAGGTAGTGTCGAATTTATTTCTATAAATAAACATTTTCATTTAATTATTTAGAATGTTCAATTTATTGAGCTTTTTTGTAATTATTACTATCTATTATACTGTATTTGTGAACGCGATTGGGCGAAATATAGAGCAGTAAAATACAAGAAAAATAAGCCGCGAAATAATTTCATTAAAATATATCGAACATATTCTAAATATTTTCATTTAAATATATGGGGCTATTTGTGAACGACTTGGCGCGAAATATAGTAATCCAAAAATTAACAAGATAGCGCGAAATAACGACCTTCAAGACATACAAAGTATATACAACAAAATATAACAAAATATGAGCCGCGATATATTTTTATTTAAATATATGAGGGGGTCAAAAACTAACGATATTTAGCCAAATAACCCGCGCCCAAGCATCTATTTTGTCAACACTTAAAACAATGACATTTTAGAGGAAGGCTAACCATGTAAAACTATCAGTCCATTGGCAGATCTGCATACTTAAACAATCACATTTAATATAAGTAAGTTTCACCGCTGATATATTTTCATTTATTTATATGAGAGAGTCGATTTTCATTTAATTATTTGATTGACATTTTGCCAGAAGTATGGTATGCTCTTTTTTGACATGGCGGGAACAAGCAAATCTGGAAAAACAAAAGGTGCAGGGTCATTCGTAAGAATCTCTCTTGCCGAGCTAAACAGATGCCTCAAACCAGAAGCATCAGTTATAGTAAATCGCAGATATGTTGAAGCACTAAACATGGAAGCATCCTCGTTCCAAGCGAACACCGTTGCTTTGAAGAATGTAGTGAAACATTCGGCAGTTGCTCCTATCAACGAGAAGGAGAAGATTCAAATTGAGTCAAAAACTGATTGGTAAAATTTAACTAAACAACAAAAACTATGGCTACCACTACATTAACCGAAAAACTATTCCCCAATATTATTGGGCAGAATGCGGCAAAAGGAAAAATGCGATTCTATATCGAGGGGCATTCCGCAAGCAATATGATCCCCCACATGATGCTCGTCGCTCCCAAGGGGTGCGGCAAGACTACTATGGCAGAGGCGTTTGGTCGGAACCTAATCCAAAAGGGTGAAACCAAACAAAAGCCTTGGTTGAGCATAAACTGTTCTTCGATTAAGAACTTGGAACAATTCTTCGACCAGATAGTGATGCCTCACTTGATGGACAAGGACATTACCTTCATGCTCGATGAGTGCCACATGATTCCCAATGATGTTCAGAACGCACTTTTGACGGTGCTGAATCCCAATCCTTCCAATACCAATACATTTTCGTTTGGTGAGTTTGAATGGAGAGTCGATTTTAAGCGCATCTCATTTATTTTCGCGACTACCGAATCGCAGAAGATGGCATCACCGCTAACGGATAGGTGCGAACGCATTGACTTGGAGGAATACTCCAACGACGAATTGGCAGAAATTGTCAAACTTAATACAAAAATTGTATTTAAGCAGAATGTCCTTGACGATATAGCAACGACACTTCGCGGCAATGCGCGTGGAGCGCAAAAAATGGCAATGAACATTGACATATACTGTAAGAAGAATGTCAAGAAGGTCTTTCAAAAGAATGATTGGAAACGGTTGAAGCGGGATTTGGATATTATGCCGTTGGGTCTGCATCGCATGGAGATGAGGGTTCTCCGTACCTTGGCCGAGCAACCGCATACCAGATTGGGCGGTTTGGCAGCGAAGTTGGGCATGAACCCGCAAGTCATTAGAACCGATTTCGAGATGTTCCTTGCGAAGAATGGGCTTTTCTCGGTCGAACCACTTGGCCGACAACTAACCAAGAAGGGGCAACGGTTCCTTGCCGAGTACGACAAAGACAATGCCTCTAAATAAGAATGATATGATTAGGGGGGTTGTCCCCCCCGAGGATAGGTGCGCGGTCAAGTTGGCAGCCGAAGCGTCTAGTGAACGACTGACTTCGAAGTTAAGCAAGGGGTCGCAGCTTACTGGCCAAATTTGCCAATACATTGGCACGGTATGCCTAACAGGGTCTGCAGATTTATACAACCGCCAGCAAAAGATTTGCGCTGACCTTGGGCCTTACCAAGGCGACCCCGGCGATTTACATTTCGTCCCTCAAATTATAAACGACATACCCAATCCGCTTGTCCCTAAAGATGAGGTATCGTTCAAAGGACAGAGGGAAATGTGGTGGCACTGCGACATAAAGGGTTCAGAAATAACCACGACAAAATCTCGCGGGAGCCACTACCTTCCCGTCATGCCTTCCGAGCTAAAGGAACATTGGATATACATATCAGTATTAAGAGACAACGCATCTTGGAGCGCCACTACGGTTGGTTGGGCATTCGGTCATGAACTCATTCCTATCAGCAAGGTAAACGATACCCGCGCACGCGAGATATTCACGAAGGGGCAATCAGTTTTAAAATGCAATCAGCTACGCCCAATCAGCGAGCTATCTAATCCCGAACAAGGATTCAATTACTATACCGACGAACAGAAGCATATAGATGCACTCTGGACATCGTAAAAAAAGATTTGACAAAGTAGAAATTTTCTGCTATATTAGTTTTGGTTTGGTTGTTTGGTTAAACCAAAAAAATGCGTGAGCTTTAGCGTATGGTGTTGGGAGAGATTCCCAAACAAAGGTTCTTTGGAACCTGCATGAAACAAAGCTAAAATTCTCGCGCGACTCTCTCTCATAACTAGAGTCGGAGACCCCCGCAATGGGGGTCTCTTTTTTTGTGTACCTGTGATTGCCAAATAATCAAATAACTCCAAATAACGAACAATATATTTTCAAATAATTATATAGAAGCAAATGAAAAATTAGCCAAATAATGTCAAATAACATTATAAATAATTGAAATAACTATAATCGCCGCGCCGCAAACCATTGACTACCAAGGACTTACGCGAGTCGCTTTCCTAAGTCACTGACTACCAAGGACTTACGGCCGCCGGGCAGCACCGGATCGTGTAAGTCATTGATAACCAGTAGTTTACAACAGAAAAAAAGTTTCATTTCATACTTGACTTTTGAGCAAAAGTCTGATACTATATTCTCATGCGTTACATTAACAGCCATTGCACCTATACCGAAAACCACGCCGAGGGAACCTATACATTCACAGGCCCGTGTCGCGTCACAGGAGACGACTACAGCGTCACTATACCGGGGCATGAACTTTGGGATCTGAACCAAGGTGAGCCTATCATGTGCTTGAAGTCTCTCGATGCGGGCGATAGAGAGTTCGTCTTGAGTGGGACAAGCCCTAAAGGGTGGGAGAAACTTTTTGGCGGAGCGGAAGAAATCGCAAAGTCATTAGTCGCGGAGTAGCCAAGTGGTAAGGCGGGAGATTGCAAATCTCTTATCGTCGGTTCGATTCCGACCTTCGCGTCCACATTTAATGCTTGACTTTCGGGCAAAGATGTGATACCATATTAAAAGTTATGAGGGAAAGAGAAGAACCAAAAGGATTCATTAGTTGGGTAGCAGCCAAAGACCGCAAGACCTATAAGGGTTGCCCTGTCGCACCAGATCGTGTGAAAGTTTATTTCAATTTGCAGAAGGATTGCCTTTCGGTGATTGATGCGGAGACTGGCCTACTATACTGTCACTCTCATCGAGTCGAGTTGCATAATGCCAAGTTCCGAGTGCAGGAAGCTGGTCGGCAGCGAGTTATTCGAGAGAAGCGTAAGAATGTCCACGCTTACATTATAGGCGACTGGCATAACGAGGGCGAAGTAAGTAAGACTCGTTTTCGTAAGAGAGGCGAGATTATAGAGGAATATCGCATCTGCGAATGCGAGGATGATTATTGTGAGAAGTGTGTGCCGGAATCGGGTGAGGAGTTTCGTGGAGGTTATTATAATCCCTATAAGTATAAGACTTTTGTGGACGACATTGAAAAGACCCCGATCTTTAAGTCTGAAAGAGTGGTTGTCCGAGACAAGACAGCCGTTGGGCCACACTACAATATCTTTTATACTCCAAAGAAAAAGAAATGAGTAACAGTTGTCACGAATGCGGTAAGCCCATCAAGGGCGAATGGGAGTCTCAAGTCCATTTGGGTATAGAGACGGGAGAGTTAGACTCCAGCGGGATACATCGTTGGTTAATCTACGACAAACACATACGCTGTTCCCCCAGTAGGGCGCAGAGGATAATCCACAAGAAGTTTCCTCCCGTTATAGATGAGAGGCCACAGTTTGATTGGCGGCGGGATGATGGGCCTTGGGACGATGAGATGAGGGAAAAGTATAAGAAGATTTACACGGAGGCATGGGTTCGGCTCCAGATAGAACACAACCCCAAATGGAAAAACAATTATGTCAAACATTGTAAAAACTGAAATTATACCTTCCGAAGATTGGAACGGATTCAATTTTACCTTCTCGAATGGGTGGGGGCTTTCTATCCAACAGAGCGAACACCATTACTGTAAGGTTGGTAAAACGGCAGAAGTAGCTATCTTTGATCCTAATGGTGAATGGAAAGGCTACGATGAGAAAACTAATGAGATTTTCGAACCAAAGGAAGATACTCATGTTAATGGGTGGTTAGATGCTGACGACATTGCTAAACTTTTTTCTATAGTTTCGCAGAAAGAGGTTGACATTATAGCAGAAGTGTGTTAGACTACTTATCTTCCGTTAAGGGAGTTTCATGTTATTGAGGTTGAATATACAAGTCTGGCAGGGCGGACTTAAAAGATTAGGGCGGGAACGCAATGCTAATCAACCCCTGACCCTTTAGGTCGCATCTAGGTTCGCGCCTAGTTAGAGGTAGCACCTCACTAAAGCGACCGAGTTCTTTGTAAAATTTGAGTTGGCGAGTTAAATACGCCTCCATCGCCCACGATATGTTGTCCAGCGTCATTTCTAGATAACACTTCACCGGGACAGGGATGGTAAGACATTTTACGCTTGATTACTGGTGGCGCGGTAACAACTCATTAAAGAATCATCGATGCTATAATTAGCAGACGCATAGCGTCACGCCCCTCCGCTTTTGCAATTGGGTTAGGTCGGTGATTCCGAATTTTCTCTCTCGACGGAGAGAGGACGGTGTGGCCGAATAAGTGCATCCAAGGCACTAAGGCGTTAACTGTGAGACTATACGGCCAAGTGGTTTAAAATCTCATGGGTAAGCACGAAGTAGGTGAATCTGAACAATTTGATTTGGAAACCGAAAAGTTGTTGGTAAACAAATAATCCAACCACCATTTAATTTAATATGAATTACGAGGATTTCGTAAAAGAGATTAGAGAAGAAGAAGAAAAAGAGAAATTTATAAGAATGACAAATAAGTCAAAATCAAAGACACGCCATAAGCAGAACCGCAGGGCGAAGTTAGTAGTGGAAGGGCAAAAGAACTCCACAAAGCACAACATAATCCGTGCTGCCAAAGAGTTCGAGCGAAATACCCTCCACCGCTACAAGAGGTCAATGGCGGCGCGTGGTGAAGTTTGTAGCACTCGCTTTAGGCGAGCGGTTGCTGACTTCAGACAAGCGGTGTCTGAAATATAAAGCCTTATGTCTAAAATAACAAATAAAGAAAGGCTCTGGGCCATTAACTATAAGAGAAAAGTGGCGAAGTTAAGGAAAGGTATAGACCCCAAGGTGTGGGATTATATCTATAACTCCAAATAATCCTCCTAGAACTACGGTTCCCCTCTTTCTGCGCTTCTGTGGAAAGGGGGTTTTTCATGTCCTAAAGTACTCATACTTAAGCACTTACAGGGCGGCGGCTGCGGGCGGCGGCGTAAGTCCTTGGTACTTAGTGACTTACGTGCGTAAAGTTTTATTCTTTTTTTGCTTGACTTTTTAGGAAAAGTGTGAGATAATACTCTCATGGAAATTGAAAATGTTAGAGGGTGTGTCGAGAGCGCGGTGTCCGAGTTCTTCGGAGAGAAGCACTACATAGATGACAGCGTGGACTATTGCGTAAGCTCTAGGGAAGATTGGAAAGGGCGCTCGGAGATAGACGATCTGTGCGAAACTATAATTGAAAAGATTATTAAGTTTGAAAAAGAAAAAGATTGACATTTAAGCAAAACTGTGTTAGACTATCCTTTCTTGAGTGAGAGAACTATTAAACTGAAAAACTAAAAACTTATGGCAAGAACTACTAGACCTACATCAGACAACTACTCCTTCGGAGTACAGCACACCGCCCTTAAAGCCGCTGACGGCACTCCTTCGGGTTGGTTTGGAATACAGCGCACCGACAGCCGCAAGGTTATAGGTGTTAGCTCGGAAAAGTACGGCATCGTTAAAAACGGTGATGTTATAGATTCCGTGAAAGAGGCTTTGAGCCTTCACGGTCAGACCCTTGGCGAATACGATGAAGAAGTCAATGTGTGTCGCGATGGTGCGCGTATGTACGGTGGCTTTACCTTCAAAAACTATACTCGCGAGGTTCCGCGAGAGAATCGCGAGAGGGGCGATGTTGTCGGGATGAAGTTGACGGTCAACAACTCTTATGACCGTTCCTGTCGGGTGTCTTTATCCGTTGGGATGCTTCGCTTGGTTTGCACCAACGGCATGACTTCATTGGAACAGGAACAGTCCATGACTCGCAAACACTCTTTGCAAGTGGACATTTCCTTTATTCGCGATGCAATCTCTGGCTGCATTGAAAAGTTCGAGTCGTCGGTTGCTCACCTTGGCAAACTGTCAAAGGTTTCCCTGACACAAGACCAAGGCACGAATATCTTGAAGAACCTCACCGATAAAAAGATTATATCGGAGGTTGTCCGTGCGGGTATCGCTAACATCTGGAACGCTCCGTCTTACCAAGAGGACGAGGCTCGGAACCTATACTCACTCTATAACGCCTCTACCCAGTATCTCACGCATGAGGTATCGGACAATCGGCTTGAGTATTCAAACAGGGTGGACAAGGCTTTGCTGGGCAAGTTCAGCGAGATGCGTGTTGACTCTGGTAAGTTCAGCCTCTTTTCGGCCAAGCCAAAAGAGAAAAAGCAGGACGAGCTTGTCGTTACCGCCTAACCAGTAGCGACCCAACCCCGTCGAAGGTTCCGTCTTTCGCCTTCGGCGGGGAAACTTTCAAATACGAACTATAAATGACAAAATATCTAAATTCCCCGAAGCGGAAATATTCCGTAACGCCTTTTGATAAAAAAAGGGTGCAGATAGCATGGCGACCAGACCAGCGAACATCTCACGCCCTATTATTCGAAAATCCAAATCATATAAATTTGATTCCGCGGATATTGGAGGAGGCGGGCTACGAACGCTGCGAACAAGCCGTGTTCTAAGTCGTTGACTATCAAGGACTTACGCGCGCCGGACTGCCCCGCGGCCGTAAACCCTTGGGCACCAATGACTTAAGGGGTGTTTTTAGTGCCAAAAAAGTTACTTTTTTTGCTTGACTGTTGGCCAAAACTGTGATATCATGTTCACATGAAAACGCTGAAGTTCAACTACGAAAACGCAAAACTCAAAGGCATTTGGCATTTCTCTTTACCCAGCGGGTTCACTTGTCCCGGTGCTTTTAACTGCAAGACTTTTGCCGACCGCGTCACGGGTAAGATCCGAGACGAACAAACACCAGACGCTGACGGAATCTTTTATAGGTGTTACGCCGCGATGGATGAGGCACGGCGTCCCAATGTCAGGGCCAACCGTTGGCACAATTTCGATTTGTTGCAGGACGCAAAGTCTGTGGCCGATAAAGTGAAACTTATTGCCGACAGTATACCAGAAGCGTTGAAGCGTGTCGGTGGTATTCTTCGGGTTCACATTGGCGGCGACTTCTTCAACTATAATTATTTTAAGGCGTGGATGAAGGTCGCAACTATGTTTCCCCGTATTCGTTTTTATGCCTATACGAAAAGCGTGAAACTTTTGTCGCAGTTCATTAACGAGTATAACGGGTTGCCGAGCAATTTTGTTTTTACTTGCTCGAAGGGTGGAAAGTATGACAATTTAATTCCGGCGACTAATGTCAAAAGCGCAAAAGTATTTTTCAACCAAGCCGAGATCGACGCGCTTGGCCTAGATACCGACCACACGGACGAACTCGCAATTTTCGGGACGGGCGACTTCGCTCTTCTGATTCACGGCTCACAGCCAGCGGGTAGCACAGCCAGCAAGGCATTGACTGCAAACAAGAAAAAGGGGTTCAAGGGGTACGCTGACACCCACGCGCCTATATCAAAAAGCCTTGACTAAACAGCAATTCTCTGGTATAATGATTGGCGAATGGAGATACTATTGTTGCTGTTTTTAGCAGCCATTATCTATATCAAACAAAAAGCATAAAATGAAAAGAATGATGCAAAAACTGAAGCGGTTATTTAAGCCGCGCTTCACCTTGGTTTACCGTAAAAAAGACGGTGCGAGGGGAATCTACGAGATTTCCAGACCAAGAACGGATAACACCTTTGGCAACATCGGTGAGGGCGAAGAAGAGGTGGGCTTTCGGGCTTACTGCTACAATCGCGAGAACTGGCGTTCCTTCCGTCACGATGGGGTCATCTCTATGGTGAAGAATTAGTTCCGGTCAACCGGAATTGACGCCAAGGAAAAGCCCACCGGAAACGGTGGGCTTGTTCTTTTTATAGTGTTAGAGTTTAACGGTCGGCCAACTCGTAGTCGTTGGATTCGTAGTCTGGACGACTAGCTTCCATGTCGTGAGTGGATGCAACACGATGGCCAATGTCATTCCGTGGGGGAATCAAAGAGAATGAAGCGTTATAGTCGATTGACTCCCAAGTCTCTTGGGCGAGTTTTGACACATGGGGATAAACGCCACCCCGAACGCCTTTGAAAGAGTCACAGCTTTCGTTTAGTACCCGCATTAGGGTGCGCGAAAAAATGGCATCCTTCAACCGTTTGGCGTTAGACCAAAACCAGAAGAAGTTTTCGCCAATCCAATTCGGTTCCTCGCAAGCGGCTGCGCCGTGATTGTACCAGCCGAAAAACTCATACTTTAGAGCTTGGTTGTCGCCATTCCCCATTATACCAACGGCCCAAGTCGAGCCGTTCCGCTGCACAATAATATTACTGTTTTGCATTTTTGTTTCTCCTTGAATAAGAGCCTTTACCTTTTGCGGCTTTGTGTGTGCGCGTTCCTGTGTTGAAGGGAACGAGCCTCCGCGCTTTCTGACTTTTCTTTTTCTCTCTCATCTGTTTATAGTCTCATAATTTCTGACAAAATGCAAGCAAAATATACAACTTTTTTTTATTTGTAAACGCCCAAAAGCGAAATAGGTTAAGAGCAAATAAGCCAAATATACAAAAAAACTATAAAAGTATAATTTCTTTATAGTCGTAAACCATTGACTATCAATGACTTACGTCCGGCGGGCTGCCCCCGACCCGTAACTCCTTGGTACTCAATGAGTTACACCATCAAAGGCCGCACTTATAGCAGGGTAGATAACCCTCGAAGGGCGAAGCACTACCGTTCCATGCGCCACCACCCCAGCCGCCGCATTGTGGGCAATTTTCTTGATTGTCTCGTTCTTCTTTGAGCTCCTCTTTTTCGAACTCGGGATCTTTACCTCTGATAGGTTTGGTTTGTCGGTATTCCTGTTTCATAGCCAATTTTTTTGATCGGTTTCTTCTTCGTAACCAGCGTGGTAAGCCTCTACTTCGGCTTCTGTCATGCCCTCTACATCAACACGAGGAGGCCTTCCTGTCCCGTTTGGGAAGTAGTGAGGGTTCCTGCCTCTGCCGTAGTAGTAATCAGCGGAGCCGCGATCATAAGGGCTGCCGTGCTTCTTATCGTATTTAGTTATAGTTATCATAAAATTTTAGTCACCATAGTAACCGTAATCCTCATCCGTGCCGAAACCGGCGCTGGCCAATGCGGACTCGTGATCCCCGTCCATAGAGTCATCATAATGATCCATGTCGTACTTGTGGCACTTGCCACACCGCTCGACCGTTTCGGTCGCGTAGTGGTCAACATAAGCCAACTCACCACAATGAGAACACTCGGCAGTAAACCTACCTTGCGCGAAGTCCTCACACTCAAAGTCCGACAATGCGAACTCCTTGCCATTAGGCGTGATCCAGTAGATCTCACCGAACCCAAGAACCTGCCACCGTTGGCAGAGGTTCTGGACTCCCTCTGCACCCACAGCGGAGCGGCGAGCTTCCTCGCGGCTCTCGTGGGTGGTCTCACTATAGAAGTAATACTTCATAAATTTTTAAGCGTCGATGCCAGCTTTATCCTCTAGCCACTCCAGATCCTCGCTGAACTCGATTTCGTTGAGCGCGTTCTGGATGTTGGCCAGCCTCTCCTCCATCACAGCGATGCGTTGCTGAAGGTACTGCTTGCTTGCCCAAGCGGTTGGCTCGGCCAAGGCTTGTAGGCATCCGCGTACGGCGGCAATCTCTCCGCCCTGTTCTCTTAAATGTGCTTGAGTTCTTTCTCTCATAACTTTTTAAATGGTATCACACTTTTTGGGAAAAGTCAACACAATAATCTCATTTTTTTCACTTTTAATTTCGGGCCAATCCATCGGGATATCATCGTTAGGATCAACGGGGGCACCGCCGAAGCCAACAGACCAAGGAGAGGGAACATACCCTATTGCGTTTTCGGGTTCGTGAATCATTGTCCAATCGCTCATAACTTTAATTAAGGTATCACACTTTTACAGAAAAGTCAACACTAAAGTCTTATTTTTTTTATTTTTTTATTTTCTTTTTTTCGGTAACTTGGCATGAAATCCCTCCTAAAGTATCGCTTTTTAAGGCAGTTGGGGTACGTAAGTCACTGATTATCAAAGACTTACGTTTTCGCGGGCAGCCCGCCGCCGTAAACTACTGGTAATCAAAGAGATAGCCCCCCCAAGGACAAGTGAGTGAAACCTTGGGAGGGCTTGGGGAAGGCAGCCGGAGAGATGACGGCCACCAAAGTCAGGGGCGATTATAAATCTTTTTTAGTTTTCTATTTTTTTTCAACCGCGATTGCATTATAACTTCGTCAATCCTTTCGTCAATTAACTTGAACGCGAATATTGATTTACCGCTTCGGTTTTTTAGGTTTATTGTCATTTTTTATAATTTTTATAACATTTTTGCAATAGCCATCGTAATCGCTTTCGGTTGCGGTGACTTCGCCTTCCCAAGTTGGGCCTCGAACATCAGCAAGCCATGACGGACTTGGTAGAATCGCTGTGTCACCTACTTCTACTTTTTCATCTGTCCAGTATGTATAGTTATCGTTTATTTTTATCTTCATGGTAGTTATAGTTTAAAATTATAGTTTATAAAAAGCGTGTTGACCTATAACCTTGACGGGTTTCTTTCCCTTTGCCCAGTACGGTTTCTTTTTCATCCAAGTCGCGTGATAATGATTTGCATAACCAACAAAGTCACGGCTTAAAAGTTTGATATTTTTAGCCAATGCCAGCGCGTACTTCGCTTGCGGAACCTTCAACAAGTGTTCAAGACTCTTTAACGATTTACCGTTCCAACAACTGAACTGGTAGGGCTTGAGGCAGACTTCTTTTGGTGTTCGACCTCGCTCAAATGCTCGTTGAGCAATGACAGCAGCAACCGCATACATCCCTCCCTGCCCTTCTCCCCTTGCCTCGGCAAGTATAGTAATTGCAATGATTTTTGTTTCACGGGTAAGTGTTGCGTTGTTGTGGGTGTGTCCATAAGCGTGATTGATTATTGTTGCAATACCCCAAAGGATAAAGAAAACGATTAGAGCTTTTTCAACAAAGTAATTTTGATTTCCGTATTTCATTATTCGTCTTTTAAGTCAAAACCGAAGGGCGAAAAGGAATTGTCAAACATCGACTTGTTAAGGTTTTTCCTTAATTCTGTCAGTTTGTCTTTCTGCTCTTTTGCAATTCTTTTAACTTCGTCCATGTCGCCTTTCCCGTTGCGATTTGCCAAGTGTTGAACCCATGTTAACACGCCTTCGATTCCAGCCATTTGCAAGCGGGTTTCGTCGATTACTTCTACTGCCTTATTGGTCATATCTCTCATAACTGGTAAAATGGTATCACATTTTCGGTTGATTGTCAACCCTTTAAATTTAATTTTTTTAACTTTTCGTTGGTTTTTGAAAGCTGCCTTTTAAGGCTACTCCTTTGAGTTTCCAGCTTTATCCTTGAAGCTTCCGAATCAGAAGTGTGAGCAAAGTAATCGACCACCATCTCAATAGTATGGGTTTGGGATAGATTCAACTGGTTAGACAGTTTTTCAAGTGTTTCTTTTGTGTCTAGCTTAATCCGAAAAGCAATAGGAATTCTTTTGGGGGTTCCTGCCTTTTTACCAATGACAACAGATGCTCGTTGGGCGACTGGGGTTATTTCATTTTTCATTGTTTCTCTCATAACTTGGATTATTGTCTCACACTTTTACGGAAAAGTCAAGCGTTATCTTGAACTTTTATTGCTTCTTCTTGCCACTCGTCACAGACCGTATTCAGTTCTTCCGTTTCCTCTTTTGTCAGAAACTCAAAACCGGGAGTAGCCCGAAAGGCGATGCCCCGTGGGCTGTCTGGGTTTTCCCAAACGACCCCATCACCGACATCCTTAAAGTCATCCATAATCTTGTGATGAACGACATCGAAGCCAGTCCCTATGGCCAACTTAATGGCGGCATTAAAACCTTCCCTAGTCTTTGGGAAGCTATCGACTTCGTGCTTGTCGAAGTAATCAACCCGCACCGTGTAGTTTTCTAATCTAACTCTATCTCTCATAACTGGGAATAGTATAACACAATCAGCGAAAAAGTCAACCCTTAAATGTCACTTTTTTCACTTTTAATCCGCGCTTGAATTGCTCCCATGTGGGGCGTTTGCTTTCGGGAATTGCTTTCCACTCTTTCATTTGATCCATGCGGGTGGCCGCGAGCTGTCGGAATTGGTTATCTGTCATATCTCTCATAACGCCAACAGTATAACACAATCAGCCGAAAAGTCAAGAGAAAAGAATCATTTTTTTAAAAAAAGTTTCCAGACCCTAGCGCGAAAATGAGCAAATATAATAGCAAATAAAGCTTGACAAGCTTGCCAAAAACTCAAAAAACGATATTTTAAAAATGTCATAACTTACTGACTATCAGGGACTTACGGCGGTCGGGGTGCCCGGCAGGCGTAAGTCCTTGCAGCCCAGTGGGTTAGAGACCTTAAGCGGCGCGCTGTTTTTCAAGCGAAACGATTAAGGAATTATACTAAAAGCGTCACAAACTCAAGAAGAATACTCTCCAGTATCGGAGCAGCTCTGCACCGCCGCCCGACAGCAGCACTAGGCTCAAGGCCGTCAATGCCGCGCCACCCGTTATCCACAACCACGCATTAAGCTCATTCAAGCCAAGGTCGCCAACGAACCATTTTATTTTATTTATCATAAATTTTTTTTTAATTGTTATAGTGATTTTAAATGATCGCGCATTGTCTGACCATCCTTCAACTCGATTAGTCTTTCCTTATCGGTATTGTCATTGGGCCAGACCTGCTCAATGTCCCAAGCGTTGCGCTTGTCATTGAACTGACGGCTCTCGATGCGTACACCATTGCCATTGCCCATGACAACACCAGCGAAAACGATTGCATCGTTAAACGCCTTGTGGTCAGGGTCACCCTTCACCATAGGGAAGGCTTTGTGGTTAAGGTTATTATCCTCATTCCACCATACTGTAAATGTCTTATTCATATCTCTCATTATAGTAAAGTCCTTATTCACACTCATGGCATTGGAACCAATCGGTGTCAGTCCATTCGTTGGCCTCTTCGCGGCTAATGCGAAGCTCCTCATTGCAGCAGCAGCAGGACACCAGCACCTTGTCGGTGGTCACTTGGCCATTGTCAATCGGGTGAACTATCTCGTTAGTATTCATATTCATATCTCTATTTCTCTCACTCACTTGCTATATCGTATCACACTTTCTGCCAAAAGTCAAGTGCAAACTTCACTTTTTTTGTTGTCGATTCTCTGGAGTATTGCCCTAGCTTTCCCCATTCGTTTCCGTAGGTTCTGCATCTCCATTCGCGTTTTGCGCTCGATAACTTCTTCCGTCTTCATTTCGCCGAAGTACTGGATCATGAAGCGGAGAGCATTGGTTTTGCTGGTGCATAGCTGGACGCTGAGCTTCTCTAGGTTTTGCTTATCTTCGCGGGTGACTCTGCAGATCACTACCTCGCTTTTGTTTGTGTTCATATTATTGGTTGTATTTCTCTCACTCACTTGTTATATCGTATCACAATTAACTTACAAAGTCAACCCTTATTTTGCAATTCTTTTACTTTATTTTGAAGCCCTATCTCGGCTCTCGCTTTGGCTTCGCGCTTGCGCTTGGCATCCATAAAGCGTTCGATCTCTTTCAGTGTCATTTGGTTTTTCTTGAATAGGTTCATTGTCTTTCTCTCACTCACTGGGTATAGTCTATCACACTTTAGGGCAAAAGTCAAGCGGTTTTTTCATTTTATTTCATTTTTATTTCGTGTGATTTTTTACCTAGTTGGCATGATTATTGCCTAGTGGTAATTGTATAACTATCGTAAGTCATTGACTATTAGGTACTTACGCCTCGGGGCCAGCCCGCCGACGTAAGTCCTTGGTACACAGAGACTTAGGTGTGATTATACTTATGCTCGTGGGCATTAATCGTGCCAAGTGATTAAGATTTGATAAGAAAAAAAAGTTATTTTTTTTGCATTTAGGGGTTGACTTTTGGGTTAATCTATGGTATCATATCTTTATTGTTAGTGAGGGAAAGGCCCTCCGAAAAGAAAGAGAGATTATGAGACAGTTAGAGATGAACTTCAAGAGGCCCAGCCTAGTGGAACGGTTAAAGGGTGGAGAGATTGTAGACGGTCAGACTTGGACTTTCCGGTTCAAGAGTGACACCTCTTCCAAGGGGACTTTCTGGCACTTTAAGGGTGACCAGACTGGTCAATGGATGTTGGTCAACTGATAATTGTAGTTGACATTAGCAGAAAAGTATGATACTATTTAATCAAGTTATGAGAGAAACAGTTATACCAGAGAAGAAGTTAGTCTGTGATATGTGCAACAGAGAAGATGGCGCAAAGAGCGAATGGGAAGGCACTATCGAAGTGTGGAATTGGGGTAACGAATACGACCACGGGACAATCTGCGATGAGTGTCAAGAGGATGTGAACGACAACCTGTAAAACAAATGATTATGAGAGATACAGAAAACTATGTTTACTTCTTGAACACCACCTTCAAGGTGGAGAAGAACCCGACTTACACGGGCAACCACTTCATGGCGCGAGTCAGCAGGGTGATGGGTAACACCTACCCACTAGGCACGACCGAGCAGGAGATGATTGACCAGTATCACAACCGAGTTGTCCTTGATAAAGACCTTGACGGCAAGACGGTACGGGCTGGAGATATTCACCGAGTTGTTAAGATCGACAACTGCTTTGAAGATAGGTCACCCAAGGGTAGGTTCCACAAAGATAACTATTAAACTTTAACCAAACTATAAACAAGATGAGTATGCAAAGCATATGTTTCCCCGGGATCATCCACGCTGATGATCGGATCGCAGATGAAGATACAGTCAACCAAGTTGACGGTGGCTTCTTCGGCATGGAACACCACACCGAACTCGAGACCGAGGGAGGTTGGTCGAGCGACTGGTTGACCGAGACCAAGCAGTTGATTGATGATGGGTTCGACTCGTTCGCTTCGGTCGAGTACCGTCCCATCGTGAGAGGGTAGCGCAGTACCCCCTACCCCCTCCCCCACAGCCCCACCCCCTTTTTGAAAACATGAGGGGGGGTGGGCGTAATATTCGCGTGGGGGGAGGGTTATTTCATTCTCCCCAAATAATACAAGTATTGGAATAAACCAATCTGAAAAAATCCCAAACCATCTCAAAAAATCTCACCTTTCGAATATATTTTAATGAATTTATATCGAAGACAAGTGCACTTATATTTAGCGCCGCCCTTCTCTTAACCGATTGATAATCAGAGAAGTAGAGCGCCCTTTCTTGAACGGCAGGATGCGAATTTTTGCCCCGACCATTTCCAAAGCACTCCTTTCGCATATATTGAGAGACTCTACGGAGTAATCTCCGCCTTTTGTATAAATATGAGGCCTGCTCGAAACTATAAAGTCCCGACCACCCTTTTCAGGGAAGACAGTTACGAAATCAACGGCCCTTAAAGCGTCCAGAACGGCTGCTCTGTCGTTTTCTGGGTTAATTGGGCGATCAGACCCCTTAAGTTGGCGCACAGAGGCGTCACTATCGCAACCGACAAGCAGTATATCTCCCAAGGCAGCGGCTTCATTAAGATAATCGACATGACCAGCATGCAATAAGTCGAAACAACCATTGGTTACAACCAACTTTTTGCTAGGACTGAGATTATCTCGCCAATCTCGTAAATTCTCAATAGAAATAAACATATAATAATACTTAGATAAAAGGTTCTGTTTTTACTATAATTTCTTATGTGTAAGGAGCTCTTTTCCGCCAAGGGGATCATCTACAAAATAACATGCTTAACTAATGATAAGTCCTATGTAGGCCAAACAGGTAAAGATCTGTCATTTTTCGACAGATATTCCATAAAGACATCATTAGCGGATAAAACTCAACTTGAGCTATTCTCATACCTAAAGGAGAGGTGTCAAAAGCTTTATTCTAGTGGGAAATTGGTAGGATCATTTAAATTAGCTGCTGATCTAGTCAAAGACCTTATAGCTCATTCTCCTGAGGAATTCGAAGTTTCTATACTAGCGAAAAATATAGAAAATGAAGAAAGAGACCTTATGGAGCTGGAGGCTATAAAAAAATACGAATGTCTGGAAAAAGGCTACAATAGCGTGAACTGCAATTCCGCCCGTAACGCTAATGTAATTGCTTACTCCCTAATAGACCTCAGGACAATGAAAAAAATAGAAGGAACCAACATTACCCACTTTTGCAAAGAATTGATAAAAAAAGAATCCGTCAGCAGTAAGAATTTAGAAGAGAAAATGAGGAACTTTTTTTCAAACATACCTAAAATAGCTAGGAAAAATCGCCGTAACGGCATCCTCATAAAGGAAAGATGGCATTGGGTTGGATCAATCAAAAATCTATCGTATTTTGGGTATGCTTCATCTTGGTGGCTCGAAAACGGGGTGCCTGAACATATGGAAATAGTTCCTCACGAATACGACACAGATTTAGGTAAAATAACAAGACCGCTGCTCAAAGTTAAGGATGATTTCATAGAAAAGCAAAAAAGAAGGAAGTTGCAGAAATACCACTTTTCCAAAGAGAAAAAAGACGCGTTAAAGCAGGAATTTACAGATAAAATAATGCAAAGCGCCATTCTCTATGCGGAAAAACTTACGGAGGAGTTTAAATATGTATTAGACGCCCCATTCGGGCCGGGAGGAATAACATCTTACTTAAATAAAAAAATCAAACCTCTTCCACAGAATTTGGCAAGTCGTTCTTTTTGGAAATAGGCTCTTTCTCCTCTACTTCTATAACACCTTGAAAAACTGAGCCCGGTTGGGATATAACTAGATCAAAAGTCCCTTTAGGCCACTTTTCAACATCATCAAAAATATAACCCAAGTCTTTTAAGTTATTTAAAGTGATTTGAAGATTTTCCATATCATGATGCTTCGAGCCGTCAGCTATCTCAACAACAAGGGGAGGTTTTTCCTCTAAGCTCATTAAAGTTTCCTTCATACCGTTTAGAACTTTAACTTCATAGCCCTCTACGTCTATTTTGATTAAGTCTATACCATTTTTGAATTGAAGGGTTTGGTATATTTCGTCAAAAGGTACCATAGGAACGTCTAGGATTGTGTCTGAGCAATCTTTTTGCCAATCCTTAACCATTGTGTTCCACCCGAAGTTAGAATCTCTGTTATTTATTGCTATTTTTCCTATACCTTTTTTGTCAGATAAAGAATACTCCATTACGTCGATAGATGGATCGCTTACCAAGCAAGAAAATTTAAACGCCGCCCATCTTGCGTACAAGGGGACGGGTTCAAACAAAAGTATCCTTTCGAATTTGTAGGGGGACTCTTTTAACATAAGTTCAGCGAAAGTTCCTGTATTGGCCCCTACGTCAATTATAGTTAATTTTTTTTCTGTATTTAGCGCTGGAAGTTTATCTTTTACGTTCCTAAGCTCGTTCATGCAGACGGCATCCCATCTTGCTAGATTTGCTGCTGATTTATGAGTAACTTTCCAACCCGGTTCTATAGCCATATATGATTATATATGAACTTGCCTGCTCATTTCTACCGTTTTTTCATGAGCAATATTGTTTATTTTAACTAATTTATTGTATACGTAATTAAATCTTCTTCTACCTAGCGTTAGGTTATCGTTATTTACTGATTCTCTTAGTATTTGTATTAGTTCGTTTGAAATTTTCATTATATCCTGAAGTGTTTGGTCTGGTTCTTTCATAATATTTATAGATACTAATCCTCCTGCTCTCCGCGAGAGGAGGACGCTAGTTAGTATAATATGACTTCGGAGTTATCCTCGTCTTCCCAAGATTCTTCCCCATTGGACTTCTTTTTGGCATTTTTCCACTTGGATTGGCAGACAGCGTATCTCTGTTTGTTATTAGAGAACTCTTTGACCATAACGGAATCGCCCATGCAATTGCTTAAGAACTTTTCCTTTTTCTTTTTTCCTTTTGGGTTTGGTATCGGCATATTATCCTGCTCCTGTGAATCTATCTATTTTTACCTCTAGTTTATCGAATCTTTCGTGCACGGCGTTAAGGCCTTGATTGAGATCAGATTTTGTGACGTATTGCTTAGGAAGTTCTATAGCTAGTTGTGTTATTCTTTGTGCTGTTTCGTCATGTTTTTTCCACAGGTCATCTATACTAACGTATACTCTCTTAAGTACCCATGCCGCAAAGAAGGCTATTATTCCGAAGGCCGCATCTATGATGTATTGAGCTTCCATATGTGTTGACAATGAATTACACAAAAAATAGAGGATTCTTAGTCTTTTTCCAACCTAAAACCAATCCTCCATAAGAAGTAAGCCATACTGGAAGACATCTCCCCAACATGATCGTTATCTAAGGAAAAATTGCACGCATGGATAGCTTCGTCCAAGCAAACCGTAAGGAAATCATATTCGGAAAGATTGGGGTTAATATGCATTGTTTTTTCTGGAGCGGAGTTGTCTTCGCATAATCCCCAAGCCTCTCCGCCAGCAAGGGCTTTGGAGGGCTTTTTCCATACTATTTTATATCTGTGGCCGACGAAGTCGTGGGCTCTTACCCTCTTCTTTAATTCTCTTTTGAAGGCTGGGGATGGTTTTTTCCCGTACAAGGCCTCTTCTTTTTCCTTAGAAAGGTTTTCCATAATGGTAGACTGGCTACTTATTTTACTATCTCCTTATAGAATCATGTCTATTTTTTTGGTATTTTTCAATTCTTTCTAGAATAGCTTCTCTTCTTTTGGGGTCATCTATTTTGCTGACATATTCCAAGCTTTTTTCTATCATCTGTTGTACCCTTGGGTCACTTTTTCTTCTTGATCTGGAAGGGACGGTTACTATATTGGGATTTGACTGTTTTCGGGCTAAATCGGATTTTTTTTCGTCCTTTTTCTTGTCGTCTTTCCTATCGCTCCTTTGCATTAATTTTGGTGGCGATTTGGTAATAATTGTCGGTAAAGCGTGCTTTTCGAAGCTAAGGAGTCGATGCTGGCCATTTGTCGATATATAAGCGGAGTCTTCGAGTATTTTTTTGAGCTCGATATTGTACTGTCTCTCATTTGCCGCTAAAGAGACGAATTTATCCGGGTCGCCAGTTTTCCTTAGGACTAAATGGGCTTTTCTAACGCCATTCAAACGTGTAATTCCCGTTAGATATACGTTTGGAGCTAAAATTTCGCTAACTGGAGGCAAAATCTTCATAGGTGCCTCCTCCGTGAGATTAAAAGCGTTTCTTTTAACTATACTTTCGTAAACATTAGTCTCTTGACCATTTAAGCTGGCAATTAGGCTAAAAAGAGTAAATGCCGTAATAATAACCTTCATATCAATAGTTACACTTTAGTTTCTTTTGCCCCAATATTTGTGTTCGTAGTCCGGAGTGTTTTCTTGAGTCATGGCGTCTATCCATTCGGAATTGGAGTTTTGATCTAAAAGACTATGATGCCCGCTATTGGTATCTGCATGAGGCTTCCATTGTCTAGCTAATGCAAAAAGCTGAGCTTGCTCATAACTTAAGGCGGCCACCAAAACACAGAACTTTCTTAACACCGATTTTTGGGGTGGAGGATTTATTCCTCGTTCAATTTTACGCCATACGTCTTTAGAGATACCAAGTATAACGCACATTTTCTTGGTATCTTTAAAACGCTTGATCCTAAGTTGTTTTAAATATTGATGGAAATCCATATAGCGTAACCCCAAAGATGTATAGCTAAAGAAGTAAAAAAAGATAAAATAAATCTCTGTAAATCAGACATTACTTCCAGCTATCCTTATCAAAGCCTTGTAGCGTAAAAGCTGGTTCCCATTTTTCGTATACTATATCCGCTAATTCCTGATCGTAAAAATGTCGCCACATAAATTGACCGTTTTCGTCATATTCTCTTTGCCATTTCATTTCTGGGTGTTCTAGCCATTGATATCTTTCATTATAGTTATCTTTTCTGATATTATTATCCAGAGCTGATTCTAGCGCTTCAGGTTTTGAATTTTTTATAATAAGGGGAATATTTTTAATATCCTTTTCGAGGCTATCTACCCTTATGTAGTAAGTTGGATACGTTTCCATCTGGAGCCATTCATTCCAATACCTGAAACCTATATTGTGAGTTACTAAGTTTATAATCCATTTTTTTATGTCCTCTATTTCTCCTTCTCCTTTTCGATAACTTTCTCGAGAGATATCCAAAAAATACGAGACTGCTCTTGCGTAAGGGTTGCGAGCATTGGAAATAACAGGGAATCCCTCTAGCCCTTTTGGAACTCCTTGATTATGACATCTCCATGACCCTTCGTAATTAGCTAGATAAACTTTAAAGTCAGGGCAGCCAGCGTAATCAAAAAACGCTCTTACAGATCTCCCAGCGTTATCTCCTATAGCCCACCACACAAAACCCCATTTTTCACTTCCTTGCATCTTTTGGGAAACCCTTTCTTATTTCCGGTAATTGTCTTTGTATAAATTGTTCTTGGGGAACTTCTATATTATGGTCGTATTCTTTTTGATGGTCAGCTAAAGCTTTTACTAGCTGTTTCAACTCTAATACTTCAGCTTCCAGCATAACCACAGCGTCTGTGATGTATTCGGACTGTACGGATAGTTCTTCGGTTGCTCGGTTTACTTTATCGTCTACGGTAGTCGCGCCTTTCCATACTATGGCGGCAGCTCCTATAACCATGGCTGTAACTACAGCCGATACTACAGTTCCTGCTATTTTTTCTAGTTCAAGTTTCATTATACGTATAAATCAAAATGGTTTCCTTGGTTTATCATTACTTCAGCGTCCATTAACATGTTATATTCTTCGACCTCGTCTATTTTTTTTATTCTATCTCCATCTTCTATATCTTTATATTCCATTAGCCTTGAAGACTCTATTTCCCTGTATACAGACATGTTTTGGGCTTGTTGAATTATCGGTCCAATATCCATCTGCCGTACTCCATGTTAAATTCGTGGTGGATATACAAAACCCAAAAGAAGAGAATAAGCCACCCAGTAAAAGCTCCTCCAGCTATTATAGCGTACCATTCCCACGTTTTTTTTATTTCGTGTTTTAGATAATAATAGAGATTTCTCCACGTTGTTTTTTCTATGGACTTAGCCATCTTCGCCAAAATCTCCAATAGCTTCTACCGGACAATTTTCCATAGCTTCTTTACATGCCGCTTCCTCTTCTTCGCTTTCGGGCTGTTTATAAACGTAAGAATATCCCGTTTCGTCACTTCTGGTAAAATTGATAGGTGCAGTATTTCTGCAGAGATCACAGTCTATGCACTGTTCATCTACAAAATATTTTCCCGCTACGTTATCGTCGTATCTATTTGCTAGTTCTGCCATTTTTTAATTTTAGTTTTGCTAATCGTTTTTTTTCTTTCCATTCATATTTAATGCGAGTTATTTCGGCACCCCACGTTTTGCTGTCAAATTTTATATTTTCTCTTTGTACCGCAATAAACCATGCTAACCTGCTACCTTCAGGAGATAACCAAACGCCGGGTTCGTCGTCTTCTTTGTACCCTCTTTTTTTGAGTTCTTTTGAGGCTTCTTGTCGGGTCAACATATCCGGTTTTTTTTCTGGCCCCGGCACAAACCGTGTCTGTGTGGCATCATTAATCTGTGCAGATGTTATTTTTTTAGACATACTATCTCCTGTATACTGTGTCAAGCAAATAACAACCTGCGCAAGCAGCAAGAACAACCACAAGAAACATTATAGCAAGCGTGACATAAAGGTCGTATCCCGGAAATAACCTTGAATTCAAAGGTCGAATTATTTTTTTCTTTTTATTTTTCTTTTTAACCATTTGAATGCCATTATTATAAATTCTTTTAGTACAAAAGGTGACATAGCTATCCAGCCAATCGCTGTAAAAAATCTCTCTCCTATCGGATGTTTCATTTTATTATTGTTTATTAACTCGTTAATACCTTGTAAGGCTTTTTTGTCCGCGCTCCATCTTTCATCTTTCCAAGAGATGACTGTTATTTTCACGTTTACCTTATTCCGGCTGCTTCTGCTTTTCGTGGAGATCCTGTATTTGGCAAAAACGGATGAGGGGAATTATGGAGTTCTTCTTGTTGCACCGCTTTGATTCTTAAGGTGTCAACATGAGTTTCTAAAAAGCTAACGTCATCTTCTATGAATTTCAAACGCATATTTTGTTCAGCATCGTCTGGTAAAGCTCCAAGTTGCCCAAGCGGCCATTTGACGCGAAATTCTGAATTCATTGTTACGCTATCTTTCATTCTTAATACGTCTATTTCTAATTGGGAGATTTTAGAGGTTAAGCCGAAATATCCCCATACCGCAGCTCCTGCTAGTACTATAATTTGTATTAACCATTTGAGATTAATGCCCAAGCTTGTTTGGTCGTTGATTTTAGAGTCTTCCATAACATATCTAATTACACTCAAGGCTTATTATATCTTTGGGGATCCTTTTTTTTGAGCCATTTTATTGATGATACTTCGTATCCGGCTTTTTTGACTATTCGTTTTATCTCAGAAGGATGGATCTCTATACTAAAATATTCTACTGAAACTATTTGTTTTTTTGAGTCCATTTTGAGTTCTTTTACTAGTTTGGTTTTCATTAAACCTTTCTTGACTCCTATGGCACACGAAGGGCAAACTAGACCCATTATTTCTATTTCTATGTCGGGGTCAAATACCCCTCCTACAGAAAACAAAAGAGACAACATTAATAAATACTTCATTATTCTAATAATACACTATTACCATTGATTATTCCAAAACCAGCCCCACGAGTCCTTGCGACCGTTCCCAGATACAAAATAATCATAGCCGATCGGGTTTTCGCGCACGTTCCATTTGCGTACCTGTCTTGATAGGCCATGAACCCACGGAAACCATGTGAATCTTTGATTTTTGAAGTTTTCTATTTTAGTGGTAGACCTGTCTTTTAGCCATTTTACATCCACGCTACCATAGGCTCTTCTTATTCCGTATTTAAAATTAGAGCCATCAATATGAAATCTAGTTTGTGCTGTTATTGTCCGTTGATCTAGCCACCTTTTAGTTTCGACATGACCGTCTACAAAAGCTAATGCTGTTCCATCAATGTGATAATTTCCGGGAACATCCATATCGTATACTTTATGAGTGGGTGCGCCTTCATTCATAACCACCCTAAAAGAACCAGCGTTTATAAATTCAAAAGGCATCTCTATAAACGTAAAAATATGAGAAGGATCTTCAACATCCTGTTGTTTGTGATAAATTCTCCATTCTCTATCCTTTTGCACTGGCCAACCAGACCATCCTCCTACATGAATATTAACGCTATAGCTTCTATGTCGAGGTATTAGCTCTTTGAGTACATCGCGCTGCCTGTTCATCACTCTGACCATATCTTTGTCTGCTGGACATTTAAATACTCCAGTATTACTTTTGGTAGTGCTGCCTACATAGGAAAAGAGGGGTGATCTTTTTAGCCATGCTGTTCTGTTTCCATATTGGCTAAGGTTTAGACTACCTGACATCCATGCGTATGGGGCGCATCTTTCATACTTCCACGCGCTGGAATATAATATTTTGTCTCCATGATCGTCCGAAAACATGGTATGAGCCATTTGCAGTTGTTTTTGGTTGTTTATACATGTTGCTTTCTGGCCAACAGACTTAGCCTTACCAAGCGCAGGAAGTAAAAGAGCAATTAAAATAGCTATAATACCTATAACTACTAATAATTCAATCAAAGTAAATGCTTTTTTCATTGATAAGGCTTCCACTCTGGATGGTTACCCCATGTATCATTCCAGTACCAGCCCCACGAATCATACATGCCTCCATCTTGTTCTCGTACATTCCAGTCTCTATTGTATCGCCCTATGCCCCCCATAACACCATACCATTTATGATTATTAGGATCTGGAACAATTGCTCTTTCCCTCAACCAAGCCAGATCGCGGTTATTAGGGCTTACTATTTTGTCCTGATTGGTTGTTGGATCCATCGCCTCCGATGATATATTTATTGTGTCCTGTTCCAACCATCTTCTAAATTCCACATGCGCATCCACAAAAGAGACAACAGAACCATTATTATGATAGACTCCGGGCCAGTCTTGGGAAAAAAAACTCTCTCCGCCTTTAAGAGTGGGCGCTAGTCGGAAATTTCCCGCGTTAATCGACTGCGCTGGCATTTCAATAAAAGTAAATAATTTACTAGGATCATTTACGTCGTCGTAAGTGTGGTGCACTTTGTATTGATTATCTGTTAGCCAAGGCCAACCAGACCATCCGCCAACAAAAAGATTGACGCTATAAGAGCGAGGTCTAAGTACGGTCTTAGCTGTGAGTGTGTTAGAAATGGGTCCGGGTATACGAACAGTTGATTTATCTCCGGGACAACGATATATGCCCATCCCCGCATAAGGCTTCAAAGGAGAAAAGAAAAGAGGTCTATCGCTTTGCCCCCAAACGCCGTTGCCGCTCATGCTGTCGGCTACCCAAGCCCACATGCCGGTAGGCTCCCCCGCCCAAGCCGAAGCATAAGGGAATCTGTTTTGGTGATCTCCTGCAAACTCTGCGTAAGCAAGATTAAGTTGACGTTGGTTGTTTATGCACGCGGCTTGCCACCCCGTTTGTTTAGCCGATCCCAGCGCCGGAAGCAAAAGAGCCGCTAGAATTGCTATAATAGCTATAACAACAAGCAGCTCAATTAGCGTAAACCCTTTCACTTTCATTTTATTCTTTTCCAATATTTTTTTCTATATCAGGATGTTCTTTCATTTTATCTCTTATAGCTCTTTGTCTATCATATCCATGTTCTCCGCCTTTGTATAAATAGTGAAAGCCTCCATTCAATGGCAGTTTTTTTTCTATAACTAATAATTTTAATCTATCATTTGGAACTATCATTTTAGTTCCGCGGTCTGTCATGTAGAAAATCGTTTTCAAAAATCCTACTCTTACTATTCTAGCTTGTCGTCCACTTATATATAGAACATCATCGTTACAAAAGTCTTTTCCGACGCATACCAACAAGCCTTCGGCAGCTTTATGTATTGCGTCTTTAAAAAGAATTCCTAAAAAAGCTATAAGCACTAACCATCCGTATGAGCCTATTAATTGTTCTGCGGCTTGCTGTATTTCTGGATCTGCTAGTTTTTCGTTCATTTTTTATATTATAAGTTACACCACTTAAGGTATTAGTGTAATAGCTTATAATGCCTAAGTTAAAGCGTTTCGATAGCTTGGTCTTTGACGGAGAGAACGACGTTAGAATCCTTCAAAGAGAATCAATAAGACCCAAAGACAAAATACAAATCAGAGACTTTAGTTGGACTAGTAAGCAAAAACAGTTTATAGATCTAGCTTCTTCGAAAAATACTAAAATAATATTAGTAAAAGGCCCCGCCGGATCGTCAAAAACACTTATTTCTGTATATTCAGCATTACATTTACTTAATGACGCTAAGGTCTCGGAGATTATATATCTAAGGTCCGCAGTGGAGAGTTCTGACGCCAGATTAGGGTTTCTTCCGGGAGATGCGGACCAAAAGCTTCATTTTTTTAACCTACCGTTCGTACATAAAATGGAAGAATTAATAAATGAGTCAGACAGTAAAAAACTGCAAAAAGACGAACGTATAAGCTGCTACCCTGTAAACTTCTCGAGAGGTATGAGCTGGGATGGTAAATGTATGATTTTGGACGAAGCCCAAAACAGCTCTATAAGAGAAATAGTTACTGTTTTGACGAGATTAGGTATGGGATCTAAATGCTTTGTATTAGCAGACCCAAATCAAACCGATCTTAAAAATGGATCTAGAGGGGGTTTCAGCAAAATCTACGACGCTCTAGACGACAAAAAAAGCAAAGACAATGGTGTTTTCACTTTTGAATTTACAGAAAAAGATATAGTTAGATCAGATTTAGTTAGGTTTTTAGTAGGGAAACTGAGTAATATAATTAGTGGCTAATAGATACTTTTCATCGAAGAAGACTGGACCGAAGATTACATTTAAACTGTTAAGGTCTAAGCGTAAAAGCATTTTGGAAAAATTGAATGAATTAGATTTTTCCAAAGAAGATTCAATTAAGGAAGCGGTTTCGGAGTTCGAAAGAGAAGGCTTAAATACGTTAGCGTCTAATTTTAAAAAACTTTCAATTTAGTGTATACACTATAATAACAGTATGAAAATGTATTGTCCAAAATGTGGGTCGGGATCTAGTTTTAATATGACTAAGCCTAAATTTTGTCAGGAGTGTGGGGAGTCCTTTTCCGGCACGGCTTCTAAACAGCCCATAAAAAAGCGAAAGACTATAGCTAAGAAAATAGAACAAGTAGCCCCCGAAGTAGAAAAAAAAGAAACTATTCCTGAAAATATAAATAAGTTGGAATTTGATACGGTTGGAACATTACAAGTAAAGGGAACCACTCTGGGTCAAGTAGTAGGAACGTCTGAAGGTGACGAAATTTACAAAAGAGGAGAAAGTTCAGACGTTAACCTTAGCAAAGAAGAATTTCTAAGACAATTTAAAAAGGAAGCTGGAACTAGCCGTCCTGTAACAGATGGCTAATAAAAGAAAGACGCCAAAAAAATCTTTTGAGTCGAGAATAAATGAAATAGACTCCGAGATCCAAAAAAGAAGAAGCAGGTGGAGATTATCCTCACTGTCTTGGATGGATTTTGACGATATATCTCAGATACTAAGAATCCATATCTTTAAAAAATGGTATCTGTATGACGATAGTCAGCCTTTAGCTCCTTGGCTAAATAGAATCATCTCTAACCAAATTAAAAATCTAGTAAGGAACAATTACGGGAATTACGCTAGGCCATGCCTGAAGTGCGCCGCCGCAGAATCAGATAGTTTATGCACCATATATGGGATGCAAGGTCCTGAATGCCCACTGTATGCAAATTGGGTTAGAACGAAGAAGGCCGCGCATGATTTAAAAATAACAGTTCCTATAGAAAATCACCATAAAGAAATATACTCTAAGGAACATTATAACTCCTATAATGAATCATCCATAGATAAGATTCATGATAAAATGAAACAGGTATTAAAGACTTTAGAATGGAAAGTTTATAATTATTTATACATACAAGGCTTTTCAGAAGAGAAGACAGCTAAACTCATGGGCTACAAAACTACAGAAAAAAATAGAAGTCCCGGATATAAGCAGATTAAAAATATTAAAAAATCCATAATAAGCAAAGTAAGAAAATGCCTGAAGAACGACGAGATAGATCTGTAGTTACCGAAGATGTTCAGAGTAATCTACTAACCGAAGACCACAAGAGGAAAGCCTTAGACGAATGGAATAGTCGCCCAGATGATCCGCCTTCGCAGCAAGAAATAATAGATTGCACTGGGTATAAAAATCCAGACGGAACAATACCGGACGGAAGGAGCAAATTCGGCAGACAAATGAAAGCTTTCATGGCTAGTAGGCAATGCAAGCCTAAGGGGGCTCACGAACATAGGATAAAAGGTCCAGTCGATTTAACGAAAGAGAATAAAGAATATTTAGACAGCAATCGAGCATTGATGACAGGTTTCGAGATGGCTAAGATATTATTCGGAAATCTTATAACTCCCTTAAGTCGGGAAACTCTTACGGTTAACGAGTATTTAGCTTCTCAGGGACAAGCCGAGCAAGTAGATAGGGTTAGCCAGAGGGAGGGTCAGAGAGCTGAATATAGGCCTCCTAAATCCTTTGATAAAATACTGCAAAGGTATAATAAATATTTCCATCTACATCCCCTAAATAAGGATTCCATGCTTTCAAGAGAAAAAAAGAACTTGGAGGTTCTGATGAAGTATATGAACACTTATAGGTTCTCGCATCAAATGGGCACTTACGTTTCATTGACTGATAGGGAATTATTTGAAAGTAGTTTCATTAGGTATACGAATGACAAAAATGACTTAACCCAAGAGGAGGTCGATCAATATATAGTTTTATGTATAGAGGTGGTTATAGCTTCGAATATTCAGACGAGAGTAGAAAGGCTCCAGAATATGCTAGACGATACTGCCGACGATACAGAAGGTAGGAGAATATCTATGGGGTTAGTTGAAGCGATAAGCTCCAGACAATCCGAATATAATCAATGCGTCAATAGACAACAGAAACTTTTAGAAAGCTTAAAAGAAAAAAGAAGCGCAAGATTAAGTAAACAAATTAAAGAAAACGCAAGTATATTAAATTTAGTACAGTTATGGAAAGACGAGGAAAGTAGGGAGAAGCTTATAAAGCTTGCGGAATTAAGAAAAAACGTTTTGAAGGAAGAGGTAGAAAATCTAAGTAGTATGGACGAAGTAAAATCTAGAATACTAGGTTTATCGGAAGAGGAGGTTTTGAATGGTTAATTGCAAAGTTTGCAAGAAGGGATTTGGGGAAGATAAAAACCTACACGCCCACCTTAAGGCTCATAGTTTGAGGATGGCCGAATATTATCAAAAATATTTCCCACGTAAAGATTTGCATACCGGAGATATAATAAAATTTAAAAATAAGGAATACTATTTTTCCACCGACTTCAACTCTAGAATGAGTATGAAAAAATGGTTAAGTGCGCAACCGAAAAATAAAGCGAGAGAATACGTAAAAGAGATACTATCAAAAAGAATAGAAAGAAAGAATTTAAAGTATGCGCCAAGTCAAGTAGAGCTAAGAACAGTCATGAGTCCTCCCGTACAGTATTTTAATGAATTGTTCGGAGACTATTACGCTATGTGTCAAGAGGTGGGGTTAACGACTAGATTCAATAATTTTCCAAATAAAGATAGCTTTTCTATAACCGATTACTCCAGTCAAAAAAATTTAGAAATATTAATGGACACTAGAGAACAGTTCCCTTTCAAGCTGGATTATCCATTCCAAATCAAAACTTTAAAATACGGGGACTATACATTAAGTGATAGAGAGGTGTGTTGTGGGTGCTATGTGGAAAGAAAATCTATAAAAGACTTTATAGGAACGCTAAGCGGCGGACTGGAAAGGTTTAGAAAAGAAATAGAAAGGGCGGACGAGAGTGAATCTTATTTAGTAGTGTTAGTGGAAAGTCCTATAAGCAAATGTATGGCTTTCGACAAGTTGCCTTACGTCAGCAAAAGGATAAGAGCGACTCCGGAGTATATATTTAGAAACGTTAGGGATATTTGTCAGGATTATGACCATGTTCAGTTTTTATTTGTGGACGGTAGAAAAGAAGCCGTCAGAGTTATGAAAAAGATATTTTTCTGTGGGTGCGTATATAGAGATTACGATTTACAATTAGCGTACGACTTAAAGGCTTTGTAAGTGAATTGATATGTGGTATTGCCCCGACAAATACAAAAAACCCTTAGAAGATATAAATAAGGATCTTCTTGAGATAGGTGGCGAACTAGAAGACAAACAAGCAAAAATAACTTTAGCGAAATTCCTAAGATCTAATTTAGGTATAGCAACGGAGTTGATATCCGGAATAAAGTTAGCGCCTTTCCAAGAGATAACACTAAAAGCTTTCTTCAATAGAAACTTTAGCATGTGTGTCTGGGGTCGTGGCTGTGGTAAAACTTTTATAGCTGCTATATATTGTTTTCTGCAATGCGTCTTTGAGCCCGGAACAAAGATACTGATTGCTGGTCCCACTTTTCGTACTGCTAGATTTATTTTTAATAATCTTGAAACTCTTGTAGAGTCTAAAGGGGCGCAGTTGTTGGCGCAAGCTTTTGGGGCAAGGTCAAAAAGGAATGACCAATATGAATGGAAAATAAATGGAGGCAGCATAACTGCTATACCGTTAAGCGGAGAAAAGATAAGAGGCTTCAGGGCTAATATATTAGTGTTAGACGAATTCTTGTTGCTACCGGAAGAAATAATCAAAAATGTTTTAATGCCTTTTTTGGTGGCTCCTCAGGATATAGCGGAAAGAATAAAGATTAGAGAAATAGAAGATGACCTTATTAAAAAAGGAAAAATGGACGAAGGTCAAAGGATGGTCTTCGAAAACAACTCTAAAATGATAGCTCTCTCTTCCGCGTCTTATACTTTTGAAAATCTATATAAAGTATACAAAGAATGGTCAGAAAAAATAAACTCTAAAGAAGTGGGGGACTCTAGATACTTCATATCCCAGTTGGGGTACGAGGCTCTACCGAAAGAGATGATAGATAAGACTATTATCGAGGAGGCTCAGTCAGACTCTTCCTCTCTATCTTCTTTTCAGAGGGAATATTGCGCCCAGTTTACAGATGGCAGTGATAGTTATTTCAGCGCAAAAAAAATGCACGAATGCACTATACCAAATGGGGAAGAACCAAATATGAAAATTATTGGGGGGTCTGGATGCAAGTATATTTTAGCTATTGATCCTAGTTTTAGTAATAGTCCTACCTCTGACTACTTCGCTATGTCCGTTATGGAAATTGACGACGAGTCAAAACAGGGCACTTTGATTCATTGTTATGCGGTAGCTGGGGGAGACTTAAAAGACCATATAAATTATCTTTTTTATCTAATAGAAAATTTTGATATCATAATGATTATTATTGATAATGCGGGCTACCAATTCATAGACAGCGCTAACGAGTCTGAAAAATTCTTGAAGAATAATATAAATTTAAAATTTTTTGATTTTGAAACGGACAGAGATGGGGAAGAGTATAATAAGGAAATTAAAAAAGCTAGAAGAAGTTATAATCTACAAGAAAAGAAAATCTGCTTCAAGCAGCTATTTTCCACTAACTTCATAAGAAAAGCTAACGAACAGCTACAGGCGGATATAGACCATAAAAGGATATGGTTCGGTTCTAGGGTTACGGCGGACGGAGCAATTTTTAACAAAGTCTCTGCGCAAAGAGTTCCACTTAAGATGACTAATCACGAAACTATATTGGACCTTATCGAGTTTCAAGATGATTTCGTATACCAAACAAAAAAACAATGCTCCCTCATAGAGGTAAAAACCACGTCCAAAGGCACTCAAAGTTTCGATTTGCCCCAACATTTGAGGAGAAGCACTTCCCCCAACAAAGCCAGAAAAGATAACTATACCACTCTAATGTTGGGAAACTGGGCGGTTAAAAGGTATTATGATATGATGAATATAGAGGAGGATGTCGAAGCTACTTTTTCTCCAATATTAATTTAATAACTAAATTTTAAGGTGAATATAACTTTAAACGTGTAATTTTAACTACAATATGGCAGTCTCAAGAAAGAAGCAGGTTGATAGTTCCGTAAAGCCTTTAATGGCTGCTTATGGAGGGAAAGAATCTATTGCCGTACAGGCTACCCGCACAAGAAGGAATAAATCCGGAAGTATAGAGAGGACAGATAGATTCGAGAATATAAACGACGGTCTTTCTCCATTTAAGTACACTACTAGTGGTACATATAACGTCAGCAACTTAGACGTAAGGGACGCTGTAATATTGTGCCAAAAAGCTTATTATAACTTTTCAATCTTCAGAAACACTATAGATTTGATGACGGAGTTTTCCGTTAGTGACTTGTACTTTTCCGGAGGTAGCAAAAAGTCTAGAGATTTTTTTACTCATTTTTTTAAGAAGATAAACATCAGTTCTTTGTTGGATAAGTTTTTTAGAGAGTATTATCGCTCCGGCAATGTTTTTGTATATAGATTTGACGCAGCTATAAGTCCGGCAGATTTCACAAAAATATCTCAGACATTCGGAACTGATGATTATCTAAATGAATCTGGAAAAATAACTATACCTTCTAGGTATTGCATACTGAATCCAGCAGATATCCAACTGGGAGGCAATATATCTTTTACTTCGGGTAAATACTATAAGCTGCTTTCAGATTATGAGTTGGAAAGACTTAGGGATCCAAAAACAGAAGAAGACGTGGAGGTTCTAGAAAATTTATCTAAAGAAATACAAGAACAAATAGCCAACCCTAAAAATACATCTATAGTATTACCGCTGGACTCAGACAAAATAACAGCTCTATTCTACAAGAAGCAAGACTATGAACCGTTTGCTGTTCCTATGGGTTATCCAGTTTTGGAAGACATCAACTGGAAACAAGAGATGAAAAAAATGGACATGGCCATAACAAGAACTACTCAGCAGGTTGTGCTTCTTGTTACTATGGGTACTGATCCTGATAAAGGTGGAGTTAGCCAAAAGAACCTTGAGGCAATGAGGACTTTATTCGAAAACCAGTCGGTTGGAAGAGTTCTTATAGCTGACTATACAACTAAAGCTGAATTTGTAGTGCCTAACATAGCTAGCATACTCGATCCTAAAAAATACGAAGTAGTTAATAGAGACATACAGTTAGGATTAAACAATATTCTTATAAGTGGGGACGAGAAATTTGCCAACGCTCAAATTAAAACTCAAGTTTTCGTAGAAAGGCTAAAGCAGGGTAGGGATTTATTTATTAACGATTTTCTTCTACCTGAAATTAAAAGGATGTCGAAGTCTTTAGGTTTCAAAAATTACCCTACTCCTAATTTTAACGACATAGAACTTAAAGACGATAATACCTTTTCGAGAGTTTATACAAGACTAATAGAACTGGGGATACTTACTCCAGAGGAGGGTATCGAGGCTATCAACACGGGTAGATTACCAACGAACGAAGAGTCTCTAGAAAGTCAGAAAGACTATAGGGGATTAAGAGATAAAGGTTTGTATGAGCCAATTATGGGAGGGCCTAGCACTCAAAGAGAAATGGCGGAAGACAAAGAGAACTCCGAAACAAATAATAATTCTCCAGTTTCTAACCCTAACGAATCCCAAACAGGTAGACCGCCGGGAACTAAAGGGGTACCACAGGAAACAAAAAAAGTTTCGCCTATAGGGGCATCTATACAGTTCAGCCTATCTAGAGTTAAAGATAATTTAATACTAGCCCAAGAGCTGGTTGCAGAGGTAGAGTCATCTTTAAGAAAGATTCACAAAAAGAGAAAACTGAGCCAACAGCAAAAAGAAGTAGCGACAGAAATAGCTTCCGTCATTATAGCTAATGAAGATCCCGAAAATTGGAAATCGAAAACAAACGAATATTGTCAGAGCCCAGTAGACACAAACATGGACAGAATAAAAGATATAAGAGAAATAGCTTTCGAGCACCAAGTAGATGACTATTTAGCTTCCATCTTGTACAACAGCAAAAAATAAAATGAGCGAAAATGTAGACGTAAGTCAATATGTAGCAGGGGCGGATATATCTTTACCGGATATTCCAATGCCGGAACCAGTGGTAGAGGAAAAGAAAGTTGTAAGTGACGAAGTCGAAGTCGCTTATAAGTTCTGTTTTGTTGGGTCAGGCCAAGGGGGGTCTAGGCTAGCTGAAACTTTCCATGGGCTAGGCTATAGAAAAGTTTGTGCTTTAAATACAGCAAAGCAGGACCTTAATACTGTGAAGCTGGAAAATAAACTTTGTATAGGGGATGGCGGAGCAGGAAAGGACCCGGATGTTGCCAAAGAGGTTTTCGATTCCAAAAAAGAAGATGTTTTGGATTTCATGAGGTATTCTTTTGGGGATGATTTTGACAGAGTATTTATTTGTGTTGGAGCTGGAGGAGGAACAGGGGCAGGTACCTTGGCTCCATTAGTTGACACCTCAAAAGAACTACAAGAAACTATTGGTATAAAAAACAACAAAGTTGGAGTTATTGTGGCGTTACCTAAAAATTCTGAAGGAAAGAGGGTTAATGCAAACGCTTACAAAACTTTAAAGGAAGCTTACAATTTGGTCGAAGCGGGAGACGTATCACCTTTAATTATAGTAGACAATGAAAGAATAAGTAAATTATACCCCGGATTAGTGGTCTCTAGTTTTTGGCAAACAGCAAATAGAAGTATGGCTGGTTTATTTCATTTGTTTAACTTAACTGCCGCTAAGGATAGCACTTATTCAGCGTTTGATTCGAAAGATTATTTGAGCATATTGGATTCTGGTTTGATGGTTTTCGGAGCTTCCCCAGTCAAGGATTGGAGTGACCCTGTAAGTATATCCAGATCCGTTAGGGATAATTTAAAAGGGAATATCCTTTCTGGAGGGATAAATTTAGGTTCCGGAACTTGTGCTGGGGTTGTAATTGTAGGCGGAAAAGAGGCTTTGGATAACGTGCCTCAATCCAATTTAGATCAGGCTTATGCTCAATTATCAAGAATATTAAAGCCAAATAGTACCGTCCATAGAGGGATTTATAGTGGGGATAAAGATGGTTTGACTGTCTATAGTTGCATAGGTGGACTGGAAGAACCTAAAGAAAAACTAGAGGAATTGAAAAATTTAGGTGATCTAGTTGAGTAAAAATTGTGTAACATTCCTCTAGGAATGATGAGGATAGAAGCTGAAGAAATCAATTTGTTAGATGAATGGATTTTCCCAGAACAAAAAGATCCCCATGTTGAACTATCCGTTAAGATCTTAAGTATCTTAAAAGCCGAGGTAAAGGAATACAACAAGGCGGGGAGTGATAAGACAAAGCTAAAAGAATTAAAGCAGGCCTTTATAGCTGGAGCTTCCAATTGTAATTTAAAAGATTCGGAATTACTCAAAGCTGGATTCGAAAGAGTTAGAGACTTCCTAAACGGAAAAAGCAAAAGCTTCAAAAGGGAAAACTTCGCTATACAACAAGACTCCGAATCTAAAGTATTCGAAATAGTCTACGCTGATAATGAAAACCCCAGCGAAGAGATTGAGGATCATGGTTTATCGGATTACAAGGTTGATAATGTCGAAGAACTATATCTCGAAGACTATAAAACTTGTAACCTAAATATTTAAAAAATGAAAGAGTTTAAATTTAAAACAACATTCAGTTCCTCTGTTAGGCCGTTGGTCTCGGAAGAAAAGGACAAACACTTAGCTTTAGCATCCTTAGTGGATGTTGGGAACTTTTTGCCTCAGGTTGACGTAGAGAAAAATGTAGATCTTCTTCCGATAGCTTTTAATGCTTTTGTCGTAAATAGAGTGAATAAGAATGGAGACGTTATAGATACGGAAACTGCCTTAGCAATGTACGAATCCTTTAAAAACAAGCCTATTAATATAGAGCATAACAGAGATAAAGTTTTAGGAACTATACTAACGGCAGGATTCTCCAAGTTCGGTTCTGACGAGCCTATGACAGAAGAAGAGGCGAAAAGCACAACTGCTCCGTTTAACGTAACCTTAGGTGGCGTCGTGTGGAGAATAGTGAACGAACAGATAGCTAATATCATAGAAAATTCAAGCGACCCTACCAGTGAAGACTTCATGAAGATAAGCGCTAGTTGGGAACTGGGATTTGAAGACTATAATATAGTAGTCATGGAAAACGAAGAAGATAAAAATATGGAAAATGCTCTAGAAGTAATTTCAGCGGAGGAAGATGTAGATAAGTTTTCCAAATATCTCAGAGCCGAGGGAGGAAAAGGAGAAATAAAGGAAAGAGGGTTCGTTTATAGGCAAGTTATAGCTAATGTTGTACCATTAGGAATAGGTTTAACGGAAAATCCTGCCGCCGATGTGAAGGGCGTGGCAACAAATAGGACATTAGAAGAAGAGAGCCTTCTCGACCTAGCCTCCAAGGTTACAGTTGAGGAAAGGGCAGAAAGTGAAGAGGAAAATGAACCAATTGAAGCTTCTGAATCTAAAGAAAACTTTTCCCAAAAGGAAAATAATGTTGTAAACAAAAATACACAAGAGGGAATCATTATGATGAAACTGACAAATATTAACGATATTACAGATGAGTCCTTGAAGACTGTTTCCGCTTCTGCCGTAACGGATTTCATTCAGGAAGAGCTGAAGCGAGCTTCAGAAGACTTCTCAGAAGAAAGAAATAAATTAGATACGGAATTAGCTGCAGCCAAGGAAGAATTAGACACTGTTTCTTCAGCGAGTAAAGAACTCAAAGAGGAAATGGACAAAATCAAGGCTGCTCTTGAGCAACTCGAGAAGGAGAAGTCCGAAAGGATCAAAGAGGAGAAATTCAATCAGCGTATGGCTTTTATGGATGACACCTATAATCTTTCTGATGAGGACCGTAAGGTTGTCGCTTCTCAGATTGGCGATTTGGACGATGAAGCTTTTGAAGCTTATCAAGGTGAAATGTCCATTCTTCTCTCCTCTAGAAATAAAGAGGAAATCGAGAAGCAGGCTAAAGAAACGGAAGCTGCTGAAGAAGCAAAACTGCAAGAAACTAATGAGGAGACTAAAGCTTCTGAGGAAACTCAAGCAGACGTCGCTGAAGAGGTTGTCGAGCAGGTTGTCGAGCAGGCCAAGGAAGAGCCGGAAACAGTTCCGGTCTCTGCCACAGCGTCTGATCCCTCTGATACAGTTTATGATAAATACAGAAAAGCTTTTGATATCGACAATTTCGAGATCAAACTATAAAATAGGAGAAATAAATTATGGCTACAACATGTGACTTAAGGCCCTTTAGGGATTACAGTGATCATAACGTAATTAATCTCTTTGCGTGGAGCGGTGCCGTGCCAGTCAAGAAGGGGACTTTTGTGAAAGTCGTCCCCGGCTCTGAAGGACATGGCGGCTGGAAAGCAACCGACGAGATAGCAGAACTAGGTGATGTAGGCGCTGCATATACCAATACCGTTTCACAACGGTATGGTGTGGCTGCCAAAATCACTGCGGCCGTCAACGGAGACGAAGACGATGCTATCGGTATGCTGCTTTACGACGTAAAAGAGACTGATGAAAATGGGGAGAAGCTAGTCTTCAACCCTCGCAAGGCTGCCGAATTACAGGTTGCCTTGAGCGGACAAGCAGTGCCGGTTGTTTCAAGGGGCGTATTCCTTTATAAGGGCGTCGACGGAACCCCAGCTGCTGGTGGTAAAGCTTATCTTGGTGCAGGTGGACTGCTTAGTGCTACGGCTGGCTCAGCGCCAAACGTGGTAGGATCTTTCCTCGGCGCTAAAGACGCAGACAACAATGTTTTGGTTAAGCTTGCAATTTAATAAATTTAACTATAGGAGATAAAATTATGAATTTAAAACTTAAAAATACACCAGAACAAATCGAACTTATCAAAGCCATGGGCTCTAAGGATAGAGCCGTTGCTAGAGAAGCTCAGGAAGCTTTCGCAGCTTTCCTAGGCCCTGTAGTGAGACAGGTTTTGAATCAAGCAGGCACAACTGGAGCGATCTTTAGTGACGTTCCTTTTGATGAGGACGACTCACCGAGTTATCCTTTGGATCTGTATTATGATGAGGGTGACAATTACGTCCAGACTTGGTCTCAGTCAGTCGCTGGCGGTCTTCCGACCAGTGCTGTCGAGGGTATGTCAGAGCTGAAGATCTCTACTTATAGGATCGACAGTGCTGTCAGTTTCCTCGCCAAGTATGCTCGTCGTGGTCGCTTGGATGTCGTTAGTAAAGGTATCGAAAGAATGGCTCAAGAAGTTCTTGTTAAGCAAGAGCGTAACGGTTGGGCGGTTATCCTTAGGGCTTTGGCCGAGGGTGTGACCAGCTCCTTGAGGCATGCTACGGTCGGTACTACTGCTAATGAGTTCCAGTTGCACGATCTCAACAAGCTTGTGACCAGAGGCCGCAGGATTAACGAGTCGTTTGCAAATGGTACCCCGGACCCTGCTTATAGCAAGGGCGTTACGGACTTGTATGTGAGTCCTGAGATTATGCAAAACGTGAGAGCGTTTGCTTATCAGCCGATGAACACACGGGCCGCTGTTGGAACTGCCGATAAGGATTCCACTGGTATTCCGTTGCCTGATAATGTCCGTTCGGACATCTATAATGCTGCTGGTACTCAAGAGATCTATGGTATCAACCTCGTTGAGATGAACGAGCTTGGCGTGAGTAAGAAGTATAACACTTTGTTTGATAACTTCGCTACTCATACTGATATCAATGGTCCCGGTGGATCAGACTTTGCTACTGGTACAGACGAAATTCTCGTCGGTATCGATAACAGCAAGGGTGCGTTTATTCGTCCGTTGGCGCAGAATGCTGATAGCGGTTCTACGTTTACAGCTTCTCCGGATGATCAGTTCAACGCCAGAGCAGAGAAAATCGGTTTCTATGGCGCTCTCGAAGAGGGTAGGGTTTGTATCGACGCCCGTGCGGTTGTTGGTATTACCATCTAATAGAACTCATTAAGAGATTATACGAAAGTCCGGCTTCGGCCGGGCTTTTTTTTTTATTTCCCATTGAATTTTTTACTTGTGTAAGCGATAATATAAAGGAACAAGGATATGAAGAAAAAACCTACATCGAAAAAATCTACGACTTCAAAAAGGAAAACTGCATCCAAAAGAAAGACTACTTCCGGCAATAAGTTAAAAAAAATGGCGCAAACTCACGGAAAGGACGAAAGCATTCAACCTAAATTCGAACCCAGAACACTAGATCAAATATGGGGAGATACGGGGCTGGGAAAGTATAACACTCTTGACGAAGGTATATATAAAGATAGATTGGATAATATGGCTAAAACAGACCTGCAGGCTCACGCAACTAAAGTGGGGTTAGTCCCTATAGACAATAGATCAACTCTAACTCAAAGATTAGTAAGAGAATTCAAAAAACACGTTAATACGTTCAAGCCTGCAAGTGTCAAAGCTCCTAAGTCTATAGCTAAAGATTCTCTTCCTGAAGAAGTGATAAAAGTGCTAAACGAAGGTAAGTAGACTCAATTCCAGAATTGTTTTAATAAAGCGCCTTTATGGCGCTTTTTCTTTTTATATTTATGCTATATTTCTTCCGCTAAGGTGTAATTCCTTGTAATATGGCGACTAGCTACGACTTTACTGTTTATCAAGGTTCTGAATTAGATGTTCAGCTTGCGGTTACAGACGAAAATGGAACGGCCCTAAATTTAAGTGGTTTTGACGTTAGGGGTTCTGTTAAGTATAGGTATAGTGATCCAACGGCTTTGGTTGATTTGAATCCTACGGTAGCTACAGGAACTGATGGAGATGGTTTCGTTAGTGGCTTAGTCGACATTTTTTTAAGTGGGGTACAAACTAAAACATTGCCAGTAACAGAAGCAACATACGATATAGAAAGGTTTCACTCTGGATTAGGGACAGCGTCACCGAGCGTTATAAAGTTAATAAATGGCAAATTTAGTATTTACCCCGAAGTAACAACAGCGACGTCTTAAGGGGTAAATTATGCCGGTAAAAGTTAACGTAAAGGTTCCTTCAAGGGTTTTGACTTCGGTTACGGCTGAGTCAACGAAAACCAGCTCGTCTATTACTATTGGTAGACAGGGTCCTCCCGGTGCAGGATTTATAGAAGTAGACGACAGTACTAGATGGGGCGTCACTAAGTCTGTTAGACCAGTTACTTCCGGAACTCTTGGATTAGGAACAGATTCCTACCCCTTTGGAAATCTTTATTCCCAAAATGGAAATTTTTATGGGGACTTAAATGTACAAGGTGACGTTAGCATTACCGGAAGCCTTAGTTTAAGTGGTAATTTTACTATAGGAGACGACACTACAGATAGCATAACGACTAGAGGAGACTTGTTTGTAGCGGACGATGCGTTTTTCTCCGATGACGTTAACATAACGGGTAACCTGACAACCAGAAACGTATATCCAGAAGCAACCACCACTTACGATTTAGGTTCAGCTACAAAAAAATGGAATAACATCCACGCTAAGACAGTTCATGTTGACGGCAGTACTTTGGTTATGGGTACAGATGGAGCCCAAGTAAAAGTAGTCAGCAACAGGCTTCAATTTCAAGGCAATACAGCAAGTGACGGTGCGTATTTTGTGGGTGATACATATATCGACGCAGGAACATTTTTTGCTCAAAAAGCTTTTGGGCCACAATTTCAAATACTAAATACCAACTCAACAAATAGATACGAATTTGAGTTAGATGACAACGGCCATCTAAATATATCTGGTAATTTAAACGGTTCAGTAAAGTTTAATAATGATCTACTGCCTTCTTCTAACGGAGGGAATATAGGTGCCAGTTCAGCCAAGTGGGATTATTCTTATTCCACAACTGGAGTGGTGGCTAATACTCTGTCGGTAGGAACTGACGAAAACACAAAAACCTTAAGTGTTGGCGGAGATACAAATATATATGGAGACTTAGATATATATGACGAAAACAACACGAGCAATAAAATCGTTTCTATATACGACAGTTCAGACGAAGGAAGAATAGATATTAAAAACGCTAATTCTACGAAAATTAGATTAGCTGCGAATTCCAATAGTTATTTTAAGAATGGAAATTTTGGAATAGGAACTTCTTCTCCTTCCGTTAAGTTACATATAAATTCCAATGACGCGATAAAAATTCCGGTAGGCACTACGGCAAATAGACCTACGGCTTCAAAAGGAATGATAAGGTATAACGACTCAAAGGATTTATTTGAGGGATATCATCAATCCAGTTGGTTAGGATTGGGTGGAGTTATAGATGATGACCAAGATACTTACATCAGTACAGAGAAAACTGCAGATGATGACGCTTTGTATTTTTATACTGCGGGAAGCGAAAGGGCTCGCGTAGCCAGCAATGGGAACTTCAGTATAGCGAATGATCTTACTGTGTCTGGAGATTTGAGCGTAAGCGGCAACTTTAACTTAGGGGATTCAACAACCGATAGGATTACGACACAGGGAGATTTATACGTTAAAGATGACGCGTTCTTTTCTGACTCAGTAACTGTAACTGGGGATTTGACATCGAGGAATATTTACCCAGCAGCTAGTGGTCAATACGATTTAGGAAGTGAAAGTCTAAAGTGGGATAATATTTACTCAAAGACAGGTAATTTCGATGGAGGTACTATCAACCTTGGGGTAGGTGGAGCTAGAATTGTTACTTCAGCTGACGGAAGCGTAAATATGGTAGGGGACAATGGAGTAGTTGCGGAAGGTCTCAAACCCAGCCCCAGTATAAAAGGTAATGTATACGTAGAGACAGGCGCGTATATTACTGGTAGTTTAAATGTAGGAGCAGATTCGACTATAAGCGGAACCGTAACCGCTTCAACGCCAACTCAAAACGGTCATTTGACTACTAAATCTTATGTAGATTCCGCAGATAATACTTTAACAACTAATTTAGCAACAACAGGGAGTAATCTCGAAGCGCAAATAGTTAATAATGACGCCGATGTATCAGCCCTGCAAACAGCTACCGGAAGTCTTCAAACGCAAGTCACAAGCAATGATGGAGACATAACTGATTTAAACACTAAGGTTACGAATTTAAGCGGCGACGCTGTTCTGTTGGCTGGAGGCCAAACTATAGCAGGCAGCAAAACTTTTTCAGACAATGCAATTTTTAGCAGCGGCGTAACAGTATTAGGTGCTCTTGGGGTAAGTGGAAATTTCACATTAGGAGACAGTGCAACGGACAGCATAACGACAAGGGGCGATTTATTCGTGGAAGATGATGCAGTTTTCAGTGACGATATGACTGTTACTGGCAACGCACGTTTCGTAGGTAATGTTGGTGTAGGCGTGGGGTCAGCTACTCCTAGTGCTACTTTGGAATTAGGTTCTAGCGCGGCAACTGTAAGGAATATAAGGTATAAAGATACAGCAGGTTCTCCCACTAAATATAATTTCGAACTAGCTGCGCAAAGAGTCGACCAATCTTGGACGGTGACTCCATCTACTGTTCCCGGTGGAAGCTCTTTTAATAATCCAGCTGTTACAGTTAAGAATGATGGAAACGTGGGTATAGGTACATCAGACCCTACAAGAAAACTCCAAGTCGAGTCATCCAGTAATCAAATTAAACTAACTGACACTGGTCAAAGCGGAGCCTCTAATAAGCATGCCATATTTAACTTTAGTGATTCGAGCGATAACTCATTAGATATCCTTACGGCTTATACCGGGGGAACGGCTAACAAAATAACATTGTCGCCAGCCGGTTCGACAGCAATGACTTTGCTGCAAGGGGGTAAGGTTGGTATAGGCGTCAGTGCCCCAACGCAAGCACTTCATATCGATGGTAACTTGCGGTTAACAGGCGCGATATACGACACAAATAATTCTGCAGGTACCAATGGCCAAATTTTAATATCTACTGGATCAGCTATAGATTGGAAATCCTTGAGTGAGATAACTGGCGTTGATGGAACTGGTACCGCAAACTATATTCCTAAATGGAGTGACGTTGACACTATAGGAAATTCCATTATATATGACGATGGGACTAAAATCGGCATTGGGACTGCTGCGCCAGATAAGCTTCTTCATCTTTCGTCGAATAACGGCACATCCGTAATAAGGTTCAGCGATACACGAACCGCAATGACTACGGGAGATGTTGGCTTAATTGAATTTGAAACATTTGATTCAGGTTCCGCTGGTGTGGGCGCGTATATTCTCGGGGAAGCTGGAGGAACAGGGGGAGAAGTAGATTTAGCTTTTGCTGCAGGACTTGGTGGAAGTGCTACCGAAGTAATGCGTATTATTTCAGAAGGCAAAGTTGGTATTGGCACATCAACTCCAAGCGCTCAGCTTCAAACAACCGGCGACGTTATAGTCGGCGGTAACCTTACAGTTTCTGGAACTACGTTCACTGTCGATACGTCCAATGTCCTTGTCGAGGACCCGGTTCTTCTGCTTGCAAAAAACCAGACAGGAGGAGCGGCTTTAGATTCTGGGTTCATCGTCGAACGTGGGAACGATCAAAACGTTGGATTCATTTGGGACGAATCTTCAGATCACTTTACATTCATTAACACAAACGAAATAGCGGACGATAACGACATTACTATAGCCAGCTACGCAAATATAAAAGCCGCAAACGCTATAGTAACAGACTTGACCTCCTCCAACGGTTACTTTGACTGGACGCGAAATTCAACTTCAGTAGCCGCTAAAATAACCCAATCTGGAACGGGTGATATTTTAAATTTATTCGATGGAGCTACTAATGTGTTCTCTATCTTGGATGGTGGTAATGCGAAGGCAATTGGTAATTTTGCTATAGGCGGTGGAGATCCGGTCTCAACAAAAGGTTTATACGTTTTGCAGGATGGAGGTACGGTAAATAACAATAGTTATGGGCTACATATATCAAATACAGAAGCGAATCCCACAGCTAGCAAAATAAAATACGGACTCAGGGTAGATAATGCTGGAAACCATTGGTCAGGTAACAACGCTAAGTCTTACGGTATATACGTTAGTAATACAGATGGTACAAGTGGAGTAGGTCAGTCTACAGAAAATTTCGGAGCCTACTTATCTGTCGCTAATGCACCAGCAGGTAAAAACTGGGGGCTATACACAACAGGGGAAGATAAGAATTATTTTTCCGGAAAAGTTGGCATAGGCACAACCGATCCGGGATCGGCGTATAAGCTAAGAGTAGAGGGTGCTACGTTTATCAATGGTTCAATATTTGTTCCCAACAACACCAATTACTTCGGAGCTCTCGATTCTTCAGGAAGCTACAAAATAATAGCTTCAATGGATAGCAGTAATGTCATCCAATTCGGGCATTCAACTCAAAACAATGCAATAAATGTATCAGCTAGTTATATAGCTTTATCTGCCAGAAACTTATTAGGGACCGTTAATGAAACAATGAGAATAATCGGTCCCCCCGGCATAACTGGAGCAGGTAATGTTGGAATAGGAACAACCACGCCTTCAGTGTCCTTGGATATATCTTCCACCAACGCTATTAAAATTCCAGTTGGTACAACTGCACAAAGACCCACTGCCGCCAACGGCATGATTCGTCTTAACACGACAACAAATCAATTTGAAGGTTATCAAAATAGCAACTGGCAAGGTTTAGGCGGAGTTATAGACGTTGACCAAGATACTTACGTTTCGACTGAAAAAACTTCCGACGACGATACTTTATTCTTTTATACCGGAGGTTCGGAAAGAGCGCGTATATCCTCTGCTGGGTTAATGGGCATTGGCACAGCTTCTCCATCAACATCTTTGGACATAGGGACTACAGATGCAATTAAAATTCCTGTAGGTACAACGGCCCAAAGGCCAACAGCCGCAAGCGGAATGATCCGTTTGAACACTACTACGAATCAGTTTGAGGGTTACAATAGTAATTGGGTTGGACTTGGTGGCGTTATAGACATTGATCAGGATACTTACGTTTCGACCGAAAAAACTTCTGATGATGATACGCTGTTTTTCTATACTGCTAATTCTGAGAAGATGCGGATTAAATCTGACGGAAAAGTCGGAATAGGGACTACTGCGCCGGGAGCTACATTGACCCTTTCTGACGGAACAGATAATTTTAATTTTGATGTAACCACAAATGCCTTGGCTATAAAAACCACGACCGCAGATGGGGCAGATGATCAAGAAATTTTGATTGATGCAGGAAGTGGTGGTCTTTCATCTACTCGAGGAGCTTATATCTGGGTACATGGTAACGAGCATTCCCTTAGAGCAGGTCAAGCAATATACCAATGTGGCAATCTTTCGTCTTCTGCTCATATATTTAGAAAAGCTGGAGGAACTGATGCGGTAATTTTTAAATCTGACGGCAAAGTCGGTATCGGCACATCAACTCCAAGCGTCCAATTACAAACAACTGGCGATGTTATAGTCGGAGGCAACCTTACTGTTTCTGGTACAACATTTACGGTCGATACATCAAATGTTCTTGTGGAAGACCCAGTTCTTTTGCTTGCCAAGAATCAAACTGGTGGAGCAGCTTTGGACGCTGGATTTATAATTGAACGTGGCGATGATACGAATGTTGGATTTATTTGGGATGAGTCTGCTGATCAATTTGCAGTAATTAATACAACTGAAATAGCTGACGACAATGATATAACTATAGCAAGTTATGCGGCTTTTAAGGCAGGAGCAGCCACATTCAGCGATACGCTCAACATAGCCAGTGGCAATCTACAAATAGGGGGGACCAATATAATCAATTCTGGTCTGGCCATGTACAACCTTGAGTCGTTCAAGTTGGCCGATAGCAAGATAGCGTATTTTGGGGCAGGAAACGATTTAAAAATTTATCATAATGGCTCTAATTCACAAATAAGAAATGAAAACGGTAATCTTGATATTGAACAGCACTCTAATGATGGCAGCATAAGATTTTATTGTGATGATGGTAGTGGAGGTGTTGAATTATATTTTCATTTAGATGGTTCAGATGCTACAGCTAACCCACAAACTATATTTCCAGATAATAGTTATTTAAATTTTGGAACAAGTGGTGATCTGCAAATTTACCATGATGGTTCTAATAGTTATATAAAAAGCGAAGGCGTTGGGGATTTATATATACAACAGAGCGTTAATGACAAAGACATTAAATTTCAATGTGATGATGGATCTGGTGGGCTCGCAACTTATTTCGCTCTGGACGGATCTGACGGGTACAGCAAAGCACATAAGAAAATAAGATTTTTAGATCAAGCAGAAGCAACCTTTGGTAATGCCGACGATTTAAGAATTTACCATGATGGCTCTAATAGTCATATAAAAGATGTTGGTACGGGTGACCTTTACATATCTGCTAATGATATTTCTATCTTAAATGCTGACCTTACCGAATACAAAGCAAAGTTTGCTACAAACGGAGCCGTAGAACTGTTTCATGATAACAGTAAAAAACTAGAAACAACTTCTACTGGAGTAACTGTTGCTGGAGCTTTAAAGACTACAACAATTTTAGATACTAATGACAGCGCCGGAACTAACGGTCAGGTTCTTGTTTCCACCGGCGCGGCTATAGACTGGAAAACTTTAAGTGAAATTTCAGGAGTAGATGGAACTGGTACTGCAGGATATCTTTCTAAGTGGACTGATGGTGATACTATTGGAAATTCGAGCATGTCAGATAATGGATCCGGCTATACGACTCTTCAACACGATCAGAACGGTAACACAATTTTCAAAGTTAAAAACGCCACAGGCGGAACATCTGC